>JAABUU010002548.1_pt1 | contig 25704 bp, 21 predicted proteins | sample 5559301 | NCBI WGS metagenome assembly JAABUU01 (sample SAMN10711884, study PRJNA513360) | rock metagenome | isolation source: Antarctica rocks | place: Antarctica: Victoria Land, Richard Nunatak white | reverse complement strand
CCCCCAGCACAAGTACGACCACCTCCGCCGGGGCGAGCGCCGCACTCCCGGCACCGTGGACCGAACCCTGCAGATCGTCACCAAGACCGGAACCGGTCCCCGAAGCCCCTAATTCACCGGCATTGACGCCGTGGTGCCCCAATCGCACCCTAACGGGCGTTGATCAGTAGCGCTCGTAGGTCGTCGTCTCGTCGTACCCGCCCCCACGGTTGGAGCCGGGGTCATGCCGCTGGGCGTAGGCGCGGCGGCGCTGCCACTCGAGGTAGAGGAAGGTCGCGAAGCCGACCATGCCGACGATCATCAACACCGTACCGACGGCCGGCAGGCTCACGCCAGGCGTGCTGGCGGTGACCGCAAACGACAGGATGGCCCCGATCGTGACGGCGACGAGGCTGTACGCGATACCCACCATGAGACTTCGTGTACCCGCTGCCGCCCGATTGTCACGGATCAGGTCAGGACCCGCTCCCGCCAGATCGCCCAGCCGAGCGGCCGGGCCCAGTAGCGCGACCCGGCCGCCGGACGGTGCTTCGTGAGCCGGTCAGAAGGACGCCTCGTCGAGGTCCATGAGGTCGAGGTCGGTGCTCTCGACGCTGGCCCGCTTGCAGTGCAGCTCGGGCAGCACGGCGCGCACGAACCACTTCGCTGTCGTCACCTTGCCCTCGTAGAACGCCTTGTCGCGCCCGCTGGCCCCGGCCTCGAGCGCTGCCAGCGCGCCCTCGGCCTGACGCATCAGTAGCCAGCCGACGACCAGGTCGCCGCAGGCCATCAGCAGCTTGGTGGTGGACAGCCCAACCTTGTAGACGTTGCGCCGCTCCTCGGCTGAGGAGGTGAGGAAGCCGACCATCGCCCCGACCATGCCCTGCACGTCCTCGAGGCCCTTGCCCAGGATCTCGCGCTCAGCCGTCAGCGCGCCGTTGCCCGCCTCGCCCTTGGCCATCTCCTGCACGTCGGTCATCAGCTTGGTCAGGGCCTGACCCTTGTCCCGCACGATCTTGCGGAAGAAGAAGTCCATCCCCTGGATCGACGTGGTGCCCTCGTACAGAGTGTCGATCTTGGAGTCGCGGATGTACTGCTCGATCGGGTAGTCCTGCAGGTAGCCCGAGCCGCCCAGCACCTGCAGCGAGGTCGCCAGCAGCTCGTACGCCTTCTCCGAGCCGTAGCCCTTGACGATCGGCAGCAGCAGGTCGTTGAGCCGGATGGCCAGGTCGTCCGGGGTGCCTGCCGACGCCGCCAGCTCGATACTGTCCTGCACCGAGGCGGTGTAGAGCACCAGGGCCCGCATCCCCTCGGCCCAGGCCTTCTGCCGCATCAGCATGAGCCGGACGTCGGGATGGTTGATGATCGTCACGCGGGGCGCGGTCTTGTCGGTCATCTGCGCGAGGTCGGGGCCCTGCACACGGCTCTTGGCGAACTCGAGCGCGTTGAGGTAGCCGGTCGACAGGGTCGAGATGGCCTTGGTGCCGACCATCATCCGGGCGTACTCGATCACCTGGAACATCTGCGCGATGCCGTCGTGGACCTCGCCGACGAGGTAGCCCACGGCCGGATGCCGGTCGCCGAAGGTCACCTCGCAGGTGGCGGAGACCTTCAGTCCCATCTTCTTCTCGACGTTGGTGACGTACGCGCCGTTGCGCTCGCCCAGCTCCCCGGTCTCGAAGTCGCACAGGAACTTCGGGACGATGAACAGCGACAGGCCCTTGGTGCCAGGGCCGGCGCCGTCGGGGCGCGCGAGCACCATGTGCACGATGTTCTCGGGGATGTCCCAGTCGCCGGAGGTGATGAAGCGCTTGACGCCTTCGATGTGCCAGGTGCCGTCGGCCTGCTGGTGGGCGACTGCGCGGCCGGCGCCGACGTCGGAGCCGGCGTCGGGCTCGGTCAGCACCATCGTGGCGCCCCACTGCTTGTCGACCATGGTCTGCGCCAGCTGCTTCTGCGGCGGCGTGCCGAGCCGGTCGATGATGGCGGCGAAGTTGCCACCCGCCATATACATGAAGATGGCTGGGTTGGCGCCGAGCATGAGGTCGTTGGCGGCCCAGATGACCGACGGGGATGCGCCGAAGCCGCCCAAGTGCTCTGGCAGGGTCAGCCGGTACCACTCGCCCGCCATGACTGCGGCGTAGGACTTCTTGAACGACTCGGGCAGCGTGACGGTGCCGGTGGCGGGGTCGAAGGTCGGGGGGTTGCGGTCGCTGTCGACGAACGATGCGGCCAGGTCCTCGACGCTGAGCCGCTCGACCTCGCGCAGGACGTCGCGCGCCGAATCGATGTCCATCTGCTGGAACGGGCCCTGGCCCAGCGCCTTCTCGGCCCCGAAGACCTCGAAGAGGTTGAACTCAAGGTCACGCAGGTTGCTCTTGTAGTGCGACATGGCTACCCCCTGTGGGAGTGGTGAGGTACGGGCTCTGTGCCGTACTCGTCAGTAACAACGATATTACCCACCAGTAATGCCTGCAATACAAGGGTGAACCGCGTCACCCGAACGAGTTGCGCGGCCAGGATTGTCCTGAGGGGAGCGACGACCTCAGCTGGATCTCGCGGCGGGGATCGGGCACCCCGGGAGGGTTGGAGGGGGCGTGCTTTGCGCGGTACATGCTGGCGTCGGCCAGATCGAGCAGGCTGTCCAACGACAGCCGGTCACCTTCGAGGTAGCCGGTCCCGATGCTGGCCGCCACGCCATGATCGGCCAGGCCGGATCGCAGCTCGGTGGCGACCTCTGCCAACTCGAGCGGCCGCGACCGGGGGAGCAGTACGGCGAATTCGTCGCCGCCGAGTCGCCCCGCAATTGCCGACGGGCGGACGACAGCTCGAAGCACGTCTGCTGCCGCCACCAGGAGGCGGTCGCCGGCCAGGTGACCGCTCAGGTCGTTGATCTGCTTGAGGCCATCGACATCGAGGTAGATGACGCCGGCTCCTTCGCCTGCTCGTCGCGACAGATCGACCAGCGGGTACCCGGCCGTGAGGAACCCGCGCCGATTGCACAGCGCCGTCATCTCGTCGGTCGCGGCGATCGTCTGCACCTGCAGCCGTGCCGCAGCGAGCCTGGTGAGGGTCCGCTTCTGGGTTACCTGCAGGAAGATGCCGCTGAAGAAGCTACCGATCAGCAGTCCCTGGTACATGTGCGACTGCGAGTCACCCATTGGCTGCTGGAGCACGGCGTGCACGGTCGTTGCTGTAACAGCGGCGACCATGACGGGGACGGCCCGACGCGGCGTCCGTACCAACGCGGCGGTGGTGAGGACCGCCAGCATCACGTACGTGGTTGCCCAGGGCTGCCCGATGAGCACTGCGTGCAGCACCGCCGTGGTGTCGAGCACCACGGCCAGGCCGACGAGCAAGCCGGCCGCGTACCTCTCGACGGCGGACGTCCGCTGCATCTGCAGCATCGCGCCAACAAGGGCGAACACAGCCGCGGACACTGCCAGCACCATTGCCACCGACGCCGCGACCGAGTGCGGCAGCAGCACCAGCTCGATCGGTATACCCCCGGCAAGGGCGAGGGCTCCACCGACGGAGAAGGCCCTGAGGTCGCTCACCCGGTCCGCACGGTCGTGACGCTCGGCGAGCCAGGCATCCTCGTAGATGTCACGCTCTGAGACTGCTTCTCGCGCCCTCTCGGCATCATCCCGCAGGGTGACGGTGCTGGTCGCCGAGCGCTGGGAGTAGCGCTGCTGCTTGACGACATACATCGCCGCATCCCCGGCGTCGATCAAATCCTCGAGGGTCTGCCCAGGGTCGGCCAGATCAAGGTGTGCCCGTCCGACACTTGCTGCGGCACCCCGGGTCTGCAGTTCCAGCTCCAGTCTGGCGACGACCCGGGCGACTTGAGTGGGGCCTGCGTCTGTCAGCAGAACCGTGAACTCGTCACCGCCGAGCCTGCCGAGCGCGTCGGCGGAACGAACAGCGGAGCGCATCGCTTCGGCTGTGGCCTGCAGCAGGCGGTCACCGCAGGTGTGCCCTCCCGTGTCGTTGGCCCGCTTGAGCCCGTCGACATCGATGAACAGCAGGGTCAACGGTCGCTGGGCTTGCCGAGCGAGGCCGACGAGAGCATCGCCCGCGAGACGGAAGCCGCGCCGGTTCGGCAGTTGCGTCAGGGCATCGGTCAACGCACTGCGTGCTGCGGCCTGCTGCACGGCAACGAGCCGGTCCGCCGTGCGGCACCTGATCCTGTTGAGCACAGCGGCGAGGACGGCGGCAGCCATGACCATGCGGGCCAGATCCCCCCATTCACCGTTGAACCCGTATGAGGCAGCGACGCTGGTCCACGAGCCCACCAGCAGTGCGACCACCAGGCCTGCATACCGCTGCTGGTGCAGGAGTCCGCCCATCAAGACGATGTCGACGATGATGGGTCCGGTTTCCCACGGTTGCCCCGTCGCGACCAACCCGATGATCGCGTCGAGCGATATGACCAAGCAGAACAGGAGGGCGACTTCGTAGGCGTGCTCCTGCATCCGCCGACGGAACCTGGGCACCTGGGCGGCGAGCCGTGCCAGCCCGAAGAAGACGGCCAGAGAGCCGGCGACGAGCGTCATCACAGTTCGGGCGTGGCCTTGGTACTGGATCAGGTGGTCGTACACCAGGAAGGTGAACAGCAGGCAGGCCGCCAGGCTCATCGGGCGCTGGCTGTCTGCCGTCAGGGCACGCCGATCCGCGCCCCGGTCGGCCAACGCATGAGCGACCGGACCGGAGCGTCGTGCGCCGACCTCGCGCATGGGGCGCATCAGGCGCATGAGGCGCATGTCAGAGGTTCGGCAGGCTCGGTGCTCGGCTTGATGGCAACCGGCCCACGCAGATGGGCGACGGCGGTTGTGTTCAGGCAGTCGTCCGGACCTGAGCGAGCACGGCGTCCGCGACGCTCGAGGGTTGCAGCTCCGGAAGCCAGTGCCCCCCTTCGACGTCGACGAAGGTGTACGGACCACTGACGTGCTGCGCGGTCAGGTGCGCCGCTTTCGGGCCGAGAGCAAAGTCTTCCCGGCCCCAGAGGTACGTCGTCGGCACAGTCGAGGCCGGGACGGCGTCGCGCAGCGACCGCGGTAGCACGCGGTACCAGTTGAGCATCCCCGTGGCCGCGCCGGGCTCGCGCAGCCGCTTGCTGTAGCGGTCGGCGAGCGCGGCGGGGAGTCCCGTCCGACGCAGCATCACGCCAGAGAGCTGGCGCAGGGCGAGCTCGGGGACGACGGGTAGCTGGAACGCGCCCATGTACCAGGAGCGGGAGAGCTGTTGCGGGCTGCGCAGGGCCTGTGTCATGGCGCTCGGGTGAGGCGTGGAGACCACCGTCAGCGAGGTGGTCCGGTCGGGATACCAGCCGCCCATCCCCCACGCGACGGCCCCACCCCAGTCGTGACCGACGACGTGCGCCTTGTCGAGCCCGGCCGCATCGAGAAGGGCGACGATGTCGTCGACGCACCGCCGCAGCCGGTACGCCCCGACCTGTTGGGGACGCGCACCCGGGGAGTACCCGCGCTGGTCGGGGGCGAGGGTGCGCAGGCCCGCGACGTGCAGAGCCGGTGCGACCGCGTCCCAGCAGGAGGAGTCCTGCGGGAAGCCGTGCAGCAGCACGACGGGCGTGCCGTCGGGAGGCCCGGCGTCGCGTAGGTCGAAGGAGAGCCCGTCGGTGCGGAAGGTGTCCATGGCCGCAGCCTAGGAAGCCGGCGGACGACCCGGCGTGGCGCGGGGGGCCGCGGGCAGGGGTAGCCCTCGCCCTATCTGCCCGAACTGATCGTCTTCGACGTCAACGAGACGCTGTCGGACCTGGAGCCGATGGGCCGGCGGTTCGCCGACGTCGTGATCGAGGGTTTTGGCAGCTGGACGCGCATCCGGACGTAGCCGATAGCGTCCCTCGCCTCGCCTCGCCTCGCCTCGCCTCGCCTCGCCTCGCCTCGCCGGGGCGGGCGTCCGGCTGATGACGCTGACGAACGGGCCGAGGTCGGTTGCCGAGTCACTGCTCGAACGCGCTGGAGTGCGCGGGCCGTTCGAGCGGCTGCTGTCGGTCGAGGAGGCCGGTGAGTGGAAGCCGGCGCGGGCGGCGTACGAGTACGGGCTGCAGGCGTGCGGCGTGACGGCAGAGCGGTCGATGCTGGTGGCCGGGCACCCGTGGGACATCGACGCCGCGCGGGCGGGGGTGCAGACTGCTTGGCTCGACCGCAGCGGATCGTCGCCCTACCCGCCGTTCTTCCAGCCGTCGCCGGTGAAGCTGGCTGATGAGCTCGGCGCCTGACGGCGGTGCAAGACGCAGAACGGCCCCCAGCGCGTGCCGGAGGCCGTTCTGATGCGTCGCGGGCTAGCCGGTGAAGGTCGGCGTCCCAGCCACCGGCGTCGCCGCGGGGGCGGTACCGGTGGATGCGACCGGAGGGGTGCTACCGCCACCGCCGCCGGTGCTCGGCGGCGCCGAGGAATTGGTTGCGGCCGGCATCAGGCAGGAGAGCAGTCTCTGCACCATCGTCGCCAAGTCGGGAGGCGTCTGGTTCTTCAGCGCGTTGGTCAAGGTCGTAGCGGTGAAACCGTTCTTACTGAAGCAGTCAGCCTGTGCGACGCCGAGCGCTTTAAAGAAGTTCTGGATGCACGTCTGGCCGGCAACGAGCGAACTCGGACCGCCTGCCGGGCTAATCGCCGAGAGGCATGTAGTGAGAGTGGTCAACCCGCCCTGCACGTCCGGTGCGCTGCTCGGGTTAGCACCCCCCGAACTCAGCCCGTTCTGCAGCTGAGTGACAGCCCCAGCCAAGGGTGTGCCGGAGAAGGGTTTACTGCCGGTGGTCGTACCCGAGCTTGTACCACTCTGGGTTCCCCTTGTACCACTCTGGGTTCCCCTTGTACCACTCTGGGTTCCCCTTGTACCACTCTGGGTTCCGCTTGTACCACTTTGGGTTCCGCTTGTACCACTTTGGGTTCCGCTTGTACCACTTTGGGTTCCGCCCGTGCCTTTAGTGACCGTACTGACCGCGCCGTCCGCGGGGGTGCTGGCCGTTTGCGCGACCGCCGGCGCGGCGGACAGGAGGAGTGCCGAGGTCACGGCTAGGGCAGACAGCAGGGGGCGCGCACGCATAACCACTCCAACGTCCATGTACAGGAAAGGTGACGGATACCGTTCGTACTATGTCCGGAAAGTCGGGTGCTACACGTGTGACCCGCGCCTCACGGCCGCTGGTCCCGCGGTGGGCCATCTACGCGATCGTCCTGCTCATCGGGCTCGCGGGCATCGGCAGCTACCTATCCAACCGGCCTGAGAAGCCGTCGAAGCCGGCCAACGCCACCGTGGCGACGGTGCCGACCGCTTACGTAGTCACCGCGCTGAACCCCTCTGTCGACATCAGCAACGGCCCCGGTGGCGCCGCGACGCGCACCCTCGCCAACCCCGACAGCTACGGTCAGCCGCTGACCTTCCTCATGGAGGACCGGCAGGGCGACTACGTCAAGGTCGCGCTCCCCGTCCGCCCTAATGGCAGCAGTGGGTGGGTCAAGGCATCCCAGGTCCGCATCCAGGCCGACCCGTACCGCGTCGACGTCGACATCACCAAGCATCAGCTGCGGCTGTTCCGGAGCGGCGACCTGCAGGAGACCTTTCCCATCGCCGTCGGCCGCAAGGAGACGCCGACCCCCGACGGCCCATACGGGCCTTACGCCTACGGCCTCAACGGCTTCTCACCGGTGCTCAACTCGTTCAACGGCGGCGACGGCGTCATCGGCCTGCACGGCACGAATGAGCCGCAGGTGATCGGCGGCGACGCCAGCCACGGCTGCATCCGGCTGCGCAACGCCGACATCACCAAACTGGTGCCGCAGCTGCCGCTAGGGACTCCTGTCCGCATTCTTGCCTGACAACGCCTACCCACTGGTCGCACAATCAGGGCGGAAATATCCCTATTCGCGGACCTCTGAAACAACAGTTTCCCTTGATCCGCCCATTTCGTAACGGCACCTGATACGAGAGCCCTAGCCTTCCCCCACTGCGTTATCAACCAAGGGGGCAGGCAATGAGACGTCGATGGGGCCGGTGGGCTGGCATGTCAGTGGCGGGGGCTGCGCTGGCGGCTGGCTGTACGTTTCCGGCGAGCCCTAACCAGGCAGTGACGGTGTCGGACTCGGCGCATGGCGCGATCTCGGGGATCCCGTCGAGCCTGGCCGGGGGGCAGTACACCTTCACCTTCCGTACCTCGCCGTCGACGCCAATGCGCATTCAGGCACCCCTGAGTCGTTCACCGTCACCCCTCGAGCTGTCGGGCCGAACTACCCGCGCGCGAACGTCGCGATCGGCGGGTACATGTCGATGACCGGCAGACACGATTCGTTCGGGTGGGCGGTTCTGGGAGCACTCGGCCGTAGCGGAGTGCTGCACTTCACCGTGCTCGATGGGGACGAGCCGCACTTCGTCGACCTCGCCAAGCTCACCCCTGGGCACACCGCCCAGCAGTGCTTCAGCTTCTCGGGCAGCGGCGCCAACCCCAACTGCACCGAAGTGCTGGCGACGGGTGTCCTCTCGACCCACGAGACGATGACGATGCCCTACACCTTGCCGGGTGGCGGCGACTACGCCATCGCCTGCTTCGTGACCAACCCCGACACCGGCCAGCCGCACGCGATGCTCGGCATGATCAGGACCCTGCACGTCAGCTGATCCCATAGGGCGCCGGTCCGGGCAGACCCGAGACCGGCGTCCTGCATCGCTCAGCTGGCGGCCCTCCCCGGTGACGAACCCGCCGCCCGGGTAGGGCCGCAGGCATGGCCACCTACCTCGTCACCGGGGCGACACGCGGCATCGGGCGCGCTGTGGCTCATCAGCTGCGCGAGCACAACCTCGTCCTCGTCGGGCGCGACCGCGAGACGCTGGACGAGCTGTGGCACACCTACCCCGGCGCCCGCACCCTCGTGGTCGACCTGGCCGATGCGAGCAGCATCGAGCAGCAAGTCGACCGTGGCGACCTGCCCGAGCGGCTCGACGGCGTCGTGCACTGCGCCGGAGTGCTGGTGCGCGGGCGGCTCGAGGAGCTATCCGTCGACAGCTGGCACCGCCAGCTGGTCATGAACGTGGTGGCTGTCGCCGAGCTGACGCGCGTGCTGCTGCCCGCCCTACGTGCCGCCGGTGGCACCGTCGTCCTCGTCAACTCCGGCGCCGGGCTGAGTGTCAGCGGCGACCGCGGCGTCGCCTACGCAGCGAGCAAGTTCGCGCTGCGGGCGCTTGCCGACGGGCTGCGCAACGAGGAGCCCGGGCTGCGCGTCACCAGCATCTATCCCGGCCGGGTAGCGACGGACATGCAGCGCGAGCTGCGCGACGACGAGGGCGCCGAGTACACGGCCGAGGACTACCTGCGGCCCGAGAGCGTGGCCGCGCTGATCGTGCACGCGCTGCAGGCTCCCGCCGACGCCGTGGTCAAGGACCTCACTGCCATGCCCACGCCCTGAGCGCGTCTCGCACCCTCGGCTCGACCGGGCGGCAGGTCACTGCATCTGAGTGGTGGTCGCCCCGCTTGCGACGTTCGCGGTGCGCGGTCGCGCAGCAGGGCTGTGGAGAGTGCGAGCAGGATGACTGCGAGCAGGATCGCGCCGCCGGCGTCGCCACCGGCGATGGCGATGGCGATGAGCCAGCCGATGAAGGGCAGGGCCGCGGCCCAGCGGACGGCATCGGCTTCCCGCTCGACGTCCGAACTGCAGTCATCCTCGGCTGAGGCCCCGGCCGAACGGCGCATGTAGGGACAATGCGCCGCCCGGCCGGGGAGGATGACTGCAGTTGCGACAGGGCCTCCAGGCCGCGCCGGATCAGCCGTTGGTGCCGTAGCCGTTCGGCGCGCCCATTCCCGGCATCCCCTGCGGCATGTTCTTGGCCTCGTCACCGGCGTGGAGCTTGTCGATGGTGGCCCTGCCGTTCGTGGTGCTGAAGCGGACGGCGTCACCCACGACGAGGTCCTTGAGGGCCGCCTCGCCTTTCTTGTCGATGTCGCTGGCGGATGACACGGCGTACTTCGTCGTGCCGCTGGCCGTCTTGATCGTCACAGACGTGCCCTCCACCTTCGTCACCGTGCCGCTCTGCCCGAGCCCGTGGCCCATGCGCCTGCCATGAAAGCCCTGCGGCATGTCCCTGGCCTCGTCACCCGCGTGCAGCTTGTCGATGGTCGTGCCACCGGACGTGGTCGTGCTGAAGCGCATGGCGTCACCGACGACGAGCTTCGACAGGGTCGCCTCGCCGTTCTTGTCGATGTCGCTGGTGGAGGTGACGGCGTACGCCTTCGCGCCGCTGGCGGTCTTGATCGTCACCGAGTTGCTGCCCACCGCGGTCACCGTCCCGGTCAACCCCATAGCCATGCCACGGTGCCCCGCGCCGTAGCCCTCCTGCTGGGTGCTGGTGCCTGCGGACGGAGTCGTGCTCGGCGTCGAGTTGCTGGCGGCTGTGGCACTCACCGTTCCGGCGAGGATGCCGCCGACCAGCAGGCCGCCGCCTACCAGTCCTGCCTTCTTGGCCCACAGCCTGCGACTGCCCTGGCCCGACCCGGTCGGAATGCCGTTGGTGCTCGTGGTCATCGTGTCCTCCTGTTCGGTCGCCAGGACGGCGATGTCACTGAGCGTTCCGCCGCAGGCTTGAGGCTGGCTGGCAACACGGTGGCATCCGCATGTGACTACGCCCACCTGGCGAGAGCATCATCGGGGTGCGAAGCCGCCCAGATCGGACCGGAAACGGTCGCGCCCGTGACGGCCAGGTAACGCATCCGGCGCGCTGCTTGCGGCGCTTGCCGACGTGAGACACAGTCCCTTCACCCCGGGCGGAGTGCTACCGCCTCGCAACGAGGAGGAGCTATGACTGCACACAACCCCGAGATGCCGGGCGCAATGCGTGCCGGGACGACGGCGCCGCCGGCCCCTGCCGGGCAGGAGCGGACCAGCGACGAGCAGCGGCTGCACGAGCTGGGCTACGCGCAGGAGCTGGCCCGGACGATGTCGGGCTTCTCCAACTTCGCTGTCTCGTTCACGATCATCTCCATCCTGTCCGGGTGTCTGACGCTGTACGGCTACGGCCTCAACACCGGCGGCCCCGCCGTGATCGTCTGGGGCTGGCCGGTCGTCGGCATCTTTACGTTGGCCGTCGGGCTGGCGATGGCCGAGGTCTGCTCCAGCTACCCCACGGCGGGCGGGCTGTACTACTGGTCGGCCAAGCTGGCGCGGCAGAACGGGCCGGCGTGGTCGTGGTTCACCGGCTGGTTTAACTTCCTCGGCCAGGTCGCCGTCACCGCCGGCATCGACTTCGGGCTCGCGTCCTTCCTGAACGCCTTCCTCGACCTGCAGTTCAACTTCGCGACCACGCCCGGGCACACCGTTCTGCTGTTCGGCATCGTGCTGCTGCTGCACGCGCTGCTCAACGTGCGCGGCGTCAAGCTCGTCTCGCTGCTCAACAACGTCAGCGTCGGGTGGCACATCGTCGGAGTCGTCGTGATCGTCGGCGCGCTGGCCCTGCTGCCCTCCAAGCACCAGTCGGCCAGCTTTGTGTTCACCAAGTTCGTCAACAACACCGGCTTCGGCTCGACGATCTACGTCGTGCTCATCGGGCTGCTGCTCGCCCAGTACACGCTCACCGGATTCGACGCCTCCGCGCACATGACCGAGGAGACGCGGGACGCCGCGCGCTCGGGCCCCCGCGGGATCGTCACCTCGATCGTCGTCTCGCTGATCGCCGGCTGGATCCTGCTGATCGGTGTGACCTTCGCGATCGAGAACTACGAGGGCACCACCGGCACCAGCACAGGCGTCCCGCCGGTCCAGGTGTTCATCGACGCGCTCGGCCAGACCGGCGGCAAGCTGCTGCTGCTGATCGTTATCGGGGCCCAGTTCTTCTGTGGAATGTCCTCGGTAACCGCCAACTCGCGGATGATCTACGCGTTCTCGCGTGACGGTGCCCTGCCGGGCTCGCAGCTCTGGCACCGGATCAACCACCGCACTCGTACGCCGGCCAACGCCGTCTGGCTCGCCGCCGGCTTCGCGTTCCTTCTCGGCCTGCCCTATCTGGTCAACGCCACGGCTTACGCCGCGGTCACGTCGATCTCGGTCATCGGCTTGTTCATCGCCTACGTGATCCCGACCCTGCTCCGGATGCGCGCCGGCGACAGCTTCGTGCCGGGCCCATGGCACCTCGGGCGCTGGAGCCGTCCAATCGGTGTCGTCGCCATCGCCTGGGTCGCCTTCATCACCGTGCTGTTCATGCTTCCGCAGGCCAGCCCTGTGACGGCGAAGACGTTCAACTACGCACCCCTCGCCGTACTCGTCGTGCTCGGGTTCGCCGGCATCTGGTGGCTGGTGTCGGCGCGCAAGTGGTTCACCGGGCCGAGGGTGCAGGGCAGCCCGGAGGAGATCGCGGCGGCCGAGCGCGAGCTCGAGGTCCTGGCGTGAACCCGGGAATGCTGACGGTCGAGGCGCTGCGGGCGCACGTAGAGGACGGCTCGGTCGACACGGTCGTCGTCGCCGCGACCGACATGCAGGGCCGGCTGCAGGGCAAGCGCTGCGGCGCCCGCTACTTCCTCGAGGAAGTCCTGCCGCACGCCACCGAGGCGTGCAGCTACCTGCTGACGGTCGATGTCGAGATGGAGACGACGGACGGGTATGCGATGTCGTCCTGGGAGTCGGGGTACGGCGACGTCGTCCTCGCCCCCGACCTCGCCACCCTGCGGCTCGCGCCTTGGCAGCCGGGCACCGCGCTCGTGCTCTGCGACGTGCAGTGGGAGGACGGCAGCCCGGTGCCGCCATCCCCGCGACAAGTGCTTCGCCGCCAGGTCGAGCGGCTGTCGGAGCGGGGATGGACGCCGCAGGCGGGCACCGAGCTGGAGTTCATCGTCTTCCGCGACAGCTACGAGCAGGCGTGGGACAAGGGCTACAGCGGGCTGGAGCCGGCCAACCAGTACAACGTCGACTACTCGGTGCTGGGCACCTCGCGCATCGAGCCGCTGCTGCGCGCCATCCGGCTCGGGATGACCGGCGCCGGGCTCTACGTCGAGTCGGCCAAGGGGGAGTGCAACCCCGGCCAGCACGAGATCGTCTTCCGCTACGACCAGGCCGTGACGACCTGCGACAACCACGTCATCTACAAGACGGGCGCGAAGGAGATCGCCGCCGAGCAGGGCTGCAGCCTCACGTTCATGGCCAAGTACAACCAGCGCGAGGGCAGCTCCTGCCACGTCCACCTCTCGCTGGTCGACGACGAAGGGCAACCGGTGTTCGCCGGCGACGGCCGCGCCGGGATGTCGCCGCTGATGGAGCACTTCCTCGCCGGGCAGCTGGCATGCCTGCCCGAGCTGACGATGCTGCTCGCCCCGAACGTCAACTCCTACAAGCGGTTCGCGAAGAACAGCTTCGCGCCCACTGCGGTCGCCTGGGGGCAGGACAACCGGACGTGCGCGTTGCGGGTTGTCGGGCACGGGCGCTCGCTGCGGTTCGAGAACCGCGTGCCCGGGGCCGACGTCAACCCCTACCTGGCCGTGGCGGCGCTCATCGCCGCCGGGCTGCACGGCGTCGACGCGGAGCTGCCGCTGGAGGAGGCGGTGCAGGGCAACGCGTACGAGGCGGGCAAGGCGCAGGTCCCGACCTCACTGCCGGAGGCTCGCGCGCTGTTCGCGACGAGCGCTGTCGCGAAGGAGGCGTTCGGCTCGGAGGTCGTCGAGCACTACCTCAACGCCACGCGCATCGAGGTGGAGGCCTACGACAGCACCGTCACCGACTGGGAGCGCCGCCGGGGCTTCGAGCGGCTGTGAGCGCTCCGCGCGCGTCTCGGCCTGTCATCGGGCTGACGTCCTACTCGACGCTCGCCACCTGGGGCCAGTGGGAGCGGCCCGCCGCCCTGCTGAACAGCGGGTACCTGGATGCGGTCACACGCGCGGGCGGGCTGCCCGTGCTGCTGCCGCCGCTGCCCGAGGGCTCGCCTGAAGCGGTGGCGCGCCTGGACGCCCTGATCCTGACCGGAGGCCCCGACGTCGAGCCCGAGCGGTACGGCGCGGCTCCCCACCACACGACCCGAGCCCAGCCGGAGCGTGACGCGGCGGAGCTTGCCAACCTCGCAGCTGCGCTCGAGGCCGACCTGCCCGTGCTCGCGATCTGCCGCGGGATGCAGCTGCTGAACGTGGCCTGCGGGGGCCGGCTCGTCCAGCACCTTCCGGACGAGGTAGGGCACGACGGGCACCGTCCGATCGAGAACGGGTTCGGGCGCCGGACCGTGCAGATTGCCGGCGGCAGCGTGCTGCAAGGGGTGCTGGGGCCGCAGACCGAGGTGTCGTGCCACCACCACCAGGCGGTTGCCGGTGCGGCTGACGCGCTGCAGGCGGTGGCCTGGGACGCCGACGGCACGGTGGAGGCCGTCGAGATGCCGGGGCGCTCGTTCGTCGTCGGTGTGCAGTGGCATCCCGAGGAGAACCTCGGGGACGTGCGCATCCTCACGGCGCTCGTGCAGGCCGCGGCGTTGCACACTCGGGTGTGACCACCGCGCTGCATACCGAGGAGACGCCGGCCGCCGAGCGGGGTGACGGCCAGATGCTGCGCGTCGTCAACCCCGCAACCGAGCAGGTCGTTCGGACACTGCCCGCGACCTCGGCCGAGCAGACCGACCGTGCCATCGAACGGGCAGCAGCCGCCTTCGACGGCTGGCGTGCCGTCGCTCCCGCCGATCGCGCCCGGCTCCTGCGCCGGTTCGCGGAGACGGTCGACGCCGACGTCGAGAACCTGGCCCGCCTGGAGGTCATGAACTCCGGTCACACCATCGGCAACGCGCGGTGGGAGGCGGGCAACGTCCGTGACGTCCTGCACTACTACGCGGCCGCGCCGGAACGGCTGGTCGGACAGCAGATCCCAGTGGCGGGCGGTGTCGACATCACGTTCCACGAGCCGCTGGGCGTGGTCGGCGTCATCGCCCCCTGGAACTTCCCGATGCCGATCGCCGGCTGGGGCGTCGCACCCGCGCTCGCCGCCGGCAACACGGTGCTGCTCAAGCCAGCCGAGTTGACCCCGCTGACGGCCGTACGGCTCGGCGAGCTAGCGCTCGAGGCCGGCATCCCCGAGGGCGTGTTCCAGGTGCTGCCCGGCCGGGGGCCGGTGATCGGCGCGCGCTTCGTCGAGCATCCCGCCGTGCGCAAGGTGACGTTCACCGGCTCCACCGAGGTCGGCAAGCAGGTCATGGCCGGCTGCGCGGCGCAGGTGAAGCGGGTGACGCTCGAGCTCGGCGGCAAGAGCGCCAACATCGTCTTCGCCGATGCCGACCTCGAGCTGGCCGCCGCCGCAGCGCCGATGGCCGTGTTCGACAACGCCGGCCAGGACTGCTGCGCGCGCTCGCGCATCCTCGTCCAGCGCAGCGTGCACGACGAGTTCCTCGCGCTGCTCGAGCCGGCGGTGCGGGCAGTGCGGGTGGAGGACCCGGCCAGCGAGAGCGCGCAGATGGGGCCGCTGATCAGCGCCAAGCACAAGGCCACCGTCGGGTCCTATGTCGGGGAGGGTGCGCCCGTGGCAGTACGAGGGAGCGCACCCGACGGCCCCGGCTTCTGGTTCGCCCCGACCGTGCTCGCACCGGTGTCACCGTCGGACCGCGCCGTCACCGAGGAGATCTTCGGCCCGGTCGTCGTCGTCATCCCCTTCGAGGACGAGGCCGACGCGGTGCGCCTGGCTAACGACAGCGAGTTCGGGCTGTCGGGGTCGGTCTACACGCGCGACGTCGGCCGGGCGCTGCGGGTCAGCCGCGCGCTGGAGGTGGGCAACCTGTCGGTCAACTCGCACTCGTCCGTCCGCTACAGCACGCCGTTCGGCGGCTTCAAGCAGTCTGGGCTCGGCCGTGAGCTCGGTCCGGATGCGCTGCAGGCGTTCACCGAGACCAAGAACGTCTTCATCGCCACCGACTAGTTCAGCCCGACCGACGAGAAGGGAGCACACGTGACCGAGCGCCTTACCGGACGGGTTGCCGTCGTCACCGGCGCGGGCAGCGGCATTGGGTTGGCCAGCGCCCGGCGCCTCGCCGCCGAGGGGGCGCACGTCGTGTGCGTCGACATCGACGGGGCGAGCGGGGCCGCGGCGGCGAGCGAGACGGGCGGGCTGTTCGTCCGCGCCGACGTCACCCGGGAGGACGAGGTCGAGGCCTTGTTCGAGCAGGCCCTCGACACCTACGGCTCGGTCGACATCGCCTTCAACAACGCGGGCATCTCCCCGCCCGACGACGACTCCATCCTCACCACCGGCCTCGAGGCATGGCAGCGGGTGCAGCAGGTCAACCTCACCTCGGTGTACCTGTGCTGCAAGTACGCGATCGGGCACATGCAGCGCCAGGGCCGCGGCTCGATCATCAACACCGCCTCGTTCGTGGCGGTGATGGGCGCGGCCACCTCGCAGATCTCCTACACCGCCTCGAAGGGCGGGGTGCTCGCGATGAGCCGGGAGCTCGGCGTGCAGTTCGCGCGGGAGGGCATCCGGGTCAACGCGCTGTGCCCTGGGCCGGTCGACACGCCGCTGCTGCAGGAGCTGTTCGCCACCGACCCCGACCGTGCGGCCCGGCGGTTGGTGCACATCCCCATGGGGCGCTTCGCCCAGCCGGAGGAGATCGCCGGGGCGGTGGCGTTCCTCGCCAGCGACGACTCGTCGTTCATCACCGCGACGACCTTCCTCGTCGACGGCGGCATCGCCGGCGCCTATGTGACGCCGGTGTGAGCGGCGGGCCGTGCTGAAGAGGCCGTGCAATCTCAGCAGCAGCCCGCAACGCGGCTGTTACGCGGCTGCCGCACCATGAGCCGAGGCGGGGCTGCGCCCGGCAGGGAGAACCCGTTCCGTGAGCCAGGAGGCGCCGTGCCGCTCGACACCGACACGGGCTCAGCCGAGTCGCGGCCGGCGGCGCCTCCAGCGCCCCAGGCGATGAGCACGGCCGACCCGGTGGAGGCGCACGCCGGTGTGGTGTCGGAGTCGGGCCACTCGGCGATGCGCGCCGACATCCGGCGACTCGGCGCCATCCTCGGCGAGACCCTGGTCCGCCAGGAGGGGCAGGAGCTACTGGACCTGGTCGAGCAGGTGCGGCGGCTCGCGCGACGCGAGGACGCCGGCGACCAGCTGACACAGCTGCTGGCCGGCCTCGACTTCCCCGACGCGATGCAGCTCGCCCGTGCGTTCAGCATGTTCTTTCAGCTGGCCAACGTCGCCGAGCAGCTGCACCGGGCCCGGGAGCTGTCGAGCCGCCGCCGCAACGCCCGCAGCCAGCTCGGCGAGGTCTTCGAGCGCCTGCGCGCAGCCGACACGCCGCCGGACGAGGTGACCCGCGTGCTGGCCGGCGCCGAGCTGCGGCCGGTGTTCACGGCGCATCCGACCGAGGCGTCACGCCAGTCCGTGCTGCGCTCCCTGCGCCGGGTCGCCGAGCTGCTGGAGGCCGAGCTGCCGGACGAGGTGCGCCAGCGTCGCCTGTGCGAGGTCGTCGAGCTGCTGTGGCTGACCGATGAGATCCGTGCCGGCAAGCCCTCGCCGCAGGACGAGGCCCGCAACATCGTCTACTACCTCGACCAGCTCTCCCGCGGCGTGTTGCCCGGCCTGTTCGACGACCTCGCCGACGAGCTGACAGCCTTCGGCGCCCAGGTGCCCGTGGGGAGCGTGCCGCTGCGCTTCGGCTCCTGGGTCGGCGGCGACCGCGACGGCAACCCCAACGTCTCCCCCCAGGTGACCAGCGATGTTCTGCGGTTACACGCCGACCGAGCGATCCGCTACCAGCTCGACCTCGTGAGCCAGCTGATCGAGGAGCTTGGCATCAGCACCCGCGTCGTGCAGGCGACGCCTGAGCTGACCCAGAGCCTGGAGCGCGACCGCGAGCAGCTGCCCGAGGTCTACGACAGGTTCGTGCGGCTCAATGCGGAGGAGCCGTACCGGCTCAAGTGCTCCTACATCAAGGCGCGCCTGCAAGCCACGCACGACCGCATCGCGCGCAACCGCGAGCACCGCGACGGCGCCGACTACCTCGGGGCGGGGGCCCAGCATGCCAAGTTCCACCACGCCGCCCTCGCGGCGCTCTACGACAGGATCGATGAGCTCCCCACGCCGTACGCCGAGCTCGACACCGATGCGAGGACCGAGCTGCTCGGCCGCGAGCTCGCCGGTGGCCGGCCGCTGATCGGGCGCAACATGCCCCCTCCGGAGGATGCGGCCGTGGTACTCGACGTGCTCGACGCCGTCCGCGATGTCCTCGACGCCTTCGGCAGCGACGCCGTCGACACCTACGTCATCTCGATGGCCCGCGGCGCAGACGACGTACTCGCCGTGGCGGTCCTGGCCCGCGAGGCGGGCTTGATCGACGTGGCCGGCGGCCGCGTGCGGCTCAACATCGTCCCGCTGCTGGAGACGGTGGCCGAGCTGCGGGAGGCCGGTCCGATGCTCGACACGCTGCTGCGCGTGACGGCGTACCGCACGCTGGTGCGGGCGCGCGGTGAGATGCAGGAGATCATGCTCGGCTACTCCGACTCCAACAAGGATGCGGGCGTCGCCACCAGCCAATGGGAGATCCAGCGCGCACAGCGCCATCTGCGCGACGTCGCGGCCGAGCACGGCGTCCGGCTCCGCCTGTTCCACGGCCGCGGCGGCTCGGTCGGGCGCGGTGGCGGCCCGGCCGGCGAGGCGGTGCTCGCCTCCCCGTACGGCGTGCTGGACGGGTGGAGCCGCACCTGCGGCCGGTTTTCGATTGCATCCAGGCCGAGCATGCGACGACCGTGGAGGAGATGCACAGGCTCACCGACGGCGGGGGGCAGCTCGCGCGGCACCCGATGCTGCGCCGCACGCTGGAGGTGCGCAACAGCTATCTCGGGCCGCTGCACCACCTGCAGATCAACCTGCTCCGGCGGCAGCGCGAGGAGCAGGACCCGAGCCCTGAGCTGCGCCGAGCACTGCTGCTCACCATCAACGGCATTGCGGCAGGCCTGCGCAACACGGGGTAGCGCCTTGCGCTGCGCGTCACGCGCTGTGTCCACGCCGCCTGACAGAAGTCTTTGCCCCTAGTGTGTTGCAGGTTTGCCTGGTATGAAGTGACCACAATGCGTGACGAAAGGGATTCGCAGGACTGGCCGCCGGGACCACGCATGAGCGGCCCGGCGCCTAGGGAGCTCGCGGCCTACGCACCCTTCGGTGACCTCTCCGGGGCGGCCCTCGCCGTCCTCGGGCAGCTGCGTCGTGAGGTGGGCTTCTCTGCTTGGGCGCTGACCCGGGTGAGCGGCGGGACGTCCACGGTGCTGGTATCGAGCGACCTGTTCCCTGCTGCCGCTGGAGAGCAGTTCCCCTGGACCGACACGCTGTGCCACCGGGTGTTCGAGGAGGGCGTCCCGCGGGTGACGCTGGATGTGCGTGCCGTGGCCTCCCTGCGGGATACCCCTTTCGCGCGGCGCTGGGGCGTTGGGGCATACCTGAGCGCTCCGCTCAGCATCGACGGCGAGACGCTGTTCGGCACCCTGTGCGCGCTCGACCCCGAGCCTCGGGAGCCGGAGATGCTGACGCGCCTGCCTCTTGTCGACCTGCAGGCCCGACTGCTGTCGACGATGCTGGCCTCCGACGTCCGGCTCGATGAGGTGCGGCGCCGGGCGGAGCGGGCCGAGGCCGACGCCCTGGTCGATGCGATGACCGGACTGGTCAACCGGCGCGGCTGGCAGCTGTTGCTGGACCGGGAGGAGCAGCGGTGCCGGCGATACGGTTCGGCCGCCAGCGTGCTGGTGCTCGACCTCGACGGGCTGAAGGCGGTCAACGACGGTCAGGGACATCCCGCGGGTGATGTCCTGCTGCAACGCACCGCGCAGGTGCTGCGTGACGCCACTCGCGGCGTTGACGTCGTCGCCCGCCTCGGCGGGGATGAGTTCGGCGTGCTCGCCGTCGGGACGGGCCAGGAGATGGCAGCCGTCGAACGCGCCCGGCTGCCGGGCCTGCTCGCAGACGGCAGAATTGAGGCCTCGCTCGGCTTTGCGGCCCGCGAGAGCGACGGTGGCCTCGCGGCGGCGTGGATCAGGGCTGACGCCGACATGTACCGAGTGAAGCGCGGCAAGCAGTAGCGGGGCAGACCAAGTTGGCGTGGTCGGCGTGCTCGGCCAGCATGTACGTCGCTGAGGACTGGTCGAGATGGGCGTGGCTCACCAGCTGGTGCTCGGCCAGGATCTCCAGGTGCGGTAGACCGACCGGCGACCGGAACGCCCGCTAGCGGTGTACGCGGTACCGCATGTGCGTGACGTCGTGGTCCTCGAGCCTGCGTAAGAATTCGAGTTCGGTCGGCTTCGCGGACGGATCGCCGAACAGTCGTCGGCCCTGCCCAAGCAGGACCGGGACGACGTACAGCTCCAGCTCGTCGAGCTGCCCGGCTTGCAGCAGCGCCTGCGCCGCCCCGGCCCCATGCACCATCACGTCGCCGTCCCCCACTGCCGCGCGGGCCAGCGCCGCACACTCTCCGACGTCGCGGAGGTATCGGACGCTGCCCGGCGGGGGGTCGTGCGGGACGTGGTGGGTCAGTACGAAGACCGGTACGCCGTCATGGTGGTCGCCCTGCCAGCGGCCGGCGTGTTCGTAGGTGCGTCGGCCGGCGATGACGGCGCGGGTGGAATTCAGCTCGGCGAACACCCGGCCGCTCGGGCCCGGGTCGTTGCGCCGATCGAGCCAGTTGAAGAGGCGGAACCCGTCGCCGCCCATGGGCGCGTCCGCGCTGTCCTGCGGGCCGGCGACGTAGCCGTCCAGGGACACGGTCATGTAGAGCCGGATGATCGCCACGGGTCAGCCCGCCGCTCGCGTGCGGTAGCGCAGGTGAGTCACGCCGGGCACATCAAGGGCACGAACCAGCTCCAGCTCGATGTGCTCCGGCGCCAGGTTGGCGAACAACCGACGGCCCTGCCCCAGCAGGACCGGTATCAGATGGATCTGCAGGTCGTCGAGGACGCCGGCCGTGAGCGCCAGTTGAGCGGTGGTCGCCCCGTGCACCAGGACGTCCTTGCCGGCGGCGGCGTCCTTCGCCATGTGCGCCGCGCTCACCACGTCGCGCACGTAGGTCACCCCGGGCCATCGCAGGTGGCGGTTCGGCTCGTGCCGGCTCAGGACGAAGATCTGTACCCCGTCGTGGTGGTCACCACCCCAGCCGTCCGCGAGCTCAAAGGTCCGTCGGCCGACGATCACCGCGCCGGTCGACATGGCCTCGTCCATGACCACGCGGTTCGCGCCCGCCAGGTGATCGACGGCCCTCTTGCGGTCGGGGTCGCCGCCGGTCAGGAACCACTTGTGCAGGTGATGGCCGCCGTCGCCGAGGGCGTTGCCCGGCCCGTCGTTGGGCCCGGCGACGAACCCGTCGAGCGACATCGACATGTACAGCACCAGCTTGGACATCGTGCCCTCCTTCAGGCGAGGCGCTGACCACATGGGTCCCGTCGCAGAACGGCTCGTTCACCGACGACCGCAGCGGCACAGCGAGACCTCTGGCTACGGGGTTGCGGCGACCAGGCCGTCGGAGTCGCGCCGCTTGTCACCGGTGCCCGTGCCCGTGCCCGTGCCCGTGCTCGGTCGCGGTGCTGTCGATCTCTGGCATGACTTCACCCCTCGTGCTCGCCGTGCTCGGCCACCTATTGAGACGACGCCGAGGAACGAAAGCAATCGGTGCTGGGCACAAAGGCTCGGACGAGCAGCGTCGGTCCGCCGTCGACATCGCGTCCGGGACGATGCAGACCTCGACGAGGTGATGGCCGGGTACCCCCGCGAGTTGCACGTGTACTGCTACCGGATGCTCGATCGCTCGATGACGCCGAGGACCACGTCCAGAAGGTGTTCCTGGGGCCTGGCGATCCCGAGAGGCCTTGGGACGTCCGCGCGCCTCGTACAGCAAGCGTGACCTGCTCCGATGAACGTTCACCCTTATCGGCTTGCCAGACTCGCGCCACGTGTGAAGATCGGGTCGTGGAGCGCATCGCTGACTTCGTCCTGGCCCACCGCAAGCGCGTCATCCTCTTCTGGTTCGTGCTGATGATCGCGGGCTTCGCCGCGACGGGCCAGACCATCAACCGACTGACCACGGACTTCTCTGTGCCGGGTCAGCCCGGGTTCGACACCGCCGCCAAGATCAACACCGCGCTCGGACAGCGCTCCGACAACGGACCCTCGCTGCCCGTCATCACGGTGCCAGCCGGGCAGACGGTGGACACCCGCAAGGCCGACATCAAGGCGGTCTGGGACAAGGTCCGCAAGGACCACCCGGACTGGCGGGTCGCAGACTGGACCACCACGGGTAACGACAACCTGGTCACCAAGGACCGGCGCGCCACGTACGCCATCGTGTACGGGCCGCAGCCGAAGTCGTTCACGGACAAGCCGTTCGGCCTCCAGATCACCGACCAGTACGCGGGAGCCCAGCCGCGTAACGCGCAGGCGCTGAGCATTGGGGCCACCGGATACTTCGAGCTGTCGGTCGCCGACGCCCAGGCGAGCGGGCATTCCGGCGGAGGACCTGGGCTATTCCTCGAGGTCGTGCTTGGTGGCCTTGGCGCGCTGGCGGTCCTGGCCTACGTGTTCGCGTCGTTCCTGGCCTTCCTGCCGATCGTCATCGCGATCGTCAGCATTCCCGTGACGTTCGGTGCGCTGCTCCCCTTCACCTATGCCCTCAACATGAGCATCGTCCTGCAGTTCCTCGTCAGCCTGATCGGGCTGGGCGTCGCGATCGACTACTCGCTGCTCGTTGTGACGCGATGGCGAGAGGAGCGCGGCCACGGCCGCCCCAACGACGAGGCGGTGCGCATCGCCGTCGCCCGGGCCGGCCACTCGGTCGTGTTCTCGGGTGCCGCCGTCGCCATCGGCCTGATCTCCCTGACCGTGCTGAACGTGCCGTTCCTGCGCTCGATGGGCCTCGGCGGCATGCTCATCCCGCTCATCAGCACCCTCGTCACCATCACGCTGACCCCGGCGATCCTGGCCACGGTCGGGCCGCGGGTCGACTGGCCGCGAATCCGCAAGGAGGCCAACGCCAGCAGGTTCTGGTCGGGCTGGTCGCGTGGCGTGGTGAAGCGCCCGTGGCTCGCATTGGTAGCCGCGGCGGTGCAGCTGGGGATCTGCGCGGCACCCGCCCTCGGGATCAAGCTCGGCAACGCCGAGACCGCGTCGCTGACGACCAAGCAGGGGCCGATCGTCAACCAGTTCAAGACCCTGACCGACGGTGGGGTGCCCAGCGGCGTGCTCACCCCGCTCGAGGTGCTGACCACTGGTGACCCGCAGGCCGTCATTGCCGCGACGAAGAACGTTGACGGGTCGCTTTCGCTGTCGCCCCCGGCGCCGCTGACGGCTTTGCGAAGGGCAACGCCAGCATCGTCGACGTGATCCCGGTGCACGAGTCGGTCAACTCCGACAGCACGGCGGTGGTGGGTCGGGTCCGCAGTGCTGTGGAGGGGCTGCCGGGCGTGCAGGGTGTCGCGGGCGCCGGCCCGGTGCTCAAGGACTATGACAGCGGCATCTATCAGAAGGTGCCGCTGGTCGTCCTGTTCCTGGCCGTCCTGACGTTCTTCGCCCTGACCCGCGCGTTCCGCTCCGTCGTGCTCGCCCTCAAGGCGGTGATCCTCAACCTGGTCTCGCTGGCGGCGACCTTCGGCGTGATGACCTTCGTCTGGCAGGAGGGCCACGGGTCTCGGGCGATCTTCAGCGTGAAGTCCACCGGGTCGATCACCTTCTGGGTGCCGATCATGATCTTCGCGTTCCTGTATGGCCTGTCGATGGACTATGAGGTCTTCATCCTCACGCGGGTCCGCGAGGAGTTCGACCGCGGCGGCGACACGAACAAGGCGCTGGTCGAGGGGCTCGGCCGGACAGGCCGCCTTGTCACCAGCGCCGCCCTCATCCTGTTCCTGGCGTTCGTCTCCCTCGCGGCGTCGCCGGGGACCGACATCAAGGTCCTGGCGTCAGGACTGGGCATCGGCATCCTGCTGGACGCGACCGTCGTCCGGATGCTGCTGGTCCCGGCCCTCGTGGTGCTGTTCGGCCGCTGGAACTGGTACCTGCCGGATTCGTTCGCCCGCCTCCTGCGCGTCGAGCCGTCCGTCCGGCCGGCCTCGCAGCCGGCGACTCAGCCGGCAACGTGACAGGCGGAAGCGGTCGCCTCAAGTGGGGCTGCTAGCCATGGATGGAGCGGGTGACGGGAATCGAACCCGCGTTCTCAGCTTGGGAAGCTGATGAGCCACTTCTCGCGGTGGTGCCGTTTGGCCAGGTCAGCGGCCTGTGAAGGGCGAGTTCGGGTAATCCTGGGCCGCGGGCGTGCCCTTCACGTGCCTCAACGGGCGGGAACTACCTCTGGCCGGTTCGCCGGAGCGGCAGGATCACGGCTTCGACGTGGGCGCTGAGCGCCCTCGCCAGCGCGGCGTCGCGATCGGCGGTGGCGCGCTGGTAGCGCATGGCCATGTCGGGCGTGGTGTGCCCGAAGCGGGCCATCAGCTCGGCTGTTGTGGCGCCCGAGATCGCGGCAAGGGTGGCTGCACAGCCCCGCAGGTCGTGGAAGTGGACGTGGGAGAGGCCGAGGCGGTCTCGAGACGGTCGCCAGACCGACCGGCTGAACGTGGAGTTGCGTAGCGGCCCACCCTGCGGACCGACGAACACCAGGCCGTCCGGCGCAGGCTCCGAGAATTGTTCGAGGTGCATGCGTATCTCGTTGAGCATGTGTGGGGGAATCGCCACAGTCCGCCGGCCGGCCTCGCTCTTGGGCGGACCGACGTGCCGCACCCCACCCGCGAGATCGGAGACAGCCTCGGCAACGGTCACGGTGCCGTGCAGGAGGTCGACCCGTGTCTTGCGCAGAGCGGCCAGCTCGCCGAAGCGGAGACCGGCGAACGCGGCCAGAAGGATTACCGCTCGCCAGGCCGGTCCGACTCCGTCGGCGAGGGCGTAGACCTCCGGCACGGTGAGGGAGGGACGCTGCGCGGAGGTCTCCTGGCCGGCGCCCGGAATGACGCAGGGGTTCCGCGAGATGTGCTCGTCAGAGACGGCTGATGCGCAGATCGCGCGAAGTAGCCGGTAACACTTCGCGACCGTAGGGGCGCCCGGTCGCTCTGCGCCGCTGAGTCGTGCGTGCCAGCCCCGGACTGCCGCGGGCGTCAGCCGCCGTAGTTGCATCGCCCCGAGGCTTGGGAGGAGGTGCCTGTCGAGCTCCCAGCGATAGAACTCGGCCGTCCTAGGGGCCAGGGGGCGCCCTCGGACGCGTCGCAGGGCAAGCCAACTGTCCGCGTAAACCGCGAGAGTGACGGTGCCGGCGTCCGGGTCGAACCACTCGCCGCGGTCGAGATCGGCCCGGACAGTAGCGAGGAAGCGTGCGGCTGCGCTCCTCGTCGGGTAGGTGGTCGAGGCCGTCCGTCGGCGGCCTGTCTGATCGCTGTAGCGAACTTGCCAGCGGCCAGAGGGGAGCTGGCGGATGGCTCCGAAGTCGGCGCGGTGTCTGGGCACAGGTCCCCCGTCGGATCGTTGGCGGTTCGAGCGCGCAGCGCTTAGCAGCCCAAGCGTGAGCGTCGCAGTCCGACAGTCAAGGCGTGGGTATCTCGACCGGAGGCACTAAGTCGCGACGACGGCCCACTTGCTGATTTGCCCCCCATCTCTGCACCTGTCACAGCGGCGAGCCGCAGTCCCAGCTAGTGTCGTGTCGCTAAAGTCTTTGGGCGGTTGGGTGCGGGACACTGTCGTATGCGAGCTGCCCGCTTGGGATTGCTGGACGGGGACCGTGAACGGCTGACGGCCTGGACCCGGTCCTCGACGGTC
>JAABUU010002547.1_pt1 | contig 25711 bp, 21 predicted proteins | sample 5559301 | NCBI WGS metagenome assembly JAABUU01 (sample SAMN10711884, study PRJNA513360) | rock metagenome | isolation source: Antarctica rocks | place: Antarctica: Victoria Land, Richard Nunatak white | reverse complement strand
AAGCAACGCCGCCTCGCCAAAGATTATGAAGAGCGGCCTGCATCCAGCGAGGCCCTCATCCAGATTGCTATGTCTGCCCTCATGGTCAGAAGATTAGCACCTGACTAACTTTTTATACAGTCTCTTACCTGGCGTCAACGGCAAAAAATCAGGGACGCATATTGAAGTATGCGTCCCCACGGTGAAAGAAGGTCGGGGTGACAGGACTCGAACCTGCGACCTCAAAGTCCCAAACTTTGCGCGCTACCAACTGTGCTACACCCCGTATGCGTCTATTATACTCGCTTCAGGGGGCGGTTTGCAAGCGTGAATGGCGTATGAACCCACCAAGCGGGATGGCTCTCCGGGTGGGTTCGCTTCAAACCCGCCGAACCGGGACATCCCGCGCGGCCAGATAGTCTTTGATCTCGCCGACGGTATGCGTCCCGTAATGGACGATGCTGGAGACCAGCGCCGCCTGCGCGCCCCCGGCTGTGACGGCCTCGTAGATGTGTTCCAAGTTGCCCGCGCCGCCGCTGGCGATAACGGGGATGTTCACGAGGGCGGTCACGGCCCGCGTCAGGGGGATGTCGTAGCCGGCCAGGGTCCCGTCGGCGTCCATCGACGTCAGCATGATCTCGCCCGCGCCCCGGTCCTCCATCTCGCGCACCCAGTCCAGGGCGTCCAGCCCCGTCGGTGTCCGCCCGCCGTGGACATGCACCTCCCAGCCCGACGGCGTCCGGCCCGTCCTCTTGGGGTCGATGGCGACCACGACGCACTGCGCGCCGAAGTCCCGCGAACACTCGGTGATCAATGCGGGCGTCTCGACGGCGGCGGTGTTGATGCTGGCCTTGTCCGCGCCGGTTTTGAGTATCCGCCGGAAGTCCTCCACGCTCTTGATGCCGCCGCCGACGCAGAAGGGGATGAACACTTCCTCGGCCACGCGCCGGGCGTAGTCGAACATCAACTCCCGCCGCTCGTGCGAGGCCGTGATGTCCAAAAACACCAGCTCGTCCGCGCCCTGGGCGTCGTACAGCGCGGCCCGCTCCACGGGGTCGCCGGCGTCGCGCAGGTTCAGGAAGTGGGTGCCTTTGACGACGCGCCCGTTTTGGACGTCGAGGCAGGGGATGATGCGGGTGGCAAGCATGGTGCGCCTAGTATACCAGAACCTATCCAGCCGAGCGCGGCCACCGGCGTCGGGTGGAGCGCACCGTTAGGTTGCACGTCGCGATGCTCATGCCACAATAGCGAACAGAACAGTGAAAAATGTAGGGTTGTAAACTGCCCTTGCTGAGTGTTTTAAGAAAATTTCTTCAATTCCACTTCGTCGAAAAATTCTTGCCGAGTTTTGTACTTGTCATTATGGAAAATAAGCAGAACGTAGAATCTAAAAACGCTTTGAAGAAATTCTACCACGATTTCTCTGTTTTGAATTCCTTGATTATGATGAACAGCCTGCGACCTCATTCCATAGGCCAAGATAATGTTCTTCTTAATTTTTTGCCTCTCTTGAGCGTCATCAGTAATAGTGAAAGCGATTCGCTCTGCGATATTCTGCTGAATATTTTCACTCTGATTTTGCAACAAGAATGAGTCGAGCGCAGTAAAAACGTAGATAAGTCGGTCAGTGGCCTCTTGCATTAGAGAACTGCGTGAATATGTCATCACGCTTTTCATCAACTCTCTCTGAAACTCCGATTTATTATCTTAGGAGTTACGCAGTTGAAGCCAAATTAAGAGTAATTTTGATGTCTCACTCATGAGGTTTACTCTCCAACTGCGTAACTCCTATATCTAAAAGATACAACTGATGAAGAATCCCAAGCCCAGCGTTCCCCATTATGTCGAATAGTTCTTTGTTCAGTATCCAAGGGCGAAACGAAGCGCTCGAACCTTCATACCACGAAGCGGGAGCATTTCCCAAGGTAGAAAAAACCAAATCTTTCTCTATCTTTTCTCGGCCTGTTGGACGGCAGTAAGATGGCACACTGGGGTGGAGATTGGAAGGGAGACAAACACGGAGCAGGGCTAATGCGTTTTCTGTTTCCTCCAACACTATTTCCTTAGCCCGCGTAGGCTCTGCTTCAATGTGCATGGTACAAGCAGCCCAACCCTGCAAACGATGCCTGAAATCATCAATGCGAGGCTGAAAATCCGCTCTGTTCGGTCTTGTATGGGATGCAAATGAAGCCTCCCAAGTGTCAAAGAACTGCTTTTGCATATTGTAAACTTTTGTACGCCCAAGATCAAATGAAAACTCGGTTGCTACCCCGAAAATCGGAACCCACAGAAAAAGTTTGACTATTTCAGCTTCCAATTTGGGAAGACAGTATTCCATCAGCGTCTCGGAAGTCTTACCTGTATAACGACCTATCACCCATTTGAAGAGAACGTCTTCAATGGCTGAAAAGCTCACATATGGATTTACTTCCTTGCGCTTATAAATCTTTTCTGCTAACAAGCGGAGACTTTTATAGGCTGCACCTTCAAGACCTACCCTTTCATCTTTTACAGAGACAAATTGACTGAGTTTCACGCCGTCAATATCAGTTTTACTCATCGTAATATCACCGATAATATCTTCAGCCGAGATATTATGGGCATGAAATTCAGGCGCAAAAGCCCCAACCGGTAAAGGTGAAACGTTTGACGTGTCTTTGACAACGTGATTAAGGAGCAACTCAGCTTCACTGTTGAATGAAACAAGAGCGTTTGAATTGATTGACAGTATCATAGAGAACCCGATAACCTATAAGACACGGCGACTACAATTTCAACGCGCTTTTATTGCCCAATACCAAATGCTTACGAGACTTTGACCGAGGGCTTTTGTTGCACGGAAGCCGCTCGCCGTGTAACCTAACTAGTATTCAGCCACATTTGTGCGGTGTACACGCGACGCGGCTGACCCTCAATCCCATCGGCGGGACGCCTGCGGGATTGCCGCGCCTCTGCGGTATAATGCGCCGGGAGCGGGGTCCTGCCGCATCAGCGCGGTGCAACACGCCCCGGCGCGCGGCTATTGCCGCGGACCAGCAGACAAGACCTTCCACGGACAAGACGCGCCTTAGCACACAGCCTCGGGGCAAAGGGAACATACGGCATGGAGTCCATCGAATCCTTCCCCGACGGTGTGCGCCGCGTCCTCCGCGCCCGGCACATGAAGCCCCCCGCACCGAAAAGACCCACGTCCTCCGCATCCGGCAGTTCATCGAGTTCAGCGGCAAGCGGCACTCCCCGGATGTCCCCCGCCCATCGGCAGCCACCCTGGATGGCTCAAGACATGATGAGAGCGCCCCACGAAAACCCGCCTCGCCGGAGGCAATATTGGTGGGTGTGTCACATCACTTGACAAACGCCGGGCCGTCTTGTATGATGTTCGGGTAACGAAACCGCACGTCTTCATGAAATACTGCCTGCTCTTTGCCATTCTCCTGACCCTCTTCCTCCGTCCCCTGGCCGTCTCGGCACAAAATGCCGCGCCCGTCGTCCTCCGGGTGGGCGGTGCGGGCGGGTTCAAGCTGCCCGACAAGAACGCCACCGATCCCAAATCCCGCGCCGACCGCGCCATCGTGGACGCCTTCGCGCGCGCCCACCCCGGCGTCCAACTCGAAAGCGCCCAGGGGCTGCAAATCCAAGGCCCCGCCGCCGAGTCCAACCTGCTGCTCGCCTTCGCGGGTGGCACAGCCCCCGATGTCGTGTACGTCAACTTCCGGTCTTCGGCGTCTTATATCCAGCAGGGGTTCTTGATGCCGCTGGACGATTATCTGGCGCGGCAACCCAGTGTGTTGGCCCACATCCAGCCGACTCTGCTCCCGATCCTGCGCGACGCAGGGCACGGGCACATCTACAGCATCCCGTTCTTGGCCGCCGTGCAGGCGCTCTACTACCGCCGCGACATGTTCCAGGCGGCGGGGCTTGACCCCGACCGACCGCCCGAAAACTGGGACGAGTTTTACGCCGACGCGCAAAAGCTGACCGACCAGCCCAAAGGCGTCTGGGGCTTCGAGTTCGGCACCGATTCGGACGCCTCGGCCTACTGGTGGATCAACTTTTTGTGGCAGGCCGGGGGCGAGGTCATTCGGCGCGACGCCAAAGGCCAGTGGCGGGCCGCCTTCAACACGCCCGCAGGCGTCACGGCCCTGGAGTTCTACAAGAAGCTGCTGGACGACCCGTGGAAGGGCAAAGACGGCAAGACCTACATCGGCGTCGCCGGCCATTCCAGCGCGATGGGGCCGGACCGGGCGGCGGGCAAGGTCGCCATGTGGTTCCAGTACCAAAGCAATGTCATCGCCAACCAGGCCGATGCGACTCAGATTAACCCCAGCCTCGTCGGCATCGCGCCCATGCCGAAAGGCCCGACCGGCATCACGGCGAACGAGGCCAACGCCTATATGTGGGGCATCTCGTCGCAGATCACCGACCCGCGCGTCCGCGACGCCGCCTGGCAGTTCGTCACGTTCATGGCGAGCGACGAGGCCGACAGAATCCGCACCCAGGCCTACGTCGAGTCCGGCCTGGGCAACACCGTGAACCCCGTGGCCCTGAAGAAGTACGGCTACGAGGACTACACCTCGCCACAGTCCCGCGTCTGGCTCCGCACCAACGAGACCCTGTTCACGCACGGCCACCCGGAGCCGTATGGCGAGAACATGAGCCAGATCTACAACCTTCTGGGCGTCCCCCTGGGGGAGATCCAGCAGCACCCCCAGGCCGACCCGAAGGTCCTGCTGGACAACGCCGCTCGCGACGTGGACGCAAAGCTCACCGGCTACGTCCCGCCCCGCGTCATGCGCGCCCGGCGGGCGTGGGCCTGGTCGATCTTCGGCCTGCTGTGCGCGGGCGGCCTGGCCTGGCTCACATGGGCGGGGGCGGCCTGGGGCAGGGCTTGGTCGGCACGGCGGCGGGCCAGCGCCACAGACGCCGTGAGTGACGCCAAGCCCAGCGGCCCGCCACTGGGCGTCCATGTCGCCGTGTGGCTGTTCATGCTGCCCGCCGTCGTCACCATTTTGGTCTGGCGCTACTACCCGCTGGGGCGCGGGCTGGTCATGGCGTTCCAGGACTATCATATCCTCGGCGGCGGCCCGTTCGTCGGCTTGGATAACTTCATCGACCTGTTCACGTCGGACACCTTCCGGGGGGCCGTCGTCACCTCGTTCCTGTACACGCTGCTGTCGCTTGGGCTGGGCTTCTTCCTGCCGCTGCTGATCGCGCTGGGGCTGACCGAGGTGCCACGTGGCAAGGTCTTCTTTCGGCTGCTCTATTACCTGCCCGCGATCACGGCTCCCATCGCCATCGCGTTCATGTGGAAGTGGTTCGAAGACGGGACGCCTGCGGGCCTGTTTAACTCACTGCTGCTCTCGGGCGCGCACTTGTTCGGGGCGCACCCGGACCCCGTGAAGTGGCTGGATGACCCCAAGATCGCCCTGATCTCGGTCCTCCTGCCGGCGATCTGGGCCGGGGCGGGGCCGGGGAGTCTGATCTACCAGGCCGCCCTGCGGTCGATCCCCGATGAGATGTACGAGGCCGCTGACCTGGACGGCGCGGGGCTGGGAACCAAGGTCTGGCGCGTCACGCTGCCCACGCTGAAGCCGCTGATCATCATCAACTTGGTCGGCGCGGTCATCGGGTCGTTCCAGGCGACCGACAGCATCCTGGTGATGACCGGCGGCGGGCCTCTCTACGCGACGCAGACGCTGGGGCTGGAAATCTATTATAACGCCTTTTTGTTTCTGAAGTTCGGCTACGCGACGGCGGCGGCCTGGGTCATGGGGGCGCTGCTGGTCGGTTTCACCGTCCAGCAGCTCCGCATCCTGCGCGACCTGCGCTTCGGGGCCGCCCGTGCCTAGAAAAATGATTAAGAAGCGCGCGCGGATGGGATACGATTGGCATGGTTTGTGCTCAATGGCTATGATGACATTGCTGCCGGTGTCCTCGCCGTCTTCGGCTGAACGCGAGGGTCGTTTATCGGAGTAGGAAGTACGTGTAACAGGGATGATTGATTCCGATTCAGAAGCAGGGGAGCCGGCAGGGGCCGCGACGGGTCATGTGCGCGCCTGGGGCACACGCGCGTTCATCTGTGATGCGACGGGCGGCTTTTTGTCCCTGCGGGGGCAGATCAAAGAGGAGATGGGGTCCGAGCTGGCTGCGGACATCCTGTGCCGCGCCGGGACCAGCGAGGCGAACGTATTGATGGCGTTCGTCGCGCAGACCCATTCCCAGAGTGATGGCGTTGTCCAACTCGAACACGCCCTTTCCCTGCTGACGGAGGCCGGATACGGGCGGCTGTCTCTTGAAACGGGACGCCATCGGGACGGCGAGATCATCATCTACGCCGAAGACAGCATGATCGGGAGCACGCTGCGCGATCTAGGCGAGCCGGCGGGCTTTGGCTGCGACTACCTGCGCGGCCTGTTGCGGGGGGTGGTCCAGGGTCTCCCGCCGGTCGAGGGCTACCCGAGCGGTGACATCGAGTGCGTCGAAGTGCGCTGCCTGGTCAACGACGACCCCGAGTGCCGCTTCGTCATCGCCTCCTCCGAACACCTGGCGCAGCACGGATACCGGGTGGGCGACAAGAGCTACAGCTCGGTGCGTGAGACCCTGATGCGTCTTAACCGCCAGCTCGAAGACGTCCTGGAGGCCGCCAAGCGTGACTCGCTGACGGGCCTATACAACCGCGCCCACTTCGAGTCCGTCCTGCGCCACAAGATCGAGCACGCCAACCGCCGCACCGACACCCTGACCGTCGCCATGATCGACATCGATGGGTTCAAGGGCGTCAACGACACCCTGGGGCACGGCATGGGCGACCTAGCCCTCCGGCAGGTCGGCCACCTACTCGCCTCGAACGCCCGCGGTACGGACGTGGTCGCCCGCTACGGCGGCGACGAGTTCGCCTGGCTGATGCCGGGGACGACGGTCGAGGCGGCCCTGTTCGTCGCCGACCGCATCCGCCGCCTGGTGCAGGAGATGCGCGAGGAGATCGACCTGCCCGTCAGCCTCTCCGTCGGCGTCGCCGCCTGCCCCGAGGACGCCGCCAGCCTCACCGACCTGATCGACTTCGCCGACGCCGCCATGTATCTGGCGAAGGACTCGGGCGGCAACCAGGTCCGGCGCTACGTCGCCGCCGAAGACCACCGCACCGCCTCGCAGAAGCGCGTCCGGCGTCCCCGCCCCCGGATTCCCCCCACCGCCACGAAGTCTGCGCCCCCTCCTCCCGACGACACGGGCCTCCGCCTTGACCTTTCCGACTAGGCAGGTGGCCCGTCGCCGAGCATCCGGCGCGCGACCACGACGTCGCCGACCTTGTCCACGTCGGTCCCGATCTCCGGGTACTCGGAGCGTATCGCCGCCACGCGCCCTCCGCCGATCAGGCGGCTGACGCCCTCTTCCAGGGCCGGGACGGTGAGCAGTGAGGGCGACACGGACTGCGCCAGCAGCAGCCGTGCCAGCAGCCCGACGCCCAGCAGCCGGGCGACGCCGACCGCGCTCTTGCGGGCATCGTAGGCCCGCGAGATGATGTCCCGGTGTGTTTCCAAAAACCTGGGGTCGATCAGCATCAGGTTCCCCAGCGTGAACTGCCCCTCACGCAGCTTGATCGCGGTCCGCTTCATCTCAGGGAATCGCTCCTGGCAGCGCGCCAGGGGGACGTAGGAGCAGCACAGGTCCGCGCGGCCCGCTGCCGCCGAGTGCGCCTGCTGGAGAAAATCCTGCACGGCCTCGGACGTCAGGAAGGGGATGTCTGACGTGCTGACGAGAAGCCGAGCGTCCCCGTCTTGGGCGGCCCGGACGCCCGCCAGCAGGTTATCCAGCAGCGAAGCGCCGCCTGTGACCCGCTCATAGTGCGGCGCGGCGGGAACGTCGCCGACTACGAAGATGTTTCCGACCGACTCACACGCGCACAGGGCCGTGGCCACGCGGTCCAGCATCGTCCGGCCGTTCAGTGGCGTCAGGGCGCGGTTCGTCACGCCCGTCGCCGCCGCCATCTCCGGGCCGTTTTTGCCCCCCGCCAGGACGACGGCATTGACTCTCATTGGCCCCTCATCTCCGTCACCCAGGTCTTACCCAGCGCCTGTGCCTCGATACGCGCGGATAGGCGGCGCGCGTCGTCTTCTGAAACTGCACGCCGAAACAGGGCCGCCCCGCTGCCGCAGAGCAGCGGCCTGAAACTTTCATCCTGCCCGGTTGTCTCAGCCAGTAGATGATACGCGGCGGCGACGGCAGGATAGTCCGGCAGGATGACCGCCTCGAAGTCGTTGCCCAGGCCCCGCCCCCCCGCCTGCCATTCCGCTGTCGCCGCGCCCGGTACGCGGCCAGTCAGGGCGTCGAGCGCGGCGTAGGCCATAGCGGTCGGGACGCCGACCGGAGGCTTCACCAGAACCAGCCACCAGGCCGGCGACAGGGCGGGCAGAGGCGTGACCCGCTCGCCGAGTCCTTCCACCAGGGCCGTGCCGCCAATCAGAAAGAACGGCACGTCCGCTCCCAGGGCCGCGCCGATCTCCGCCAGACGCCGGGCCGAAAGTTCCAGCCCGAACAGGGCGTCGGCGGCTTTCAGCGCCGCCGCCGCGTCGCTGCTGCCGCCCCCCAGGCCGGCCTGGGAGGGGATGCGCTTTTCCAGGGTGATGTCCAGGCCGCTCCGGTCGCCCGCGAAGACCCCGCGCGCGGCGGCGACTTTTTGCACACGCACGGCGGCCTTGTGGACCAGATTTGTCTCGTCGGCGGGGACTTGTGCCGCCTCGGGGCCTGTGACCCGCAGCCGGACGCCGGGCGTGCTAGGGGTGTGCGTGAGGGTCAGGATGTCGTGCAGTGCGACCGTCTGCATGACCGAGCGGATGTCATGGTAGCCGTCGGGGCGACGGGCACCGACGTCGAGGGTCAGGTTGATTTTGGCCCGAGCGCGGAGCGTGATCGTCGTCATGGGCCGGTCCGCGCGCTCGCGCTGCGGGCCTCGGCCAGCGCGGCGGCGAAGTCCGAGGCGGTCGCCTTGTGGAACCGGGGCAGGCGCGCGAAGGCGTCCCCGAGCCGTATGCCCCCGAATCGGTCGTCGAAGGTGAGCGCTTGGCCGATGAGGTAGCGCATCCCCAGGTCGTCCCGGCGGGACAGCCAGGCCCGCGAGGGGCCGATCCGCGCGTACAGCGCGAGCGGCGGCGCGAGCAGCAGGCGGCGGAAGTTCTCCGCGCCGCTGAAGTCGCCCCACAGCGCCTCGACGCGGGCCGGTCCCTCCGGGGGCCGCATGAACCAGCGCACCAGCAGCCGCTCGCCGAGGTAGCCGTTGGCCCAATACTCCGGTGCCGTATAGCCCCCAATGGGGGGCAGGGCCAGATGGCAATATTCGTGGACGATCTCGCGCAGCCACTCGATGGAGGAGCGGGGCGTCTCCGAGTCGTACAGGTAGAGGTTGCTGCGCCACTGCTCGCCGCCGCTTTGCCCCCCCGCGCAGAGCCAGACATCGAACGGCGCGGTCCCGTTCTCCGGTTCGCGTCCCGTCTGCTGGACGAGGGTTTGGTGCGCCAGGGCGAGCAGCTTTGCGGCGCGGAGGGCTAGGATCTGGTCGGAAGGGCCGGGGAAATGGACCGCGCAGAGCAGCTGGGCCGGCTCACCGGGCAGGTAAACATAGGCGACCTTGGCGAAGAGCCATTGGTGCTGGGGTTCCGTAGCGTGAGTCGGGAGATACGCCTTGGGAACCACGAGCGTCCCGAGGTCGTAAGGCAAAGGGGAAACGTCCACGGGCAGCATCGGCAGCCATACGGAGGGCATCCGCGGCGGCAGGCCGGCGCTAACAGACGCCTCCAGCGCCCGCGTCGCCCCGGCATCGCCGGGATGGGACTGACTTGCCGTGACCAGGGTACCGAGGGCGGCCTCGCTCGCCCCGACAGTGGGTGCCTGCCGCGCCGGCAGCGAGTCCAGTGTCGGAGGCCCATCATCGGCGAAGGCCAGGCTTGACACAGACAGCAGGACGAGTAACGCGAAAACGAGCGCACGGGACATAGCGCCATTATGACACAGGACGCCCGCGTTTCGGAAGACAAAACACAAGGCAGAACATGAAGATCCGTATCTTACTCGCCGTATTGGCCTGCTTCGCCCCCACACTTGCCGCGAGGGCGATGGTCGGGGCCGACACCGCCACAGCCCCGCCTGCGCTCTCCGCCCGCGATCAGAAACAGGCAGCCGGCGAGATGAAGCAGGGTGCGGAGGCGTCCGCCGAGGTCAACAAGCACGTCAAGCTGGTCACCGACAAGGCGACGCTGGACCGGGTCAACGGCATCGGCCAGCGGATCGCCGCTATCGCCAATACCACGCAGTTCCGGGCAAACTACGGCAACGACCGCGTGTACCCCTTCATCTGGCACTTCTTCGTGATTGAAGACAAAGACGTCAACGCCTTCTCGCTGCCGGGCGGCTACGTGTACGTCAACTCCGGCCTGCTCAAGGCCGTCCGCTCCGACGACGAGCTTGCGGGCGTCCTGGCCCACGAGATCACCCACGCCGCCCACCACCACATCCAGTCGCTGTCACACGAGTCGAGCAAGATGACGACCGAGATGCTGGCCGGCTTGCTTGTCGCCGTCCTCGCCCACGTCCCCGCCCAGGACATCTCGAACCTCGCGAACGGCGTGGGGCTGGCCCAGCAGGGCATTCTGAATACGCGCTACAGCCAGGCCGCCGAGCGCGACGCCGACCACGGCGGCACGATACTCATGCAGAAGGCGGGCTTTAACCCCGTCGGGATGCTGACGTTCATGCGGATGCTCAAGCAGCTGGGCGACCGCGGCCCGCAGGTGGAGATGGGAATCTTGCAGGACCACCCGTTCACCTCGGAGCGCGTCGGCTATCTGGGCGACCAGCTCAAAGAGATGCACGTCGAGATCACCCCGCGCGCCGTGCGCGCCGTGACCGACGCCGCCCGCGCGACTGTCCACCCCGACCCCGTGGCGGGCCGCGACATCGTCTTCGCCGGTCATACCCTGCCCGCACTGTCCGACCCGGACGGCGACCGGACACAGGCCATCGTCACCCGCTTCAACGCCCAGCTCGATGCCGGCCTGGACCTCTACCAGATCGGCGCCAGCGGCAACGAGGTCCTTCTGTCAGACCGGGCGCTGATCACTGTTACCCCCGCCGACCAGGCCCTGCACAGCGGCCAGTCGCCCGAGACACTGGCACGGACGGCGGCGGACGCCCTGCGCGGCGGTTACTACGCGCAGACGTTCACCCGCAATATCCCCTAACACGCGCCTGACATGCCCACCGCTTATGCCAACCCGAGCCAGGCACCGCGCCGTTCTTCTTGCCCTCTGCCTCGCACCCCTTTCCCTGGCCTCGTGCCACTCCCGCGCGCCCGCGCCGATGCGTCCCCCTCTGCCGCCCGATCCGACGCCGTCGGCGGCCTCGGACGCGCTTCTGCTGATCCCTCGGCCCAAGAGCGTCCGGCTCACCGGGACGCGCCTGCGGCTGACGCGGGACACGCGGCTCGTTCTCGCGCCCGGAGCCGGGCCGCTGGACCGGATGGCGGCGCTGTCGGTGCAGGCGGAACTGCGCGGGCGGCTGGGCCTGCCCCCGCTGCCGATCCGTCGCCTATCAAAGAGCGTCAAGGGGGTGGGGGACGGCGCGGCGTGGATCATGTTCGGCGAGCCGGGCCGGGTGCCCGCCGTCGCCCGGCTCCTGCGCGCGGCGGGGGCTGCGCCCTGCCCCCGTGCGGAGGGCTACTGCCTGGTCGCCGGGCCGCGCGCGGTCGTGGTCGCTGGGCATGACCCGCGCGGCACGTTCTACGGGGCGCAGACGCTGTGCCAGATGCTGAACCGGGATGCCCAAGGCGTCTATACACCGCGCGGGCGCGTGGACGACTACCCCTCGCTGCCATGGCGCGGGGCGCACTTGTTCGTCGGCCACCATGCCCTGCCGTTCCACCAGAAGCTCATCGCCCGTGTCTTCGCCCGGCTCAAGATGAACAACCTGGTGCTGCAATGTGAGCAGGCGCGGTGGGATGCGCTGGGCAAGGCCGCCCCGCCCTGGGCCATGTCCAAGTCTGACCTGAGGGCCGACATCGCGTTCGCCCGGCGCTACGGCATGGCGGTCACGCCGCTCGTCAACTCCGTCGGACACATGCCATGGCTTTTCCGCGACCCGGCGAACCTGCCGCTGGCCGAAGACCCGCAGACGCCGTATGCGGCCAACGTCGGAAACCCTGAAACGTACCGGCGTCTGTTCCGGCTTTATGACGAGGTCGAAGACACGTTCCACTCGGACGCCCTGCACGTCGGCGGCGATGAGGTCACTCAGCGCGGGCACTTCCCCTACCGGAGCTTGGCAAGGTACCCGACGGTCGCCGACGCCTTGATCGCCCACGTCACCCGTCTGCACGACCACCTGAAGGCGCGGGGTGTTCGGACGATGCTCTGGAGCGACATGCTGCTCTCGCCGGGCGACGCCCTCGACGCCACCAACGCGCCCACACCCGCCCAGGCCGCCCGGATGCGGGCCGGCCTGTCCCGCGACATCATCCTGGTTGACTGGCACTACAGCGCAGACGATCCGTTCACCAGCCCCCGGCTCCTGCGCCGGTCCGGCTTCGGGCCGGTCATCGGCGGGACCTGGGCCACGCCCGGCAACATCATCGGGTTCAGCCGCGCCCTGGCTTCGCAGGGCCAGGCCGGGCTGCTGCAAACGACCTGGGCGGGTTACGACTCGTCCGAGGCCAATCTGAACCACGAACGTCACCAGTTCGCTGCTTTCGTGCTGGCGGCGGACTGCGCCTGGAACGGCGGCCAGATGGACGCCCGACGCCTGCCGTATGACCCGGCCAAAGTCTTCGACCGGCTGTACGGGCCGACAAAGGCTTATCGAGAATAACCTCCCCAGCCCTTGACAAGCGGCCAAGCGCCTGGGTATCATACGCCACTTCACTTTTGAGAAAGACCAGAAAAGGAGCAGCCGCCATGTTCGACGCACGAATTGATACCAAAACAAGTGCCAATTATTCGCCCGATTTTGCCGGACACGGCTTGGACCGCGTCCGCGCCCAGGCATCCCGTCAGGCTGCTCCCTTCGCCGGAGGCACCGTCTCGTGACACGCATCCCCTTGTGGTCTGTGAACAGAGACGCCCCCCGCAAAGGCCCAGCAGCCTGCGGGGGGCGTCTTTTGATTTTACGCACATGAAGGAGAAGCAGTAATGACGAACGACCTCACGGATTATACCGAAATCGAATTGACGGAAAGCCGGCCGCCGCTGTGTCTGGTGCATTATTTCGCCGAGCGGGCCGCCTATCCGCCGGAACGTAATCCGAAGCCGCCGGGCAGGAGATCGGTAGGCCGCGTGGCCGAGCGGGACGGAAACCTGATCATCTTGGAGTTTGTCCCCGTCCCGCAGAAGCCGCCCGAACCGTGGCGCGGCGGGCGGAGAGGAAAAAGCCTGGGGATGCGCGTGTGTGACGCGCTGATGCTCCTGCTGTTCTTGGCATCCATGCTCGCCTGCCTGGCAGCGTTCCGCTATTGACCGGCACCAAAAAGGGCGGGGCATCTGCCCTGCCCTTTTATTTCAGCGCGCTTGAAACTCCGCGAAGACTTTTCGCACAAAAACATGGTCGCGGTCCAGCTCCAGGCACGGAATCTCGTTGCCGGTGTAGGAGTCCACGTGGATGCGGCGGAGCAGGACTCCTTTATCCAGGGCGATGTCGATCAGTCGCAGGATGTCCGGTAGGTCCCGGTACTTCCAGGCATCGGAGCAGGGCTGCGCGGCCTGGGGGGGCAAGTCGGCGGGGTCCCAGTGGCCCTTGTTATACAGGAACCGGCCCAGCAGGCCCTTCGCCATGTATTCGCGGTAGCTGTTCTGGATGTCATCGGCGGTCAGCACGATGTCCGCGAAATCGTCGCGCAGGTCGTCGGGCACGTTGTCGGGTTCGGAGAGGACGGGGTCGGGCGTCGGGTGAACCTGGGACACCTGCCCGGCGTCCTCGGGCAGCCAGACTCGGTCCACCAGGCCCTGCGTCTCGACCAGGACCTGCCCCTGCTCCTGCATCCGCAGGACCAGGTCTTTGAACTGGACCATCCCGTGCTTTTGCAGGCTGAAATGCGGCGCGCGTTCCCGCATCCGCAGGCCGAGCCAGGACAGCAGCGGCGGGTAGTTGCGCCCGCCTTCCGACGCGCTCTGCTCGCGGACAAGGCGCTCCAGCAGGCCCTGTGCCGCCTCAAGGGTCATCTCGGCGGGCGCAGGCCGCTCTTCGCGCAGCGGCGAGGACAGGATGGGAGCGGTCGGCTCCAGTTCGGAGGGAGGCAGCACGGACGGCGGGGAGCCGGGTGGCTCCCGGTCTGCGCCGGCCTGCCGCTCCACGCGGTCGATGTCCTGGTCATAGAAGACCATCTCGTCCACGAGGCTGCGGAGCCGGCCCGAGGTGCTGCCCGAGACGCCGATCATGACGACGTACTTCCCTCGGCGGCGCAGGGCGGCGGCCACGTGCAGGAAGTCGGCGTCACCGGCCACCAGCACGAACGTCTCGACCTGATGGTCGGTGAACGAGACTTCGAGGCAGTCCAGGCTCATGCGGACGTCGACGCTGTTTTTGATCCGGTCGTGCTGGTCGGGGGCGCGGCGGGCGGGGACGTAAACCGGCTCGATGCCGGCGTGGTACAAATTCATCTGGTCGAACGATTTGCGGTGGTAGTAGTCCTGCCAGTCGGCGTAGGCACGCGCCACGACCGGGCGGCCGTAGCGCCGGCGGACGGCCTCCATCAGCGCAGGGATGTTCGGCATCCGGCTTTCTTCGTACAGGCTGTACTTGAAGTTTTCCCAGTCGATAAAGAGCGCGACATCGCCGGTCCGCTCCGGGCGGGGCGTTTCGTCATCCGAGGGCATACAAGGCTACTCCGGCAGAAACAGGAAAAAAGGCGGCGAGTCGGCTCACCGCCTTTGCTTAGAAAGAGAGGGGAGGTACTACCAACCCCTGGCCGCCATCAATTCTTCCTTGGGCAGGGTGCTGATGTTGATGCCCACCATCGGCTCACCGATGTCGTTGGAGATCTCGGCCAGCATCTCCGGGTTGTCGAAGTGCGTACAGGCGTCCACCATCGCCCGCGCGCGCCGCTTGGGGTCGCCGGACTTGAAGATGCCCGACCCGACAAAGACCGCCTCGGCCCCGAGCTGCCGCATCAGGGCGGCGTCGGCGGGCGTTGCGATCCCGCCCGCGCTGAAGTTCGGCACGGGCAGCTTGCCGGTCCGGTGGATCTCGACGATCAGCTCATACGGAGCGCCTAGGTTTTTGGCCTCGGTCATCAGCTCTTCGAGGGGCATGGCCTGGATGCGCCGGATGCCGCCGAGCACGGTCCGCATGTGGCGCACGGCCTCGACGACGTTGCCCGACCCGGCCTCGCCCTTGGTGCGGATCATGGACGCGCCCTCGCCGATGCGCCGCAGCGCCTCGCCGAGATCACGGCAGCCGCAGACGAAAGGGACTTGAAAGGCGTGTTTGTCAATGTGATAAGCGTCATCGGCGGGCGTCAACACTTCGGACTCGTCAACGAAGTCTACGCCTAATGCCTGCAATATCTGCGCCTCGGCGAAGTGGCCGATGCGCGCCTTTGCCATGACCGGGATCGTCACCGCCCCCATGATGCCCTTGATCATCTTCGGGTCAGACATCCGTGCCACGCCTCCGTCCCGCCGGATGTCGGCCGGCACACGCTCTAGGGCCATAACCGCCGTCGCCCCCGCCTCTTCGGCGATGATCGCCTGCTCGGGGTTCACGACGTCCATGATGACGCCGCCCTTCAGCATCTCCGCCAGACCGACCTTGGTCCTCCAGGTCGATTTCTGCTCCACCATGTCAATACCGCCTATCTAAAGCTTCTCTCGCACTGTCTCAAGCGGGTTAATTCTACCCGATACCGCCCCGCTTTGGCAAGGCTGGGAAGCAGGAGTCGGCGCAGGCAAAGAGGAACAAAAGGATTATGATGCTTCGGAGGACGCGCAAGGCCCCTTCGGGACGGCACATCCGCCGCTTCCGCCTCCGCCGCATCGGCGGCGGGCTTCTCCTCACCGCCCTGCTCGCCGGGCTGCTGATCTACGCCGACGTGCAAAGCGAGCGGCGGCTGATCTGTGCCGGCGTCGCTACGGCCCCAACACGCCCGGTCGCCGTCGTGTTCGGCGCGGCGGGCCAGATTCTCTCGGACCGCGTGGCAACAGCCGCGGAGCTTTACAAAGCCGGCAAGGCCCGCAAGCTGCTGATGACGGGTGACAACGGGCGGCAGGGCTACGACGAGCCGGACGAGATGAAGCGGGAGGCCGTCAGCCTCGGCGTCCCCGCGCGTGACATCGCCTGCGACTACGCGGGCTTCCGCACCTATGACAGCCTGTACCGCGCACGGGACATCTTCGGCGTCCGCTCGGCGATTTTGGTGACTCAGCGATACCATCTGCCGCGCGCCCTGTTCCTCGCCCGCAAGATGGGTCTGGACGTGGTCGGCGTGGACGCCGCCAAGCGCCCCTACGTCGGCCAGGTGGCGTTTGATCTGAGGGAGTTCGCCGCCGTGGAAGTGGCCTGGTTCCAGGCCAACGTTACCCGCCCCCGCCCGAAGTTTTTGGGTAAGCCGGAGCCGCTCTGAGCGCTCTGTCTACAGCTCCCGCCGGTACTCCAATGCTTGAATAAGCGTTGCCTGGTCGGCGTAATCCAAGTCGCCGCCGACGGGCATCCCGTGGGCGATGCGCGTGACCTTCACGCCCAGGGGCTTGAGCAGGCCGGCCACGTACATGGAGGTGGTGTCGCCCTCGACCGTCGGGTTGGTGGCGAGGATGACCTCTTCGACGGTGGGGTTGCCCTCGGCGACGCGCTGCTGCAAGTCGCGGACGCGCAGCTTGTCCGGGCCGATGCCGTCGAGAGGCGAGATCACGCCCTGCAAGACGTGGTAGACGCCCTTGAACTCGCCGGTCTTCTCCATCGCGATCAGATCACGCGGCTCGGCGACCACGCACAGGCGGGCGTGGTCGCGGTGCGTGTCGGCGCAGATGTCGCAGACGTCACCCTCAGAGTAATTGTGGCAGATGCGGCAGAACTTGATGCTGGCCTGGATCGTCGTGAGGGCGTCGGCCAGAGCGCGCGTCTCCTCTTCGGGCAGGCGCATCACGTGGAAGGCCAGCCGCTGCGCGCTCTTGGGGCCGATGCCGGGCAGCTTCTCGAACTCGCTGACCAGCCGCGCCAGGGGCTTGGGGTAGTAAACTGCCATAGGGTGTTGGGTGGGGGTGTTAGAACAGGCCGCCCGGCATCCCGCCGCCGCTCAGGCCGGGCGGCATGACGCTCTTCAGGCGCTCCTCGCGCATCGTGTTCGCCTTCTCGACGGCCTCGCGCACGGCCAGCGTCACCAAGTCTTCCAGCGCCTCGACATCATGGGGGTCCACGACTTCGGGGGCGATCTTGATCGTCAAAATCTCCGCCTTGCCCGTCGCCGTGACGCGGACCAGGCCGCCGCCGGCCTGGCCGTCCACACGGGCCTCGTCAAGCTCCGCCTCGATGCGCTGCGCCTCTTCCATCGCCTTCTGCGCCTGCTTCATCAGATCGCCCAGCCCACCGGGGAGCTTGCCAAACGGGTTCGCCATGTGTTCTTATCCTTTCGGGTCGTCGTCCAGCAGCCGCCCGCCGAAGACAGCGATCACTTCGTCCACGAACGCGCCGGGCTTGTCCCCGGCGGCCGGTGCCGGGAGCGAGGGTGCGGTCTGGGGTGCCCGGCCCGGCCCGACGCGGGTAGGAAGCGGCTGGCCTTTCAGAACCCCCCGAACTTTAAAGAAGCCGGGTTCCGTGCCCAGGGTCTTGTTGATCGCCTCTTCCACGACCTCGCGCCCGCGCGCGTTCTTCTCCACCTTATCCACGTTGAAGTCGCTGGTGAATTGCAGCGTCACCGTCTGCCCGGTCAGGGCGATAGGCTGGGCGTCGCGGATAATGGCCGCCGTCGCGGGTTTGCTGCTCAGGCGGTTGACGACCTCGCGCCAGGACTTTTGGAGGCGGATAAGCTCCGGCGGGGTGTCCGCGTCCAGATCGGGCTTGGGTGGGGCCGGGGGAGCGGCCTCGACGGCAACCTGCTGCACCTGGAGCAAGTCGGCCTCCTCGTGCTGCTCTTCGTGCTGCTCCGGGGAAACAACGATGGCGCTGGGCATCGCCTCTTCGTCTTCTCCGAGCGGCAGCGAGTCCAGGTCGTCGCCCGGCAGCAGCGTGTCTAACCCTGCGTCGTCATCTAAATCCGTATCGTCGTCGGGCACCTCGGCGTCCGCCAGCGGCGGGGGCATGTCGTAGGGGACGGCGGGCGGCAGAACCGGCTCGGCAACGGGGGCAATGACGGGTGTGATGACGGGCGTAGTGAGAGGCGCATGGCCGTTCGACCGTATGACGGGGGCGACGGGTTCCGTGAAAACGGGCCGCTCGACGATAGGAGTCTCGACAGCTTCGTGTTGAGGGGCGACAGAAGCGACGGGTTGAGGGGCGGCGGCGGACGACGGCAGGCGCATCAGCTTCAGCAGTGCCATCTCCAGGAGCAGGCGGTGGTGTGTAGAGCGCTTCGTGTCCTGCTCCGCCGCCGTCAGCGTCTCCAAGGCAGACAGCAGAGCCAAGGGCGCGAAGCGGGCCGCCTGCACGCGCAGCCGGGGGCCGTCGTCCATTGCGTCTTCGGCGGCCACGCGCGCGCCGACGCCGACGAAGAGCATGTCGCGGAACCGCTCGGCGAGGCTCTTCAAAAACTGCCGGACGTCCTTGCCGCTTTCCAAAATCGTCCCGGCTAGGGCAAACGCCCCGGCGGCGTCCGAATCGGCAATCAGGTCTACCACCTGCGCCAGCACGTCCTCGTCGATGGTGCCCAGCACCAGCGTCACGTCCTGGGCCGTGACGTGCTCGCGCTGGTAGGCCAAGACCTGTTCCAGCAGCGAAAGGGAGTCGCGGTACGAGCCGTCGGCGGCGCGGGCGATCAGCGTGACGGCGGCGGGGTCGGCTTTGACGTTCTCGGACTTCAGCACCTGCGTCAAGCGGGCCGAGATCTGGGCCACCGAGCCGCGCTTGAACTCGTACACCTGACACCGCGAAGCGATGGTGATCGGCAGCTTGTCCAGTTCCGTCGTCGCCAGCACGAAGACGACCCGGTCCGGCGGCTCTTCCAGCGTCTTCAAAAAAGCGTCCATCGCGTCCCGCGAGAGCTGGTGGGCTTCGTCGATGATGTAGACCTTGTAGCGGCCCTCCATCGGCGGGAACTTGATGGATGCCACCAGGTCGCGCACGTCGTCCACCTTGCCGTGCGAGGCCGCGTCCATCTCCAGCACGTCCACGAACGACGAGGCGGCAACGGCCCGGCACGGCCCGCAGACACAACACGGTTCGGGGGTGGGGGCGGTCCCGGTGCCGTCCGGCCCGATGCAGTTCAGGGCCTTGGCGAGGATGCGCGCACAGGTCGTCTTCGCCGTCCCGCGCGTCCCCGTGAACAGGTACCCGCTGGCGATACGCCCTTCTTGGAGGGCGTTACGCAGCGTCGTCGTGACGTGCTCCTGCCCCACGACATCCTCGAACGTCTGGGGCCGGTATTTGCGGTACAGGGAGATGTAGGCCATACATTGATATTATACCCGAAGCCGGGCGGGGAAAGATTTTCAGTTCGGCCCGCCGATCCCGTCCGCTTTCGGCGTCGGGCGTAGATCATAGGGTGAAAGGAGAAACGACGCATGGACGATTGGCAGCTTCTCCGCCGGTTCGTCGAGCACGACTCGCAGGAGGCGTTCGCCGCCCTGACCAAGCGCTACCTCGGCCTCGTCTACTCGGTCTGCCGCCGCGAAGTAGCCGACGCCGAGACGGCGGAAGACGTGACCCAGGCCGTCTTTCTGCTCCTGGCCCGCAAAGCCCCCACACTCCGCCGCAATGTCGTCCTGTCCGGCTGGCTGTTCCAGACGGCCCGCTTCGCGGCCAAAAATGCGCGGACTCGGGCGCAGCGGCGGGCGGCCTACGAACAGAAAGCGGCTGAGTTGATACAACAGCAGGTGACGAGGGAAGACGCAGCCTGGGCCGAGATCGAGCCGGTCCTGAACCAATCGCTCGCGGCCCTGTGGGAGGGCGAGCGCGAAAGCGTCCTGCTGCGCTTCTTTCAGGGCATGAGCTTTGCCGAGACGGGCACGGCCCTGAGCGTGTCGGAGGAAGCCGCCCGCAAGCGCGTGACACGGGCGCTGGAGAAGATGCGCCGGTTCTTCGGCCAGGAGGGCATAGTCGTTCCGGGCGCGGCCCTCGCCGCCCTGCTGTCCACCCACGCCGCTAGGGTGGTTCCGGCGCAGTTGATGGGCGAAACTATCAAGACACTGGCGGGGTCCGTGCCGGGTCACGTCTCGCTGATCTCACAAGGGGTATTGCAATCCATGAGACTCTTCAAACTCAAAGCCGCCGCCGGGGCTGTCGCAGTCGTTCTGACCGGGGCCACGGCTCTTACAATGGCACATGGTACGACGGCACACACTGCCCCGGCAAAACCCACCGTCACCAAAATCAACTTGGACGCCCCCGTTAACGATGCGCCAACGGGGTTCTCGGCACCCGGAGAGAAAGACGCAGTGCTGAACGTCACCTTCGTCGGCAAGGTACGCTATGCCGATGGAAAACCGGCGGGAGCAGTGGAAGTCGCAGCACAGATACAAAACGCTTGGTTAGACGCTCTCAGCAAGCCCCCACGCGGAGGGGGCAGTGTCGAGATCAAGTTCTCAAAGAAAGATCAGATGGAAAGCTGGAACAACACCGTGAGCAAGCCGGACGGCTCTTATGAGCTTCCCGTCGGCGCGAACATCCCCTACAACGTCATGGTCTTCGACACCACCGGCAAGTGGGTCGCCGCCGCCCTTGAGGGGAAGTCGAGCGCACAGAACAGCACCGTCAATCTGCCCGATCTTGTCCTGACCCGAGGTGCCCTTGTTGTCGGGCGAGTGACAAAATCCGGCGTCGCCCTTCCCCGAACGGCTGTGCAGAGTTATGGCCCGCACCGCCCGGCGACGACAGCGGCGACAAGCTATGCCTACACAGACCTCTCAGGCCACTATCGCCTGCGCGTGGCCCCAGGCATTAGTCAGGTCTACGTCGCGTCCGGCGCTGGGAACGCATCCCGGAATGTCACTGTCTCGGCAGGCGAGATAAAAACCGTGGACCTCGTTACCCCCTAGGGACATGGCAAGCAAAAAGGCCGGGGGAGATATGTCCCCCGGCCTTTCTATTTCACGCGCGGCACTGATGACCGGAACACCGGACGGCACACGGGCGGCGGACTTTATCGCTGCTACGTTCCCGTCCTGACGAGGTTCAGGCGTCGTCCGTTGCGACCGGGTCCAGCCATCAGAACCGCGCGTCTAAGGGGATTATACCCGACGCGGGCGGGTTTTAGAAGTCCTTCTCGCCCGCGCCGACGATGTCCTCGCGGCTCAGATTGTACGTCTTGACCAGGTAGCGCAGACCGGGGACCGGCGAGACGTCGCCTGGCAGCATCGCCTTGCCGTCGGAGACTTGGAGATAAGGCTGGCCGAGCGCCAGGCCCTCGCCCTTCCAGCCGATGCGGTCCTGCACCTGGATCGGGGCGTCGTTCGGGTTGTTCGGGACGAACCAGACCTGGACCGTGTAGCGCGGGGCTTTGAACGAGTACATGTCCGGGTCCTGGCTCATGTCGATCTTGCGGCCCTGGTCGCCGCCGATCTTGCCCTTGCGGACCGAGACCGCGTCCTGCATGATCGTCACGCCCGGATCGACGGCGGAGGAAAGGGTATAGGTGGAGAGGCTGGGCCGCGCGTAGCCCGCGTCCTGGAGACGGATTTCGACGCGACAGCCGTCCACCGGCCCGAACGTGCGCTCGCCGGTCTCGAGGATGAACTTGGTCGCCCCCTCGGCCTCCAGGGTCCCCTTCAGCACGAACACCTTGGGGGCGACGCGCACGAGCTGCGGGGCGAAGTGCATATTCAGCGGGGTCTTCGTGTCGATGGGCCGATACTTCAAGCGCCCCTGCAATTCCTTGATCTGCTTCTCGGCGATTCCCCGGTCCTGCTGCTCGGACAAGTCGGTCGGCCCGACCTTCTGGATCAGCTTATCGTGCAGGGCCAGGCAGGCGTTCCACTGGGCGAGGGCGGCGGGCGCGTTGCCGCTGAACTCGTCGGCGTGGGCCAGGCCGTGCCCGACCGTCATCACGCCCTTATCCGCCAGGGCGAACGAAGCCGGGTCGCTGAGGTCCTCGTTGGCGACCACGTTCCAGCCCTTCCCGAACCACGCCGCGGATTGGGGGAAGTCCTCGATCTTGCGGAAGTAATGGACGAACGCCATGTCGGCGTACATGTCGGGCTGGTCGGGGTTGTTGTCGATGCCCTCGCGCAGCAGGGACAGGGACAGCGGGATGTAGCGCCGGTCCGACCGCTCCTGCGAGTCGGTGAAGTTGTAGTCCATGTGCCACGCGCCGGTCTCGTAGACGTCGATCTGGTGCGGGTCGAGCCAGGTGATGACGCGGATCAGGGGCATGATGGCGGCGTAGTCGCCGTTGTGGAAGAACTCATCGGTCCGCACCCACAGCAGCCCAGCCACCGCCTCGCGGAAGCCTGTGAAAGCCCCTAGGGCGAACTCGATGGGCAGTTGGGCGTTGGCGGTGCCGAGGTTCTTGCTCGGAGCATAATTCTTTTGGTAGATCGGGTCCATCCGGCTTTGGAGCAGTCCGAGCGGGATGAACAGCAGGAGGATGACGGCGAGAAGTATGCCGCGTCGGGATTGGGTCAGCATGTTACACCTCCCGCCGGTCGAACATCAGTGTCCCGGCGGTCAACAACAGAATGGTATACAAAATGGCGTAGGCGACGCTCATGCCGATGTAGGCCGGTTCTTGAACGACGTGAACGCCGGGGTTGATGATCGGGTTCTGGATGTTGTAGTCGCCGAAATTCGGCTGCAAGAAGTGCAGGACGCTCAGCGGCCCGGTGGTCGGCAAAACGGGCGCGCTGCCCAGCAGCCAGACGCCGAAGGTCAGGAAGAAGTTGACCACGGGCGGCAGGAAGACCGAGAAGAACATGGCGACCGCGCCCAAGAGCGTCATCTGCAAGAAGATCATGGTCAGCCCCTTGAAGAGGGCAGGCAGGGTAGGCGACAAAGGCTGTTCATACCCATGCAGCTTGGCGGCCATGATGAGCAGGAAAATGGCACCCATCAGCGCGATGTTGGACAGGACGGTCATCAGGCCGCCCAGAAACTTGCCCGCAAGGTACTGGTAGCGCTGGACGGGCTTGGACAGGATGCTGTAGATCGTCCGCCGCTCGATCTCGGCGGGGATCAGCGTGATGTAGAGGATGATGGAGATGAAGACGCCCGCCAGCGAGATCACGCCCAGGCCCAGGCTCTTGGTGACGTTCAGGTCGCGCGTGGGGGAGAGCGCCCCAAAGGCCATGCCCATCAGCATGATGCCCAGGCCGCCGAACAAGAAGACCAGCAGGATTTTGCGCCGGATCGCCTCGCCGAAGGTGCTGGAAGCCAGCAGCCAGACCGTGTTCAATGGCGCACCTCCATGCTCTCCGCCGACGACGGGACCGCGAAGGCCGTGCCGGTCTCGACCTCGCCGGCGTGGACGACCTCGTAGAAGATGTCTTCCAGCGTCCGCCGCGTCTGCGTCATCGAGAGGACGTCGCCGCCGTTCGCCCGCACCCAGTCCAAAACGCGGTTCTTACTCTCGGTCGAGGCTTTGGTGGTCAGGATCATCGTCTCGCCCACCGGCTCGACCTTGTCCGTGATGTCCTTGAGGGCCGCCATCTGCGACTGATTGGCTTTGACGTGCTCGGCGACGATCTCGATGCTCGCACCCGCAATCAGTTCGTCGACGTGCCCGATGCGCCGGATCTTGCCGCCGTGCAGGATCGAGACGCGGTCGCAGACCAGCTCCACGTCGGACAGTTGGTGCGACGACAGGAAAATCGTCCGCCCCTCGGCCTTGAGGTGCAGGATCAGGTCACGGATGTCCCGGTGCGCGACCGGGTCCAGGCCCGAGGTCGGCTCGTCGAAGAACAGCAGCTTCGGGTCATTGATGAGTGCCTGGGCAATGCCGACGCGCTGGAGCATCCCCTTGGAGAACGCCCGCAGGGGCTTTTTGCCGGCCCCTTGCAGGCCGACCAGCTCCAGCAAATAGTCCACGCGCTTCTGCTTGGGTGCCCCGGTCAGCCCGAACAGGCTGCCGTAGAAGCCGACCACCTCGTTCGCGTTCATGTGCTCGTAGAAGTAGGGGGATTCGGGGAGATACGAGATTTTCTCTTTGACGTCGATATCCCCTGCGGGCTTGCCCAGAACGAGCACCTGGCCCGCCGTGGGGAAGATCAGGCCGAGCAGGGTCTTGATCGTGGTCGTCTTGCCCGCCCCGTTCGGCCCCAAGAAGCCGAATATCTCGCCCTCGTAGACGTCGAGGCTGATGTTGTTGACGGCCACGACCTTCTTGTACTGCTTGACCAGGCCCTTGATCTCGATGGCCTTGTTCAGCCCGTCCGCACCCGGCGCGGTCGTCACGTCATCGGGCCGCGTCATCGCGGCGTCTTGCACAGTGTCCTGCGCGGTGAACTTTTCTGCCATGCTGGGCTGCGTTCCTTTAGGAGATAAAATAACGGCTGGTTACGTCAGGATACGGGGAACGCGCCGCTTTAGTGCCGGCCTCGGGGGAAGAAGAAGCCAGAAACGAACAAAGATGGCGCGGGGAGGCGGCGCGGCGACGTTGCCCTCGCGCTAGTATACAACGGGGGTAGGGGGTCTGTCAAGAAAATGGTGTGGCAGACTCTGGCGCTCGCGCTGACGGCGTGAGAGCAGGCCCCTCATCCCGAACGTGTCGAGTAATGGGCGGCAGGCGCGGGCGGGTGATGACCGCCGCACCTGCCCGCGAAGGGTTAGTGGTACGTTTACTACCCCCCCGCTCGACCATCCCGCGGGCGCGTCGTGATGGTGACACCTGGGGCGGCTATCGAGTGCTTGTGAGGCCGCAGGGCGTGAGCGTTCGCGGTTGGGAAAGCAGTTCAGAGATTTGTGGCAGAAAGCTTTGCGGCATAACAGGAATTTGGGTGGCTTGTGTGGTATCTATGTGTGGTATTTGATTGGCAGAGAAATCGTGTCAGACGGGTTTGCAGGACGGTAGATGCGGATGCGGTAATAGTCTGCAAATGAACGCATTATGTTGCAGAAGTACGGCGTAGTACTTGTTAGGCCACTTGTATGGAGGCTTGCAAGATACCCGAAAGAGCATGGACACTTACCATGAGAATAATTTTGACGCCCATCGCCTGTGTGATTGTTGCCATACCCTGTTTCTTCTGGATAGGCCATTCTCACAAACAACACAATCTGCCTGCGGGTCCACCTCTGTCCGGTGGGTGTGTGGCCAAAGCCCAGGAAGTATGTATTGCCGGGGGCGATGAACCACAAGACCATCATTACCACATCCCATTGGTATATATGCACAAGGAAATAAACCTCCAGCTTGGTCGTATCTCTTATGATGACTCGGTTGTGCCTGCACTGGCTTTAGCAGAAGCATTGAAGCATGATGGCAAGGCGGATTTTTTCCGTATGTCTTGGGAATCATCTACGCCCGGTTCTATGGGTTTCATTTTTTATTCAACCATTCACTACAATCGGCGGGCGCAAACTCTTAGCTAACCATTGGTGCTAGTTTAAGGTGCGGCCATCGGCTCAAGAATGTAGAGGGACCAACCACTACATTTTTGGAGCGAGCCGATGACCACGA
>JAABUU010002543.1_pt1 | contig 25727 bp, 20 predicted proteins | sample 5559301 | NCBI WGS metagenome assembly JAABUU01 (sample SAMN10711884, study PRJNA513360) | rock metagenome | isolation source: Antarctica rocks | place: Antarctica: Victoria Land, Richard Nunatak white | reverse complement strand
GCCGAGTTCGGGGGCTTCGACGCGGGCGCCGGGCCGGTCGTCCGCGCGATCCTAGCGCACTACGATGCCCTCATGCGACTGGACGCGGCGCGGGACGCCCGGCCGGCGCCGGTTCCCCCGTCGGAACCGCTCGACGTTGCGGCCTACCGCGCCCGCAAACGAGGTGCCCCAGAGCCGGAGGCGGGCGAGGAATGAACGGCCGTCCCATGCAGGTCGAGCGCTGGGCGTGCCGCCTCACCCCGCTGTGGCTGGTGATTGCCGCGGTGATCCTCGCCGATGTGCGCGCGCTCGGGTCGCATGAGTGGCGATCCGCTTGGCGGCCTGCGACGTCGGCCCGTGGCGCAGCCCTCAGTACCAGGTCGTTAGGTGAGCGCCGAGTGTGCGGGGACGCGCGTTTCCGCGTTTTCTCCGGCCCCCAGGGGCCGCCTTGTGTGATGCACCTGCTCGGCCGACACACGCTGAAAGGTGACATTCGACCTCGACGACGACGCGCTGCACTCGCCGCGCTAGCAACACATCGAGCAAGCCGAGGTCAAGGCGTTGATCAGTGTCTCTTTCAGAGTGGCGGTTATGAATAGCTATTGATGTTATGTTGAAGGGAAAGTTATGACCTTGACACAGCGATCTCTCGCGAGGAGGATTTTCAACGATGGCGAGAGATGATATCATTGGCGCGGACACCCGCACTTATTTGCCTGAACTCGAATGGGACGGATTGCAATCGCCTTACGAGATAGGCACCATCGATCCGTCCACGTCTAGCCCGTCTGGCGTAGACAAGATCAAGATATGGCGCGATGATGCCTATGAAATCCACGGAGCGGCGAGTGGTACGGGTTTCAGGAGATTACTGCGGCGCAGCCCTGCCGGCAGCTTCGCACAAGGCGTGACGATCACGGGATCTGAGACGCTCACGGAGGTAGAGCAAACCCAGGAGGGGGAGCTGCGTGAGGTCAAACACACCCTGCATAGCTATGCGTTGCCCAATTGTCACATCGATAGCATGTCGATCGGCGGCTCGACCCATGAGGCCCTAACTTTCTCCTTCGACCTGTCACCTTGGCGCGTCAGCCGCGCAACACCTCCCCCACGCGTGGCAGTACGACTCACGGAATGGTATTTGAATGGCCCTCACCAGCACGCAGGCGCAACCGTCTTCCCACGCACGATGCGCAGGGAGTTGGCTCAGGAGTATAAGAGGCAGGGTTTGGGTGATAACGGGCCTAACTATCCTGCAATTACCCTAAGCCAGGGGGAAGACATCGGATACGCGTCGATCACGTACGGCGACAAGCGTTTCTTGCTGTACCAAGTGCCGCAGGGGTGTGGTCCCGAGTGGTCGCACAATATGGGAATTGAGTTTCGCGCCGAGTGGGGCGGTATCCCGGCCCCGGACGACCGTGAGGCAATCGGAGAGATCGTTAGCTTCTTAGTCGGCCGGCGGCTGGTTCATGTCGGATACACGGGCTTCGACGCCGAAGGTCTACCCGTCGAGGAGGTATCCTTCAACCCTTGGGGCGACAACGTCGTCGCCCTATGCGACACGCCGGATCTTCCGCCCGTCAAGCTCGACCCATGGACAGGTCGACTGCGCCTTGAAATGGTCCTCGCGCAGCTCGTACCCCCTTATCTAGCGTTGCGCGACGACTTTGGGCTCAAGGATGCGCTGTGGCACTACTGGTTATCCCGTGAGTCGCCGCCAGGTATCGATCTGACGATCATATCCGCCGCTTTGGATAGGGTGAGCGACAAGTGGTTGAAGTCTAACAAGTCGAAGGCGCGGGGCGTGTACCTGCCCAAGAAAGAATTCGACGCGCTCACGACCGAGGAGTTCGCCCGGATTGAGGCGAAACTCACGCACGTCGAGGGGCAAGAGTTCGTCATGGGCACCTTGAGAAAGGCTTTTGAAATCCGGGGTGTCGTCGTCAAGCGCAACACGTTTCTCGATGAGATCAAACTACCGGTTGGTCCGGTCGAGGAGGCTGCATTCAGGGCGCGTGGCGGGGCCGCACATGGGGGAGGGGCGGTATCGGAGGAGGAGCATAGAAACATGATCCGTCACGGTGACGCCTATCGGACGGCGTTTGCGCGTGTCGTGCTGAAAATATTAGGCTACAGCGGCTCCTATGTCGATTACTCCGCCCCCGATTTCCCGGAGACGCCCTTGGATCAAGCACAAGCCGGCTGGTTGGACGAGGATGCCGAGGAAATGGTTGCTGAGGAGGGTGAGTAGAATGACAGACTCTCTGCTCGCCGTGCGTAGGTGGCCTTGTACATCGCATACACATACGCCGCGCTGGCGCGGCGTATGTGTATGCGATGACGCCGGGCGATCCCGAGTAATTGTCGTCGAGTGGACCCGTGCGGCGCTCTACCACGTACTGGTGACGGTCGATCCGCTGGCCAATATTTACCACCACCCGATTACAGCCGCGTTCGTGGGCCACTACTTCGCCGCGCTCGGCCCCGCCATCGGCTGCTACAAGGAGCCGGCCGACGAGGATCGCTTTGCGCGCGAGGAGGCGGCGCGATTCCTGGCGCTGCTGGCACTGGCCGAGCGCGAATGGGCCGCGCGCCTGGAAGAGCCATACCTGCGCCTAGTCCCGCCACCCCGTTACGACGACGAGTGATGAGGGAGGGGGAGGAGGCCACCAGCCGCACCCACTCCCGGCCTGCCGCGCTGAGCGTGTAGACGGTGCCGTGGCCGAGGCCGCGGCGGTCGAGCAGGCCGCGTGCCACCAGATCCTCCAACTCGCCCTGGACCACCGCGCCGTCCAGCCCGAGCCCGATGGTGCGGGCGACGTGATCGGTTGTGGCGCCGTGGGGCTCCTCAGCCGCGATCACGGCCAGGATCTCCGACGTCGTGGTCGGCGCGGGGGTCGGTTCGCCGGTGCCAGGCGTCGGGTGGGTGTGGGTCGGGTGGGTGTGGGTCGGGCTGTGCTTCGTCATGGGGACAGGTGCCTTTCACCGGTCGTAGCGGGAGGCGCGACGCACCGCGCCTCCACCGCCAGGTTACACCCGGTGCCCGTTTCCCGTCCACGCCGACGGGCCGACAGGGTAGCGGGCCGGCCGGCCCGCTACGGCTCTTCGATCAGGCGTGCCCGCATGCGCCGCAGCGCCTCCGCAAGCGTCGCGGGGATCGGGACGGCCGGGCGCGTCGCGCACGCGCGCCCGCGCGTTGCGCCGGCTGCGCCTGGGTGTCATTCCGGCCAGGCCGGTCAGGAAGACGGCGACGGCCGTCTCGTCGATACTCTCCGTTGTTCGTGTCCGCTCGCACATGCCTACCCCCTGTCGTCCTGGCGTCGGCGCGTGCAGGTTCGGGGCCAGCGCCCGGCCGTAGGGGTATACTAGGGGAAACTCAGCGGGAGGATAGCGGGGATGAAACTTACAGAGATCACGGGCGGGTTCACCGAGGTCTGGGCGTTGGTCTGCACGGCGTGCGGCCATACAACGCTCTCCGCCAAAGACCCCAGCCATGTGCGCCCCTAACCTGCCTGGGACCCTTCCTCTGCATGAAGACGGCGCGGGCGCGTCTCACTGTAGATGCGCAGAATAGGTGCAGTGCGCAACACCCTGCCTGGCTATCTATCCTTCTCAAAGTGGCATCAACTATTTCTTTCCCATCACCATGCTTGCTAACGAGAACGCAACACCTTCCATATGTAGATATGTCGTGGACGTCCATAGGTATTTCTGCTACCGTTTCGCGATAGTAGGCGTAGACTTTTCCCTATGGCAAACACATGGCTGCATGAGCAAGATAGGCCACTTGGGCAATCTTATTGCCAATTTATTCCCTAAAGAATATAATAGAGGCGTGAGGAGATCGTGGTGCATGAGCACGACTCCCTCACGGTAGATGAGGCGGCACAAGCTTTAGGCTACTCGCTACAGCACACGAGGAAGCTTATTAGAGAAGGGTCGCTGCAGGGCGTGAAGCGCGGGCGCGATTGGTTTGTCATAATAGAGTCGGTCGAGGAGTATATCGCGCGACGTGATGCTAAACCGAAGGGTAAGGGGAGGCCAAGACGAGGTGCCGGCATGCAACAAGCCCCGGCGGGCAACGCCTAAGGATAGCGACCTCCTAAGCGACAATGGCGGGATGGCAGACCAGAGACATTTTCGACAGTATGTCGCGGAGGCGGACGCGCGCCTGCGGTGTTACGGCAACTCGCGACACGGCAACAAAGAGAACCCTCTCGATGAACTCATCTACATCATCCTATCTGCTCAGACAGAGTCCTATTCCTATCAGGTGACCTATGACGCGTTGGCCCAAGCCTTTCCAGGATGGGCAGGCATCACAAGCGCGTCCGAAGACGACGTTGCCACCGTAATTCGCCGTGGCGGCCTCGCCCACAAAAAGGCGCGTCAAATCGTGGGCACCCTACGCAAGATCGAGGACGATTTCGGGCAGCTATCGCTCAACACCTTGCGCGGATGGAGTGACGACGAGGCAGAGCATTATTTGATCTCGCTTCCGGGCATCGGCGTCAAATCAGCCAAATGCATCCTTATGTATGCCCTGGATCGCGCAGTGTTTCCCGTCGACACGCACGTCTGGAAGGTGTGCCGTCGTCTTGGCATCACACCTGCCGTCCCAAAGCCAACACCAGCGCAAGAGAAAAACCTTGAAGCGATCATCGCACCACACATACGGTACACGCTGCACGTTAACCTTGTCTCTCACGGACAGGAGACGTGCCTGACCTATTGGCCCAAATGCAATATCTGCGCCCTTTCCGACCTGTGTCCAAATGCCTTCAAACAGGACCATGTGTGGGGTGCGTGGCGCAAGCCGAAGGGGACCTGGGCCAAAGCAGTACAAGACCTCGACGTATCGGCTAAGGAAACTACGCCTCCGGCTACGCACATTCAAGGCTTGCCGACTGACGCTTGAGTTACAGAAGTAAGGGGAACTGGCGATGACCTTGAAAGTAGCGGACATCTACTGTGGAGCGGGAGGTCTTTCAAAAGGGTTTGAACTCGCAAGAATAGACGGCTTGGGTGACGACGAGCACTTTCAGATCGTTTACGGCGTCGATAAAGATCGCGACTGCATGACGACGTATCGCCGCAACCACTTTCACGGTCTTGCAGAGGAGCACAAAAAGGTCGTCGCGCCGTGTCGATCGACAACTGGCCTGACGGGCACGGAGATCCTGACGGCTGCCAAATTGGACCACGTCGATATCGTCGTCGGCGGCCCCAATTGTCAAGGCGTGAGTGCAGCCGGATTACGGAACGCCGCAGACCCACGTAACGAACGGTTTGAAGAGTTTCTGCAGCTTGTGACCGATTTGCGTCCCGAGTGGTTCGTGATGGAGAACGTCCCAGGGCTAACGCATAAGAACAATCGTCACCTGCTGTACACCATCCTCAAAAGATTTGCTGCTCTGCCCGAGTATGATGTGGCCGCAGACGTACTCCTCGCCACAGATTTTGGCTGTGCGCAGCTGCGTTACCGCCTGTTCATCATAGGGAATAGAACCGGCAAACCAATAATGTTTCCTACCCCCACGCATGCACATCCTATCGTCGCCGGAAACCCCCAACCCCTCCCTTTGCTGCTTGAGTCGTGTCAAACTGTCGAGGACGCAATAGGGTATTTGAAGAATATTCCAGCCGCCGTGGCAACAGAGGGAGAACCAGTCGCGGTGATCGACGACCAAGGCAATCAAATCAGGATGGTCAATCATGTCGTCCCCGCCATGGCTTGGGACAACAAGGAGCGTCTCAAGTCTGTTGGACAGGGGAAGGATTGGCGATCTATCCCCGTCAGGCTCCTGCCAGAGCGATACTTCTCTACACGTGCGAGCGATCAGAAGGGTGCCTACGGGCGCCTTGCGTGGAAATACCCGGCGTTTACAATCATCTCGTTGGCGCACAACGTTAGTGCCGGTCCGTTCACACATCCCTCCCTCGATCGACCCATCTCAGCCCGAGAGGCGGCCGATTTGCAGGGATTCCCCAAGGATTTCGTCTTCGTGGGTGAGGTAACCTCGCTCTTCCGCCAGATCGGCAATGCCGTCCCGCCTCCTCTGGCCCGAGCAGTGGCGGAGTCAATACTACGATGCCATTACCAACCGAACGAGGCGCGAACATGGGGCAGACAAGGTCGCATTACGCTCGACCTCTTCGATGACGACGGGAATAGCAAAGCATTCCCGATCCTCACCCCTCGCCATCTATTGACCAAGCCTGTCGCATCCATGACGAAGTCTGTCGCATCCACCACTCTTCCCGCGAAGCGGCCAGCCCTAAGGAGCGAGGCGACACCATTTACCTTTATCGACGATCCTGCCACCGCTAAGAGGATCGTACCGGACGTTGACCTCAGCCGTGTTCGCCGTGAGGCAAAGCTTCCTGGCAACATGCGCGCCGGCAAGCGAGCTCGAGTCATCATCGGCTATGTCGATGGCATGACGCTAGAGCAGTTGTGCGCCGAGTCCAAAGTGTCGGCAGACAGCATTAAGAAATGGGTCGAAGGGTTTTTTCATGATGGCCCTGACGGTTGGCGCGCGTATCATACACCACTTGCCGCCCTGGCGGGCGAGGACGACGCACTACTGGCCAAGTTACAGGGGGCGGTCGACAAGATACGTGGTCACGACGATTTAGATGAGACAACAGATGGTGAATGTTCAGACAACAGCCGCCCCCATATGAACCGCTATCTCCGACAGCTCATCGTACGCTATAAAGACCAATCGGTTGATGAGCTAATCGAGCAGGCAAGCAAACGTCTCGGCCGCGACGTCGGGACTGTCTACGTAGGAGATTTACTCGCCTTGTGCCATGCTCTGTCAGAAAGCGATAGCGCGGCACCGCAAGCGGCTAGCGCTAGTCCGAAACATGCCTCGGCAACGGTCAAGTAATCGCAGGGTAAGCTAGTCAGTCAGGGTGTTGCGCCACACGCCAATTCGGGAAATTTAGAATGAGACTATACGGGCAATAAGGGGTCGTTTGACGAAACGGAGGGCGTTTCCTAACTTGCACGGGATAGGGTAGGCTGACCTCAGGAGCGCGGTCTGGTCCCCGCGCCGAGGAGGTCAGCCCATGGTCCCAGTGCCGTGTACGCCCACGGTTCCAGTCCCACCCCCAGCATACCAGCGCGCTGTCGCCAAACGCGGCCCGGCGCTGCACATTGATGCGCTCACGCTGGTGACGCGCCTGCATCTGCTTACGCTGTGCCGATTGGCGGTCCAGCAGGCCCAGCGGCGCTGCCCCCCGCCCTTGCCGGCGGGGCCGGGCGGTGCCCCGCGCCGCTATACGGAGGAATCGCTGCTCCTGCTTGCGCTGCTGCGCACGCTCTGGCGCCTCTCGCCGCGCGCGATGTCCGACTGGCTGCGCGCCTGGCCCGCGCTCGCGTTCGCTTGCGGCCTGCCCGCGCGCCCGGACGGCGCGCCCTGGGTGCCCTGCCCCTCGCAGCAGTGGAAACGGGCGGCCCGCGCCGGTGCCCCGTCCTGCGAGACCCTCTTCGTGCTCACAGTCAGGGAGGCGCTCCGCCAGCGCGTCATCGGCGCGCGCGACCTTATTATCGATAGCGCGCCGATCAAAGCCTGGCGCCGCGCCGATCCCGACGCCCAGCATGGTCATGCCCCCGCCCATCATCCCACCGCCTTCCTGCGCGGCTATCGCGTGCATACCCTGCTCTGCCGGGGTTCCGGCCTGCCCGTGTTCTTCCGCCTCGCTCCCGCCAACGGCCACGACGCTCCTTTTGCCAAGCCCCTGCTCGCCGCTGCTGTCACCCTCTACGCCCTCCGCCCCCGTGTCGTCCGCCTCGACGCCGCCTACTGGGGGCCAGCGCTCATCGCCTGGATTCACACCGTCATTGGCGCCACCGCCGTCATCCCCTTCAACCCCAAACGCCTCAAAGACCGCTCCTGTCTCCCACCCACCTGGACGAAGGACGAACTCGGCAAGCGCTCCAGCATCGAGCGCTTCTTCGGGCGTGTCTTCCTGTTCTTCCGCTTGCAGCGCCCGCCCCTCGCCAGTTGGTCGGCCGTCACCTGCCAGGTTGCCCTGACCTACACCGCCGTCATTGTCGTCGCGCTCGTTGCCCATGACGCGGGCCGTCCCGACCTCATCCGCTCTCCCGCCCGCGTCCTCGCTCACTGCTGGGAGGGTATCCTATGAGTTAGGAAACGCCCTCGAAACGGATAATATTGTACGCTGTGAACGCTACGCGAAATTCCGCCATTTGATACGATAACTGACGGCCACTCTGGGTCGCTATTTCCGATGCTCATGTCATAGTCCTTGCTGCTTGGAAAAAATAATTCGCTGTGGCCCTTGTAGGGCCGATAGAAAGCAGGGGGAGCATGGCGGCGGTTATCGTATCAAGTGGCCGTAAATTGAGTAGCGTTCACATACGCTAAGCCCCGCCCCCGACGGACGTGGGTTGTCACGGTCGAAACCTGTCACGAAAGGGTCTATGACCATGGCCTCGGCATGTCAACAAATGGCGGAACCGACCCTATTGTGACGCATCTGGAGGTAGAAACCTGACGTCAGGCTGGGGTATACCCCAGCCTGACAGCTTGACTCCACGCACTATTCGTCGCGTCTCTCGGTACAACGGCCTTAGTGGACTTGGTCACACGAGATGCCGTACGTATCCTGGCACTGATGGCTGACACACGCCCCCGTGGATTGCCCTAGCTCTCGCCCAGCACCCGATCCGTTCGATAGGCGATCTCGACGACGTTGTTGGGCAGGAACTGAGCGCGGAAAAAGCACAGCCCGTGCGCGCGGTCGGGGCCGCCTTCGTTGGTCAGCAGGAGTTGCTCGCCGTAGGCCGCGATATCCTCAACGATCCGCTCGTAGCGGTAGTACGCGAGCGGCCGCCAATCGATCTCCGTCCGGCCATAGCCCTGATAGAACCACGCTTCCTCCTGTGCGTCGTGCCAGACGCCACCGACGCCGCCGCCGCCGAACATGAGGTCGCGCTCCTTGGGCGCGAAGGTGAGGGTGTCCCAATCGACGATGGAGAGCGCCTGGTCCGCGCCGATCAGGACATTGCCCCCGTGAATGTCGGCGTGGCACAGGACCGGTGCGGGCGATCGGGCACGCAGGGCGTCGCCGAGGGCGTCAGCGCGTGCGACGATATGGGAGATATCGCCGCGGTTGGCGCGCAGGGACGCCGCCAACGCTGCCGCGACCGGATCAGCGAACGTCGTAGCCTCAACCCGCGCCTGAAACGTCCTGACCAGATCGCGCCAGTACGGAGCATAGGTTTCCTGCGGGATGGACGGCCTGAGCGCGTGCGGCACGACCGCGGTGTGCATCGCCTTGAGGGCGACACCAAGCTCAATCCACTGGCGCTCCAACAACGGCGCCGCAAACCCATCCCGGCCTGTGACAAACGGGAACAGGATCACCGCGAAGGCGCCCACGCGTGTCCAGAGGTGGTGTGCAGTGGTTTCGATCGGAGCGACGATCGGTGTGATACCTTGGTCATGAAGGAAGCGGGGGATGGCCACCGTCGTGGCATCGAAGCGACCGCTGCGCAGCTTGAGGAAGTACGACGTCGCATCGTCGGTGACAACCCGATAGACGGCGGTGTCCACATCGTTGCCAATCGGCAGAAACGCGAGCTGGGTGATGTGCAGTCCATAGTGATCGCGCAGACAGGCGCGGAGTGTGTCGTCCGGCACATTCGGTTTCTCAAGCATCGGGATCTCACTCCCACGGTACGCTACGCTGCGGTCGCAGTATACAAACGCAGTACGCCACAGGGCCGTGCGTTCGGAGCGTCACTGCCTGGTTGCCTAGATACTGCAAACTCATGTGGCTAAGTTCAGCCTTAGCGTACAATAATTTCCTTTTCGTCAATCGACCCCAATAATCCCATTCTAGATTTCCCAAAGATGCACGAAGCGCGGCTCCCTGTCAGTAGTCGTAGCGTCTCATCGCCATTACCACGGAGCGCGTGCGACGACCACTGGCAGGAGGTAATCGAGCCCGTCAAACTCGAAGGAGTTGGGGTCACAAAAGACGGTGGTAATGCTAACGTCGGCTAGGAACTGGCGCACAAACTCGTGCCGATCGGTGGAAGCGCTTGCCTCCAAGACGGCGACCAGACACAACTGCCTCTCTGTGTCTGGCCGTCTATAGCGAAACCTGTATTCGAGGAGTTGACCGACGGCACGGCGCACCTGTTCAAGAAAGTTGGCGGGATTGGTCGTCTTGACCTCGAATAGCACGTCGTCGTATGGACATCCCACGCGCAAGTCCACATGCTTACTATATGTGGGGAGGAAGCCTCGATCCCGAACCTGCTGGGCCAGGGCCTTCACAATCTGCTGGTGGCGTCGCGCCTCATACTCCAAGAGTGCAAGGTCGAGAGGCACCTGTCTCTCGACATGCCAAGGATCAAGCTGGTCGATCTGTTGCTCGTCGAGTTCGCTAAAGCCGTCGTCTTGGCACAAGACCGCTTCGTCAACGTCGACCTCTTCAGCCACGACACTTGGCACCTCCCTACAACCGGCAAGGACAGCCGCTGCCACAGCGTAAGGGTCATGGCCGGCGATACTAACTAGCTCCTCACGCGCAAAATAGGCATGGACGCGACACCAAGCCTGCTCGAAGGAAAAAATCGGTTCTGCTGCGGCAAGATAGAGAGCCGTGTGCTGGAAGAGTCGTCGTAACGCTCGTCGAGCATGGTCTAAAGACAACACATCCGTCGAAATCTCTTGTCGTCGGCGCTCAAGCGCGACGTCGAGATTGTCGGCGATCGGTAAGAGCACGACGCCGTTGCCTACGGCGGGAACGATGCCGCCCACCAGGTGTGTGACATTGCTCTTATCGCTTTGACCGGTACCGGGCCACGTAATCCTCTCTGAAGTGGTCACGTCGAGATGCCAAGTCAATTGACGCCGTTGCATATCCAGCCCGTCTCCACGGGACGCGTTGATGACGTGGCAACGAGCGCGTAACCGCAAGCTCTGCTTATGACGCTCAACCCACCATACATGGGCGGTAGGCGGATTTTCATTCCTGGCCCCAACGGCGATGGGAAGAGAGATTCTGTCCAGAGGTGCGCGTGTGACGCTAGGATGCCCTAACATGCTCTGCGTGATGAGAAGCAACGGTTGCCCGACCATTACGCAGCCACGCTCAACTCTTCCAGGAATCGCGCTCGGGTCATGGGCTCTTCGTATTTGTCGCCCAGCAACTGGCGACCAGCGTGCTCTTTCTGTAGCAGCCGGTCGAATTCCCGTTCCTCAATTGTGTCGTGCGCCAACAGCACGTGATAGGTGACGTCATGCTGCTGACCACGGCGATGAATGCGATCGACGCTCTGCATGTAATGGACGGCTTGATTGGAGAATGATTCATAGATCGCGTGATGCGCAGCGGTCAACGTGATACCAGCCCCGGCCGCACCCGCATTGCCGACGAATAGGCGGACCCCCGGATCGGCTTGGAATCTACGAATCGCGTCCATGCGAGCCTCGACATCGGACACGGTCCCGTCGATGCGTACAACGCCCAAGTGTTCGTACCGGTCGACAATCGCCTGTAAGCTGTATTGGAAGTATGACCAGACGACGACCTTCTTACCATCGCGTTCGATGAGTTCGCCAAGCAACCGATCCATCGCCAGCAGCTTCGCCGGCTCCTCATTATACAGAGGATCAAGGACGCGGGGATTTGAGCAGATTTGCAGCAACGCCATACGACGCGCGAGGAATGATGCGAGGTGGCGCGTGAATCCGCGGTCGTCCACGCTGCGTACGGCCACGACGAGCTCGTCGTGTGCCCGATCGTAGAGCACCTTCTGCGCGCCGACAAACTCCATCGACACCCTCTCGATATTCTTCTTCGGTATGTCAGGGAAAATATCCTCTTTCAGCCGTCGCAAGTAGATGGTTTTGTCGAGCGCGACGGCGATCGCGGCCTCGGCGGCGTCGGGATCGGCAGGTAGGGTGCGGCCAGCAAAAGCGACCCCGCCGTCGGCAATTGTGATTTGGTTTACCACGTCGACAGCGCTGTTCGGTGCCGGCGTGCCACAGAGCACGATGGCACGCTCGCAGTGTGGACGAATGGTGGCAATAGCCTGAGCTCGCGCCGTCTCCGCATTCTTAACGAAATATGATTCATCGACCGCCAGCATATATGTGTTGGCTCGCGCTGCGACGACCATTTTGAGCAGCCCCTGTTCCCTCCACGCCCCGTCATAGCTAATCAGAAGGATGTCGTGAGGGCGCTGGATGGCTCGGCGACGCTCCGCGGCCGAGCCATCCACGAGGATGACGCCATATTTGCCATCCAGGAAAGACTCGCACTCTGCGCGCCATGATCCTAGGACAGACTTAGGTGCGACGACCAACAAACGTTCAACGGTCCCCAATTGACGCAGCCAATCGAATGCGGCGAGCACCATGATGGTCTTGCCGCTACCCTGTTCATCGAAGAGGCCGAGTCCTTTCAACGATGGCGCCGACATGGCAGCCACTGCACTGACCTGATGTGGATCGAGTCTCGACAGCCGTTCGTATGAAGCCAGCGCAGTGTACGGATCGTCTAATGCGCGAGCGACCTCGATGCGGGCCGCGAGCTGAAGGCTGCGGTGCGCGGCCTGTTCATGTGCTCGGCGCAGCAGGTCCTCGTCCCACCGTGCTCCCTTCTCGTCACAAACGTCGAGGACGTCGGCTGCCGCATCCAGTGGCGCCACCAACCCTCCTCGAATGCTGAGAAGGCGGTCCCCGCCGATGTAGTCTTCCAGCCTTCTGACCAGGGCATTGTCTATCTTGCCCTCGACGGCAGACATGAGTAGGCCACGGGAATGCTTCTGTATACTGATCATCCTGGTCTCCCCGTCGACTATGACACCGCCACTGCCGCAGCCATTTTGAGGACACGGTCTAGAGCCTTACCTAGATTTCCTAGCGTCTCTGCACCCAGCGCCTCAATCTGGCGTGATGTCATGGCATCCAGCCATTCGATCATCTTATCGACCTGGGTGGATGGGTCACTTGGCGCCCCCGGAACCTGCTCTGCCAGATGATGGAACTGTTGCAGTAACTCTTTGTCTGCGGCTCCCAATGTGTGTCCGCTGACCTGCTTCTCTAGTTTCCTGACGACAGTTTTCATCGTCGGGTTTGGATCGGGTCCGTTATCGCTATTCGACTGGTTGACGATATCCAGCGCTTGTTGCAACGCCTTGGGACCCATCTGTGTCGTAAGGGCTGTCCAAGCCCCATCAGGGTTATCCCAGATCTCGTCTAGCCGCACCATGTCGGCCGACTTCTTGAACCGTTGCGCGTCATTCTCATAGCCAGACAGCAGTAGATCGAAGATGGCTTCGCGGAAGTCGGCCTGGTTGAGCTTACTGTTGTAGTTACGGGCCATCTCGTCGAACATGATGAAGTAGTTGTAGGCAAACTTCTGCGCGAGATAGCTCGGCTTACCCGTGACCGGGTCTTCGTGATGGCGCAAGAAACGCTGGCACAGCTTGGCGGCCGCGATCCATTTGCTCAGCGTGCGCCATTCCAGGCCATATTTGTTGACGAGATCGTCCTTGTCCAGGTCATTATCGACGTAATCGTCGTACACCTTCATTGCCTTGACATAGTACGGCCACTCTACGCGATAGTCCGGCGCGAAGTTGAATTCCGTCATAATGTCGTTCTTCGCTTCGTCGCCGGTCCCCTCCGGCAGGACGATGGCCGGGATTGTTTTGAAACGTCGCCGCTCCTGCGGCGACGCGCCATCGGTAGCAAGGAACCGGCAGGCGTAGTAGCGACGGTTGCCATCAAGTAGGTCACCTTCGTACGTCAAGACGATGGGCATGCGCACGCCGTTCTGTGAGATATTGCCAGCCAACTCGCGGATCTTAATCCCTTCCTTGGGATCTTTATCCGCAAGCACAATCTGGTACATCTCATCGTCACCCGGCGGTCGACCGTATGTGACGCGGAACTGCTCGAATTGTAGCTCGGTGCGCGGATTGCCAGGCCAGCCTTTAATCTTGTCCACGCCAACTTCTCCCATCCAGACATTGAGAGCACGGCCATGGAAGATACGATCCTCGCGGTACGGCGCAGGATCATCGGTGAGAAAAAGTGGTTTGATATTTGAATCTCGGGCCACGGTGTCCTCCTCTACAAATAGACTTATCTGATACGGCGGGAATAGCGGCGAAAGCGGCTGTCTGGCAAACGAACAACGCCGCGGGGTAGTTGGTTTAGGTCGTTCTGGCAGCTGATCTCCACCTCTTGTACGACATGGTAGAGCCGGCTCACTATCTCGCCATGTGGGATACCCGTGATGGCAGGCGGAACGGACGGGAAGCCCCGCGTCCGCACATAGTCGGGAAGCCGACCTCTGACAACTTGCTCATGATCGGGGCCGAGCAGGCGGTAGGCGAGAGTACTCAACGCACGCCGTAGATCGTTCTGCGTCAGGCGGAAGCCCGTCGTCCCCTCTGCTAGATTTAGCGCGTCGGCGAGACGGATGAAACTATACGGCTGCCCACCCGCGCCGAAGATTGGTTCGAGTCGGTTGATTTGAGCCAGGGCGAAGCACGCCTGCCAACTATTAAGGTCGACCGCATCGTTTCCCTCCTCGTCCTCGTTCCATTCGCGCACCATATCCTGCGTCTTCTGCAGACGGGGCAGTGCCTCGCCAATTAGCAGGACAGATCGGTGTCTGCGCCCGTTAACCTGATGCCTGACGACGGCGTCGAGCACGTCAGCTGACACGAGACCGCGGTCGTCTACGATGCCGACGGCTCCCATAAGTACCGCCGCAGCGGTGTCGGCCCCCGTGACCGAGGTGGACGACCGCACGAGGACGATGCGCTTACTCTCGTCGTTGCGGATCGCCGCCTGTGCTATCGCCAGCGAGGGGCAAGGTTCCCTGCCGGTTGACAACGCGTCGCGGCATTGTGATAGCTCTGCCTCCGACACCGTAATGCAGGTGAGACAGGAGTCCGCGTTGCGCGCCTGGTGCTCCGCGTATTCCTCAAGCGGGACGAACTCGACTGTAAGCGGGTTATCGGCATGGGTCCGGTTATAGCTATAGGTTCCCGCTTGCAGCATCATCGAGGCCAAGTCCTGGCGCGAGTTGCCGACCAGGACAACCTTCAACTTCCACCTCCCTTTGCCACAGGCCGCTCCTCATGTTGGCGCGAGCCAATCACACCGCAGACCGTCGCACCGAAGCGGCGACCGTCAAACTATTCGTTGACTATCATTATCCATACGCGCCACTGACATCGCAGCGCCAGTAATAGCTAATATTGACGGTCCAGCCCCCCCCAAAAAAGGAGTCGTTTTGGTGGCCATTAGTACCTCCCCGGTGTGGCCTTTCTGGCTACCGTTGGCGACCCCTGAGAGGCAACGCTTTGGCGGAGCGTGAACGAGGGCGGGCCTGTTACAAATATCGGCATAGGCAGGCGACAGTGTGTGCCTTGATCATATGGAGGAAGTAGATGTCGATCTCGTACGCAACAGGGCCGCCGCACACAAAGATGGCGTCGTGCGAAAAGTGGACCGACCGGGCTGTCACCCGATAGGCTCTGGGTTCACACGACGCCATCTCTACAGCAGGCCACCCTATCCAACCACTCAATCAAAGCGTCAAATGGGCATAGCCTCTCCCTATATTAAAATATAGGCGGCAATGCTACTCGCATGCCCGTTCCCAGCGACTATGCCCATTTGACGTGCCAACTGCAAGGGGTATCATCATGTCAGGAACATCTACAACGGCAGTTTCGGCGCAGACGTCGAAGCCATCACCTACCACCGCACATGTCGTCACGCCCGCCGAACTTGCGCAGCTCGTCGAGGATGGCTATGTCTTCGGCTGGCGGCACGGCCACCAGGAGGCCCGTGCCTTGTATCGCGTCTGTCCCTACGCAACCTCGACGGGTTATGAGGAAGCCGAATAAATGGCTTCGACCCTCCTCCCGATGCCGGCACGGCAGCCTGGGGACCGCCGGGTCATCCGCTTGACCCCGCGCCACGCCGACGCCTTGGCGCATTGCGCCCGTCGTGCCGTGCTCGCGCCCCCGGGCTCCGCGTCGTCGGCTATGGCGCGTGGGAATGCTATTCACACGCTCGTGAAACTGGACGGGCAGCGGCTGTCGAGCGCGTTGTCGAGAAACCCGAGGTCCGTTGCTTCCACTTCAATGGGACGATGCACGGCGCCTGCAAGGCGGATGTGCCCTATGACAGCGTGGAGATGCGCTACGAGCCTTTCCGTCCCGGACCTAACGGGTTCCTCCTGTGCATCAGGGGCGACGGGATCGCCTGGCGCTGCTCGCACGTCGCCTACCCGTCTGAGGCCGAGGTCGCGCGCATGACGGTCGAGCGCGAGGAGATGCTGCGCCGGGCGTCCGAGGAGTTCGATCGGGACCTGGCCGCGATGGTGGTGGGCCGCTGCCCGCACTGCGGCGCGGCTATGACCAAGCGCCACGTCGGGCGCAGTGTGTACGCCGACCCATGCAGGCATCGCCTCTATCAGGGCTACGCCTGATGCGGAAACGCGCGTTCGCGGGAAAGGTGAGGCGGCCGCTTTCCCCCGCGCCCGGCGCGGCCCGTGTGTGGACCATGCCACACACGGGGCGACGCGCGGAGAAACGAGCCGGCCAGTACGTGTGCTTTCCGTGCGCCCCCGCCCCCGCATCCGGCCACGGTGCACGATGCCCCGCGTCTTTCCCGCCGCGTCTGGGACACTAGGGAGAGGGGGCCGAGGCATCGGCCGACAGGCGCGGGCGCACCGGGAGGCACACGGCGCGTCATGCATGGACGAACGAGGAAGAGGGGACGGATAAGCGTGAAGGTGGAGTACATTCCATTGGGCGGCGCGGGCGAAGTTGGGGCTTCCTGCGGCATTTTGCGCATCGGGGACCGCCGCGTGCTCATCGACGCGGGGATGCGCCCCTCCGCCCGCGCCGGCCAGGACCGCCGGCCCGCCCTCGACCGGCTGACCGCCGCGCCGCCGGAGGCCATCCTGGTGACGCACGCGCACATCGACCACACCGGCGCCCTGCCGCTCGCCTCCGAGCGGTTCCCGACGGCGCCCATCTATTGCACGGAGACGACGCTGCTCCTGACGCGCCTGCTGCTCGCCGACAGCGTGCGCGTCATGGAGGCCGAGCACCTGGCGCAGGAGGGCGAAACGCCGCTCTACACCGCCGAGGTGGTCGAGCGCACCCTCGCGCGCGTGCGGCCGGTCGAGTGGGCGCAGCCGATCACGCCGCTCGACGACCCCGCCATTGTCGTGCGGTTCCTGCACGCCGGCCACATCGCCGGGGCCGCCATGTTGCTCATCGACACGCCGGCCGGCCGCGTCCTGCATATGGGCGACTACTCGGTGACGGCCCAGCGCACCCTCCATGGCCTGGACGTGCAGCGTCTGCCCCCGGCCGACGCGGTAATCACGGAGGGCACCTACGGCGACGCCATCCACGCCAACCGCAAGGAGCAGGAGCGCGCGCTGGTGGCGACGGTGGCGCGGGTGGTCGGGCGCGGGGGGCGGGCGCTGCTGCCGGCGTTCGCGGTGGGCCGCGCGCAGGAGGTGGCGCTGATCCTGCGCGCGGCGCGCTCGACGGGGGAGTTGCCCCCGGTCCCGATCCACCTCGACGGCATGGTGCGCGGCGTGTGCGACCTCTACCAGGCGCAGGTCCACGACCTCAACCCGCGCCTGCAAAACTACGTCCGCAACGCGCGGCGCCCGCTCTTCGCCGACCCCTCGCTCGCGGTGTATGCCGTCACGGCGGGCCGGCGCCGTCGCCTGCTCGATAATCCCGAGGCGGCGATCGTGATCAGCTCGTCGGGCATGATGACCGGCGGCCCCGCCCCCCTCTACGCGCGCGCCTTCGCGGCGGACGAGAAGAGCGCCATCGTCTTCAGCGGCTATCAGGACGACGAGAGTCCGGGGGCGGCCCTGCTGCGGGCACGGCAGGGCACCACGGTCGCGCTGGGCAAAGAGGAGCTGACCTTGAGTTGCGCGGTGGAGCGCTACAGCCTGTCGGCGCACGCGGACGCCGGCCAGATCGAAGTGGCCGTCGCGCGCGCCCGGCCGCGCGTGACGGTGCTCGTGCACGGGGAGCCGGACACGCTGCGCGCCCTGGCCCGGCGCGTCGCCCGCCACCATCCGCAGGTCGCGGTGAACGGGGAGGCGATCACGCTGATCGACGCGCCGGCCCGCGCCGTATCAGCGGCGACATCGGGGCAGTCGGCGGCCGGTGCGCTGTCGGGGGATAGGGCGCATGCGTCGCCTATGGCGGCAGGGGTGAGCGTGACGATGGGAGGCTCGCACCAGCGTAACGCCGATCTGTACCCCGCCGACCTCGCCGCTGTCCACCGCGCGGCGTTGGCGACTGGCGGCCCGCATCGTCCGTGGACAACGGTCGAGTTGGCGCGGCTGGCGACCGGCGCGCGCTACACCCCGGCCACGCGGGTCCACCTCCAGGGACTGCTCGACGCCGACGTGGCCTACTTCGCGCGCAAGCGCCTGGGGGCGCAGGATGTCTACCTTCCGCGCGCGCCCGAGGAAGTGGCGAAACGCCAGGCCACGCATGTCGCCCTGGCACCCGGTGATATCGTGATCGCGCGCATGAACGAGGGCCAGGGCGAGGCACGGCTGGGCGTCATCACCAGCGCGGTGGAGCAGGGGGCCGTGGAGGCGACGATCGTGGGGTGGAAAGGGGAGCGGTTCCCGCTGGCGGTCATCCAACTCCCGACGGGGGTGCGCCGCCCGGCGTATGTCGCGCTCGCGCGCGAGGACCGGAAGGCCACGCTGGCTGCGGACCAGGAGCGGATCGACGCCGCCGTGCGCGCGGGCGTGATCGCGCACGACCTGATGGCGCTGTGGGCGGCGGCTGGCGAAGGCCAAACGACAGCCGATCTCCTGAGAACACAGGAGACGGACGACGGGCGTCTCGCGCTGGCGCGGGATCTCGTCATGCGCGGCGGCGTCCTGTTCACGCGCCATGGTGATGTGTGGGAGCCGAAAGCGGAGGTGGACCTCGCGGCCCCCGAGGCGGTGGCGCGCCACCTGGCGTTCCTCGCGCTCGGCCCAGGGGCCGAAGTTGCGTATCGGGACGGACGCCAGGGCGTCCTGTCCGGCCGTGGGCGCTGGGGGCAGGTCGAGGTCGTATGCGACGACGAGACGCGGGTCTGGTGGCAGGATAAAGACGTGCGGGCCGTCGGGTCGTCCGTGCCTGAGCGTGCCAGCGGGGACGGGGCCGACGACGCGGTGGTCGCCACCGCTGCTGGCGTCGATGACGACGAGCGGGCGGGGTGAGGCCCGCTTTTCGCGCGCGGCAGCGCGCCTGTGTGGCGCGTCCCCTCGACGCCGTGTGTGAGAGGCGCAGCTGGTCACACAGGACCGGCCCAGGGGCCGGGAGAAAAGGAACGGACGGCAGCGACGGCAGCGACGGCGGCGACGACACCGTGAGCGAGCAGTCGGTGTGCCCGCGCGTGATCGAGGGGCAGGGGATGTGGCGATGAGCGAGGAGACGTGGGACCGGGTGCTCGGAGACATCTTCGCGGCGCTGGATCGGGACGCCGCGGCGGAGGGACAGCTCATCGCGATCGCGCCCCTGCTCTCCGATGAGCAGATCCTGCGGGCGTGGGCGTACCTCGCCCATGACGACGCGCTCCGCTGGCGGGCGCGCAGTGCCCTGGCGCACGAGGCCTTGCGGCGCGTCGTGGGCCGGGCGGAGTGCGACGGTCGGGGGACGGCGGCGGTGCGGCAGCTCGCGACCGAGTTGGGGATCGAACCAGGGCGGGTTCACCGGCTCGCGCAGATCCACGGCGTGATTGAGGGTGATACCCTGGACGCCGGCATCGTCGAGGTGCTGCCGGAGATGGCCTGGTACGACGAGGCGCTCGCCGCGCCGGACCCAGCCGCCGCGCTGGGCTATGCCGCCGATCAAGTCACTGCGGGCCGGCCCTACAACCCCACGGACTTCCGGCGCGACGTGCGCAAGGTCGCGGCGGCGCGGGGGCAGCCGGCACGGGAGCGGCCGCCGTCCCCGCAGGTGCGCCTCCGCGTCACCCGGCGTGACGGGTCGCACTGGCCGGCGGCGGACGCCGTGGCGTTCGATCTGGTCGATATCGCGGCGATCGAGGTGGAGACGCCGTGGGGGCGGGCGGTGCTTGCGATTGATGGGCAGCGCCACATCAATGCCGACGTGTAGCAGGAAGGGTGAGAGCTGGTGAGCACGCGGCCGGAGATCACGGCGTGCGTGAGATCCGCGGGGACGGGCCGATCGTCGACGCGTGTGAGTGCGGGGGCAACGTTTTCTCACGCCGCCCCATTTGGAGCCCGCTTATACCGTCCGATAAGGGCACTCTATCGGACAGCTCGATGCGCTATACTGCATCCATAGACGACAAAGCACTAAGCAGGTCACCAGATATTTGGCATAGTCTATTGAGCGTAAAAGCTTGCCGAATTTATGGTCATGTGTTGAGTGGTCCATCCGGCAAGTTCCTAATCATGTCATTTCGCTGCCGAGCCAAGTCGCCACAACTTTCGCGTGAAGACGAGTGAACTGCGGTGAAAAGTGTGGCTCTGAAAGTGATGGTGACTTACCGGATGGACTACTTAGCCAGGGAGTCGCTCATTGCACTTTTCCCGCGTATCTGAAATGAGACTCACGCTTATCGCAGCCCACCGGCTTCACGGCTCCAGTGGTGGGCAAAAGGCACCTCTAACTGTCGGCGGGGGTGCCGATGCCGTCTCACTTCAAATGCGTAACGATGTCCAGAAGTGCGAGACCCTGTTAGCGTGGCCACGTAGGCGTTTACTGTCACCTCACACTCCGTCACCCCATCGGTGACACATCCGTCCTGTTTGCCTTGGCAAGAAAATCGGCGGGCAAAGTCCACGTCTACGCCTAGATCACAGGCTTTGACCACTCAAATCTTGCCAATGCGGATAGGACGGATCCGTTACTGACCACCTGGCGAGGTGTGGTCACCTTACGGCATGTAGTAGTGGAGCGCCAAATGCGCATATCCGATCTCATCGACAATAAGACCATAACCGAGGGACGAACCGCCCTCGATCTTTTCGTTGACCGTTACCAACTCATTCGACTCTTTCTAGGCTATCTCAACGATCCCACCCCGCATGGAAAGATTTTTTACCTGTACGGCGCTGGTGGTAACGGTAAATCGTTGCTGCTTAAATATCTCGAGGCTAATTGCTGCAAGCGCCTAGATCCTGACAATTGGGAGTACGTAATCTCTCGCCCAAATGACGAGTTCGAGCGGCATGTCGTTGGTGCGGAGGGCACCCAAATTGTGCCATCGGCCAAACTTGATTTTGGCATGATTCATGGCGATGACCGGCCTCAGGATGCCTTTTCGGGCCTACTCAAGCTACGACGCGACCTTGCTCATCATGTACATTTTCCGCTCTTTGACTTCGCTTGTGTTTGGTATCTGTGCAAGAAGGGGCAATACAGCCCTGAGCGCGTTAAAGAACTCTTTCCGACTGAAGAGTTCGATTTGATCATGTCTGTAGCAAGTGCGATCAGCAATAACGCATGGGTGAACGTAGCGAGAGCCGTGGTGAGTGTTTTCGATAAGCATCTCGGTGAGCACCTCCAACTTCATATGAAGCGCCGCAAACTGGACGGCGCGCAGTTGCAAAAGATCCTGGACATGGATCCAGAATCCGAGTTGTTCAATGCGCTGCCCGAGCTATTTGCTGAGGACATCAACGTGGCGGTTACGTCCGGTTATCCTGAACGTGTCGTACTCTTCTTTGATACCCACGAAGCCTTCTGGCTCGATCAGCGCGACCGTTCCGATTATCATTCTTTTCAGCTCGAGATGTGGCTCCGCCGCCTACTCAGCACTGTGGATTTAGGGTTTATCGTGCCGGTCGTCGCAGGCCGTGAACGTCCGCGTTGGGCCAAGGCGAATCGGTACAGAATCCCCGAGGATTGCATCGAGGCGCACCACGTTGACAATCTTCCTGTGGGTGAGGCCAGAAGGTATTTGCATAGAGCTGGCATCGCTGATGCTGCACTACAGCACAGCCTCCTCAATGTAGCGCGTGTCACCCCTTATGTAGACGAGGTACACCCTCTCTACCTCGGCCTATGTGTCGACGTAGTTAAAATGGCTGAGAGGAAAGGAAAGGCTCTCACCCCTGACGACTTCACGGAATTATTGAATGCTGAAGGGAAGGCACAAGATCTTATTGAGTACCTGTATAAGTACACCGACGGCGAGATCAAGCACGCGGTTCGTGCGTTGAGTGCATGCAGAGCCTTCAATTGGGAAATATACGAGACGCTCGGTACGAATACGAAGCTAAGATTTCAAGCCACACGGGCTACATTCGAGACACTCACCCAATTCTCTTTCGTCTGGCAAGACGATCAACACGGGGCAAATTGGTATCGCATTCACGATCTACTCCGCCGTCTCATCCTCGAACAAGCCTGTGAAGAAAGCCGACGAACTGATGAAGTGTTGGTGGATTATTACGAGAAGCGCTTTGGAGCTGGTCAGTTAACCGCATTGGGAGAAGCAATCTATCATGCTGGTCACCTAGATTGGCAGGATGCGGCGACGACATGGATAAAAGCATTCGCGGCATTCCGCCGGATCGGTCGTTACGATGTTTGTCGAATTCTGTTAGGAATACGCGATGAACTACAGATCCCATCACCGTATTGGCGAGGAACGATGTTAGCTCGGGAGGCAGCTTACTATCAAGATCTCACCCAGTACGACGCGGCGAAGCAGGCCTTCGACGGAGCGATATTTCTCTATAATGAAGCCTTGCAATGCACTCCTCAGGATGTCACCATACTCAAGGCGAAGGGGTATATATTAAGCTGTCTAGGGAATTTACAGGAGGAATTGGGTCAGGGGGCAGAGGCTGCGCTGACCTATGACACTGCTATCGATTGCCTCAAAACTGTGTTGCGATACGAGCCTGATAATGTATTCGCGCATTGGCAGCAGGGTTTAATTCTAGAATCCTTGGGGAACAAGCAGGTACGATCAAGGAATTATGTTGTGGGACTTGATTGCTATACTCACGCTCTCGCAGCTTTTGATGCAGCCCTCAGCCTCCAAGGTGTTCACGATTATGATGATCCCCATCACAACGTCATTATGCAGTACAACGTGGAGTACAACAGGGCTTTAGTAGCTACGAAACGTGCAGACGTACAGAAACGGCTGGGACGGGACGTGGAAATCGTTGCTAACGATCCCCCGAAGCTTACGACTATCGAACCAGCCTTTCAGCACAGATTCGATGATCTCGATAGTAGTAATGCAAGAAGGAATGCTCACGAGGGCGAGGTGCTGAAGTATGCAGGTGACATGCAAAAACTTTCGGGCCGCAATGCCGAGGCCTGCGAGAGTTATCAAGCTGCTATTACGGCCTACGATGCAGCTATTCGCGCCACCCGCGATGACCCTGCGAGAGGTCTGATCGAGACCGTCTCGTATCTTCAAGATAAAGCTTTTGCGCTCGAGCACCTAGGTCGCCTGCAGGGCGATATGGGGCAGGACGCCGCCGCTTGCCAGAGCTTTACGGCGGCGGCTGAGGCCCTCACTGAGGCCACGCGCCTCGCCCCCGACCATATTTCATCCCATAGGGTCAAAGGCCTTGTGCTCGAGCACCTGGGCGACGTGCAGAGGCGCCTGGGGCAAGACGCCGCCGCCTGCCAGAGTTTCACGGCGGCGAGCGAGGCCTTCACCGAGGCCCTACGATGCGCACCCAACGATGGCCGGTCGTGTTGGTATAAGGGGATGTCGCTCGTCTCCCTGGGCCGCCTACAGGCCAATATGGGAGAGAACGCCGCCGCCTGCCAGAATTTCACGGCGGCGAGCGAGGCCTTCGCTGAGGCCACGCGCCTCGCCCCCGACAATGTCTCTGCCTATAAAGGCTACGACGAGAAAGGCCGTGCGCTGGGAGCATGCGGGAGTGCGCAGACGCGCCTGGGGCAAGACGCCGCCGCCTGCCAGAGTTTCACGGCGGCGAGCGAGGCCTTCGCCGAGGCCACGCGCCTCGCCCCCGACAACGCCTCTGCCTACGAAGGTGTGGGCCATGTCTTCAAGAATCTGGGCCACATGCAAGAGCGCTTGGGGCAAGACGCCGCCGCTTGCCAGAGCTTCACGGTAGCGAGCGAGGCCTTCGCCGAGGCCCTGCGGCGTAAGCCTGCCGACATCTGGTTCCGCAAACTTCACGCGCAAACGTTCCGTGACTTAGGCGATGTGCAGATAAAGCTACAACAAGAAACGGCTGCCGCGCAGAGTTACCAAGTGGCTCTAGCTAGCTGTAATGCTGTCTTGCAACACGATCCTAGCGACGCGATAGCCGCACGTATAAGGGACGTTGTGCATAGCAAATTGCACTTGGATGGCGAGCCATAAGCATGTCGGTATACGCAGAGACGACCAGCAATTTAGTGGCGACCCAAGCGATCGTCAGTAACGCTCTGGCCATCGCTATGGAGCAGGCTCACGACTATGCGCAGAAATCGAAGACGGTTAATACACGTCGCGCCTATCGTGCCGACTGGGCTGACTTCACTGCCTGGTGCATCGCGCACGCGCTGGCCGCGCTGCCGGCGGAGCCCGAGACCATTGCCCTGTACCTGGCCGCCCACGCCGCGGATCGCAAGCCGAGCACGCTCGCGCGCCGTCTGACCGCGATTGCCCAGGCCCACAAGACGGCCGGCCATGAGTCGCCGACGGCGCACCCATCAGTCCGGCAGGTCGTCGCGGGCATCAGGCGCGTCAAGGGGACGACGCAGGAGGGGAAGGCAGCCGCCGTCACCCGCGAGGTGCGCGCCATGTGCGAGGCGCTGCCCCTGACCCCGGCGCTACGCCGCCGGCGCGACGCGGCCCTCCTGCTCGTGGGCTTCGCTGGCGCGTTCCGCCGATCCGAGCTCGTCGCTCTCGACATCGCCGACGTGACGTGGAAGATGGAAGGGCTTGAGGTGACGATCCGGCGCGGCAAGACCGACCAGGAAGGTCAGGGCCGCAAGATCGGCATCCCCTACGGCAGCACTCCCACGAGCTGCCCCGTCCGCGCGCTGCGCGGCTGGCTCGACGCCACCGGCATCATCGACGGGGCGCTCTTCCATGGCATCACGCGCCACGACCAACTGCTGCCCGGCCGGCTCTCCGACAAGGGCGTGGCGCGCGTGGTCAAGCGCGCGGCTGCGGCGGCCGGATTCGACCCGGCGATCTATAGCGGGCACTCGCTACGCGCGGGACTGGCCACGGCGGCCGCGCAGGCGGGCATCTCCGAGCGGTCGATCATGGCGCAGACTGGCCACAAAAGCATCCCCATGGTCCGCAAGTACATCCGCGACGGCTCGCTCTGGCGTGAGAACGCCGCCGCTGGCGTAGGGCTGTAGAGGCTGGGGCGCACGGGTGCAACCGGCCCGAAATGTCCACATAATCGTCCCGACCTGCTCGACGCCGGCGTGGATCGCTCGGCGGCCCAGCAGCTCGCCGGCCACGCCTCCGTCGTCACCACCGCCCGCTAGGGCCGCCGCGGCGAGACCGCCAAGCGTCAGGGCGTCGAGAAGTTGCACTTCCCCTTTCGATAGTGAAAGCACCCTTTCTCCCGCGCCCCGGCGCGGCCCTGTGTACGTGCCTGCGTGTGTACGTGCCTGCGTGTGTACGTGCCTGCGTGTGTACGTGCCTGCGTGTGTACGTGCCTGCGTGTGTACGTGCCTGCGTGTGTACGTGCCTGCGTGTGTACGTGCCTGC
>JAABUU010002542.1_pt1 | contig 25738 bp, 40 predicted proteins | sample 5559301 | NCBI WGS metagenome assembly JAABUU01 (sample SAMN10711884, study PRJNA513360) | rock metagenome | isolation source: Antarctica rocks | place: Antarctica: Victoria Land, Richard Nunatak white | reverse complement strand
AGATATAAGAAGATTAAATGTTTTTCCTATTTGTGATGTGCACCTCTGTGTTTTTTGAATGGAAAACCCTTCTTGACACTCTACCTTTTCCAGGCGGGGGGAAAGGACTAAGGACTATGCCTTCCCGCATGATATAAGGAGTGCACCTATTGGCCATCCTGACACATGTGCAAGACAGGCTTGTGCACCGACCAATGGACAAGTTGAGGCCCAGCTAGCAAGGCTTTGTAAATGACATCTGGTTTATCTCAAGACAGACAAGCAAGACTGCCACCAATATCTCCATCTAGAGTCAATATGACATATGTTTTTGAATATGCTGTGGGAGCCCTGCTTGTCTGTCTGTGATGCCTCTTGAGATCAACCAAACGTCAAGTCAGATGCCTGGTTGCAACACCAAGGAAGTGATGCCCGCCAACCTTTGCAATTCACAAGGTACATGAGAGGCTACCTGGGAAAGGCCAGGTGCTGAATAGCCACCTCTTTCCTAGCAACCCCGCATGTGTCATCTGAGTGTGCAAGATCTTTGACACGGGGGTAATTTGGTTGATGTCGTGTAGCCTGTCTGCTCCACCCATGAGCCTGACTAGCCCTGAGTTAGGCTAGCCGAGCCTTGAATGTGCATGGGAAAGTTTGAGGTATGTTTGGGTAATAAGCAGGTGTGGCTGTGCTAGTATAGGCAGAAGTTGGCACGCATTATATGCCCCTCAGGACTTCAGCAGGACAAAGCCATGTATTTCGTGCTCCTATCCACTTCAACACATCCATAAACATTGCTGAGGTAAGTTTGTTGAAGCCAGAAGGAAGCAGTCTGTACAATGCAGCTTGCAAGCAAAGCAAACAGACCTTCTGTTTACATGGTCAAATAGACGCCAACAGGCTTCATGCACACAGCAGACCATCTGCAATTGAGGCTGCTATACACTGAGGTGATCAGGCTACATGCAAAGCTACCCTTTCTCCAGCAGCATGCAGCAATAGCCTTCATTGTGGCAACAGGGCATGTTGTAGTATCTTGCGCATGACAACACTTGGAACAGCCTACGAATCATGCCACAATGCATTGTTCAAGCCCTCACAGAGTGTCTACGCAAATCCAGCCACGCAAGCTGGATTTGCCTGGACTCCTTGTGAGGGTCTTTGCTATACATGGTATTTGGAGACTAGTAGCATGAATTCTTGGCACACTGCTCAGGCTACAAAGCTGGTGTTGCTGCAGGGCTGCTGGAATACTGTGCAGCAGCACCATCATTGAGGTCTGAGGTGCTTCAATTTAGCAGTCATGATGCAACGCAACTGCACCTGCAACTTGCAATCCTGCAATGAGGGTTGTGCTGCAAGACTATCTGCAATATAATGTGTTCCATCAGGACTCAAGCTCCCAGGTGACCAGCAGCTGGCTTTTGCAGAGATCGAACAACCAGGGAGCATAACTCATACAAGGCTTTGTACAAGCAACACTGTCCAACTTGTTCGACCTCTGCCAAAGCTGATCTCCTTGCCATACATCTTCTGCTTGGCAAGGACAAGCAAGCATGAATTGTAAACATGCTACGGCTTGCCAGTAAGGGACCAGCTACTGAGTTCTTCAAGGATTGTGATCAGCATATGTGCATCTTGCCCAAAAAGTGTTTCATCCTACAAATTTGCAGGCCTGCAGCTGATTGCAAGAAGCACCTACTGTGTGATGCAGAAGCCGGTCCTCTGCATTTGCCACATGCTTCTGGATTACACGGCAGGTGCTTCAGAGGCATGTGGCAAGTGCAGAGGACTGGTGAAGCCCAGTGGACCACACCAAAGCCAAAACACAGCAGTGGTAAGCAGAGGCTGCATGTTAAGATGGAGGGCAATGTGCAGCATTGTGAGAGGGCTCGTAGGTTTGAGGCAGTGCTGGTCAGCATTTTCTGCCCTTCTCATGCAAGCTCTACATCTGTTGTGATTATACAACATCCTACCTGCACAGTAGTAGGATCACGGCCTTAATGAAGGGATTGAACGCATGTAAGCCAAAATCTGGAGGATGGCATATCTTGGCCAGCGTTGTGGGTTATTGGTTTGCATTTAAGTTGGCCGTTTTGTGTGAGATGATCAATTGAAGCCTGCCAAAGCATACTATAAAGCCAGCAAAGTGCCTTTTGTAGTTGTCTTGCATAGACTTGTAGGCTGACCAGCTGCAGGCTGCCTTAGGAGGCTCCTGTTATGACCGCTGAAAAGCGCAAACTTTTCTTTCTTTTCTTTGTAGGCTGACTGAAGTTGTTACCAAGCATTTTAGGACGAGAAGTGAGGCATGGCTAGGTTGAAGCATGAATTGAAGGCTGGATAGTTTTGCAGACATACACGTTGTGGCCCCACAGAAACATGCCAAGGATGCTTTCAGCCTGCAGCGAACAAGCAATCCACAAAGACAGGATTGTGTCATCAGTGATAAGATTGAGGAAATTTTCACCTGGTGAATCAATACTGTTTGCAGACAAGTGTTGCAATGGTCTAGCGCCTAGCTGCATACTATGCCAATCCCTCCTCGTTGATGAGTTGCGCTGTCATGACCCGCGCGGAAGCATTACATCACATCGTTGGCTCAATGCACAACTATTGTTTGGTTGATCACTAAGCAACAGGATGAGACACAGCCATGACAAAGCCTTGCCAATTTCAGACTACACCTCAGCTAATTCCATGCCAGGAGTTAGTGTCCATGCAAAAACTAGCTTGTTTGCATTGCAGTAACGTGTTGGCTTCATTTCTGAGGCCGATCAAGATCTCCATTTCAAAGGGTACACACGGAGAAACTTGGAAAGTTCTGGCTGAAAGCAGCCACCTCTGTCCAGGCAACCCAGCGTGTACCATCTGACTCTGCCAGAGTGACCAGTGGGGGTGTTCTTGCTGCCTTGCTGCCAATGGACCTAATTGCATGATTGGTTTCAGCAACAGAGGTTTTTGTTGCAGTAAGCTTTCTGAGTCTCGCAGCACATCGTTTGTTGACATGATGATGGCACAGCTGTTTGATTGCGTATGAGTCAGAGGATGCATGCTGCTGCACGAGGCAAACCGTCTCCAGGCAATGAATGCAACTGAGATATGAAGTTCTTTTGTGGCAAGCACATCAGGGCAGCAAGGGTTGCTTGAATCTGTCTGCTGCTTTCATGTGGAGTGCCAATGGCAGTGCTTTGGATGCGATTGCAAGCAGCATCAAGGGCAACTCTGTCAGCAGAAATGAAGCAAGATTTGCATGTTGCCTTTGCAAGTTGTTTCATCTCTGTGGCCACAGTTGCCCTTGGTGCTGCAACAGGCAAGTTTGGAGACTGTTGCAAAGCGACATACGTGACTGCGACAGGACTTGCCTTGCCACCAAGAGTTCAGAAAGGAAGGTTGCTCAATATTAATCCGCATCACAAGCAGTGAGACCAAATCATCAGGTAAAGCAAGCAGACTTGATGGCTTCATTCTCGCACAGCTCTGATGTATATAGCAGAACGTGTGTGACTGAGGCTGCTACACAGTCAAGTCATCAGACAAAATACAGAGCTGAGCTACACCAGAAAGCACTGGCTTCCAGTGCTCCTGGAACGAAGCCCAGATTTGCATTTTGCGCTTTGGTGCTGTTGAGTCCGTGGACATTTTTATTTCTTGTTTGTTAGCAAAAATTGCACTCGCCACAGATGCTGTCGTGCACAGAATGCTGCGACATGCACTGTTGCAACAACTCTTGAAGGCAACTAATGCCTTCCTTCACATTCAAGTCCTTGTTCCAACCAGGCATGATGCAGCAACCTGTGCATGCAAACATGTGTGAAAGCATATTGCTAGACCTGCATAGAGAAATTGTCAGGGCCTGAGCCATATCCTGTGGCTGGAAAACAGCACCATTCCATGTGCTATATGCTTTCACTGTCCAGCCACAGAACATGACACAGGCCCTAGTAATTTCTCTATGTAGGTCTAGCAATATGAGATACATTGTCTTTAGGCAGCATCATTCTTGGCATGCTAGCTGCTGTTCAATATCATAGCATTCCAGCCTGAGGTGCTTCAAATCCACATGCAAAGCAACCTCAAGTGGACACTGTCATGACTAAGCCAGCTTGGTCAGGCCGGTCAATTCCAAATAGCACCACAGCATATTTCATGCAGATCTTTACACCAAGCATAGAGCAGCATGTCTGCATCATACAGCATCAAGAGCATGACATGCTGAAGTTTGAAACAAAATGCAATGGGTACATCATGGCACTAACTAATCTCGCAGTCCTTGACCTAGAAGCAGTTGTGGTAGTTGAGTCACCGTAGCATGGTTGCTCAACCACTGTGCTTGCTGGGCACTGCCTGACTGCAGACTAGGTGTCATTGCTGGCTAAACTGCAAACTTCAGTCTGCTGTTATGTACACCATCTAATGTGAGAGCCAGCCTGTCACCCAACTCAATCTTGTTGTGTCAACTGAGGTAAGCTAGCCAGCTGCACTTGTCTGTACCGTTGTCTTTTCAGCAACATAGAGACCAAGGAAGACACAAATATCAGACATAGTACCTTACTTGGTTCTTTAGTTGCTAAAAAACCTTCAGTACGGATAAGTGTGCTTGCCTCAATGGAGGCAACAAGATTGAGTCATTGGCAAGCAAATGCAGCAACGACAGAATCATGTTGGGGTATGCAGGTCAATCACGGCGTAATATAATGGGTGATTGCTCTGAGGTTGCTCTTCACGGCAAGGTCCTATCATCCCACACCTGAAACTATTAAGCCCAGCCAAACTCTGCCAATATGATCTTCTTTGTCAGGCCAGGTTTGCCAGATTGCGATGCTTTCAGCACACAGATGTGTGCTGCACACCTCATGCAGGGTCACATGCATGGCCAACGGCGTGCATGACCCACACTAGGCAACTGTGTCATTGCATTGGGGTACAAGGCAGCATGACCACCTGCTAGACCCAAATGACAGCAGACTCGGGTCAAGCAGGTATCATGCTGCCTTGTACCACGATGCAATGACACGGTTGCCCTGTGTGGGTCAGTTGGGACTGCCTCATCTGCAGTCAGGCGCCAGTGTAGAATTATTGCTGTGAAACTCTGCACAAGCAATGGCTTATCATCATACTAGCGATGGAGCAATGAATGCATGCACTGCTTATTCAGGTGGTCAACTTGCTGTGCGCAGCTGTGAGCGTTGGCCAGCAGCGTAAATTGTGGAAGCACCAGCCTGCATGTGATGCATGTCGCTGGTATTGCGATGATAAGGGGCCCCGATACACATAATGATGTATCCTAGGCAGGCCCACAACATTGCTCTGGCTGTACGGTGCAAATGAGAGGCTTGTGATGTCCTCACCCTTTAGGCCTGCCATCTGCACCATACAGCCAGAGAACACAGGCTTGTCTTGTAACAGCGGCAGGCAATGCCGATGTTGGCCGCTTAGGCTGATTCTTCATCCTGTGACCAGTTCTAACAGGCGACGCAAGATTCAGCAAACCAACCATGGCTCTGAAGTTTCCAGATGCAAAATGTTGCTATGAACAGCTGTAAACCAAGCTGTGTATATTGCCAGCAGCATTGCAAATTGTTGAAGCTATGCTCAATGTTGGCTGAAGCCTGTTTCACGTTGTACGTCAGCCATGGTGTGATTCTGATGTGAGCTTCTGTCTCCAGACACAGAAGAGGATGGTCAAGTAAGCTTTGACAAGAAGGCTAGCTTGATACTGTTGGGCGGCATCTACCATTATGCACAGAATGTGTGGACTGTATAAAAAGTGATACCTCACAGTCAGTGAGTCGCAAAGCAGCCCATCAGGAAATGTGATTGACTGCTAACCTTGTCAAACAGCATCCGGATATACAAATAGATGCCTGAAGTTGTCTATATGGGTGTACACTGGCAAGAGGGCCCAAGAGGACATTGCAGCACCAATGCAAGCTTGCCTGCAAAGTCTGGCTGCCTCAGGAAGAGCAAGAGCAGTTTCAGACGCACATAACAACGACGGTTTATGCTTGTAATTAGTGTGCTGTTGCTTGCCATTCTGCCATGGTTGCCTCAACCACAAAACGCTTTGTTCGATGTCAAAATTGCGCTAGCAGCAAGACAATCAGCGCTGCATCATCATGAAGATCCGATATATGCCATGACAAAGGGCTATGCATAGTCCATCACCTTTTCTGAATCACGCTTGGGTGCAAGCTTGCGTGACTCTGACTGACGCCCAAAGCAGGAGAAAACTGGCATCAAGAGTGACGACACAGCAGTGAGTGTTTTGGCAGGCCTTGATCTCATACAATGCAAGCAGAGATGGTAGGGTTGTGTGCCTGCTTGAAGACAAAGACATTGAAGTTATGACATGTTACATCCATCTGATCGTCGCAGGATAAAATTAAACTGCCCTTCACCACAACCTGGTGCTATATTACTAGCTAACTTGTAGCATGGTTGCAGATGCCTTGCCTGTTTCGTGAGCGTACTGCTTGAAAAATTCATGACAGCAGGGGCAAATGGTGTTGTATAAAACCAATAGACAGCATAATACAAAGTGGTGTCTGCCAGGTGAGCTTGTTAAACAGCACGGTGGTGCAGTACCTGAAACCTCCAGCTTGCCTTGGAAAACTCAACCATATGGGTTTTCGATAGCAAGCTCAAGCTTTCAGGTGCTGCACCATCATAAAATGAGGAACAAGCTTGAACCCTGACAATATCAGCATCCAGTCAGACAGCCCTGTATGCAGATGCTCAGCCCACAACCAAGTTCATGCTTGTGGCTGCTGGCTGCAACTACAAGTTGACTTTTCCTAGACAGGAGTCCAAGCTACACTGAATGGCTTGTCACTGCCATCACATTTTTCAGAAACAATTCAAACTACAAAGCGTAGCCGACACCCTGAGGAATCTGGATTGAGTTGTCACTCCTGTGCAGGGGAAACAACTCTCCACAGGCCGTGTGACAACGTAACTAGCGAAAAGACATGCCATTATAGCTTGCTTCATGTGCAGCGATACTGCCAAGGGTATGAGAGGCATACCATTTGTTGCAGGGATGGGCAGTCCTGGGAGCGTATGAGGTGCTCCAGCAGCTTCCCCTCCCCACACCCCAGATCCACCACCCGCTTCACCCCACTCTGCTCCAGCACCCCTGCCGCCAGTCACCAGCTTGTATCACATTCTTTGCTCAGCATGTGCGTGGCATGCGTTAAGTCAAACTGTGCATGTACATCATGGTGCTAAGCCCCGCAGAGTCAGGCCACGTGCCTCAGATTGCTACAGAATACACCGTGTGAGTTTTTGCTTGGTTCATTTGCATGTAACAGAAGACCTGTTGGGCAAGGCACAGCACAGACCCATGAGGGGTGTTCAAACCGCAGCGCTGCACTGCAGCTACCTCTCAACTACCAGACAGCTATCAGCAAGTGTCGTCTGTGAAAGCTGGCTCGTGCAACACAGCCAAGCCAAATCGGCAGAGAGAGAGCGCTACCTGCCACCAATGCATGCCTCTGCAGCGATAATGGAGGATCAAATAGGGGTGCAGTGGGGGCTGCAGATACGGGGTACCTATGACCCAGGTAGGTTATGTGCAGGCTGCAGTGGAGCCAAAGGCAGGCACCAGTCAGCAACTCTGGGCCACCCAAGGGAAGAGACACTGGGACAACAGCCTTGCCTGCAGTACCCAACCTGCATGAAACAGCACGCTCTGAATTAGCTGACTTGCAAGGCGTAGATGCTTTGACTACCTAGCCTCATAGACATAAGCAATATACTGCAGACGCAATGGAGCGTACAGCTTTGTGTAGCCTGGAGGAATGAGGCAATGCTCATGGGAGAACTGAGTCTACTGTCATGCTGGCAAGGGCAACATAGAACAGATCACCAAGACTGAGTGGACATGGGAGGCAACAACAGGACACCAACCTGTGTACTGCGGCAGGCAGCTCTGGAATGGTTCCACCTCCACCCCACTCAAACCTGAAGATGCCGCACTGCTCCACAACCACCTCTGTGTTGCTTGCTGTTGCTGAACCTGCAGACATGCAGCATCACTTCAGATGCTTGCCACTGTGTTGTGCTGCAAAGCTTGCAGTGAAGATGGTACAATCAGACGCAAGCTGTATAGGTTTGATAGCTTGAAGTGGTGAAGTTCACAGCCTTTCTTGCCTTTCAGAGTATGCAAGCATGACGATGCCCAACCATATCTGATATCACTCGGAAGAAAGACACAAAGGAGGCATAGAACTACCATGAACATCTGGGTTTGTAAAATTGCCTTCTTGGACCGCTGGCTCAGGCCCTACATCAGCTGAGGCTTCCTGCTGTCTGGCAGGGTCCAGCACCAGCTGATACTGCACCTTGACAACATTGCCAATCTCTGGCATGCTGTGTTCCACGTCACCTTCATGGAGTATGATCATGGCAAGGGGGCAGGTGTGGTCTGTGCTGGTTTGCATGGGTGTGACAATGGCTTTATCTGGCTGGGAAGCAGTCAGCATTGCAAGGATGGCCTGCTGTAGCTGATGGACCATATCCAGAGCTGCTTCCTGCTTGGCTGTGTTAGCTTCTGAGCTGTGTTGAGCTGATGCTGTCAGAACCTGTCCTGTACCACGCATGGTGACCTGCGTGCCACAGTTGCGTTTGCAGTATGCATGACTTGATAGCAGCAATGTGACGCCAATATGCCTGCACCGGCTGCAGGCATGGGCGAGAAGGTGACAAAGCCTATTGGGGCAACCTATTGGGGTTTTCCCTTACATGCAGAGGTACAGACCCTCTGGCTTGCCCAAACAGCAGGCTGTTGCCTTGAGATGTGAACAAGCAGCTTGTGTCTATACCAGGGTGAGCGTCACCTGAAGAGTACAGAAGTGGAGTGTCCCCTCATTTACTTGCTTGGTCTCTTGCTGCAGCTGCAGCTGAGTAGCAACAGTCTGCTCAGCAGACTCTGGCTTGGCTGCAGACTGGGTAGCAGCAGGCAGAGTAGCCAAAACAGAGACAGGGAGGGGGGCAGGGGGGTCGACCATGCATAGGCCGGGGGTGCACAGCTCTGACAGCAGTCTCCAAGGGTCTTGACCCCACCAAGCCTTGGGGTGCCTGTATCCAATTGCAGAAAGCTAGCAACAAGAGCTGTTGCACAGACGCTGGGCCTGTACCCTTGTTTGCTAGTGAATTGCACGACTGCGACAAAGCCACTCACAAGCTAAGCCACTTGAACCTTGCATGCAAAGGAGCATGCAGCACAGCTCTACAGGTGCTCATGGCTTGTCTGCTGTGCTGCGATTGGCAGCTCCAGCACAGCAGACTTTTGTGGGTCCCGTTGAAAGATGGGTGAGGTAGGGGTATGCTGTCAAGGGTAAAGGCTTGCGAGCAACAACTGTCATCATGAGACTAAATTGCAGTCTGGTGCAAATACATCAATTCATGAGCTGTTCCACTGCCAGATAATGCGTCTATTGAGGTTTTCCACACACCCATACAACAGTCAACACCAAAACAAGCCAAAGACACACCCACCTGAAGATGGCAGGCAACCTGCTGACCAAGGCATCTGCAGCCCTGTTCACATGCTCTACCTCGGGCAGCAGGCCATGCACCCACTGCCAGAACACATCCAGTGTGAAGTCAGCATTGACCACCACAGCTGGCACCAGCCAGCCATTATGACGGATCTTAGTGTGGGTGAGAAAGGCATCTCCATGTACTGGTTTGCCAGCTAGCCAGCTTGCTCTGGCATTGAAGCTGGATGCTGTTGAGTTCTGGGTAGTACTGCTGTACATGACTGGTGGGTTCAAGGCTTCAGAAGGCAGCATAGGGGTGTTGGCATCACTGTTGAGGGTTGAGTCTGGGGAGGCCTTTTGGCCAGGCTGTGGGGTTGGAGGGCCCTTTGCCAGGCCTTCTGGGGGGTCAGCATGTTGAGCAGTAATAGGAGGTCCAAGGGCGCTCTCAAACGCTTCCTGCATTGACATGTGGCAAATGCGTCACCTCCTGCATGTGGGTGTTCATATGCGAACATACGTCGTGACCATCCCACAAAATAAAATCTGAGGTGGTTGCAATACTACTGATTGACCGCCACTACTTGATGTAGTGATGGGCATGAAGTCAGCTGCCCCATGTGAGTATATCTGTTACTAGATAAACTCAGATGGGGCAGCTGACTTCACGCCCACCAATACATCAACAGCTACATACAAGCTCACAGGGTAGTGGTCAAACAGCTTTGCCCAGCAGCGGCCTAAAGCCATTGGACCACAAGCAAGTGAAGAAAGCATACCAATAATAGCTGAGGCTTGTCTTCTGGCTGGAAGCCTGGCAACTTTGGAACATGAACAGTCTTAGCCAGCTTTTCCCAGAACAGCAGGTCATGAGCATCCACAGTGAGGGCTTTGGCAATGGCGTGCCATGGGTCGCCTGTGCCCTCATGCTCCAACCAACTGACTGGTGCGCTGCATGCACTAGTCCTGCTGAGTTGCTGCATGTCACAACGTGCAGACTGCAATGCAAAGAAGTGCTAGCTATGCCACTCTGCAGGATGCAGTCTGTTGTTTGTGCAGCATTGGCATTCAAGAGATCACCCAGCAGGATTGGCTACAAGGGCACAAGGCACTTGCATTGCTAGCTGATGAACGTTGTCAATGGATGTGTGAAGTCAATGCTTGAAAACTTCCAGATCACAGCCTGTAATCTACTCGGTGCAGTGCAAGCGTTGACAACAGGGTGGTGTGCTGGCAGGGATAAGACTTGCCATATGAGCAACTCCCAACAAAGATTTGTGCTCATTGTCAACAGATACATGCGCAGCCTCAGGCTGATCCCAAACCAGGACAGGACTTGCATAAGGTGTCATATGGGAGTAGCAGCCTTCACCTTCAGCTATACCAGCCCATTCAGATATGACAAAGGCATACACTGTTCGCTAGACTACTCCCTGACTGTCTATATAGCTACCCCCTGATTGACTATATAGCCAACAAGGAGATCCCCACCTGAGATCAGCAGGCACCAAGACACCTCCATGCTTGGACCCTGAAGCTAGATCCAGACCGATCTCCACAGCTTTGGTGGCTTTGCAGAATCCCAGCTCTGCTGTTGATGATCTTTGGTACTTGGCTTTCCTCTTGACGTACTTTCTGTCCTCACTTAAAGCCATCAGGTCATCTGCAGAAATGCACACAAACCCAGTCGGTTTACTGCAGCGAGCTTTGCAGCTCTTCACATCAGCAGTCTAGTCACACACCAAACGCAGCTGATATTAACAATGCAGAGATGCTATTGTGCTGCATGCCAAGCCTGCTGCACATCTATCTGCATCCAATGGATGGGTACACACTCACATCCAAGGTGTTGCTGGTCTGTTGCAAGGCAATGCAGTTTGCATTGTCACCTGATGGCAGGCTCTGTTGGCTCAGTTTGGCAGAGAGAACTTGCAAAGCCTTTGAAGGGTGCAGGGCAGCTTGTGGCTCATACTCCTTGAACCAAGCCCGCACAGACTTGGCAGGTAGCAGCTGCTGCAGTGGCAGCCAGCCATCATGGCATAGCTGAGCCAATATTACATATGCTTCAAGTTCATTCTCCTTGAAGAGGCTCTGCATACACTTAGGTGAGGTCGAAAGAGGTTGCAGGCTACAGTGCATGCATGGCAGCTGGTACAAAAGCACACTTGGCAAGCTTTGTACGACGTCTGTACATTGTCAGTGACCTTTATCTCACACCCACAAGGTGAAGCAGCCAGAACTTTGTGCAAGTGCCGTCAGACGTATGTGTAAGAGCTCAGATAAAAACGTATGCAATACTAGGCAGATAGCCCTAGTGCACGCCTTCTCAATCTTTGCGATAGCACCTGGTCTGATAAACTGCCTTTCACCGTCTCCCATAGAGATTCTACAAAGGGTTTCTTGGCAGCAAATAATGGCTGATCCTGTAGGAACTTGACAGCTTCTGTTGCAGCAGCGGCCTGACTGGCTTTCTTGGTGGCTCCCTTGCCAGTGAAGAGCTGAAGCTCCACAGCCCCTTCGCTCGTGTACACAGACGGGCAGATGATCGTGCACTTGAAGCCTAATCCGGCTTGTTTGACGTCATATCGCGGCAGGGGCGACTTGCACCTTTGGTAGAACTGATTCAATTGTGACTTAGCAGCTCCCACGGTATTCGTGGCGGGTTGCGGTTGTTTCGCGATGATACACACAAGGGACTAAGGTGTGCATGACACCAGCTCCGAAACCAAGTGAGGCTCAATGAAGAAGACTCGCTCAGCTGGAGTAGTGATGAGCACTGCTGTGCACAACAGTTCATTCCAATGGACCTGTTGCTGGATCCAGCAGATATCGACAAGACCCAGAGCAGTACGTGATCAAGCAGTACATAGCACAGGGTTGAGGCACGTGAACAACACAAAACCATTATTGTGCTCACTATAGTGCTGCTGCTCCAGCTTCAGGGTGTGAATGTCTTAAGATGCTCTTATGCTCAGGCACCATGACAGTCAGCAGTGCACCGGGGACACATGGCTATTGCTGATCTCTGGGAGCATAAACCGCAGTAGCTACACATGAGTCGTGGCTACTCAGCAAGTCATCATGGTCAGTATGCTAAGGATGCACACAATGCTATTTCTTAATAACACCCATCCAGCGTCAACACAAATGCCATGAGTCGAGGAGCAACTGTCGGGCAAGGACAGCGCATGGTGGACATCAACCTCCACCATCAAAGCTTGTACTAGGCTGCACTGCCACACCGGTGCTTGTGCAGCTCTGCACTGTGGAACAGCAGAGCAGCAGATGCCTGCCACAGAAGACAGACAACAAAAGCCCTGCTCTCCTGGCATGCGGTTTGACTTTAGCCTTTCTGTTTGCAGCCCATACAGCTGTAACACTCTGTATATACAGAGATAGAGGGTGTTGCAGACACTGTAATGCGAGACATGATACTTTGCCCTTGTCCCTGTGCCAGCACTGAGCAAAGCATCATGGTGAAAGAACACCATGCATGCTAAAAGCAGGCTACAGCAACACCATGTGCAGCATTCGCTCACAGACTGAACATACTGCAACCTTCAGCCCTGCTTGTCTAACTTACATGCTCTGGGAATACACAAGTACAGAGTCAGAAGTGTTCAAGCAATGGCTTTCTGGTGAAAAGAAAGATGCAGAGGAGCAAAACATGCTGTCTACTCTGCGTCCTCCTCCTCCTCCTCAGGCTCCTCAGCTGCCTGAATGCGTCCAGCAATCAGATCCAGATCTCTCTGGCCTGTGCTGGTGATCTTCCTGCCTCCTTTCTTGCCCTCGTACTTCTCTACTAGACCCTCGGTCTCTAGTTGAATCAGGATATGCCGTATCAAACCGCCTGAGGCCTTTGCAAAATGCTCAGGGACTGCACCCTTCCTCTTGTTTCTGCCACCATACTGCTTTCTGAAGGCGCCAACACCCACGCCTTGCCTCAGGTACACCTTGCGTGCTAGGGAAGCTGCACATGGCAAAGTGGTAGTGACTGACACGCTTGTTGCGCCGCTTTGCAAAGTCAAGCTGCAACTGATCACTGCTTGGAGCTTGCTTGTCCATTGCACATGCCCATTGCCAGAACCACAAGTTCTGCAGCTGAAAGGCTCGCTATGTGCAAGATGATGCTGCAAGTTACCTGCACGGATGTAGTACCAGTCTGGGTCATAAGGTGCTAGCTCCTTGAATGCACCTGTCTTAACAATGTCTACCCACTGAGGTAGCTTGATCTGCAGCATCAGGCACATGTCCGTTAGACGCAAGGCTGCACTTTAGAATGCTGCGGGCACTAACGCTGGCACAACTTGGTGATAAACCACTTCAAGTTTGAGACATACGTTGTCGTTGGACTTCAGGTGAGCAGCGTAAGCCTTGATGAAAGCCTCTGCAGGCACATCACGCACGCCCTTGCCCGGCATGACTCCTTTGTGTCCTGCCAAAGCTTCCGCGCGACGACAAAGACCTTGGGAAAAGAACTGCACGGCGGCTATACTGTCGGAGTAGGGGCTTACGCTTTAATTAGCGTAAATCATCTGTATACGGTATAGACCTTGACATTACTCTTCTTCATCAAGCCTACAAGCTAGTAGCTGAGCATTGTATTGAAGTCCTATGGACACGCACTGCGGGTGATAAGCGCTGCAGCAAGTCGAGTATCAAGAACGCCGTCGTTTGCTGGCTGCGCATTGCTTGACGGTGGCAGTGACCGAACAGCAGCACGCAGGGTCCTAGCTTTACCAGGTGTTTCGATGCTGTTGGACCTGCCCGCATTCATCGTGAGCTGCGCGTCGCTACTTTAAACATGCTGCAACGCTGTTGTTTTTCAGCTGGACTGTAAAGTCAGACGCAACGTGAGCCGCAACCGGCACACCTGTAGCTAAATAAGTGCAAGCACCTCGCACTACCGGCTTCAGCCAGCACCTGAAGTGACATGCCTCCGAAAAAGGTATATAGTACACAGTGTGTTTGAGTCGTGTCAGCAGCACAGGGTTTCAGATAGGCATGCCTGCTTTCAGGGCAAAAGCAGCAAGTCTAAAAAGCTAAATGAAAGTGATGAAGAACGAGCTGCTCGCCTCGAGGCAGAGGCAGCAGCTGCACAAGAAGGAGCCAGACGGCGTGAGGAAGCTGCAAGGTATGCTTGCTTTTGTTGCTCTATATATAGCTTGCAGGCTTTCAGGCTTGTGTCCTTGCATCCCTTGCTGGCATTGTGTTTCATCATGTGCTAGTGTTTCATTTCTCCCTGGCCCCCATATTCTGCTTGCCCTCTTCCACAGGTTGCGATTGGTTGAAAGGCAGCAGAAAGAGCAGGCCTATGGCCACATGAATGCTGTGAAGATACACAATCAATGGCGTCGCATCATGCGCATGGCGAAGACTGAGGAGCTCAAGCAAGACATTGAGATCCTCAGCCAAAGTTATGACCGCACTGTGGACCGCAAGGATGCACTCATACAGGTACACAGGCAACTGCAGCTGAACACAACAAGCATTCAAATCTACCTTGCCCACCCCAATGCATAAGGCTCTTTGCATCATTGCTGCTGCCCACCATTATTGAACCTGATGTGTACACATAAGTTGATTATCACTTCAAGACCTTTGACTGTCCATCACATGCATGTCAATGCAGTCGTAACAAGGTTGTTTTTTTGCATTTAGGCGCTGGACCGGGATCTTGAGGATGCAGAGGAGCAGTATGGGACAGCTCTGCGGGGCCACCTGCAGGTTGTGGACAGCTTGCAAGACATGCAGTATGCTCGCATGAAAACCATGCAGGAGCAATTCCAGACCAACCTCAAGGTCAGCTGCGGAGTCATTATAGTCATTGGACCTCCATCCTTGCTACTTTTGAGTGGTGTAGTGTTTGTCAGCACAGTTGTGTACAGCCGTGGGTGTCTCGACTTCTTCTCAAAGTGTAGCACCATTGGCATGATACTTCACCAGTAACAAATGGTCTCAGTGCTGCACCACTGCATGCAGTGCCAGATGTTGCTGCCTGTAAGAACTTACACCGGGAGGTGGCATATGGTCTGACTGTATAGAAATGCCACTGTTCAACAATATCCTGCATGCACCTGGTAAAATATCAAAACGTCTTTCAGCGTTACACTGTCAGTTCCACAGGGAAATTGAGACCTGGGACTTGTACCTTTGCGCAGGCTCTGCAAGAGGAGTTTGACAGTGAACGCACCGACATGACATCCAGCCACAACCGCCAGAAGAAGGAGATGGCAGACCTCATGGCAGCCATGGAAACGGAATTCGCCGAGGCTGACTCAGAGGCTCGCCAGGAGTTTGAGGCTGCCAGGGAGGAAATCCGCAACAGGAGCAGTGAGGAGTACAATGTGCTGAAGATCAGCCTTGAAGGGCAGATAGAAGAGCTGGAACGCACCTTCGAGGCTGCACACCAGGCCTATCTGCAGAACACAGGGGCCAGGGCAACAGCCTTTCAGACCCTGACCACGAACGATGCTGCGGCTGCGCGAGTGATTGAGCAGCGCATGAAGAAGCTGGTGCAGATGCAGGTGCACTGCATGTCATCCTGCAGCCCTCAAGAATGTTGTTGTGACATCCGTGCTCGCCACACAGCTTGTCTTGCCCTTGGCAGAGCTCCCTTCTGAGTTGGACTTTGGTAGTGATGCAAATTGCAAGGCAGCACAGTCACACATGCCTTGCCTCATGCACAGCTTCTGCTGTGCTGCAACACATCAGTGGTCTGTTATGTGCAATAGGCTCTCTGGCCTCTGCCAATTTCTAGGACCCTATGTTGCACAGGGACAACCTGCAGTTGCAAGCTGGCAGCTGTTCACCATACCGGCTGCTTTGAGAGTCTCCCATGCATAGCATCGTGCTGCTGCCACAGGAGTCATCAAGGTAGTACAGGACTAAGCTAGTCAAGTTATGCAGGGCAAGGCACAGCAGCAGTATGCCCTGCAGTGCACACATCATTGCCCGGATTGAGTGGTGTCTGCCTGATGGGTGCAGGAGTCGTTGAGCCAGTGGAGGACCAAGATAGGCAGCACAGGCAGGGAGTGGGAGGAGAGGCAGCATGCCCTGCAGGCTGAGAAGGACATCATGGCCCGCCACTACTCTGCCCTCAAGGCCGCCATGGAGCACTTCAGGGCGCAGCAGAACACCCGCCTCAAACATCTCTCTGCCAACAGGTGAGCATCTCTGCAACCCATCCACTCGGTTGTGTTTGCATGCATGAGGGCCTTTTTGAAAGCTGCTGTTGTAGTCAGAAGGCTTCTGTGAAAGCTCGCCACAGTGCTGCTCTGCGCTGTCACCTTCCACAAAGGTGATACTGATGCAGATGTTGTCACGCAGCTGAGTTTGGCCGTAAGTTTCTCAGTCATTCAATGGGCATTGCAGCCAGTGGCGTAGAGCAGGTCCATTAGCTCTGCCAAAATGGTGTAGTGTGTATTACACAGCTGCAGGTTTGGTCAAGTGAGCGTGCATTCAGTGACAAAGCTGATTTCATCCGTGATGACTGCAGTGCCAATGCCAATTTGGAGCTCAAGAAGAAGCTGGGATCAGCTGAACGGATTCTAAAGCTGGGTGAGCTGTGTCGAAAGCTGGAGACAGAGCAGGAGAAGGTCTTGCCCTTCTGCAGTCCAGAGCAGGCCCTAGGGCTGCAGCCCTCGTTTGACCAGGATGAGCCCCAACATTCAGAGGCTGAGTCCAGTGCTACTAGCTTTGATGACAGTGACCATGCGGTATGCTGATTTGCCTTGGCATTGAGTTGTTGCGTGTGGAAACAGATGTGCTCCTGCCCCTCTCTGACTCATACTTACCAGTGCGCTGCTTGCTTGCCTGTATGGCATGCAGACTACTGCCCTGTAACATACGTCCATGCAATGGCATGGCTAAGCTCCTTGAAGCAAGCTGCATTGCCTCCATTCTGAACACACAATACACATTCTGTGAAGCTTGCAAAACGCCAATTGACTTTGCTGCGTCATTGGGCAGCTGCCTGGCACAAGCCAGAAAAGCCGGTTGCAGGCAAGCTTGTTTCTGATACAGCAATGCGTGAATTGCTCTGCAGATTGCGTTGCCAGAGTCAGTGATGATGCATGCAGGGCATGAGCAGGCTGATGAGCAGGCGTGAGAACAACTTCAAGCAGGGCAGCGGGCATGCTCTGGACCATGCAGGCAGCCCTGTCAGTGAGTGGGACTACCTGAACAACTTCTTCAAGCGTTACAACAAGGTACCTGTCAGCGTGCTTGATGCCCATAGGCCTCATGCATTATTGCGTCTGCCATCTGATGTTTCATGATAGCTGGCATTGCCAAGTCTGCTGTGAACAGTATCACCCTGTACATTTTTGTGACTTGCAATCATTTGCTGTGTTTTGCCCCCTACAGCAACGCCTGCAATTGCCCACACACACAACATCAAAGATGACTTTTCTGGTCAATAGCCTTTCAAAGCGTTGAAAACTGTAACTGTTCTCCTGTCTGTACAGGCCTTTCTAGACAAGGCTGCAGTGGACAAGGAGCGCGCCCGGTTAGCAGCTGAGAATGCAGATCTGCGCACCATCTTGCAGCAGTACTTGGATGGCATCTCTGTCAATGAAGCTGTGATGAACAACCCAGTCAACCCTCTGCTCGTCATCAATCAGCGCTTGCAGTTTACTTTGGCGGAGCGCAACAAGCTGTATCAGCAGCCAGCTTCTCAGCCAATGCAGCCCATGTCACCTACCATCAAGGCAGTAAGACCTCAGTTGGTTGAGGTCAAGTCCTTCATCAGCTGATAGCTGCATGCATCACAGGCAGTGTGTGATAGCAGCCAGCACGGAGCATGCAGCCGAGACAGCTCTAGTGTAGTCTCACAGCATGCTTGGTTTCATTGTGTGATTGTGTTCTTGTAACAGTCCCTGATGATTCATGTTTGGATTCACTACCAACATACAGCAAAAATCGGGTTGCGCTTGTACAGATTGAGCTGCTGCTGACATGCATGCAAGCGGACTAGTGGCTGCACCTGCTCAACTAAGATTTTGCAAGAATTTTACCAGGATCTGCAAGTTAGTCATCCTTGGAAATGTGCACCAAGTGTCGGCACTGAGCAGCAGCTGCATTCACTGGATTTGTGCTAGGTTCTTTCAAGTGACATGACAGATATCAAGATTAACAAGCCATGTGAACTGAGGCAACCTGCAAGCTAAGCTGTGCAGCTAGCATACCATGGCAAGTGTCTGAACAAGGCACCACAAACAGCAGATCCATCCCTGACCAGAGTACCAACAGCAAAACAGAGCATAACAGGTGTGACTACACCTAATCCTCAAGTGTTCAAAACCATTCATTGATCGAGTCCTCATAGGCTGTCAGGTAATGACACATAGGTCAAGTTTACTCCGAGGTGCTGCCTGAGTTGATGCATCAAGGACTCAAGAAGTGCCAAACAAGAGCCAATAGCTGGTTTGCACCCTCTGAATGCCGCTGACCTAAGATTTGGCGCCTCCACCAACTCTTAACAGACTACTCGAAAAGGAAAGGCGACCACATTCAATGGTCACATCCTGCAGATTCCGCATGGCTGACCAAGGCACCTCTAGATCAAGCTGCCAGCCTAAGTGCCTGTACTTCAATTGCACAGCCGCCCACAAGCTTAGACTGCTTAGCTGCTGCAATGCTGTCAATCCTGAAGAGACTTTAACGTGTGTATGTAAAACCAAATGGAGGCTGCTCAAATTTGTCAAGCAGAAGTAGCGGTCCAGAAAGCTTGACCTTGCTTCACCAGCATAGGGTCCCAGAGACAAGCCAGTAAGGCAAGAGAGAGCTGACACATCTCTAGGAACCTGGATGACCTGATTGTTAATAGACCGCAACGCCAACCCCACTTGTTGTGCTAGAATGGACGAATGTTGACAACCAAACTCTTTGAGAGCACAGCATGCAGACAGACCATTAGGATGAAACTGTAGAATGCTGTTTCGAAGAGTGAGCTTCTGCAGTGAAGTCACACAGCAGCATGCTTTGCTAGTAGCCAGGTCAGCATCATACAGCATCAGCTCCCGTAAGTGCAGAGGCAATGCAGAAGCCTTTAGGGCACCACCTCCAAGCTCAAGCAACTGCAAGCTGGATACAGCTTGTAATGCGGACAGGTCTATGATGCTGTCAGCATTAAAATGTAGCTTGCAGGTCGCCAACTGAGCAAAGCTTGAGAGAAGGGGCAGGGCAGAAGCATGGCAGTTGTAGCATTCAACTGTTGACAGTGAGCTCGAGGGGGAGCTCAGTCCCTTACAAGCAAGCTCCAAGCAAGGACAGGAACATGAGACGAGGGTGCGAACAACGCTGGTGTGGGCTCTTGCCCACGCCAGCAAGCTGACATTTGACTGACATGGGATGTGGGGCTTGAGCACCATGTTCCTCAAGAGGAAGCCATGTGTTGAGAAAAGTACGTTGAACTTCCGGCACACCAAACGCATTCTGTACAAGTCTGCTTGCCGTTTGTAAGCAGATTTAGCCTCCCAGACACCCTCAGCTGCATGGGTGTCAAGAGCACAGGCTAGCGGGTAGAGAACCTTGGCTAACAAGTCGTCGGGAAGCCGTGTGATGTTGTCTAAAGGACTCGCTTGGTCACCAGGACCCCTGCATATCAACAACGAGGCACGCTTTCGGAGGTTCTACAGGTATTCTGCGCCAAAGCTTGCCTCCACCTGTGACAGATACATGCCTGATGCTGTTCGCGTCACTAGCCCCGCAGACGGCACCAGAACCAGTCGAAGAGTTGTGTGTCCCCATCCTGGCCATTCAGTGAAGGTGCGTTGCGACCACAATGAGTTTCGCTACCTAATGTGTGAAGTTTAATTCGGATGTGGGCCATATGATATTATATCACAATTATATGGCAGCTGTAAATGCTGCAAAGGAGAAGAGGGTTTACATCTTCAGCTAATCAACAAGGTTGTACAGATATGCCACGGTCGTCAGTATCCTGGTCAGAAACATCAGTGCTACACATTTGTCGTGTCTGAAAAATACTTGTAAACATTCATGCAATCCTTCTGGGCAAAGAAGTATTGCATTGAAGTGGTTCGAAGGCTGAAAAGGAGGCGCACGTCCAACCATAGGGCACATGTACGAGTCATGTTTGACTTGTCCTTCTCTCTGGCATGTTTCTGGAATGCCAATGCTGATGCAGTGCTTGCATAGGGGACTACAAGGTGCATTGACAGGTATACACCCCAGCATGTGTAGGACTGACATCAGTAGCCTGTGTCAAACTATGCCGCTAGCAACCTTGTGATTGATCTTGTGTTTTGAAAGACAGTCAAGAAAACCAATACTACACATTGTACTCCTCCGAAATAAACCCATAATTGCTGAAGCAATCACACGGGTTGGGGTAGGTCTGTGTCGGTCCATAATCCAGCAACAGCTCATGGCCTGCTGGCAATGTAGCTGGCTGTCCCTGATGCTTAATGGTTGCTCTGACATACGTTGCATCATTCAGAAGCCTAATCCTACACATCATGAGTGTCTAGCTCATGTAGCAGCTGCACCACACGCACAGTAGGAAGGGCATGCAATGCTAATGCATTGGCAGGCACTGATTGCATACATAGATGCCAGCATGTTTCACAGCATCACAATCTGGGGACAATGCAGCGTGCAAGCAAGGTCATGTCACAATCACTCTGCTTCGCTCACCCTTCAACATTGGCAGCATGCTGCGAATGATTGCACAAATCAATCATTGGAAACATTTTGTGAGCATCCTGTCCTACATACGCCCTAGAGTGCACCTGCAAACACTCGGACCCAACCTCAGACCAAGCTTCAGAAGCTGTTCAACATTTCTGACCTATTGCTCCTGATTTTTGCTGCACAAGCACCATAGCTTGTCTTCCACAATTGTTGGTGTAGATAGATTTTGCTATAGCTACAGCAGAGGCAGAGGTGCAGGACTGCAGCATGAACAGAGCATACCGTGCCAAGACCCCACAGCAAATTTGATGCACTTAGGCCCAAGGCTTTGCCAAACTGGCGTGCATGCTTTTGAGCGGCCATGTCATACTCTTTGTGCCGCGTCTTGATGTGAGCCTTGCAGCCCTGACCAAGACTTCCTGCCAGCAGCAACACGTACCCTCAAAACAGCACCCACATGAGCTGATATCAAGCTATAAATTCCTTCAAAGATAGACAACACTTTAACAGCTACGGACACTGCCATTGTTGACAGAACACTAACATTGCAAGTGTCAGGGGTGGTCCAGGACCCGCTTTGCACTAGGCACTGCTGATGCAAAGGCTGGCTAAGCTGTAGCATGACCGCAGTTGACAGCAGTACTGCATGCGGACAGTCAAAGCAAGCATGAGCAAGCCACGTAAGTATGGTGTTGTCACGGTGCATGCACCAGGTATGCTTTGGCTGTAAGCAGTAGGATTAGGAGCTTACCAAGCTGTCGCAAGGCATGAGCTGCATCCTGTGTTCGCAAGGACCAGCCAGCTGATGGGCGGGCAGGTATAGTCTCTAGGTATGGTTGCCAGAAAGATGCACTGTTACGGCGCTCATATGCCAAGAAGGTTGCCAGCAGCCACCCATTTGCCTACTCACAACAGCAGGGATGACTTGCAGCACCTACAGCATCTGTGAGGGTAAGGACTGGCCAGCAAACATAGAACGCACCTACCAGAGAAAGCAAACCAGGGCAGTAACGCAGGCAAGCTGACTGACAATGCGAATGCCAAGCTGTGTATTTACCTGAAGCGCTTGCAGAGAGCTTGAAGATAAACGACCGCTGAGACCATCTTTTGCAACAGCATCCGTAATCTCTAGCGCTGTGGGAAGAAGAATGACAGCTTGCTTGCCAAAGGCACTTTCTGTGATAGGGATATCTTCTGTGCTAATGACACCCCTAGAAGGGGACCAGAGGGAAAAGCTGAAGTTCCAAATTGTGCCTTTGCGCCAAATCATGCTGTTCTGGGCTGTAAAGCATATATGCCCGTTACCTGCAGCTATACAGCGGACTTTGACCAAAAGTTAACGCAGGGTGGATCCAGCCACCGTGTGCAGAGAACCACTGGCTCAGCTTTTCCAAAGTCCTGAGCGTCGGCGGCAAAGTTGCGTTCATTGTGCTTCAAAGCTACGTTGCAGTTGCTGAATCTGTCTAAAGACGCACGAACGTTCCGGCAGGTGCTACTGCAAATACATGCAGCGGGCCAACAGGGAGCTACCGAGCTCACTAGAAAGGCGCACGATCAATCATGTCTACATGGTCATGTTGCAATCTCGATGCGGTATTGCTACAAGCTTGAGGAAAGAAGAAAGTCAGATGCATGGCTACAATGCATGGCAAATTTATGCACTAGACGAGCAAGCAGGTTGAAATGGTCTCTGAGCCTTCTAAGCTTTCATATGTGCCATCCAATCATTTGCTCTTTTGTCGTTGCAGCTGCCTTTTGCACATCATGGGCTATGGCCATGATTTATGTAACACCTTTCAGATCCTTCACCTCGTATGTTTCTCGGCAGTCCACCCTTTTTTACCATACATGACATGGTCAAGATCTAACCAAGATGCAACTCACGTACATTGCAAGCAGTAGCCATCACACGCTGGACAGCCTAGTAGGGCAACTAGGGGAGGCTCACTACAGAACTCATAGTATGCACATGGAGTCTCCATGCCTGCATTGTTGATTACTGACTTGTTCAAGACAGTACTGGTGTGGACAGCCAAAAATGCTGCCAAGTCGTCAATGCACGCAAACAGGTAATTTGCCTGCAAAGTTCTGGGCACAAAGCAACCTGCAAAAGCATGATGTCCGTGATGCAGCTCACGGGACCTACGGGACACACGTACTATGCAGGTGAATCAAAATTCAGATGCAACCTTGTCAACGTGCCATTGCTGCAATGCAGGCTTGGCCAATGATAAAATTCAGTACATTCTTGTTTCAACTTGTCTAATTGCTCAACCTGCTACATGCCTAGTGCACTCTCAACAATGTTTGGCACAGGCTACTGATGGGCATGACTCAAAATGGACAAAAGCAGTAAAGACAATGATACACACGGCAGAGCTATGCAAATTAGTGCTTGAAATTCATTCTTTCAGGCTCCTATCACCAGGCAATGGCATTGTCAATGGCCGTTGGGGGTCTGAAACGCTGATTGGGATTGCTGCTTGAGCTCATTTTGGGGTGGGGTATCTGTTTCACAGCATGTGCCGTTCCAATTCTTTTCTAGACGTGTAGCAGGCCTGCCACACTGTGCTCGACCAAACATTTATATCCCACCATGTGTCCAATCTTCTTTCCAGCACATGTTTGACATTTCTCGACTTTCTGTAGAACTTGCCTTGAGGTGACGACCAAAATTGAGAGCGCCCACTTGCTCAATCAGCAGTGGTCACTTCCTGCTGTAGTGACCTCAGCCAGACACCAGCCTTGCAATCAGGAATAGAAGCAAAGGCTGAGCATGGTATCTGGCACAATGTAAGACCCAAGTAAGGTATCAAAGCCCACAAACGCTCAAGCTGCAGCATGAGGGAGAACCTCTCAATGCAGAGGTGGGTATCAGGGCAATGAGTTAAGCCTGAGGTACTCAAGACCTGCACAGAATGAAGCAGATGGGTCAACACCCCAACCCATCCCCCACCCCTCCATGCAGTGGTGGTATCAGTAGGAATGGTGGGGGTGCAGGTCTGCAGAAGTGTAGACAATGGTCATAAGGTTGCCCACAGCTGCCATGGCAGATCCAAAGTCAGCTGCATGCTGTTCTCTGTAGCCTGTCAGGCTCTCCAGGGTAGCTGGCCAGAAGGGGACTATGCCAGCAGCACACCGACAGGAAGCCAGCATAGCAGCTGCTGTCAGGCTGGGCTTGTACTCCAGAAGCACTGGGTCAGCCAAGCCTTGATACAGCAGCGCAAAGGCGTCCCCTGCAGAGTAGGCAGTCACACTGATGGGCTGCTGCAAGCATAGTGCACTACTGGCAAGATACTGCTGGCAAAATATGCAAGGCAACATAGCAGCTGCTGTACTCAAGGAGCACACGGGTGCTAGCCCATTAGGCAGCAAGAGGCATCACTACCTGTGGCGGTAGCAAATATGCATTGAGCGCTGAAGTCCTTCAAAGTCTGAATGCTTGCACCAAGAAAAAAAATGTACAGGTTGTACATAGCATATGTGACTTCCATAAGCAACGTATACAAGCACAGGCGACAACTGCACATTTATGTTGGTGAGTCACATGCTGCTCAGCAGCAGCAGCAGCAGCCTCAGCATCAGGACCAACCTGCGATGCGCTGCAGCTCAGAAGAATTCTGGAAGTCAGAGCCAAGGCGCTCAAGGTAGAGCTTGAGGCAGCGCAGTGTGGAGATGGCACTGGTGTCTGCTCCCAGCACCTGCCTCACACTCTTATCCATGCCTTCCACAGCGCGCAGGCTCACACCAAGCACGCGCTCTGTTTCAGCGTCGCCAGGCAGCAGCTCTGCTTGCTCACCTGCATGCACAGCACTTCATCTGCAGCACACGCATGAATGTGTAGCTTTGAGTGCCCATCACTAGAGGTCTTGTTGTGCAGCAGGTTGTCTTGTCGAGGTAAGCTTGCTGCTGTAATTGGAGGATCTCAGAGTAAGCTTAGGGCGGTCGTGAAAGACTACATATGCAAAGTGTGACCCTCTCTTGGCTTTGAAGCATGGGGATCCCTGCTCAAGACCTGACCAAGCCATTGTCACAGACTCCAACTCAGATCAAGCAGTGCAGGCGCTGTGCTGAAGCGTTGCCACAGCTCTGTGCACAGCTCCGTGGGAACAAGTCAGGTTTTTGAAAGTATGATCAACAGCATAGACAGCCCTTGAAGTCTGTTCTTGTCTGACAGTAGAAATGATACAGGCACCCACCAGGAAGGGTCGAAAGGTTGCCTGCAACCCTTCCAGCTACTGTTTCAAGAAGCATTCAGCATGCACGACACAGGTGGCTGAGGGCTGAGCATGCACAGCATGAACAGCATTGCTAGGAAGGCGTTGCTGGGAAGCTGACCTTGTCTGGCAGAGATGAGGATGCAGGCAGCCACAAGCAAGGGCAGCATGGCAGGAGGAAGAGCAATGCCGCTGGACATGGTGCGGTCCACCAGCAGCACAGCGTCATGCAGCACCTCGTCCTTGAAGCCAAAGGCTCCCGCATGACTCATCGCTAGCCTCACACACTCCTTCCGCCCCGCCACATACTCCGCAGACATGCTCTGCATCAGTCGACAAATCAAACAATCAACCTGTCACTCACTCACTCACTCACTCACTCACTCACTCACTCACTCAACCATC
>JAABUU010002540.1_pt1 | contig 25753 bp, 21 predicted proteins | sample 5559301 | NCBI WGS metagenome assembly JAABUU01 (sample SAMN10711884, study PRJNA513360) | rock metagenome | isolation source: Antarctica rocks | place: Antarctica: Victoria Land, Richard Nunatak white | reverse complement strand
AGGTCCATCGTGTCGCTCGGCCCGAGGCCGATGATCTCCAGCCCGACGAGCGCGAACGCCGCGCCGAGCGCGGAGGTGGCGAAGCCGATGCCGATGTAGGGCAGCATATTCGGCAGAATCTCCTGGAAGATGATCTCCCAGTCGCGCATATTCGTGATCTTCGCCAGTTCGACGTAGGGCCGTTCCCGCAGGCTGAGCACCTGAGCGCGGATGACCCGCGCGGCGAACGGCCAACTGAAGAGGGCGAGAATCAGGGCGATCTGTGCAATCGATACATGCTTCACATATGCGGCGAGGATGATGATGAGCGGGAGAGTGGGGATGACGAGGAACATATCGGTGAAGGTGCGCAAGGTCGCGTCAACCTTCCCGCCCTTGTACCCCGCAAAGAAGCCGATCACGACGCCGATCACCGTTGAGATGCACCCCGCGATTGCCGCGACCAGGAGCGAGTTCGGCAGGCCGACGAGCACGAGACCGAGGACATCCCGGCCGAAACGCTCGGTGCCGAGCGGGTGCTCCCTGCTCGGGTTGAGGAAGTTCGCGAACGAGCCGGTCTGCAGCGGCTCGGTATCGCCGATGACGAGCCGGATGAGCAGATTGTGCAGCAGCGCCGTGGCGATCAGCAGGAGCGTGATCACCGCGCCGACCCGGAACTTACCGCTGCTGCGCCAGATGCGCGCAAGTGCCATCCCCATCTCCTAGCGTCGGTACTTCACCCGCGGATCGAAGAGCGGCAGGCAGAGGTCGATGATCAGGTTCAGCGTCAGCACGAGGAAAATGAGCAGGATGACAATCCCTTGCGCGGTGTTCACGTCCTTGACGAGGATGGCGTCCACGAGCAGGTTGCCGACGCCGGGGTAGCGGAAGAGCCGCTCCACCAGCACGTTGCCATTGATGACCGCGCCGAGGGCGATGCCGAGCGCCGTGATCTGCGGCAGCCAGGCGTTCCGCAGGACGTAGCGATTGAGGATGCGCCGCGTCGAAAGCCCCTTCGCGGCCGCGAAGGTGAGGTAGTCCTCACCGAGAATACTGAGGACGAGCGTGCGCGTGGTGATCAGCCAGTTGCAGGCGCCGACGAGCGCGGTCGCCGCCACGGGGATGACGGCGTGTTTGCTGACGCTGAGGATGAACGGCACGTTCCAGCCGATCGTCAGGCTCGCGTCGTAGGCGCCGTTCGGCGGGAAGAGCGGCGTGCGGTAGGCCAGAAAGAAGACGAGGAAGAGCGCGACGAAATAGGCGGGGACGTGCGAGAGCAGGAGCGCGAGGTTCGTGACGAAGCCCGCGACGCGCGACGTGCGCGCCCAGCCGACGAATGTGCCGCCGATCACCCCGATGGTCCAGGCGAGCAGCGTCGCGGTGCCGAGCAGGCCGAGCGTCCACGGCAACGCGCGCAGGATCAAGGTCTGCGAGGAGGTGGGATAGGAGACGATCGAGGGGCCGAAATCGTGGTGGAGGAAGATGCGGTTCAGGTAGTGGACGTACTGGGAGAAGAGGTTGCCGTCGAGTCCGAAGGTTTTCCGGTAGTAGTCCACGATCGCCTGCGACCCGCCCTGCGCCCCGTACTGCCCCTGCTGCTCCAACTGCGCGACGATCGCGCCGATCGGGTCACCGGGAATGAGGCGGAAGAAGATGAAGGCGGCGGTGAACGCCCCCCAGAGCGTAATCACATACAAACCGAACCGCCGGGCGACATAGGCGAGCGTCGGATGCGCCCGCCACCGTCCGCACGCCTCCGGCGGTGCCTCGATTGCATCAACCGCGACTGACTTGACCGCTTCCGTCGGTACCTGGATCGCCATACGCCCCCCTGGAAGTAGCGAGTAACGAGGGACCGCTCATTACTCGCTACTTCCCTGTCGGTTCCAGCTTGCCGATCACGAAGAGGAAGTTCTGCCACCACTGCGCCGGGACGTTATAGAGGTTGTCCGGCGTGGGCCAGCCCGTCCAGTACGTCGTGTTGTAGGCGAGCGGGTAGATCGTCTGGATGCTCGGCGTGGAGGGTTGATTCTTCATGAAGGCCGCCAGTCCCTGATCAAACAGGGGCTTCGCGTTCGCGTCGTCCGGGCTGGTGAGGTCCAGCTTCATGGCGATGGCGTTCAGGTCGGGGAGTTTCGAGCGGGTGTTCTGGCCTTGGGTGGAGCGCTCGCCGAGCGGCTTGTAATACCGATCCTCGTATTGCGAATAGAGCTGGTTCGGATCGAGCCCGGTGTCCGCGCTCATCCACTCCGATCGCATGTCCCACTGGCCGAGTTGGTTCGCGTCCGTATAGGCGGTGCCGGGGATGCTCTTGACATCCACGGTGATGCCGACCTTCTTGGCGTTGGTCGCGAGTGTCTGCGCGATCTGGTACTCGGGCAGGCCGACCGCCACCTGCGTGATAATCGTCAATGCAAGCGGCTTGCCGTTCAGTTGGCGGGTGTCGCCCTGCTTGGTCGCCCCGAGGCCGTCGAGCAGTTGCTCCGCCTTCTTCTGATCGTAGGTGAGGTCGTATTGTTTCTGGATATCCGCGTTCTCCCAGCGATCATTGGACTTATATTTTGCCCAGGGATACTTCGCCGCGTTCGACGACGGCTGCCAGATCGTCTTGGCGATTTGATCGCGGTCGAGCAGGTAAGACATCGCCTGCCGACCCTCGGCCGTCTGGAAGAGGCCGCTCGGCGATTCCTGGTTGAAGTAGATGGCGCGCGGCCACGGATCGAGGAACTGCACCTGGATCATGTTCTTGTAGCCGCCGGTCCGGACCGATTCCTGCAGCGGGAAGTCGAAGACGTAGCCGGAGCCACCGAGGACCGCATCGATATTGCCGCGCTTGAAATCCTCCACGGTCGCGTCCGCCGGCAGCGTCTGCCGCCAGACGAGATACTGCGGCTTCGGATCCATGACGGCCTTGTTCCAGTAGTCCGGGTTCTTCTTCCAGACGTAGATGAATTGCTGCGGGATAACCCGATCCAGCAGATACGGGCCGGTATAGACGGGCGGGTTGTTCTTGAATGTGCCGGGGTCCTGCTTCTCCCAGATATGCTTCGGTGCGATCTTGATCTGGGATTGCGAGACTGCGGAGGTGAAGTAATAGTGGACACGCGGGTTGGGCTGCTTCTGCTTGATGACGACGGTATTCGGGTTCGGGGCGGACCAGGAATCGAGGAACGTTGTGACGATGCTTGAGCCCGAAAAATTCGTGTTGTCCTTGAGCATCTGCAGGGTGAACATCACATCGTCGGCGGTGAAGGGTTTGCCGTCGCTCCATTTCGCCTTCGGATCGAGCGAAAGGGTGAGTTGCGCGAAGTCCGGACTGTACTCGTACTTCGTCGCCAGCCAGGGGATCAGCTTGCCCTGCTGCGAGTTGAAGTAGAAGAGGGTCTCGCGGCATGCCTGAATCGTGCCGCAGTTCTGCTCGCCATTCGGGATGTAGGGATTGAAGGAATCGAAGACCTGCATCTTGTTGACTTCGCTGACCATCGTCTGGTTACGCGGCGTGGGCAGGTTGCCGGACGCCGCTGCCTGGCTGTTGGCGATGTTCGGTGCGGTTGTCGGCGTGCCGCCGGTTTTAGCGGGGCTGGCTCCGACTGTGGTGGGTTGCGCGCCGCCCGCCGTTGGGGTCTTGCCGCTCGATCCACAGGCCGCGAGGATGGCTGCCGCACTGCTCGCGGCGATGCCGGAGAGGAACGCGCGACGGGATAACGACCGATCAGTGCCCATGATACGCCCCTTTTTGAATCGCTACGCCTCCACGATAGATTGCCTTAGGCGAAGGAGATTGCGGAAACCTTCGTCATCGGGCGAACGACCACTGTACTAGCGGTGCCGTATCTCCCCGGATGAACAGCGTCACGTCAAATTGATGCTCGACTCGCAGGTAGTATCTGTTCACCAATCCTGCATGTCAAGGCGATCTGTTGGTAAGGTGATGGTGCGTCCTTCGGTGACGGAACGGTACGCTGCTTGAATAACCGCCAGCACGCGCCTCCCGTCCCGCACGCCCTGAATCGGAGGTCGGTCCGTCGCGATGCTGTCGGAAAAGTGCAGGATCGTCGCGTCGAAGGTGCGCTGGTTGCCGTTCGGATCGGGCGGGAAGGCCCGGCTTGACGGCTCCGTGAAGCCGCGTGGTTTCGTATGTACGTCGTATCGCATGCCATACACCTCGCCGCGTTCGCCGATCGCGTGGAATTTGGCATCATTCGCCGGGAAGGCAAACCCTTCCCCGGTAAAGATTTGCCCGATCGCGCCGTTCGCGAACTTGACGAGCGCCAGCGCGGTGTCCTCACCATCCATCTGCGCGACGTAGGTATTGACCATCGCCGTCACGGCGATCGGTTCGGAATCCGCCAGATAGAGAAGGATGTAGGTCGGATGGTATCCCTTGTCAATCAGTACGCCACCGCCCATCGTTTCGCGACTCGCCCGCCAGCCCACCATATTCGTTTGCTCCGGCGGGCGACCCGGCACCTTCGCGGCCGGATAGCTGCCGGGAAACTCGTGCGACCGGAGGATGAATGGGTTGCCGAGGCCGCCGCCGGCGATGAACTCCTTCGCCGCCGCGACGGCCGGGTAGAAGAGTTCGTTGTGGCCGCTCATATAGACGATCCCGGCGCGCTCGACTGCCGCGACGATCTGGTCCGCCTCGGCGAGCGAGATGCACATCGGTTTCTCGCAGAGGATATGCTTCCCCGCCGCGACCGCCGCGAGAATCGCATCCGCGTGGAGGTGATGCGGCAGGCAGATGTCGACCGCGTCAATTGCCGCCTCGTGGATCAGCGCATGGTAGTCTTCGTAAACGGCGACAGGCTCGCCGCTGGCCGCGGTGATCTGCCGTGCGACCCCTTCAGCCGCCGCACGCACAACATCCGAGATCGCGGTGATTTGCGCCTGCCCGTTCAACTTCAACCACGCGGGTACGTGGCGATTCCCGGCGATATTCCCACTGCCGATGATTCCGACCTTCAGCACTCGATCCTCCTCCGCCTGTCCATGACCGCCCGCCACTTGAGTCTATCGCATTTTACGTCGCACGCTCTCATCTTGCGGCTGGCGACGATCCGCAAGTGGCTGGGGCGTAAGAACCTGCAGACGACGCTCCGGTACGCCGAGCAATCGGACGCTGCGGCGGATGCCGAACTGCGCGCACGGCGCCGACAGAAGCGGCACCCGTAGGAGATGGGGCCGTGCCGCGCGGGCGATTCATTGCCGTGCCTCCGCAGGGGTGACGCGACGTTGCCCGCCCGACCTGGATGAGACGGGGATGACCGCCGGGTCCCGCTCACCCGCCGCCACCATGCGCCGCGCCAACCGCTCGTGCATCACCCCTGCGACTTCCCGGTGCGACTCGAAGCCGATCAGGTTCGTCAATTCCCAAGGGTCAGCCAGGAGGTCGTAGAGGAAGTCCTCCTCGTACGTCTCTGCGTTCGGATATTCGCTACCGGAGCGACCGGGGGCCGTGACGCTGTATTTCCAACGCTGCGTTCGCACGCACCGCCCGACCTGCGATTCGCTGATTTGCACGAACATGTCCTCCGGCCACCCAGCCCGCTCTCCATGCAGGAGTGGCACTGCTGAGCGCCCCTGCATCGCCGGGGGCACAGCGATGCCTGCGGCGTCGAGCAGCGTCGGCGGGAAGTCGAGGAGGCTGACGAGTGCGTCCACCTGACCACCGCCATCGAAGCCGGGGCCGCACGCGGCTGCGGGGATGCGGATCGAACTGTCGTGGCAGCTGCGCTTGTACTCCGCGTTGCGTGTCTTGAAATGGCAGCCGTGATCCGACGTGAAGAGGACGACGGTGCGGTCGTCCAGCCCCAGGCTTTCAAGCGCGTCGAGCATCCGCCCCAGCGCCTCGTCCAGCCGTTTGACCATGCCACAGTAACCCGGCAATTGCTGCGGCGCAGTGCCGACGAGCGCCTGCAAATCGGGCGGCGTCCAGCGGTCGGTGTAGCGCGCGGCGTAGCCCTCGGGAGCGGGATAATCGTCCCGGTGGTTCTGGTGGTGGGGCTCCAGGAACGACAAGAACAGGAAGAACGGTTCGTCCTTGCGGTCGTCAATGAAGCGGATGGCCGCGTCCGTCAGGGCGTCCACGCGGTAGCCGGGCAGTTTCACGCGTCGATTGTCGTTGTCGTAGACCACACAGTCGTACGCGTCCGAGGTAAATTCGAGAGCGTTCGCGCCGAGCCAGTATTCGTAACCGCCGCGCTCCTCAACGGGCACCGCCGCGCGGCCGGTGGCGAGATGCCACTTGCCAATGTAGCCCGTGCGGTATCCGGCTTCGTTGAAGGAATGAGCGAGCGTCCGGGCATCGCGCGGGAGGGGGATGCCGTTCTTGAAGCAGCCGGTAGTGGTCGCGTATTGGCCGGTCTGGAAGCAGGAGCGAGCGGGGCCGCAGACGGGTTGCGGGGTGAAGGCACGGGCGAAGTGGGTGCCCCGCCACGCCATCCGGTCGAGGTTCGGCGTCAGGTTCAGGGGATTGCCGTGCAGCCCCGTCGTGTCCCACCGTTGCTGGTCCGTGAAGAAGACGATCACATTAGGCCGATCTGCCACCCACTCCTCCTTGTTGCCGTCCCCTTCCGCACGCTTCGCATCTCAGTGGTCCGCGCCCTTTCCTCTCACGCCGCGCCGGTCGTGCGGAGACCGGCCAGCTGGGCGGCGGCGGATTCGCGGGGATCTGTGAGCCCACGCCAGAACTGGTTAAACTCCGACTCAACCGTCAGCCAGCCGCGATAGCTGATGCGATGCAACGTGGCGAGAATGGCACCATGGTCGAGGATGCCGCGACCTATCTCAATAAAGCCGCCCTCCACGCCGTAGGCCGTGACGTCGCGGACATGGAGGTACGTGATCCGTGGGCCGAAGCGGTCGAGAAAGTCTTCCACCTTCATCCCCGCGTGCGCCACCCACCCGAGGTCCGGCGCGAGCATCACCTCGTCCGGGGTGCATCGCGCGACGATCGCCGCGAGCACGCGCGCCTCGTCTTGAATTTCCGCCGCGTGGTTGTGATAGGTGACGCTGACGCCCACCGCGCGACATGCCCTCCCAAGTGCGGCGAGGTTGTCAGTGAAAGTCGCGAGGTCATCGGCTGACGCGGGAAGGGGAATACCCGACCCACTCACCACGAGCCGGTCGCAACCGAGCGCAGGCAGTGCCGCAGTCTTTTCCGCAATGGTGATCACGGTCTGCGCCGCGTCCGCTTCCCACCATTTGCCGCCCGCGTGCGCCCCCGCGAGCGCGAGGCCGCCCGCCGCCTCGCGCCATGTGGCGAAGCGTTCCGGGGCGTCGAGGGGCAACTGGGCGAGCGCCGTCTCGAAGCCGCGATAGCCGAGTGTGGCGATCTGGCGCATCACGTCCGGGAGATTCGCGGCGAACGTCTCCGGCCCCATTGCCTGCAACCACGGGCGTGCCTGGCAGCCGAGTGGCCACGTCTCGTTCATCGGTGTCTTCATAGCGCCTCCTCGTTCATCCAATACGCCCTGGCCGTGGAAGGTAGCGCGGCGCACCATAGCGGTTCTGGGCGTAGGGGTCGCCGTGGCGTTCCATCCGGTCGTAGAGCAGGGCGCGCATCGCGTCGCATGTCCTTCCCTGCGCGGGATCATCCACCAGATTCGCCATTTCGTGCGGATCCGTCGCGAGATCATAGAGTTCGTCACAGTCGAAGCCATTGAAGACGTACTTGTGCCGTGGGGTAATGACCATGCGCTGCGTATAGAGAAATTCGCCGCCGTAATACTGGCAGAAGGCGACGTCCTCCCAATCCGTCCGCTGCGGGACCGCGAAGAGCGGGCGAAGCGAGCGCCCGTCCGCAGGGGTGATCGGCTCGCCGCCGCCGAGGTCCACGAAGGTATGCGCGAGATCGTGGAGTTGCACGAGATGATCGCAGACGCTTCCCGCCGGAATGACGTCTGGCCAGCGCATCACGAGCGGCACACGATATGTCTCCTCATACGGCTGCCATCCCTTGATGAACTGCCGGTGCGCGCCGCACATATCGCCATGATCGCTCGTGAAGACGACCAGCGTGTTCTCCGCTTGCCCGATGCGGTCGAGGGCATCAAGCACACGCCCAATCTGCGTGTCCACCTGCTCGCAGTATGCCCAGTAGCGGGCGATGGCGGTACGCACCTGCGTCTCGCTCAACGCGGCCCAGAGCGCGGCATCGCGCCGGTTCATGTAGGGTTTGTTCGCGAAGTCGTCGCGCCAACTCGCGGGGAGGGCGACGTCTGCGGGGTCATAGTGCGCGGCGTACTCGGCGAGCGGCGTGTACGGGTCGTGCGGCTCGACGACGTTGATCGTCACAAACCACGGCGATTCCTGCACCGCGTAGCGCTCGATCAGGTCAATGCCCTGGCTCGTTTCGACGTGCGGACGTGTCTCTTCTTCCGGGGTGCGGTCAATGCCGTAGAAGAGGTGGGGCGCGTCGCCCGGCCACGTCACCCGGCATTCCCCGTCCACCGCCGCGCGGCGGGGCGTCGGCTCCTCCGCCATGCCGATGCGCGCCAGCGTTGCCGGGTTGCAGCCGCTCGGCGCGCGGAGATCGTGGAAGCCGAAATCGAGCGGCGTGCGCTCCCACGAGGCATGCCACTTGCCGACATAGCCGAGGCGATAGCCCGCAGCACGCAGTTTTTGGCTGTAGGTCTGCACGTCGGGAACCATGTCGCCGCGCATCCGTTCCGGCACATGGACCTGATTGAAGATGCCATTGTGCCACGGAAACTGCCCGGAAATGAGGGTCGCGCGGGAGGGGCAACAGAGCGCCACCGTTGCATAGGGGCGCTCGAACCGCATGCCCTCCGCCGCAAGGCGGTTGATATGTGGGCTGCGGGCGGGTGAGCGGCCGCAGATCGTCTGCCACTGCTGCTGATCGCTGACGAACAGGAGGATGTTCGGTCTCGTCGTCATGCGCCACCCTCGCCTGCGGCGGCGAAGAGCGTCGCCAGCGGCGAGTCGTCAATCGCGAGCGGGAGATCAACGCGACCACGACGACGGCTCGACTCGTACGTCGCGAAACTGAGTTCCGTCGCCCGCAGCGCCCGGTGGCTGGAGAGTTCCGGTTCCCGCCCGGTCTTGAGCGCGTCAACCAGGTCGAGAATGCCGCGCGGCACGACGCCGAGCGCGGGGACATCCTCCGCGACATCCACCGTCGTCCAATCGGATTGCCCCTTGCCCCAGATGCGTAAGGGTGGGCCGCCCTGAAGGCCGACCTCGATGATCCCTGCCTCCCCGACGAGCCGGTTCTGTGCGTCCCATCCGTGTTCGAAGCCCGTCACGAGCAGGCCATGGACATCGTTGACGAACTTGAAGTGGCTGAGACCCTGCCCTTCGAGCGGGATGCCGAAGACCGTCCGACCGGCACGCAGATCAATCTGCCCGAGTACCCACACGGCGGGCGTCTCGTCGTTATAGGAGAAACACATATCGAACCAGTGCGTCCCCCAATCGAAGAGGTCAATGCAGCGCATCTCCAGCCGCTGCAGATCACCGATTGCGCCCGATGTGAGCAGTTCTCTGGCGCGGCGGAACGGCGCGGCGAACCGGCGCTGGTGGTTGAAGGTCAGTTGTACCCCGTGCCGGTCACAGGCCGCGACCATGCGCGTCGCCTCTCCGAACGTCGGGGCCATCGGTTTCTCACAGTGGATCGCCCGCACGCCCGCCTCCGCCGCCGCGATCACCATCTCCGCATGGAGGTGCGGCCAGGTGCAGACGCTGACGACATCGAGGTTTTCGCGCGCCAGCATTTCATGGTAGTCGGTGTAGAGGCGCTCCCCGCCATGTTCGGCCTGGAAGGCGCGGGCGTTCTCCTCGCTGATGTCCGCGAGCGCGACGATCCGGCAATCGAGCGATTCCTCGTACCCCCGCGCGTGCCAGTGTGACATCCCGAAACCCGTCGCCCCTGCCGTGTTGCGCGGTCGCCCGCAGCCGATGATGCCGACGCGAAATTCACTCATGCTGCCTCGTTTCTTTCACACGCCGATGCTCCGCAGATAGGCGCGGCTGACGGTCGCGCTTTCCAGCGCGGTCGCCCGTTGCGTCCGGTCTGTTTCCGCGATTACCCAGCCCGTGAAGTCCGCCGCGCGCAGCGTGTCGAAGAGGGCGGGGAAATCCACGCACCCCGCGCCGAGTTCGGCGAAGAGGCCATGCTGCACGGTGGTCGGGTAGTCCCATTCTTCCGCTCGCCCCTGCTCCGCTACCGCCGCCTGAATATCCTTGAGATGCACGCTCTTGATGCGGTCGGCGTTATCCCGGCAGAACGCGACCGGGTCCGCGCCCGCCCAGGCGAGATGCCCGGTGTCCGGGCCGACGAAGACGCGTTCGGGATCGGTGAGGGAGAGAAGACGGTCCATCTCCGCCCGTGTCTCGATCACCGTCCCGACATGGTTGTGGAAGCAGGTCCGCACCCCCTGCGCGAAGGTTAATTCGCCGATCTCATTGATGAGCGCCGCGTATTCCGCGAAGGCGTCGTCCGAGAGCGCGTCCTCCAGCTGCACATGCCCGGCGACTTCCCGGCGCGTTTTGCCGCGCGACGTGACGAAATTCCCGCCCGCCGCGACATACAACTCCGTACAGCCGACGTCGCGCATGAAACGGGCCGCGTGCGCCGCCTGTTGGAGGATTTCCTCACGGCGCGTCGTCCCGCCGAATGTCCCACCGAAGTAGCCGGGCGCGGTCATGAGGCCGTAGCGGGCGTAGCGGGCAACGGTCTCCGCCGCAGGCTGCTCCGGGTGGATGACCGTCGGCGCGCCCGCGTATCCCGCCTGCCCACTCTCGCGCAGCCCTCGCTCTTCCCAGTCCGCCACTGCGTCCGGCATATTCTTCCACGTAATCAGCGCGCACCCGACATGAAATGTTGCCATCTTGCACCTTTCCGTTACGCGGGGATGAACCGCGCGAGATAGGCGCGCGCGTCGGCAATCCCTTGCTGGACGCGCGCGGTACTGCCTGCCCACAATGGATCCTCGTGCTCGATACTCATGTCGCCCGCGTAGCCGAGATCGGTCAGCAGCGTGACGAAGGCATTCCAGTCCACAGCCCCGAGGCCCGGCAGGCGATGCCGCCACCAACCCTGTTGCTGGCGGGGCGTCTCGATCTGCGGCCCCTCGACACCGTAGCGGTAGCGCCCCTCGGTGAGGATCTCCGTGTCCTTCGCGTGGACGTGGTAGATGCGGGCGGCGTACGTGCGGGTGGCGCGCAGGTAATCAATCCCCTGCCAGATATTGTGCGAGGGGTCCATGCAAATGCCGACCGCCTCGGACGGGATGAGGGCGAAGAGCGCATCCCACGCTTCCGGCGTGCAGACGACGTTCTGCCCGTTGTAGGGGCAGTTCTCGATGGCGATCCGCACCCCCTGCCGTTCCGCATGCCGTGTAACTGCGGGCATCGTTTCGCGCATCGCGGCCCAGTTCTCCCGCTGCGACGTATCATTGCGGAAGTTGCGCGGGAGCATCCAGACCGTCGTCAATCCCCATGCCTTCGCCCGATCAATGTCCCGGCAGGCCGTCTCGACGGCCTGCTTCCGCGTGCCGGGATCGGAGTCCGCGAGGGAGGCGCGAACGCGCATTGGCCCGAGCGCCAGCCCCTGCGCCTGCATCGCCGCGATCGTGGCGTCGTCAAACTCCACTTCCGCGTCAATCGCCTGTACGCCCGTCGCGGCGACGGTCGCCGCCAGTTCGGTGGGGGAGAGTTTTCGCAGTGTACCCGTCATGACGAGGCTGAGTCGCATCGGTTACCCTTTCTTCAACGCGGCGTAGTCCGCGTCGGTGAAATCTTTCATCGGGTCCCAGTTCGAGAAGACGAGGTCATCGCGCGAGACCTTCGCGCCTTTGGCCTGCGCCGCCTTGATCGCCCGGTCCAGTTCCTTGTCGGTACGGTCCTTGAGGTCCTGCATCGCTTTTTTCGGGTCGCCGAGCTGCCCGGTGAAGATTCCCTGCATCACCGCGCCGAAATCCGGCGTCACCGGCTTGAGTTCCAGTTCCACCTGCGACCAATCGGCATTGCGGACAATCGGGCTTGGGGCGAGACGCTGAATATCATCCAGTGTCTTGAAGATCGCGCGGGAGCGTGGGTCAATGTTCGCCTGCGCGTTCACGTCCGGATAAATCGAGCGCTGGCCGCCGCCGGAGAGCGTGGTGAAGGTCAGGTTGCCTGCTTTGGTGCCGAGGTAATGGAAGATATCGGCGGCGATGGCGGGGTATTTCGTCTTCGCATTGATGCTGAAGACGTTCTGACCCGTCGTGTTGGGGAAGGACGTCAGCGGATAGACCGTCCCGCTGTTCGGCACGGGTTGTCCGACGATATCGAACGGGAACGAAGGGTTCTCCTGCTTCCATTGGGGGATGTTGTACGTTCCCGAGATCATCATGCCCGCGACGCCCTGTGCGAACTGCGCGCGCGCCTGCGCGGCATTGAGCGAGACCGAGCCGGGGAAGATGCTACCGTCGGACTTGATGCCGAGGATGAGGTCTATGACGGCGAGGTATTGATCGGTGAGGTAGTTGAACGCGCCCGTCGTCCAGTTGATGTCGGCAAGCAGCCCGCCCCCGCCGCCACCGAGCGGCGCAGCGCGGCGCGCGAAGCCGCTGACGATGGACGCGAAGCGATTGCCCGGCTGCCCCTCGACAATCAGCCCGTAATACTTGCCGCCGCCCTGTTGCGTCATCTTCTTCGCCGCAGCGCGGAACGCATCCCAGGTGACGGGGGCCGCCTTCGGGTCGAACGCCGCACTCGCCGCGTATGCGGTGTTGTAGCAGAGCGATGTATCGCCACCGGGGTTCGTGAGGGGCGCGCCGTAGGCTTTCCCCGTGAAGACATTCAATCCCGTCAGGAAGGAACCGGCGGGGAAGGCCGCCTTCCATTGCGCAAAGTCCGGGATGAGGTCATCAATCGGGCGAACCCAGCCGTTCTGGATCGCCTGACCAAGGGAGATCTGCCCCGGCAACTGGAAGACATCGGGCGCACTGTTGTTTTGGAAGCCGAGCGGCAAGAGCGCCTGAATCTTATCGAAGGGGAGCGGGTCATAGGTGATGGCGATATTCGGATGCGCGCCGTGATATGCGGCGAAGTAGGGTTTGAAGAAGAGCGCTTTCGCGTCACCGCTGTCCACCCAGTGAAACGCGACGGTGTCGGTCGGCAACGTCACGCCGCTGGTCGGAATGACAATCGCCCCGTTGCCTGCCGGGGCGCTGCTGACGGCGGACGCCCCCGCAGCCGGTGTCGTCACGGCGGGCGCTGGTGCCGTCGTCGGGGTGATGGGTGTGCTCGTTGCATTCCCGCCACCGCAGGCGGCGAGGAGCGCGGCGGTGCTGGCGCCCCCCGCGAGACGCAGGGCCGCCCGCCGCCCGATCCGGTTTCCGCCGCGAATCTCCGCCATAGCTGGCTCCTTGCGCCGATCCCGCCTACTGCTTGACGGCGCCGGCGATCCCTTCGACGAAGTAGCGTTGCAGCAGCAGGAAGACCGCGATAATTGGCACGAGGGCGATGGTTGCCGCCGCCGCCATCCCCGCGATGTCCGTGAAATACTCCCCCTGGAAGGCGAACATCCCCACGCCGAGCGTCCGCAGATTCGGTCGCGAGAGGGTCAGCACCAGCGGCAGGAAGAAGTCGTTCCAACTGCGCTCAAACTGCAGGATCACTGTCGTCGCGATCACCGGCTTCGCCAGCGGCAGCATGATCCGCGCGAAGATGCGCAAGAAGCCCGCCCCATCCATGATCGCCGCTTCCTCCAACTCGCGCGGTAACTGCGAGAAGAAGCCCGCGAAGAGGAGGATGTAGATGACGTGCGCGCCGCCGCTCTCCGCCAGGATCACGCCCAGCAGGTTGTTATTGAGGTGCAGGTGATTGATCAGATCGAAGATCGGAATGATCGTGTATCCCTCCGGCAGGAAGACCGTTGCCAGAAAGAGGGCGATGATGAACTTCTTGCCGGGGAAGTCGTATCGCCCCAGCACGTAGCCCATCATCCCGGTGGTCACGACGACGATCGTCGTTGCCGAGACCGCGATGATCACCGTATTGAGGAAGTACCGCCCGATGTGCGCTTGCGTCCAGGCGCGGGAGAAGTTTTCCCAATGCAGCGCGGGCGGGATCAACCCCGGCCCCTTGAAGATCTGCGCGTTCGTCTTGACCGCTGCGGAGACGACCCAGAGGAAGGGGTAGATCCACAGGAAGCAGATCGGCGTCAGGATGATGCTGGTGATCGTCGCGCGCAAGCGGCCGCCGCGCGCGATGCGGTCAATGGCGCGCGTACCCATCGGGCGCACGGCGAGGGTCGGTCGGGTCGTGGCCGTCATGCGGTGCCTCCGATTGTCAGGTCCTGGCGCACGGCGCGCGCCTTGCGAATTGCCCACGCCTGCGTCAGGGCGATCACCATCACGGTCAGGCCGAAGAAGACGCCGACCGAGGAGGCGTATCCCTCGCGCGGGATGCCGCCGGAGACCGAGAAGGCATTGCGGTAGATGTAGACCTCGACGACTTCACTGGCGAAGAAGGGGCCACCGCCCGTCATCGTCTGCACGAGATCGAAGACGCGCAGCGTGTTGACGGCGGTGATGAGCAGAATGACGACCGCGAAGGGCCGGAGAAGCGGCACGGTGATGCCGCGGAACTGCGCCCCGCGCCCCGCGCCATCCACGCGGGCCGCTTCGTAGAGTTCGGCGGGGATCGCCTGCAAGGCGGCGAGCCAGTAAATCATCGTGAAGCCGAAGCTCTTCCAGACCTGCACGCCCATGATCGTCCAGAGGGCGCGATGCGGGTCGCCGAGGAAGTCAACCGGCTGGCTGGCGAGGTGCAGCGCGATCAGCGTCTTGTTGATCGGGCCGTTGAAGGGGCTGAAGAGAAAGGTCATCAGGATGCCGACAATCGCTGTGGTGGTGACGACGGGGAGGAAGAAGAGCGTGCGGAAGAGCGGCGCGAGGCGGAGCGCCCGATCATTGAGGATGATGGCGACGAGAAGCGAGAGGCTGAGACGGATCGGCACGGTGACGAGCATGAAGAGGAAGGAGTGCCCGAAAGAGCGCCAGAAGAAGGGGTCATGGATCAGTTCGCGGTAGTTCGCGAGGCCGATGAAGGGGCGGGCGGAGGAGAAGCCGGAGAAATCGAGGAGGGAGTAGTACCACGAGGCAACGATCGGCCAGAAGGTGAACATCGCCGCGAGGATGAGCGAGGGGATCATGAAGAGATAGCACCAGCGCGCCGCGACGATCCGCTGCCAGCGTGTGCGGCGTGGGCGGGTCGCGGGTTGTCCTGAGAGAGGTTGGGCAATCGAGGTGGACACTCCACGGCTCCTTACTGCGTCGGCGCGGCACCATCCGCGCCGGTGTCGTCCTGCGCCCGTCGCACAGCGGCCCTCATCCGACCGCCACGGGCATGTCACGCGGGTTCTCGCCCCACGGGGTGACATCGCTCGTGCGCAAATACCAATCGAGGAGCGCGCGCTCGAGCGCGTGCTGCACGGGGCCGATTGCCGCCGTGCCGTAGATGTTCTGTTCCTCCCGTGCATCCACTTCCAGATCGTACAACTCGGATACGCCATCCCGCCGGTAAATCAGTTTGTGCATCGCCGTGCGCACCATCACGGCTCGACAGACGCTTTCCGGGCGCTCCTGCTGGAGCATGGCCTTTGGGTAGTAGATGCCGCGCGGGTGTGTGCCGAGGGGAGAGCGGCCGGGCCGCCCCTCGAAGCAGTGCGGCTCATGCGGGTCGTACCCTCCTTCCGCGAAGACCGCGCGATCCCCATCGCCCGCCTCACCCCGCAACTGCGGGACGAGTGAACGGGAAAAGTGGGTGTGGCGCGCGGGAACCGCCGCCAGTTCGAGCGCCGTCGCCATGAAATCAAGGAGTTCGATCGGCTCCTCCACGATGTGCCCCGTTGCCATTCCCGGCACGCGGGCAATGAAGGGAACGCGCGTCAGGGTGTCATCCAGCGCGCTCGGCCACTTCTCGACCAGTCCGTAATCGCCCGCCCAGTCGCCGTGATCGGAGAAGCAGAAGACGGCAGTGTCGTCCGCGAGGCCGGTTTCGTCAAGGGCGTCCAGGAGTTGACCGAGCAGCATGTCGGTCACGCCGGTCATGGCGAGATAGACCGCGTTGATCTGCCGCATCACGGAGTCGTCCAGGTGATCGAGGCGACGCGAGCGCCGAATCAACGCATGGAAATCCGGCTTGTTCGGCAGATCGGCGGGGCGCAGGGGCGGTATGTCTGCGGGGTCGTACCGCGTCTGCCACGGCGGGGGCGCGCAGTATGGCGGATGCGGGAGCGAAAGCGGCAGGTAGATGACAAACGGCTCCGGCGGCCGCGATCGGAGCAGGGCGATTGCCCCGTCCACATTGCGGAAGTCGCTCAACTGCTCGACGCACTCCACGACCGGCTCAGAAAGGAAACTGTAATACCGTGGATCATCGAAGGACCAGGGCGGCAGGATCGGCCCCTTCGGTCCGGGCATAGCGCGGCGGGAGCGGTCGCCGAGGCGGCAGTCCGTCACGCTCGCCGCGAAACTCTCCGGCGCGAGTAGATCGTTCTTGCCGCCCCAATAGACGTGATAACCCGCCTCCTTGAGGGAGCGCAGGAGATTCGGCTCGTCCGGTTGCAGGAGATGCCAGAGCGTGCGATGCCCGCGCACATGCGGGTACCACCCCGTCATGAACGCGCAGCGCGAGGGGCTACAGACCGTGTGCTGGACGTGGCACTGCGCGAACCGCGTCCCCTCGTCCGCGAGGCGGTCCATAGTGGGCGTCGGTGCGAGCGGATGGCCGTAGCAGCCGACGCTCTCCGCGCGTAGTTCGTCCGGGATAAAGAAAACGAAATTCATATGCTCCTCAGAGGCCGGTTCGTGGTTCCGGGGACTACTCCGAACCCCGAACCTCGAACCCCGAACCGGCTACTTCTTCAGCGCGGCATAGTCCGCGTCGGTGTAATCCTTCATCGGGTCCCAGTTCGGGAAGGTCTGGTCATCGCGCGAGACCTTCGCGCCCTTCGCCTGCGCCGCCTTGATGGCGCGGTCCAGTTCCTTATCGCTGCGGTCCTTGAGGTCCTGCATCGCTTTCTTCGGGTCGCTGATCTGGCCGGTATAGACGCCTTGCAACGTCGTGCCGAAGTCCGGCGTGAGCGTTTTCATTTCCAGATCGACAAGTGACCAGTCGGGATTGCGGACGTTCGGGCTGGGCGCGAGATGCATGGTCTGGTTGAAGATTTGCAGCGCCTTTCTGGCACGCGGGTCAATCTGCGCCTGCTCGATCACCTGCGGGAAGTTCGGTGGGTCACTGCCGCCCGTGATCGTCGCCCACTTCGTTTGCCCTTCCTCCGTACCGAGATAATGGAAGATGTCACCTGCGATCTGCCCATTCTTCGACTTGGCAAAGACATAGAGCGCATTCCCCCCACCCGGACCGAAGGAGAGCGGCAGCGGCGTGCCCGTGTTTGGGACAGGCAGGTCCGCGACATCGAAGTTGTAGGTCGGGCTGTCGTGGATCCATTGGGGGATGTTCCAGACGCCCTGAAGCATCATGCCCGCCGACCCTTGCGGCATCTGCGCCCGCGCCTGCGGAGCGTTCAGGTTGGACGAGCCGGGGAAGACGCTGCCGTCCGCCTTCATGCCGAGCAGGAGATCAATGGCGGCGAGGTATTGGTCCGCCAGGAAACTGTATTCGCCGGTCTTGAGATTGACGTCGTTCCCGTTGCTCGTTGCGCCCGCAACCTGCGCGAGCACGCGAACGAACGCTGACCACTGGTTCGTCTGATTACCGCCGATGATCGTCCCGTAATACTTCCCCGCGCCCTGTTGCGTGATCTTCTTCGCGGTGGCGCGGAACTCGTCCCACGTCAGCCGTTTCGCCTGCGGATCAATGCCCGCCTGCTTGAAGTAATCCACGTTGTAGAGCAGCAGGTCATGCCGCTTGTTGGTCGTGAAGGGGATCTGGTAGGTCTTGCCGTTGAAATCTGTGATGCCGTTCGCGAACGAACCCGCCGGGAAACCCTTCTTCCAGTTTGCGAAGTCGGGGATGAGATCGTCGAGCGGCTGCACCCATCCCTGCGCGACCGCCTGCCCCGCCGTGAACCCAAGGGGAATCTGGAAGACATCGGGCGCGTTGCCGTTCTGCACGCCGAGCGGCACGACCTTGGCGATCTCGTTCCACGGCAAGGCGTCGTACTGCACGGTGATATTGGGGTGCGCCTTCTGGTACGCGGGGAAGTACGCGTTCCAGAAGAAGGCTTTCACGTCGCCACTGTCCACCCAGTGGAAGTTCACCTTGTCCGTCGGGAGTTTCGCGCTCGTCATCGGGATTGCGATGCTCGCCGCGGCCGCCGGAGCGGTGGTGGCGGGCGCGCTCCCCGACGCGCTCGTCGCTGGCGCACCGGCGCCGATCGTTGCCTGCCCCGATGCCGGCGTCGAGGTTGCGCTGCCGCCACCACACGCCGCGAGTAACCCGGCCGCACCCGCTCCGGCCGCAAGCCGCAGCGCGTCTCGCCGCGACAGCGATCTCATTCGTTCATTGCGCGTCTGCATTGCATCCTCCTTTTTCATCGTCGGTAGCCAGAAAGGGAAGGGTCACTGATTCCTGCTTCCGTCCAGAAATCACCGTTCGGACGCAGGTTGCTTTTCGCGCAACTGTGCGCCCGCGCGCCGTTGAAGCCCCGTCGCGGACATCTCCATCATCTCGAAGCGGTTGCCCTCCGGGTCCACGACCCATGCATGTCGGTTGCCGTCGCTCTTCCCTAGGGTGATCGGCGTGGTCATGACGCCGCGCGTGGCAAGGTCTGCCACCGTTTCGTCCATATTCTCCACGGCGAGACCGATGTGGAACACGCCCGCGCTTTGTGGTGAGATCGCCATCGTATCCGTGGCGCCGGGGAAAATTTCCAAACACTGCGTATCGGTGAGCCGGATGTAGACGAGCCGCAAGTCGCCCGCATCCGAGAAGAGACGCGCCATCTCCGCGAGACCGAGGGATTCGGTATAGAAGCGGACCATCGTTTCGACATCTCGGGCGCGGATGGCGATATGCTCGAAGCCGGTGACTCCTTTCATGCTCCGCGCTCCTGACGCAGGCGCGCGACGGCGCGCGCTTGCAGCCCGGTGGGAGACATCTCCATCAGTTCAAAGCGGTTGCCCTCCGGGTCTTCGATCCACGCCTGCCGGTTGCCATCCGCCGGGCCGGTTTTCAGCGGGCGCGTGAGGGAAACGCCGCGCGCGGCGAGGTCCGCAATGGTCTCCTCGATGTCCTCAACGGTCAGGCAGATATGCGTGACGCCGACATGGCTGCCGGGAAGGGGGCCGTCGCCACTGCCGTTCGGGAAGATTTCCAGAAACTGCGTGTCCGTGATCCGCACGTATGCCAGACGGACGGCGCCTTCATCCGTGAGAAGCCGGAGCATTTCCTCGAATCCCAGTTTCTCCGTGTAGAACGCGATCATCGCGTCGAAATCTCTGGCGCGGATGGCGCAATGACCGATGCCTGTCGTTCCTTGCAAATGAATCTCCTTTCGCCCGTCTACTTCTTGATCGCCGCGTAGTCGGTGTCGGTGTAATCCTTCATTGGGTCCCAGTTCAAGAAAACCCAATCGTCCCGGGTGACTTTCGCGCCCTTCGCCTGCGCGGCCTTGATCGCGCGATCGAGTTCCTTGTCCGAGCGGTCCTTCAGGTCTTGCATCGCCTTTCTGGGATCGCTGAGTTGCCCGCTATAGATGCCTTGAATGGTCGTGCCGAAGTCCGGTGTCAGGGGCCGGATCTCCGCCGTGACCTTCCCGGCATCGGGATTGCGGACGCTGGGACTGGGCGCGAGGCGCATCTGCAAGTCGTAGAGCGCAACTGCCTTGCGCGCGAGCGGGTCAATGCCCGGCGCCTGATTTGCTTTGCTGAACACGGACGATTTGCTGCCGCCGATGATCGTCTGGGCGGCGGTTTGCCCCGCTTCGCTCCCGACGTAGGAGAAGATGTCCCCCGCGATCGCCGCCCATTGGCTCTTCGCGGAGATCCACCACGTTTGCCCGCCGGGGTTGTAGGTGATGAATCCCACCGGCCCCGTGTTCGGGACGGGCTGGCTCGCGACATCCCAGACAAAGGTGGGGTTCTGCGTTCGCCACTGTTGAAACATGTACGAGCCATTGATGTACATTCCGGCCGCGTTTTGCGCGAACTGAGCGACCGCCTGCGGCGCATTGGCGGCGGCTGAACCGGGAAAGACGCTACCATCCGCTTTGATCGCCAGAAGCAGATCAATCGCCGCGAGGAACTGATCGGCGGCGTATTGATACGCGCCGGTCTTCCAATTGATCTCACCGCCCGCCGCCCCCGCCATCTCCGCGAGCGACCGGATCAGCGCCCCCATACGATCCGATTGCGCGCCGGACAGCATGAGGCCGTAATACTTGCCCGCGCCCTGCTGCGTGATCTTTTTCGCGGTGGTGCGGAACTCGTCCCAGGTGAGCGGCTTCGTCTGCGGATCAACACCCGCTTGCTGCATATACGCCACATTGTACAGGAGGAGCGCGTTGTTCTGTTTCGTCGAGGTGAAGGGGAACGTATACGTCTTGCCCTGAAACGTGTTAATGCCTTCAAAAAAGATGCCGGGCGGGAATGCGGCCTTCCACCGTGCGAAGTCCGGGACGACGTCATCGAGGGGCTGCACCCATCCTTGCTGCACGACCTGAGCCGCCGTCAGCGGGGGAGGAACCTCGAAGAGATCGGGGGCATTGCCGTTCTGGATGCCGGCTGGGAGCGCTTTTGCCATCTCCGTGTAGGGAAGGCCGAGATAATCGAAGGTGATGTTGGGGTGGGCTTGCCGATAGGCCGGCAGGAAGATGTCGAGGAAGACTTTCTTCTCATTGGCGCTATCCATCCAGTGATAGGTGAGCTTCTCTGTCGGCAGTTTCGCGCCCGTGTTCGGTATCACGATGGCGTTCGCCGCAGGTGTTCCCGCGCTCCCCGTCACGACGCTTCCCGATCCAGTGGCCGGGGCTGATGCGGATGTTGCGGGTGTCGCCCCGCCGCGCGTGCCTTGCGCGGGGACGCCGGTGGCGCTCGGTGTTCCACTGCCGCAAGCGGCAAGTAGGGCGGCGAGGCTCGCCGCCGCGCCGTGACGGAGCGCGTCGCGTCGCGAGATTGGCTGTCGGACCGTCTGCCGCGTGGTCATCGCATCACATCCTTTCTCGCGTGGATGCGCCTGTCACCGGAAGATCGCTCTTCCCTTCGCGCAGGGGATTGCGGTCCCACTGCGGATAGGGAACGAGGTGCTTCCACGGCGGCGGGAGATCGGCGGGCGTCGCGGCAAGAAAGGCGCGGATCTGCGCGCAACGTCGCAAGCACGTCTGCCATCCCCGGTTCCCCGGCGAGATTGTGCAGTTCCTCGGGGTCGTTCCGCAGGTTCCGGAGCGATTGCGGGTGCAGATCGTCGCCCGTCACAACGAGTTTCCACTCCGCAGTGCGGAGCATCAGCCGCTCGCCGAGTTCACTCACCACGGCTGTGCGGTGCTGCTCCGGGGGAGCATTCCCCGTCACAATGGGGAGAAGGCTCCGCCCCTGCGCGCCCGGCATCTCCGTCCCCGCGATCTCCACCAGTGTCGCGGTCACATCAAGCAATTCAATGTACGCGTCGCTGGCGATGCCACGCGGCATATCCATGTACTCCGGTGGCCGGACGATGACCGGCACACGCGCCGCCTGCTCGAAAAACTCGCTCTTGTTGAGGAGGCGATGATCGCCGAGCATCTCCCCGTGGTCGCTACAGAGGACGATCCAGGTATTCGTCAGTTGCCCGCGCTCCTCCAGCGCGTTGCGGATGCGGCGGATGCCGTCATCAATGTACGTGACGTTACCGCAATACTGCGTGCGCATCTCCTGAATCTGTCGCGGCGTCGCGTCCGGCAGGCGCTTCGCATTACCGTTCAGTGGAACGGTCGGCAGGTCGAGTGGCCCGACGGGCATCTCCTCGGGGCGATACCGCGAGGCGTACGGTTCCGGTGGGTCGAAGGGATCGTGCGGGCCGGGCGGCCCCGACCAGAGGAAGAACGGTTCGCGATCGTTCGCCGCAATCCAACCGGCGGCGCAGCGCAGGAGCCAGCCGTCAATATGGTCTTCCTCGCCGAGCATCGAGGGTCGCATTGCGTACGCATTGATCGGCCCCGCCGCAGACCGTCGCAGCAAGTCGTGGTGGTATTCCTCGAGCAGGCCACGCGCGCGCAGATGCTCGGAGTAGGGGCTGGCGCGCAGGTTGCCCGCGCTCATCTTCCCCGTCGTCTCGTACGGCTCGTCGAAGCCGAGTCTCTTCAGCAGCGGCTGGCTGACGAGGATCTCCAGATCGTGCTGCCAGGTATAGTGGAGTTTGCCGATATTTGCCGTGTGATACCCCGCCGATTGCAGCGCGCGGACGAAGGTGGGGGCGTCAGGCCAGAGCAGTTTGTTGTTGTCCCGGCAGCCATGCTGATGCATATACCGGCCGGAGAGGAAGCTCATGCGGGAGGGAACGCAGAGCGGTGCATTGCAGTAGGCGCGACGGAACCAGACGCCCTCCCGCGTCAGGCGATCCATCGCGGGCGTCTCGATCGGGAAGACGCCCGCGCAGCCGAGCGCATCCCACCGTTGCTGATCGGTCATGATCAATACAATGTTCGGTGGTCGCTCCGCGCGTTCCTGCTGGGCCACGACGCACGTCCTTCCGTTCGCGTCAGGTCACTGTGACGACGCTCGTCCGCAACTCATGCGCACCATCGAGGCGGGTCCATTCGTAGTAGTAGCGGATCCAATTGGGGCCTTGCACCGCCTCGACATACCGCACGCTTCCCGGCCCGCCGTTCGGGCCGATCGCGGGGCTGTAGACGATGCCACACCGCTCCTCGTAGTTCTCCGCGACCGATGCGCTGCCGTCGTAGAAGCCAATCCAGGCCGGCGGCGTGGAGATGACCGAGTTGATCCGTGCCGCGTAGGCGTCCCACATGCCGTCACGCGGTTCGAGAATGCCCCCCTCCCACTGCCAGTGCCGGCCGTCGGCGCTGGTGGCAATGCCCGTGCAGGATTTTGTGTGGCCGGTGTTGTAGATATCCTTCGTCCCATGCAGCGCCTGATGATCGCCTGCGGAATCCGGCGGTGATGTCGCGAAGGAGGCGATCATCAGCCATGCCCCACCGATCCGGCAGACCCAGGGATCCTTCACGCCCTCCGCGCCAATCTCCTCCGCCGTGAGGATCGGGACGCGCCGCGCCGGATCGAAGGCGTCAGGCGACGATGCCTCGATCAGATCAATACGCCACTTATCCGTCGCGCCGTCCACATAACTGATGTAGAGGCACCATGTGCCGTCGTCCGTTCGGGCGAGCGCGCAGCGCTCGATGGAGGGGGTGCCGAACTGCTCCTTCGTCCCCGTCCAGATCGTCTCGAACCGCTCGCCGTCGCTGCTCACGGCGATATGGGTCTCGCCGCCGCGCTCGGGTTGCGGCCGGCGAAGGCGGTAGGAAAGGTAGAAGCGGTCGCCCGTCCAGAGGCCGCTTGGCGCGCCCGCCCACTAGCCGTTGCCGCTGCCCAATGGCGCGATCACCGTCGTCCCGGCCGCCGGATCGAAGAGGGGCGGCACGCCGAAGACGCGATTTGCCTGGGGCGCGTGCGTGCCGGTCGTTGCGGTGCCGTTCGTGCGAATCGGTGGCATCTCTCGTTCCTTCCCGCGTCTCTGCTTCAGGAAAAGGTATGTGGGGCAAGCAATCATCGCTCGATCAATAGCCGGTGCGCGTCTCTGTGCTCGCGGTGACGAAGGTCGGGCGTTCGACGGGCATGATTTCCGCGTCGGTTGGCGGATTGGCGATGAAGTCCTCCAGATCCACGATTTTGCCCGTGACGGCGGAGTAATTGGCGGCGAGGGAGACGGCGACGCTCTTCATCGCCTCGCGCGCCGTGGCACGGATCGCCGCGCCATCGCCCCGCTGGAGCAGGGGGATGACGGCCTGATCTATGTTCCATCCGTCGGGCTGGCGGTGCTGCTCCGGTTCGGCGCCACGGCGGAAGATCGTCGTGGTACCGAGATTGACGCGCAGCAGCAGTTCGCGCGCGGTCACATCAATGCCGTTGCTATTGGCGATGCCGGGGAAGAGCGCGTAGGTGGTGTGGAGGCTGCCGACTGCGCCGTCCGCGAAGGTCAGGGTCACGGCGTTCGCGTCCCAGTTCGGCAGTTCCGCTTCCGTCCGCGCGTTGCGCGTATAGGCGGCATAGACGGTGGAGACGTCCCCCGCGAAGTACCGCATCAGATCAATCAGGTGCGTTGCCTGGTCAAAGATCTGCCCACCGCCGAGGCGCATATCCTTGATCCAGTCCACGACGGGCACCGTCCAGTACCACCAACCGGCGAGCAACGCCGGCGCGAGATCGCCCAATGCCTCGCGCGCCGCGTCGGTCGCGGGGTTATAGCGCCACTGGTAGCCGACCGTGCAGAGGATGCCGTGCCGCTCCACCGCCTCTGCCGCCGTAACCGCCCCAGCCATGCTGGTGTTCAATGGCTTCTCGACAAAGACGTTGACGCCGCGCTCCGCCGCGAAGGTGACCTGCTCCGCATGGTCGAAGGCGGGCGTGCAGAAATAGACGAGATCGGGCTTCACACGCTCCAGCATCTCCCGGTAGTCCGTGTACACGGCGGCATTGAACGGTTCCGCGAGCGCGTCCGCGCCCTCGCGCACGATGTCCGCGACGGCGACAATGCGCGCGTCCGCGATCGCCGAGAGATTCTTCGCGTGAATCTTTCCCATCCGCCCCGCGCCGACAATCACTATGGAAACCGTCATGCGTTCGCTCCTTCGATTGCGTCCCACAAGCCCCGCAAATGGCGCACCGAGCGGTGCAGCCCCTCGACCGTGACGGTGTTTGGGCGGCACTCGAAGCCCATCCAGCCGTCATACCTCCGCGCTTTGAGCGCCGCGAGCGTCGCCGCGAAGTCAATCGTGCCGTCACCCGGCAACTGACGGTCGTTGTCCGAGAGGTGGACGAGCGCGAGGTGCGTGCCGAGCGCCACAATCGTCGTGGGAATGTCCTGTCCCTCGCGCGCGCAGTGGTAGGTATCCACCATCGTGGCGATCAGGGGCGAGCCGATGGCGGCGCACCAGCGCGCCGCCTCGATGGGGTCCGTCAGCAGGTGCGTTTCGTCGTGATTGAGCGGTTCGAGCGTGACCGTGATCGGTACATTCGCCAGCCGATCCGCCGCCTCGCCGAGCGCGGCGAGGACGAGTGCGACTTCGACCGCGCGCGCCTCCATGACCGGGTCGAATCCGCGCCCGTTCGCCGCACCGAAGACGGGCACCGCGACCATTACCTGCGCGCCGATTTCGGCGGCAAACGTGGCCCGCTCGACCAGGAGATCAACCCCCTTCGCGCGGTCGGCGGCGGATCGGGAAAGCAAGCCCGGCTCCCTGATTTGCGAGTAGACCGCGCCGATGGGCAGCCCGCTCGCTTCGAGCGTGCGCCGGTTCTCGGCGTCCGTGAAGGTCACGTATCGTCCGTCAATGCCATCGAAACCCGCCTCGCGGATGATTGCCAATTTCTCTCCGAGCGGCTGTGTCCCCAGCATTTGCTCCGCGCATGAGAGATGCATTGCCCCTCCCTCGATCCTGGTGCTTCCGCACAACGCGCCCGTAGATTCTTGTTTACTTCAACAAACTGTGCATCTATACTACCAGCGATAGCATTCTTGTCAAGAGCGCGTGAAGGGGGAAGCAGGGCTTATGCATTCTCGGCAAGTGGGATGCCGAGGAAGGCGAGGACTTCCTTCGGATGACCGCTGTAGTAGCGTAACCGCTCGGCAATCGTCCGCC
>JAABUU010002537.1_pt1 | contig 25785 bp, 20 predicted proteins | sample 5559301 | NCBI WGS metagenome assembly JAABUU01 (sample SAMN10711884, study PRJNA513360) | rock metagenome | isolation source: Antarctica rocks | place: Antarctica: Victoria Land, Richard Nunatak white | reverse complement strand
GATCGGGTTGTGATGCATTCGTTCTCCGTACCTGGAGACGTCTTTAGCCGGGTATGGCACCACGTCTCGTTGTATGGAGTACCACGGCATAGAATCCAAAGTATCAAACTAGTTCGGGTGAAGCAGGTCTGATCAGAATCCCTGAACGGGTACAGTATGGAGTGACTTCTCCATGATGGGCATTGCCATTTTCTAGGATCCTACCTAGTCGCACGACATATACTGTACCATCAAGCCTGAAATTGAGTTGCGTTGTTATGCTGCATCATACAACTGGCATAACCACTGATATGTGCACCTTACGTAATCATGGCTGTGTAGAGTCTATGGCGCACTGTCTTCGGTGGCTAAGTCAAGCATCTATTATTAATATTATTGTGTGGTAGCGTTATCTAAGCGAGCTTATGTAAGTCACCTTGCGAAGGAGTCCATTTATATCATCACCAGTCTCAACATCGATCCACCAAATATCATCACCCTTATCACTACCAGTATCTTTCGCTTTCGATCCAAGACATTCAGAATCCTGATACCTGAACCCTTCATACTTGACATCGTCACATCCCGACAAAACAGTCCGACAACAACATAAGCCAACTAGAAGCAAAAATGGCATCGGGCGCGGTTTCAGGCGTCCTCTTGGTCATCATCACCATCCTCCGTAAGTTTTCACTTTTCCTGCCCGCAGTCTATACATCTAGGCTGCTGCTCTCATCTGTTTTGAATGCGATGAATTCCCCTCTTCTCAAACTCGCTCGAGCGCACAAGCGTCGAGGACATACGCGCGTCGCTGCCTAAATGCATTCTCGAATCGAAGAGGCAGGAGTCGCCATGCTGACCTCTCGCACCTCGCAGTCCCACCCGTCGGCGTCTTCATGATCGCCGGCTGCGGCGCCGATCTCTTCATCAACATCATCCTCACGCTATTGGGGTCAGTCCAGTCCACTCCCTTCGACTCGCCTCGCCCCACCGCTGCGTGCAGCTTCCTCCCGTACTCATCTCGGCTCTCAACGCCATCATCGCTGACATTTTTTTTTTCAACAGGGTCTTCCCCGGCCACATCCACGCCTTCTACCTCGAGTTCGTCTACTTTGACCGTCGCGACCGCTCCCGTTCCGGCACCGTGATGGCGAGGCGCGCGCCCCTGGTCTTCAGCCAGAACATCCAGACCGGAGGCGCGCCGACGTATGGGACCACGGGTGGGTACTGATGATGGGTCAGTCCAGATCGCAAGAGGAGTTGGGATAGGGCGATGGAGGTGCTGGGGTCGCGTCGAAATTGGGTATCGATGCGATGGTGTTGGGCTTGATGATATCCACTTGTTGCGTTGATATTTCCGTGTACTGGTTTCGGTAGGATACGGATGGAGGTAATCACGGTTTCTGGGTTATGTTGTCTACCATTACGGTGTGGATTGAACTATAGGATCAAGTCTCAAATAAGAATTGGCTTTACTGCGTCTCAGCGAGCTAGTAGGGCTCTGAGTTGAATGCTCTAAGACGTGTGGCACGGGTAAATTCCGTACCTTCTCTTCTGCAACGATTCGTGTCTGATGGTACTTTGGTCTGAATTGAATACCATCCGTGCCATAAAATATCATGCCTACTCTTACCTTGGACGAAGAGCCGCACAACGTGGATTGTCATCCACGCCTCATTTTTGGTATACGACCTGAGGCTGAGGGATAGTGAAACTGGTCTAAAGAACATGGTCTGAAATAATATAGTACAACCCAAACCAAGACTAGCACCGGTCCAACCCGCTCATACCCATGTAAATCAATCCGCAGAACCAACGAAAGCCCACCATCAGCTCAACCTGAGCGCAAGAACAGGGCAAGAACGCCTCGAACGACGCCGTTATGATGATGATGATGATTCCGAATTGACGCTGGTCCGTGAATCCTGACTGGACTCGGTGGCGAGGGAGGTCGTGGCGTTGGCCGCGTTCGGTGATCGTCTTCGGGAGGAGCGTGTGGCAGAGTCCATCTGTCGCTTCGTATGTTGATGCATTACACTGTGCAAAGAAGCAATGTCAGCTACGGATCGAAGAAGGTTGAAAGAGGTCGATATGGCGTTGGGAGAGGGACATACCGAGCGTAGCTGTTCATGGCTTGCAGAGGATCATCGAGATTGTACTCGGTTTGAAAGTTTTGATGAGCAGCCACAGGCTCGTCGTATGCACCGTTCATGTAGACGGTAGTGGATGAAGCCATGGTATGAACAGAGGATGTGAATTGGGGTTCCGATCTCAGATGTATTTGTTGGAGGTTTGAGGTTTGAGGTTGGAGAGTGAGGAATGGTATGGTGGAGGATGGTGGTTGATCGTAGTAAACAGATGGTTTGGATGCTAATCTTGTGAAGGGAAAATCTGCTGAACCCCCAGAGATATATACAGTAGTCACGTCGGCAGTACGAATTGATCGACTGAAATCATCGTGCACTGCCTGCCATAGGGGTGACTTACAGTATCTCCTTGGACCCCCAATGATCTTGGCATGGAGGACACGCCAGCCTTGATCCGGAAATAGATTAACGGCTGGCAGTCTCTGGAAACGAAGCCCCCGGCACCACCACGGAGTGTAGCTCCCGACCAACCAGAGAGTGAGTGCATCCACCCCTTCCGTGGAGAGGAGTAGCCCAAAGGTTTTCAGGGTCCTCAGGGTTCCGTCATATTGCCATGCCTCTTTACCGAAAACGAGGAATCAACGAGGAGATTCAGCCGCAGTGACGTCGGATGATGTAGGCCCGAGTCGAAAGTACGTCATTGTGTCACCGTGCGCACGCTGATCAATGGGCCCGCCGGCGTCATCGGACTTCGAACTTGACTTCATCGTCGTCATCTCATTAGTCAGACACCCCTCGGAAAACGCTTTGTTCCATACCAAGTACCCGACAAACACCGTTATAAGGACGGGAGGTTACCGCGCATGTAGCCGTCCGAGGATGTACCGATGTAAGCAAAGCATCAAGCTCGAGCAGAAGGATAGCGAGGTCATGTCGAGCAGGTTACCTTACCTTCCGAGTACGTTACCTATAGTGTTGGGAATACCGTTGTCTTGTACCTTGCTGTAACTCCACGCCTTGCATAAAGAGGCGTTTCTGAGAAGAACTACCTTAGGTACTTCGTAGGGTGAACGAAAATAATGAGCAGTCGCGTCGTACTCGTAACTTACCATGGTTCAAGTCATGTCCGATGACGGAAGGGGCCGTTGCCCATTACCCTTAGGTAAGCCGCCTGCCTTCCAGGTTGCCTTAGCCCTGAGTGATGTCAGATTCCTACCTACCTTACTAGTGCTACTGATGCCAAGCATGTTATGCGCGCGCTTTCGTGATTGGTTCAGGTGTTTATGAGCAGCAGATATGAACATAAACGGATACACATAATTATGAACACTAACAGTACCATAGGGCTGCTGCTTACATAAGGCAAAGTCCTCACAACTTTCAACTTAAGCTAATCTGAAACCTCACCGACACGCTCGGGCTTCTGTCACACACAGCTCAATTCAATTTCGCATTTCGCATTTTCCTTTCCGTCTGTCTCTCAACAGCTTACTTCGTACCAGTACGAATACTTGTAGCCCGTAACTGGAAATCTCAAACTCAAAGCCGAGCGTACATCCTTTCCTTTCCTTTCCTTGGCTTCGCTGAATATAATATAGTAATTGGATCTGCTACTTCGTACTTGTTCGGATGAATGCGACAAGTTGCTCCATCCGAACGAGTCCCGTAGGACTGGGTGTGCGCTTTGCGCTTTGCGTTTCAAAATTGACCATCCGATGACTTGAAGCAACATTTGCGATGAACGCCGGAAGTGTCCATTCTCTCATCCAAAGCGGCAGACATGTATAGAGGACACATAAAGCCTCCGTCCCATGTCGAAGACCCTCTGCTCTTCTCACTTCGTTATGGTGAGATGTGATCATGATCAAGATGACATCTCATCCTTTTCCCTTCATCAGTCTCTTCGTCATCCTTGCCCTGGCGTACCTTGCAGAAGGTGTTCCTCCACGCCCGGCCATAGAGCAAATACAATACGTCAGTCTCCCACCCACGCAAAACATCCTTGATCGGATAAGTTACATCCCCACTGACCCACTTCCGCGCAGGGCTTCAACTGCCCAGATCTTCCGTCGCCGCACTGGGTCAATCGAGGCCGCTATCCCAGACTGTACTCTTTCTGCGCCCAGCGAGGGGCCTGCTTCTGCCGCCGGCGGGTGATGGACCAAGCCGTGCCCTTCCCACTCGATGCCACCGCAGCCACTGCTCTTACAATATTCTGCTCGGCCGAGGCTGAGGCGCGCCGGAATAACAATGCAGAGATCCTGTCTGGAATCGGCGTCTGTCACAAGACTTGTATGTGCTTTGGAGGTCCGTTGCGGGAGGGGAACAATTGGCTCGGGGAGCAGGATGATATGGAAGCGGCGTTTGCGCGGGTGGGCGGTCCGTAGAAAGGGAAACTGCTCCCTTGGTGCATCAAAAAGTGAGGTCACTTGCTGCGAGTCGTCTGGATCGTTGCTCTCGAGCCGGTTTCGTCCCCAGCATGATGCCAGAAGGAACGTCAGAGTTGGGGACTCGTCGAGATCTTACTTGCATCATGAAAATGTTTGACACTTTGAGTTATTGCTAGACCTAGAGTGGTTTCGCGTTGGTGTACAATTGCTCGATGTAGTTGTGCTTGCTCTCGAATTTTGGAGTGGCATCACTTACCATCCCGTTGACAGAGATCAGTGAGAATGAACGCAATGACATCTTGGGTATACAGGCTGTGGAGCAGTGTGACCTGTTGTTAGTAAGTACATGCTCAGGAGGGTTGAGAAGGGTAGACACAACCGTCCAAACAGTCAGCTTTCCATTCTCATCAACTGCACTGCACCTCTTGCTTTGATCTGATCGAGATGATGAATTCTTTAAGTGGTGGAACAGTAGGCAGCGGAGAGCCGTATGAAAAGAATGTGTGCGATTTTCACAGGGAAACCGGCGTGGACTACTTTGTAAGAAGCGTCCAAGTATTTATGCCATGCCTGGTGGGCTACCGATGTTGCCTTACATTGGGGCTTCGGTGGATCCGCACCCAACTTGTTGGGGTTTGAGGTTGTGAATCAAGCACCACGCCGTTCGTCAGCCTCGGGTCTCCTTGGTGTGAAGGCTATTTCTGCAGAGGTCGATACGCTGCCCTTTGGCCATTCGGCTATAATATTAATGCTGTAAGACCCGTGAGCAGCGTCAATAGGCATGATTTTCCCAGATGCGAGATATTGCGGACTGAAGAGATTCCGACCATTTCGAAACAGGAGTAGCCACCATCCAGGGATTCCATCAAAAAGCGTGACTGACTCTGATAGCTTTCAGGAAGGCAGTGCTTCTATTCCAGACTTAGGCCACCAGAGCTGTAACCTTTCCGCTTGATGAGGGGAGCGTCCACAACCCTGTACGTGGTCAGTTGGGAGGCTGAGAATCTAGAACTCAGGCCATCAGAGTTATGCCTTTTCCGCCAATTTTGGAGACTGGCATACTATCACTAAGCGTGAGACGCATGTGTATGCGGCCAGTTGGGGTGCCAAGAATTCATCCGGTAGCGTGAGAAGTCTATTTCCTTGGCCAGAGAGTCGCTGAGAGTCCATCGAGGACTGGGGCAAGTCCTTCCATTTGCCCAGATCGGACGCCGAGAGTAGTGTGACAGATTTATATATAGGGCCAGATGGGAAAGATGTCGTTGCTCACTCATGCCACTAGTTAAAGAATTATCATTTCCCCAAATGGGGTGCTATCATTCCAGGTATATGTGGAAAGCCGGTGAAAGCGTTGACACTGTAATCTGACTCGGGAGACGTTAGGGGCAGGGGAGAGAAATGACAATGCAACTGTAAATTATTCCAAATACTCCTCTCCTCAACATTGGTATCCAGCTAGAAAGTGCACTCTAGAGAGCTTGAAAAACCGCTCAGAGTAAAAGGTTCGGCGAAGGACGTTCGTAAGGGCGTCACATTTGTTAACGATACAGCCTGTTCTCCAACGAAGCATATCTCTAAAGGCAACCGTTTACACATAGCCTGCACTGGTTAGCCACGACCGTTCGAGTTAACAATTTGCGGAACGCACCTTTTCTCGCTCCCTGGAAGAAGAACCTGACAGTAAACACCTGTAAACCAGCCATTGTAGCCATCATCAAGCTCTCGATGACACTAAAGTTGAAGATCCTCCTCTCCGTGCTGCGAACCGTACTGAAATTGCGGTTCTCCCTCGTGCGAAAGTACTTTTGGTTGCGGTTGATGGTCGAGAGCTGGCCGGACAGCTTGAAAATCGACTCTTCGAGCGCGGAGGTCTGTTCCGGCGACGTGCCTTGTTTGGAGGGGAGCTGAGCGCGCTGCTCGTTCTCGACCTGGTGCAAGGGAATGGCTCAGCATCCAGACAGGAAGGTGGGTATGAGGGATGAAATATCCGCAAGCCGTACCGCTATCTCGAAGTCCACCATCTTCTCGGCGAAGGTGGACATCTCGTTGTTGAAGCAGAAGCGGTACTCCCCGACTTCGTTGGCCGTGAAGACGAAATCGCCTTGTCGCTCCTTGGACCCGTCCATGATCTTCTTCTCGTTGGGCCCGACCACCGAGTAGTCGACGTCGAACGAACCGCCCGTTTGCACCTTTTCGCGATGATTCGTCAGTAAGACACCGCCATCGTTCTCGAGTAGCGGCAATCATACGGCGAAGTAAAATGCGATCTTTGCACCCTTCTGCGTGACGGAGGTGAAGAAACAAGCCTTCTCGTTCGGGGCAAGTTTATATGTGAGAGCGGTCGCCGATACCGCCGATATCAGATAGGCCAACGCGCCACATAGCAACAGTGAAAGTTGCATATTGGGCTATAGCGATATGTAGTGTTTTGCTCTCAGTTGTAATGATATGTCGAGTTGGAGGACAATCTTCTTGTTAAAAGAGCCACGCGAACTAGAGTCGCATACCTTCCCCTGTAGTCTTGGCAAACACCTACAAGTACAGGTAGACCTACCAGATACGTCAAGTAGGTAGACAGATATTTTTATATTGGCTAAGAACTTGGAAAGTGCGCATCAGAACAACAGAAGAAGTGTCAGAAGCATACAAGACTCAGCCATACTGTGTAAATCTATACAGTACGTCCATCCAGATGCGCCCCACGTCCGGATGATATCTCTACCTATGCCTCTTTCAACTCCATGCAAGCAGTAGAATCGAAGACTGCCAGCCCAGCAATGCCGTCCTTACCGTATGAATATCGAATCACCCCGATTCCAGAAGCTCCGCGTTTTATTTACATGATCTAGGCCCAGAAGGTCATCACTGGCAGTCGCAACCTCGGAGAGGATATCATCTAACAGCTGTCAGCAGCCGCCGGGTTTAGACACTGAAAAGGGCCACACATACCATCATTGAGATAGATTGGCTTGGAGTAGGTGGAGCGCTGTACGACAGCAATTTTAATCTTCTCGAATTGTTTACCCTTGATGCCCGTCCGCTTCGATAATCGTTCTTTTGTCTCCTTGAAAAGCTCGCCCTGGACCGAATCAGCGCACGCTGCAGATACGTGTGTGCGGAGGTAGACTTACCGGTTTCACCAAGAACTTGAACGGCACACCGTGAGGCTTGTTGGGCTCTTTGTCGAAGTGAAAGGCGTGGATGGCCCTATCGTCCTTGTCCGCATTTTGCTCCTCTTCTGGTATTCTTTCGGCGTACAAGGTCACGAATTCATTGACACTCGCCACGCTATAGTCCTCGCTGAGTTCTTTGTGAATCTTGCCGCCGTGCGCTTCGTAGATCCGGGTATTCCGTATCGTCTCATCATCAAGGTTAGCCTTTTTCTGTAACAAAGCTAACAGATCGGACATGACGCCGTTCTTGGCCACAAGGATTTCGAAGGTTTCCTGTCGCTCAGTCAATTAGACGTCTTCCGGTTGCAAGAGATTCTCAAATCGGGAATTGCTCACCTCTTTGGTCACCCCTTCGCTGACCCAGGTGATTTTGAGGGGCTTCTTTGTCTCTAGCTCACTGAGACTCAGGTCTAGGACCTCGAAGAAAAGTGCGTTTGACGACTGCGTATTGCTTCCATACGTACTGTAGGGAGGGGTGAAGATCTGTTGGAGTGTTTGGTTGTTGTTACGTTTGACGATGGCTTTAGGCTTGCCGTTCGTGGAGTTCACGGTGGAGAACCGAATATGGGTTGGGTCGACCTTCAGGTGCTCGCCGACCTTTGAAGAGAATTGATCATATGACATCTTTTTGTTGAGAGTAATTTCGAAGCTGTCGTCCTCGGCATCCTTGACGATCACTTTGGGGCAGAATTTGACGTTGATCCGGTTTAGCAGGTAATCGTAAAAGTCCTTGGCATCCGTATAACCGCCAACTCCTGCAGACACGGATGCCCTGAAGACCAATTAGCGTACGACACATTATCAATGTCGTCCTGCTTACCCTTTCTCTGATGTTGACTTTTGGAAACAAATGATGTCTCCGTCTTGGATCTCGGCTTGCTGCAGTGTTTGCTTCGGCTTCAATGGTTCGATCATGGAATGCTTAATCTCCTGCCTTGCGGTCAGACTTGTCGACAGTTGACGACAATATGCTTACCTCGTAAAGGCTCACTTGCGTTCCTTGCGACCAACCCATGAGCTTTTGTATGAGTGATATCAAGTCACTGACTTTCGAGTGTCTCCGAATGTAGAGGTGACCAGCGCCCTTCAGAGTCTGTGACTCTGGATCGAAGTGTTTCACAAAGACGAGGATAAGGGCATTGTTGTTGGTCTGTGGCTGCATGTCTGGCCACACAGCCTTGCCATCTTCCATGGTTTCGGCAACTTCGACCCATAAGCGGAAAGCGAGATGTCTAGTGCCGAACTTGTTGTGGGCTTCTTCTACGGTCATCTCGGGGTCCATGAGCGGCTGATCCGGTCTGATGGTCTTGTTCTGTCGGTTGACCATGACCCATAGCCGAATCCGCTCAGGCTCTTCCCCGTGCTCCTCCGCGACAGTCCTCGAGAAGTCGCCAACAGTGGTTGTTCTCAAGATACGGTAAACCTTCGGGGCAGCGGGGTTGCCAGGCTCTGCCTCCCAGGGAGAAAGATCGAAACCTTGATGGGCCTTGAAATTGTCATCAGTGACGAGGCAAGCGTTCAAGTAAAGATGTTGCTCCTCGCGTTCTTTTCTCTTCTGCTCCAGCAAGGCCCTTTCGGCTGCAAGTCGTTGGCCTGCAGAGAGGTCAGGAAAATCTTATGACTGGAACGATTGGGGTACAAACCGACATGCTGAGGTATATCTCCCTTGGTGACTTCTAGGAGTATATCATCTACCCTTGTTTGCCTTATGTAAACCAGCATGTAAGCGCTCATCGAGCGTTTTGTTGAGAGCGTCCGCGTGTACGGGTTACGGACACCCGTGTTACCATTCGTCAACTTGTAATCGCCTCCGAAGTTTTCCTCCAGTGCTTCCTTGAGCGTAGCCCTCGTGACCCTGTCGTCATCGAATTTGTAAAAGTGTCCGTCTTTAGTTGGCTTAAGGAATGCGTAGTAGTGACCTGCGTTGAAATCTCCACTATGCACTAGAACTCCATGAAGCTGATAGAGGTACGACTCCGATTTGTCGGCGTCGGCGGAGAGGTATGGAGATGCATCAAAGACTTCAGGGAATTCGTAGCGATCATTGACTTTCATCATTGCATCACGGTTGACGTCGTACTCGAAGCGCTTTAGCTGGAGATGCAGTACTTGAGGGAAGCTCTCGAAAATGACCCCTTTCTTCGCATCTTGCAACCCGTAGCCTTCAGCGAAGTACTTGTTCTCACCATCCATCGTCTCTACTTGGACGTAGTCCCGAAGGCTGTCGTCCAGGTTCTTGTTGCCGCTCACGTTAAGCTGAATGTCCCAGAAGTCTTCCACCCTCGAAGACTCGTACTCGACGTTAATGCATGAGATGTACGTCTTCATCTTGCCGACAAACATCTTTGCCAGAGCATTCTCAGCTTCAGTACCCTTCATACGCTCTTCCATTCGTTCCATCAATATGCGAGAGAGTTCCTGGACATCTTGCTGTTCGAAGATATGTTTGGTTTCCCACCCGAATGAGGCGGTCAGTTCCTGCGTCGACACAGCAGTGCTGTTGGTTTGCAGTAAATAAAAGAGCCTTTGCAAGGCGTATGCACTGTTCGTCCGCTCGGCTTGTTGCTCTGTGGGTATTTGATAGATGGCCTGCATATGGTTAGTAAACCTTGACGAAGATTGAATGAGGAACCGTACGTACCTTGCGGAACGCATTTGTAAAATACAATGATTGTAGTAAAGAGTTGAGATAGCAGGTCGCCCCTTGGTTCTTTAGTCCCACCATACCCGTTTCTTTCTTGGAGTCGTAACTGATTGCGCGTTAGCGACGGTGCGCAGGTGGGGAGACGGTGTCCACAAACTTTATGAAGTTGTGCCATAAAACCCCTGTTGGATCTTTGAGGATACGCAAATAGGCGGTCACATTGACTGCGTTGTTCTCGACTAACGGTCTACTTCGATCTTCCCATGTGGGTGCGAACAGCTTCCGTAACTCAGCAAATCTGGTGAAGCCCCAGTCTCCCTCTTCGGCGTTGAACCGATGATTGGCAGCTACAGCGGATACCCATTAGTTCCAGGACAGCTTTCAGCAGTTGGAGACCCTACAGTGTTGTACGTAGATCGAGGGATCGTTTGGATTCCATAATACCAGGGCAAATTGCACGCATGCGTACCAATCATCCGGCGGTTTATCCTCATGGCCTTGCTCTAGGTAGAAAGATGCGTATTCAACGTTGTTGCCGTACGGGAAGAATAGCACCCGCCTTTGGTTGCATCAGCATGCCACAACGTTCGTGCTCTTAAACAGCAAATGCCCAAGCGAATCGGGGTACCCACCATGGATGACCGCCACACTGAAACGTTGGCCCACGTTCCTTTTTCGCCATATTCCGCCAACCTTCGATCTTCCATGTGAAGACAGCTTCAGTCTCCGTCTCTTGATCTGACGCCAGTTCGGAGAAGATCCGTGCTTTCATCGCCTCATCTACCCAGAAACGCAGTCAGTCTTCCCGCCACCAGGTCCAAAATCCGGGGTGTATCAGATCGAACATACAGTCGTCTGCGAGCTGCTCCAGGTCGGAGTCATCCACCGAGCCGTCCGGGGATATGACGGCGACTTCTTGCTTCTCGTCGACTTCCTCGAGGTGGTCCACAAGCATGGCGTCGCCCGTAAGCTGCATACCGATCAAGCGGGAATCCAAGTCAGCCACGCCTTCATCCTCGTCACTTGGGTTGTTGGCCATTGTTTTGAAGACGTTTGTAGCTTACAGCATCCATCATCTCAAAGGGTACGAGTAGGTTAGATATAATTCAAGAAGAGTGGCGGCCGCGGGGCGGCGGAACTTTCCAGCGCAACGGTCTCAAGTGGTATGTACAAATGAGGTACAAAGCGGTGGGGGAATGGCCTTCTAAGGTAGATAAATGGGACTTCTTTCTTGGTAGAGAGAAGACAAAAACAATTCCGTCGCAGGAGTAAGATAATCAATTGTTGTTGGCAGGATAGGATCTACTACTAAGTTATTCCCTTCCGGTCTAGCAGTTGCGGCAAAATTGTGTACGTAAGTGAAGTTGGTCAATTGTCCCGGTCAGAAGTAGTCAGTCAGTCACCTTTGCTACCTTCCAGTGTACAGTGCCGGTGGAAATTCTGGGCCATCCACAAATCCACATCAAAAACAGCCCCACAACCATCATGACTGCTTCTTAAACTTCAGCAATGCCTCACCCATTGTCTGAGTACACTAGGGGCCTCATCAACAGTCAATTGATCTGTGAAATGTCAATTTCATCAATTCATGAGGACACAGAGATGTCTATTTGACAAATTTGAAGAATGCAAATGAACTGATGAGTATAAGAATCATTCAAGACCTTTAAACTTAAAAGAAGAGATCAATTTAGAGCTCTGATCTTAACAATGAAAGAGATACTGACTGAATATCTTAAAAAAAGATTCTGAGTTTACTGTAATGAGATAAGATGATTTCTTTAAGACAAATTTAAGATTGATGTCAAGCTTAAAACATTGTCTGATGTTCTGAAGAGAATGAGACATACATAAAAGATGATGAAGATCTTTGTTGTATGATTCAATGACTAATATTTGTAATTTTAATAGCTACAACAGAAAGTCACTCAACAAGATGATGATCTACATGCAGAATGACTTGTTTAGCTAATTAATTGAACTGCAGATCAGCTTGTCTTTGTTGATGAGTCAGCTGCAAATGAATGAAATAAGAATTAAAAGTTTGAATAATTATGTTGTAAAGTGAGAATCTTAATGTCAATCTTATTAAAATGAAGTGAATGATGAAGTGTACTGTCAGCATACACTGTCAAAGAATACATGACATAAACAGTCAGACAGAGCTCTATAACAGAAGTTTTATTTAACTTCTTTATATAAAATTATGTTTTTTCAGAGTGCAGTTCTTTTTTAAAGTCATAATCTGTTCTAATCATAAACAATGTCTCTATACATCACTTTAAGATATGTCTACTGATCTCTCTGTGTTTAGTTACTAACATATTACTAAAAATTAATCAATATATACACTGAAACTAATGTAAAGCTTATTTTTCTTTTTTTTTACTTCTCTAACTACAATTTTATTGAACAGTTCTTTGTTATTCTTAAGCAGTGAATGCAGTGACATGAAGATCTTGTGAAGAAGTATAAGAATAACTTTAAGAAATTTATATGATTAACAGTGAAGAAATATAACAGTAATAAACATTCTGAGGCACATTTTTGAAGTGCATATATTGAAATGAAGTTAATAGTCACTGATAATGACTATGAATTTTAGATTAGACAGATTTAGAAGATAAAAACATATAAATTAAATATTATTTAATACTTTAGAAACTTCACAACTGCTATTAAGTGCATTAATGAGTCTGCAGCATCAGTTATTTTTATCTGTTTTATCTATTTTATTTATTTCACTTTATTCTTCATATCTTTTACAATTCTCTTCTTTGCTCACTCTCTAATTCTTTTCTTTAGCTGCTTTTCTAATTTTAAAAAAATGTTTAAGTTTCTTCAATCTTAAATCTCTGTCTTTCTTATCTGCTTTACATTATACAGTTAATTTTACAGCTATTTATATGCATTCTTCAGCAACACTGAATACTTCAGAATCTGTTTCTTAAATCATTTTATATATTAATATAGAAGCTTCATTAATTCTGTATTGTCACTGCTGACAGGACTGCTTTTCTTTTTATGAAAAAGAGATTGATGTAAAGATGATTATTGTAAAAACTGTGAAGCAGACTTTAAAGAAGGTGAAGAAGATAGCTGAGATGAGAGTGAATGAGATGAATGCATTGAATAATGCATTTGATATTGTAAAGAAGACAGAGAAGATGAAGAAGACAGAGTAGCATAAGAATGTTGATAAGAATGCTGATAAGAATGCTGATATGATGATGAAAATAGATAAGATAAAAAAGAAAATATATATAATAATGAGTACTGTTACAGACTCTGCATAAGCATTGATGACATTAAGAATATTGATGAGATCTGTTTTATGTGAACATGAATAGATGCAAAGACTGAGAATAATATGAAGAGTAAAGAAGATTGTGAAGAAGACTATAGAGCAGATGATGAAGTCTTTTTTAAAGAAGATAAAGAAGATTGATCAAGCATGTGAAGAACTTGAAGAAAAGAACTTAAAATGATGACATTTTTATTGCTGATGACTTTATTTCAGACAGTGAAATGATTGAAATTCAGAGCATAATGCTTTTCTTTTAACATTAAGTACTTTCTTTTCTTATTCTTGCACTCTGCATTGTCACAGTGTCACTAACAAATCAGATATTTTACATAATTATTCAGTTTTAATTTCAGCTTCTCTTACTTCTTCATAACTGTTCAGTTCTTCTCTGTAGCTGTTTACTGTATCAATTAGTATAGACACTTTACAGAAAACAATTGATTTACTTTTTTCTTCTATAAAAAGACTATCTTTTCTTTTAAGAACTTCAAATCATTACTATCTATAAAGTTATCTTGAATAAATCTTAAGACTGTCTTCTATACAAATTTAATATTAACAGTTATCTAAATGTTCTTCTTCTTATTCTTATATCAGATCAGAAAAATAATCTTTAAATTGATTTATCTTTCTTTATTAACATTCTTTAAATTCAAGATCAAAGTGTTCTGTTTTTTAATTTCATCAGCTAACAGTCATGCCTTAATCTGCTATTGTTGCACTCAATAACTTTTAGATTGAATCTTTTCTTTTAATTTGATCTGCTCATTTATCAAAAATGCTGAGTAATTGAAACTGATGAGATTTATCATTTTACTCTTGTCAGAGAGACTTTTCTTGTCAAGAAAGACAGTTTAATGAATTAAAAACATAAATAGAGCTTTAATTGAAGTCTTTTTTCTTATTAAATTAACACTGTCAATGTCTTCAAATTCACTGACATCAATGTTCTTGACATTCTGAGATAAAGAAAGTGTGAAAGAATGTTTAAGGCCTTTTAGATACAGTTTTAATGAAGATCTTGTCTTAATATTCTTTCTTTTACTCTTTGACATTGAGACTGTCATTATAGGGCTTTGAAGATGTTAATTGATCTTGTGAGTGTGTGATTTTGTGAATGAATACAGAAGTGGCAGGTTTTACTAGAAAAACAGGTGTGTTTTTTGCTTATGGTGTGGATGGCCCAGAATTTCCACCAGCACTGTATACCAATCTTAGTCCCGGTTGGTACAGGATGTAGGAGTTGAACATTGAATACAATATGCTATGAGGTGTTGCATTCGATCCAATGCATGACTACAATAATAAGAAAATAATCAGAAATTCCATAAGAAAAGAATGACACCGTACCTTGGGTATGACCACGAGGTATCACTAAGGTAAACCGGGGAGCTGCTGCTGACTAAGATTATTGGTACGCAGAACATCTATACTATACTATACAACGACAACTTCCAAGACTTTAACCGATTGGCTCTCATAATTTGCACACACGTGACTTCGCTGTGCCAGAACCCACTCGTCTGTTGCTACAAGACCTGCATGTGGGGGACGAGTGGGACGAGACACTCAGGGCACGTCCCCCATTGACTCATGACTGCCATATCTCCTCTATATAAAGCCCCTCCACGGTGACAGAAATTCCTGTCTCTCAATCTTCGTATGGACTCTGTGGAATGTTTAAGCACAGAGGACGGAGGGTGAGAGCCGTCCACGTCCACGCAGCTTGCCTGCATCAATGCCGCTTCCTGAACGCGAAACCCACTCTGCCTCCATGGAGACCGGCGCAGGTGCTTGATGAGTACGTTCGCTCTGCCAACCCCACTTATCCTGCTGTTAATCCCCTTTTCCAGAGCTGATTGTGTTGGCAGATGGGTTCAGCGAGAAGCAAGGCCGATCAGCTTGCGTCAATTGACCTTCTTCGGCCGAACCCTGACGGAAAATCGCCTGATCAGCTCTGCCAACTATGTGCGGACTGAGTTGCCGACAAGGTCTCACGTTCTCCTAATCGTGGTACCCCGAACGCAGCTAAAGCCATACGAAACACAGGATTGCCCACCGTCTTCGTGACATGCAAACGCTGCCCTACGTCGTTGTCACAAATCCCCACATGTCCCACGTCTACGAATTATATTACAAAGCTTTCGAGACCCTGCGTCGCGTTCGAGAGATCAAGACGGTTGAGGATAACGAAAGCTATTGCAAAACCATCAGCGATACGTTGCGAGAGCATTTGACCGTCATCCCGCGATTGGCCATGGGGGTACTCGAGTGTCAGGACCTGATGCGTCCCGCAGAAATGGACAAGTTCATGAACACTCTTCTGCGATCTGTACATACTCCTCGGCTTGCTTCCCTGGGGACTCCTGAACACTGACACCAAGCTTCTTGCAGCGCATCTCCCGCCGTGTCATCGCAGAGCAGCACCTCGCCTTGACTGAAACCTTCAATTCGCCGTGGCATTTCCCAGACGCCAAGATCGACATAGAATCGAACGCGGACTTCATCGGGGAGGTCTTTCTCCGCTGCAATGCCAAGGAAGTCGTGGAGCGGTGCGGCAAGACAACACAGGCACTCGCTCGAGAAGCGTACGGACCCAACAGTCCCATACCGGATATCAATCTCCGAGGTCACCTCGACGCCACCTTCCCCTACATCCTGAGCCATCTGGAGTACATCGTCGGCGAGTTGTTGCGGAATTCCATACAGGCCGTCGTCGAACGGCGAGGAGACAGCCCCGGCGATCCACCCCCGATCGAGGTTCTCATATGCGAAGCTCCCCAGCACGTCATCATCCGGTTCTCCGATCAAGGCGGCGGCGTACCGCGGGAGATCCTTCCGCACCTCTGGTCCTTCAGCAAGGGGCCTCGAAGCCAGACGCGCTTGAAGAACCTCCTTCAAGTCCCGAAAATGGCTGCCACGATGCAGGAACTCCGAGTCTGCGATGCGCTGACCGATGATAAGGTGCCGTCTTCACCCGCGAGTGGTGGAGCTGGTACTGGCAAAGATTCAGGACAGCCCAATAGCTCGCTCAGTTCCTTGACTTCGCGCCCACCGAACTTACGGCTCGGGATGGGCCTGCCCATGAGTCGGGTTTACGCCGAATACTGGGCGGGGAGCCTGGAGCTACACAGCTTGGAGGGTTACGGCGTCGATGCCTTCCTCCAGATCTCGAAGTTGGGCAACAAGAACGAGCAGCTCAGTACCAGGGCGAGCATGGACGCAGTCTGATAATCAATGGTAGACTCTTTGAATGGTCGTAATGGCCAGATAAACACACCCGAGGGTCTTCAGAAGTACTTAACCGATGAACATGACATACGCAGTAAGTACAGGAGTGAAAGAAGACTGCAGAGCGTAGGTATACCACCTCAGACGTTGCATCATAACAGTACGCAAGCGCCAAAACACATCGCTATGTATACGCCAAATACACGAATGCTGTGAAAGAGCCCGGATGCGGCACTACAGGCGCAAATCCCAGCGGCGATACACTGCACTCCTGGGCGTCAGGAGTCCCTACTCTGACCCTCACGAAACTTTTGGTCAACTACCAAACCTCAACGCACTTCCGCCTCTGCCCGCACTACCCGCCAAGAGTCCAGGCATTGGACTACTGGCCCTACTCCCCAGTCGTGGACTCCGAGGCGCGCTGGATGCTCTCGTGGCCAGACCCCGGCCTCGCTTCAAATCCCGCAGCTCCTCTTCTTTCTTCTGAAGCATGTCATCCCTTTCCTTGAGGGTGGCCTCCAACTGTTTTGCCCTCGCCAGGTGGACCTGATTCTCAGTGGACATGTTGAGCTGCCGGAGTCTCGCGGCTTCTCCGCTCGCTTGCACTTTCAGGGCGGAGACTTCGGTTTGCAGGTCGGAGAGGGCGGATGCGTTTTCTGCCGCGGCTGTGCTTGCGAGTTGGTATTGCTGCCTGGTGAATTCGAAATCTTTCGTCAGACTCGCCAACCGTTTCTCCAACTGCACTTTATCTGTAGCTAGCTGTGCCGTTTCCGCTTTCGCGCTTTCCAGCGCTGCAACCTCGGGTACGGCCGAAGATGAGAGCATAATCCGTGCATCCTTCAGATCTGTCTCGAGGCCCCGTTGCCTTTCCTTTAACCTGTCGATTTCGACTCTTTGAGTCTCGTACCGACGATGGGCTAGAGCAGATGCGGCGACGGCAGCATCACGCTCCGAGCGGAGCGTATGCAAATCTGTCGAACGAGATTCGTAGCGATACTGGAGATCACTGAGAGCGTCGACATGCCGTTTTAAACGCTGCTGAGTTGTTGTGATGGTACTTTGAAGCTCGACTTCGCGGGTGGCGTGGATTGCCTTGAGCGACTCGAGTTGCTCCTCTGCTCTTTTCAAAGCTCTCTGCAAGTCGTCCACCTTACCGGGCGCCTGCTTCCCTATCAGTGTGCTGTTATACAAAGCCCAGGGGGGAGAGCACAAGTTACCATTTGAGACGGCTGGGTGATCGAATCACTGATGTGGCTGATATCTGCGACGGGGGTCAATCTTGTCCTTTTAGCCACAGAGGTATCATAGTCATCATCATCCTGTACACAAATACTGTAAGCCTAGTGCAAACAAGACATCAGTCCATACCTAGTATGGCCAACATACCATTGCTCTTTTGCAGTTCGAAGTAGGCGCAATATCCGGTACTGGACTCTGCTGCGTGGCAGATCGTGTCGAGTCCGCCTGGGATGAGGACTCTAATAGATCAACGTCAACCAGCTTAGGCATCAGTGGCAACTTCAACTGATCGCGTCCACCGAGGGATAAGGATGCTGCCACCTCCTCCGCAGCTACCCGAGGCCCGGGCATGTCCGGGGGCAGTTGACCGACTTTGTGCCGGGTTTGAGCAGCACAACTGACGAGTGCTTGTAGCCGTTGAACTCCTGTCAACGAGCTAGGCAAGCACTTTTCGATATGTTCGGCTGAATTGACGACAAGGAGGTGGATGAGTGGAGATAATTTTCCAACCTCGAGCATATGAGCCCGAAGTGCTGTAACACGGGGTTCTTGCGTATTGACCGACTCATCAAATGCTATTACTAGCGCAGCTGTGCTGACGATCGAGCTCGAGTCTGTAGTGGCCAGCAGGGTGAATCTTAGGGGTCCTTCAGCCGCAGAGTCGGATCTTCGCATCACATCCGGACGAACGTAAGCGGCGTGGTAGGCCTTGAGAAAGGTCTCGAGAATATCTAGCAGCTTGTCGTGAGACGCTATGATGACGACGTGTATATCTCTAGCCCGCGCTGCGGTAATAAAAGCTCCAAGGAATTCAAACTTTCCACTGCAAGTCTTAGCCCACTGGGCTTGATCGGTCTCAGAAATCTGCTCCTGGGTCATGACCGTCAAGGTATCAAGGTCACTGTGTATAGTAAGCTTGATGAGACGTACTATCATCGCACGCATGTCGTCAATCATACGAGAGTCTTCCGCAACCTCGTGCTGGACAAAACTCTCGATGTCCTGGCGCGAATTGTATAAAGTCTGTTTGTACTGCTCGACTATGTTCGGGTTGAGTGGCAAGGGGATGGCGTACTCCATCTTGCCCAGTAGAGGATGCCCGAAGCTTGAAGAACTGCTGGATTGCTGCGACATGTCGTCCTGCAGGTCATGCTTGCTCTGTTGTGAACTAAGCTCGGCAGCATCATCTGCTACCAGACTTGTCGACGACGGCCCCACAAGTTTAAAATTTCGATTCTCTTGGGAAGCTCGAGTAATGGGGTTTGGAATGTTGTTAGTCCTTTTGGTTAGAAGAGCGACCACTCGTGGATCGTACGTCGCAAATCGCGCTTCTTTCTCTGCCTTGCTTCTTGCAGCTGACCTTGCACGCATCTCTTTGATCCTCTCGAGTAGTGGAATGCGTGCTCCAGAAGATTGACTAGAAGCAGACGAGGGTACTATGTGTTCACCCGTGACTGGTTGGGCCCTTTCTGCCATTGTGTCGTTGTCTGTGAATAAGGAGGAAGGCGGGCCAGGTGCTTGGGTTACGAAGGTCTCCAGCAGTTGGGACGGTGCAGGCGGTATCGGAGAGCTCGACAGTTCGTGCTTGTCAAATTCGATTGACGTAAGAGGGATGTCTTTTCGACCATCAAAAATGGAGCTTACGGATGGTGAACCAGGAAGTCTGTGGAGCCCCCCACCAACCAAATTATCACTTTCCTTGGCACCTGAAGTGTCAAACGGTTCTCCTACCAAGGGACTACTTCGGTGGTAGTCACACGCAGTTTGCAGATCTGATACTCCTGGTGACTCTGTGACGAGATCCTCAGCCTGGATGTCCACTTCCTTCGCTCTTGAATTCTCGAACGGCGCTTCAGCGCAGGGAGAAAACGAGGGGCTACTTCGGTGGTCTTGATGCGCAATTTGCGGGTCTGGTAATCCCGGCGAACCTGTAACGAGGTCCACGACCTGATTATCTGCTTCTTTGGCTCTTGAAGAATCGAATGCCTCTTCTGGACAAGGACAAAACAACGGGCTATCTTGGTTATAGTAATACGCAGGTTGTGGGTTCTGGGTCAGCGGTGTGGTTGCTGTCGCGATGTTAATGACCTCCTCTGTGGGAGGTTGGCTGTCGAATGATAAGTTCGCGTGTGAATGTTCAATTGATCTGCTTGAAGTTGATGTGTACTTCAGAGGTTCCGCTATCGACTGCGAATCTGGTACTACAACCTCTTCGTAATCAATGACACGCTGAGCAAATGTCTCTTGAGTAGGCGAAGAGCTTCCAAGACCAGAATCCGGATGTTGTTGTTGCGACGATGATAAGTCCTGAGTCGAGCCGGAGGCGAGAAACTGCACGTATTGGTCCCGGTCAAAACTGCTATGCTGGGAGACTTGAACTGCCAGACCCTCTGATGGTGGAGCCGGCTGTTGAATCGGCTGGCTATCCTCAATCTCTAAAGCTTCTGGTCTCGGGGACGAGTCCTGAGGCGGTGCGGTAGACTGTGTTGGAGATGTGATGACCACGTCCCTACCCTTACGACGACGCGTTACGGGGCTGCTTGATTTACTCGCTGCAGGAGTCGAGGACACGTTTGTGTTCGCGATCCTCCTCTTGCCAGGTCCTCTTTTGGTGCTCCTCTTGCGCTGCCAATCTGCAACGGCCTCGGCGTTGGCGTGGCCTTTGGGTTCCTAAAAATAAGCCACAATTGATTAGCACGCGGCGCGAACACTTTCTTGAAGTAATTTCAATTGGCACGTTGGGTGGTGAGTGATTGGGTAAGGTGACGACTGGGGTGTAACAATGAGCTCTCACCCAAGTGGGCTTGAACTGCTCCCCTGTGCCGAGATCGTCCTCCCAATCGATAAGATATCGGCCTCTTTTCTCCTTGAGGATGGACTTGATCGTGTAATATTCTGGCTTGCTAACCACGCGACTGTTTTTCTGCTTCTGGATGCCTGCTCCAATTCGATTGCCAGGCGCATGTGACGCAAGTCTAAGTCTCTTCGCTGATTCTTGGCTTGAGCCCAAGTTGGTTGATATGTGAGTGTTGAAGTCTGGACTAAGGTTCCGTTTGCGTGAAGGCATCATGCGCAGACAACAAGCCAGGAGATGGCGGTTGGATGGAAGATGAGAGAACGGGCCATGATACAGTATTTTGAATCTTTGGTCACAATTGCCAATTCAAGAAGCTGCATTGTGCAGTGAATTCACTTCCGCGCATTGGCATCATCATCATCGGTCCTTCCGGTGTTAAGGTAATTATTGACATTATTATTTACACTTACACAATAAGGCCGGACTACCTAAGCGAGCTCACGGACCTCGGGAACCAATGCTCATTGCCAACTGCCTTCTTCTTCAGGTATATTATTGAACATTCCATTCCCCCTCCAACAAACGAGATTACTCTACACAAGGTATACCATAATGAATACCTGAACATAAGTGGCTTCAGTGATAGGGCAACAACTTTACAACCGGCTACTTCGCTTTACGGCGTCAAGCTCGCCCTTGCAAGCTTCAAAGTCAAAGTCCAGCTCCTCCATCGACCTTATCCTGTGTCTGCTCTCACCTCTCTCTGCAAAGGCTTTTTTGATTGCGGGAAACCTCTCCCTCGCCCACCGCTCTTTCTCACCCCACCTTGGCGGCAGCTTTCCCCTCCCATCTTTCCCGCCCAATGCTGGGTTTGGCACTGCTGTCAAAGCCCAGTCACGCAACTCATCCAAGTAATCAACATCCAGGGGAAACCCAAGCATGTGAAAGCCCCTCTCCGCGCCACGTTCCATGATCACAGAGCGTTCCCACCCCTCCATCTCCTCCTTGTTCGGGAGTGCAAGACGCCCTGACCACACTCGGGAGATTACTGCAGCTTGAGCTTCCGAAACGAAGAAAGGTATGATCTTCACTGGTAGACCGACGAACGCCAACGTGGGACGATCTTCGTAGAAGATGTGCCGGTAAACATGCTGCACCCTCATCCCGTCGGAAATGACGAGAGGCGTCAGCGAATCTAGAAAGGGGTACGAGTAAAGGTAGCCCGTACAGAAGACAATGGCGTCTATATCTTGTTCGATCCGCCCATCGGCAAAGCGTACGGCACGAGAATAGCTTGCCGATGGTAGGAATTCAACGATTTCGAGCGCTTCATCTTTGAAAGCTTGAGCCCCGGGCGAGAGGTAAGAGACGGATCTTTGCGAGAAGATGATCGGAAGCTTGCAGACAGTACTGATCTGTGCACCAATATCTGAGCCGGAAGCGGCATTACCTACCACAACCACTTTCTTGCCCTTGAAAAGATTTGGCCTACGGTAGGACCGGGAATGTGAGATGATACCCGGGTTTTGCTCGTTCCATCTGGCAATGCCTTCAATGTCAGGCACATAGGGCACGTTAAAATGTCCATTTGCAACAATGACAGCGTCATATATAGCTTCGCTCTCATGTTGTGACAGCATTTCTTTCGTCTTCACCGCCCACTTCTCTCGAGACGCCGATTTCTGCGGGCGTACATCCAGTACTTGTACTTGAAAATTGACTAGATGTTGGACTTCTTCTGCGTACTCTCTCAGATACTTCGCAACCTCCTTGCGGCCCGGGAACAATTGAGAATCTCTAGGAAATGGCTTGTCCGAGAACTGCATAAGAAAATTGGGAATATTTGTTTCGAGGGCGTCGTACATCGGTGACGTGAACGTCACCTTTCCTCTCGGGAAAAGCCCCGTGGCATACTTAGATCCACTGCTTGACCAGTGAAGCTCTTCAACAAGCTGATGCGGATCAACCTGTGGGACCTTGGTCGGGCTAACTAGAGCATCTGGAGTGTAATTCCACACTCCACCCACATTACTCCGTTGCTCAAAGATGTCTATCTTATCAAAAGCTTCCTCGGCGAGCAAGTACCTGGACGAGAGTAAGACAATTAATAACACTAAAGAGATAATATTGTCTGAAATCACATACTTGGCTGTTGCGATGCCTGAAGGACCCGCCCCAATGATGGCTACGCTCTTAACATCATATCTAAGCTCAGTGCTCATAATAGACCGAAGTGCATAGGTGAGCGCGCAGCAGGAAATGCAGAGAGCTTTTGATACCGGCCAGCGGCTGCTTATTCATGTAAGACAAAAATCTTCGTGTTTTCAAGCAGTTACATCGATCTCCACATCACAGTTGAAGTAGACGTTACAAGCAAGCATGAGCATCAACCTGCGAGAAACGTCGAGGTACTGATTAGGTACTGTACCTACCTGTACCTTACCTTGATGGTGCTATTAATAAGCCAACTCAGCCCTTCGAAACCATTGAGTCCTCATTGGCTAATGCAAGCTACAGTTCAGTAAGGTACCTTACCGTACCCATCTTTAAACACAACTCACACTAATACCCCAACACAGTCCGTACGACAACGCGATCTGCCAGTGGCGGAGGCAATGGCGGACTAATTGCGTCTTTGCCAATATCGAAGTCGCGGCCAGCACCCACGCTGTCAAACGAATCATTGCCCAATGGCCGAAGACATAGGCGCGCCCGCTCCAGCGTCGGACTCGTTCATACCAATTGCGGAACTTCAGCCATCCTGCAGCTCTGCGAAGGCAATAAGATCCGTGGTGGCCCTCCTATGGCCTTACTCAGCGTCGAACAAGTCCATCACTCTACTCTTAGTCGAGCCAGACTTTCGCTTACGCCGGAACAAAGGACAAGTGAGGGTTGAGTTCCATGGCTCTAGCGCTAAGGAAGTTGCAAGCTCGGGAATATGCATTGGTGATGAGGTTGTGCTGAGCTTGGAGAGTGGGGGTTGGGAGAGAGAGGAGGCGGGGCTGAGGACGCCCGGGACTGGGGTTGATTGGAAGCTCAGTTTCGGGGAAAAGTTGTCCATGCAGGTATGCTATCGTGATTTTTAGGTATCTTATTACCCAGTGTTGCAATCTGATCATGGGTCCAAGATTAGACGCGACTCGCATCAACTCGCAGACCTGAACGTTGACTATCCAAGCCTATGTCCAGGGCCGACGCCAACTACGGTTACCCCTTCAGGTACCCCACACTCGCGGACTGCAGCACCATCTCCAGCTTTCAGGTTCATGGCGAACTCAGAGTCAAACGTTTGGCGGTCCCCTGCCTTCCGCAAGCGGGCTCGGACGAGCTCTGTTTCCCTTTTTGACAGCCTCTATGATGCCTACGCCGAAGAAAGTGTAAATAAGCCTGCAAAGAGATCGAAGGTTGGGAGAGTCTCAGGACAATGGAGATACGCCGATCTGCCTGATCAAGATGATGGAGCAGACTCAGACTTGGCTGTTCAATGGATAAGCGAAGCTGTGGAAATAGAGGCAGGGCTTGAGCCAGCAATAGACGGAGGAACTGCTGATTCTCCACCGCGCCCGATTGGAGATCTGATCGAAGGGGGCGCAAATGAGCTAGCGGATTCCGCGGCCAAAGCACATCCTGTGACGTTTGAAGGGACATATTCACCCGAGACAGTGAGAAGACAGGAGTTGGTGGAAGACCAATCATTACCCATACTTTGGACAAACGCCATGCTAGAGACAACAGACTTAAGAGAAGGAACGACAATTGACGTAACCCAGGACCTGTCTTCTGTAGAAGGCCCCCTTTCAGGCTCAAACTTGCCAATCTACGAGGGGCAATCCAGACCGATGTACGGAGAGTCATCGAATTCTGACGGGTCCGCGCTTCACCCAATACCGACAGCCATGCGGACAGCAGAAACCGAAACCGCAAATCCATCCCTTGACGAGGATGTTAGGGAAGCTCCCGTACTTCCTAGTTCACCACTCCTCCATCCCACAGCTTCGACAGGCCTGCCGTTGATTCCACCCATCATGAGTCGCTTATCGATGGACTCTAGCGTCCATGAAGAGCGTCAAGATCAAGTATCCGAACTCAATTCTGATACGCTAGACGGAGAGTTTCAATCTCAAAGCACGCCAGATCCGATCAGCGCAGTACCCCATGAAGACGATCACGCAATTAGGCCAAGCACTGGCGATGATCAAGATATGGGTCACAATTACTTACATCTTGTATCGCCGTCACCATCTAAACAAAGACAGATGTTAGAAGGACGAAGCCCTAACTCAGGCGGGTTGATTTTTCTTCACCAGAAAGAGCGAGATTCATCCGATGGAGCATTCATGCCAACTGACCTCGTACAAGAAAGACTGGATATCCCGAATATTTACGCAAGAAGTTCTCTGCAGATGCAGAACATGCGCCCTGAGCCGTCGTCATCTGTGGGCTCCGCGTCAGAAAGTGAAATTGGAGATGATGACGAATTAAGTACGGAGGATTTCGAAGGCTTTGCGAGCAAGGAAATTTCCTCAGGGGACAGTGGTCGAATAGAGAGTATGGCAGAGCATGTGCCATTGGGAATAGCTAGTTCTGAGGAAGAGCCATTACGGGAGGCTGAAAGCGACGACGAAGAAGAGAATCCGCTTTCCCAACACCATTTATATAACGGGACAGACGCAAAAAACAAGAACATCGAGCGCTTGAGCGCACAGGGCCCTGAGATTATAGATCTTGCAGACGACTCTGAGGATAACTCGCAACCTGATGCGACTTCCCCAGAAGAGCAGAACATTGACGAAGTATTTTCGAGTCCGTTTGCCGTAAGCTCATCTTCGGAGGACGGGTCAAGGCCTTCGGAGTTTGATCTCGATTCCTCAAACGCACAATCCGTGAACAATGACAACACTTTTGAGTATATCACCTATCCGACCCTACCCGAAGAAG
>JAABUU010002536.1_pt1 | contig 25793 bp, 24 predicted proteins | sample 5559301 | NCBI WGS metagenome assembly JAABUU01 (sample SAMN10711884, study PRJNA513360) | rock metagenome | isolation source: Antarctica rocks | place: Antarctica: Victoria Land, Richard Nunatak white | reverse complement strand
TGGTGGGGGTGGATGTTTTGGGGGCTTTGCGGGTGGTGGTGGTGTGTAGGGAGGTGGTTCGTTCGTGCGCTTTGGGGGTTGGGTTGGTGGGTTCGGTGTCTTCGCGCTTGACGGCTTTATCGACGGCTTTGGTGCTGTCGCGGGGTGCGGGTTCGGGTTTGGGCTCGGTTGGGGTTTCTGTGGCGGGGGTTTCATCTTCTTTGGTGAGGTTCTGGGCTTCTGCTTTACTCCGCCCGGTCGAGCCCGGTATGGTGTTGGGGTCGGTTGTGGTTGTAGATATGCCGTTCGTGTTGGTTGGTCTGTTTGATGCCGACGACTGTGCTCGCTGGCGTGATTCTGGTCGAGCTGATTGTGCCGAGTTCTGGCGCGCTCGCGACGAGGGTGGTCGTTGTGGTGCGCTTGCGCTAGGTATAGGACTGCTGCGGTGGGGTTCTTTCGATAGCGTGGATGGACCGACAACTGGCGATGAGACTAGAGGTGGAGGCCCTGTAGCGGAGGTATTGGTGTTGTTCCTGTATCAGGTCAGCTCCAAGAAGACAGTTTTGAGGCAACGGAACATGTGTGTACCTTTTCCTTGCAGGTGCGCTCGACGCAGCACCCCCGCGAGCTCTTTTTCTCGAACCCTCGGCGGCTGGTGTCTCGCGCGGGCTTCCTGCCCCGCCTCTTCCGCCTACTCCATTGCTCTGCATAACAGTGCTCATCGATCTTTCCGTTGCTGGCACGCCATTGCCGGTATGCATTGCTGGCTTCTCTATCCTTCGCCGTTTGTTCGCCACCGTGCTGACATTGCTTGTCGGTCCATTTGTGATACCGAGACCCAAAGCTGTTACGTTCGATGTCCCTGAAGCGTCTGCAGCCTTTCGCACTTTACCGGTGCCAATTGGTCGCTTGAGCGCGCCAGTAGCGGTGTTTGGATGCAACTGTCGTCCGTCATCGAAGTCGGAGTCAGCATGGACATTGCGCTGTTTCCGAGCCAGCATCGCCTCCCTTCTGAGTTCGCTCCTCGAGACCGCGGCTTCACCCTCGTGTACAGCTGCCGCTGCAGCTGCAAGATTGTTCGCGGCAGCAACCTCCCGCCGCGACCGCTCCCCGGCTGTTGTGCCGTTGCCCCTCGTAGCAGACTTATCCGCATACGCCCAGTGCATGAGACTACCGTACCGAGCCTCTTCGCTAATTTCATTTTCAACGTATAGAAACGAGCTGTCGACGCGGGTGAGCTGCTTGTTGAGGGCTTCGGTTGCGGTGGATAGTACGTGGTTTTTCTCGTCGAGTGTCATCAACATCTCCTGTACAACGGCTCGAAGATTGTAGAAGACGCTTCTGCGCGCCATATCTGCATCGTCACCATATGCCTGGGCTTGGTTCTCATGCCCAGAAGTATTGTTAGTGGAGTCAACGGGTACAGAGCTATATCCGCCGGGAGCTGTGTTATTGATTGTCTCCGTCGCACTGCTTGTTGATGTCGAAATTATTGGTTTTCGGGCAGGTGCTGGCGTGTTCGTCGCTGCGGCTACCAGCTGGCCAAGGGTCTCCTCTGGCCCAAAGACCTTAGCATCGACTTCTTTGAGCAAAGTGAAGTGTCGAATGATCTCCTTTGGGAGCGCACTGATCGAGTCCGTAAAGTGTGTTATAGCTGGAAAGAAACCAGGAGCGCTAGTAGGGTTCTGTCCAGTGTCCAGACCGCCCTGGTGTGGAGCCCGGTCACCAAGAGCTCCACTGGCCGTCAGGGGAGTACGCAATGAATTGGTGCGTGTCTGACGGATTGGTTGGCGACGATTCGCGGAGGTCAAAGATCCTGCTGAGGTGACTCCATTTGAAGTCTTCATGTTAGAGGGAAGACCGGGGCATGAAGCAGCGTGTGGCAGCTTGCTGGAGAAGCTCCAGAACAGAGGTGATACGCGATAAAGCCGCACCGAGTGATCCTGGTGTTGTTCGCTTCCTTTTCCGCCGCGCCGCTGAGTCAAAGCTCGTTGACCGGTATCGCATGTGACACTGGTAGAGTGAAGCGCGGTGGATAACACGAACTGGTAGCAGAAGGAGGCTCATGGTGATCGTACCGCCGGAGTTTGCCGGACAGATTATGGTTAATCCGCCATCACACAGTCAGGGGTATGACGCACTGACAACAAAGATGTCTAGTAGTACTCTCATTTTGCTGAACACAGGCGTTGATGCTACAGTGGTACGATAGAGAACAGACATTATGTACCCTCCACCGACTTCTCTTAAGACCAAGGCCTTATTCCTGATACACCATCCACATTTTTCGAACGGGGCATAAAGTACATATACAACCACTGCTTTACGAGTTAACGCCAACACAAGGACCAAAACAGATCAGACGTATGTACAGTACACTCCAATCCTACTACACCTTACTCGCCCTTGAGTCTGTCCTGGTGGACGAAAAAGGCGTCATCCAGAAGATCTTTCTCCTCTTTCATATGAGTTCCCTTCAATCCTGTCGCCACACTTGCGCTTGGGTTCCTGCCAGCATACAGCACGTGTCTGCGGTTGTGGTGCTTGGTCTCGTTGAGCAGGGTCTCGATTCTCGGCTGAGTGAAGCTCCAGGCACCGGCGTTGAGGGGCTCCTCTTGACACCAGACGATGTTCTTGGCGTTTGGGTACATGTCGAGGTTCTCCTTCAGCTGAGCCCACGGGAAGGGGTTTAGCTGCTCGATGCGGGTGATTGCGGCTGTCTTGATTTCCTTGCTTGCGCGATGCTTGTGTATGGCGGCGTAGGCCTGGCCTGTGCAGAGAATGACGCGCTCGATCTTGTCTGGCTCTTCGATCGTCTTGCCATGTTCAGGATCCGGAATGATCCACTGGAAGTGAGAATCCCCTGTGAAATCCTCGATCGATGACCGTGCCAGGGGGTGCCGAAGCAAAAATTTCGAGAAGAAAAGGATAAGAGCTAAAGGAAGTCAGTATTGCTGTCTCAGCGGTGGAAGGTTAGACTTACGTTTCCGGAATTGCCGGTTCATTTGCCTTCGAAGAATGTGGAACAAGTTGGACGGCGTTGTCATGTAGGCTATTTGCATATTGCAGTCCTGATGTTGACGGTCAAGCTTTTCTGGCGAAGGGAAGATTCTTGGGTCCTCGTTGCAGAGCTGGAGGTAGCGTTCCATTCTGCCAGATGAGTGCTCCGGACCTTGCCCATCGTAACCGTGAGGCAGAGACATTACAAGCCCAGATCGCTGCAACCACTTGACTTCTCCAGAGGCAATGAATTGATCAATGATACATTGTGCATTGTTGGCGAAATCGCCAAATTGCGCTTCCCAGATAACCAACGCCTTGGGCGAGGACAAAGAGTAGCCGTACTCGAATCCTAGTCTACGCGCTGCCGTTAACCAAGATCAAGTCCAGCAAGCGGGTTCGAAAACTTACGTTCCAAATTCACTCAGCGATGAATTCGCGATGATGAAACCCGCTTGCTTGTCATTGACATGCTGGAGTGGTGTATAGGTATTTTCGTTTTCCTGGTCATGCAGTACCGCATGACGCTGAGAGAAAGTTCCCCGCTCAACGTCTTGGCCAGATACCCTGACGTGATGACCCTCCTCGCACAAAGTGCCAAAGGCCAGCGCTTCAGCTGTAGACCAGTCAATGTTGTTGCCTTCATCAATGGTCTTTTTCCGATTCGCAAGGATACGTTTCAGATTACGATGGACTTGGAAGCCTTCTGGGGCCCCGCCAATCACGGCCCCAATATGTCTCAATGTTTCTGCAGGCACTCCAGTCGGTAGATGCGGGAGCACTTCTGTGGCTAACTCCTTTGGTGATTTGAAGCCGTTCCATGCCGAGGTCAACCATTCCTTTGCCGTAGGTTGGTAGTCCTTGCTTCGGTCAAAGCTGTCACTTAGCATACCCCAGACCCATTTCTTGTGCTCCTCAATGTCTTCCTTTGAGAAAGTTCCCTCCTTAAGCAATTGATCGACATATTTGTCAAGTTGGGGCTTTTGCTCTGAGATACGCTTGTACATCAGCGGTTGAGTGAAGGAAGGCTGGTCGGTCTCGTTATGGCCCGATTTTCGGTAGCACACAAGGTCGACAACCACATCGCGCTTGAACTCGGCTCGCCAATCTGCGGCTAGCTGGCATACGAAGTTGACAGCTTCAACGTCATCACCATTAACATGGAACACCGGAGCGTCGATCGCCTTGGCAATATCCGAACAATATGGCGTCGAGCGAGCAAAGCGCGGGTCAGTGGTGAACCCGATTTGATTGTTGACAATGATATGGATCGTTCCACCAGTAGAATAGGCCGGAAGAGAGTGGAAGCCCAGAGTTTCGTAGACGACTCCCTGCGCTGCAAAAGCCGCATCTCCGTGTAAAAGAACACCCATAGCCGTGTTGAATTTCTTCTCATCGTTATTGTAGTGTTGAATGGCTCTAGTCTTCCCCAAGACGACCGGATCTTCTGCCTCCAAATGGGACGGGTTAGCCACGAGGGAGAGCTGCACGCGTTTTCCAGACGGCGTCGGACGCTCGAAATTCATCCCCAGATGATATTTTACATCGCCAGAGCCCTCATCTGATGGCTCCGCAGAGCCACCAAACTCACTAAAGAGCGACTCGTTCGGCTTTCTGACAACGTTACTGAGCACATTCAGCCGACCACGATGCGGCATGCCAATAATAATGTCCTTGACACCATAGTCGACACTCCTATCGATAAGGGCTTTCATACCCGGGACAAGGGTTTCAGCACCTTCGAGACCGAACCGCTTGTCGTTGGGATACTTTGTTGCAAGGAAGATCTCAAAGCTCGAGCTCCAGATGAGTCGATCCAGAATCCTCCGCTTGTCATCTACCGAGTTTCTGTACGGATCCGGGATCTCAACGCGGTTCCGAATCCAGTCGCATTGTTCCCTGTCAGGAATGTGGATATACTCTATTCCATATTGGCCGCAGTACAATTTCTCGCAGGCGGCAATGATATCACGAAGCGTCATCTTTTCCCGGCCCTCGGTCTTGAATCTAGGCAAGATACCTGGGCCTAACGAATATTCCTTATCCAAGTCCTTCTCCGTAAATTGGTAGTGGTCCAACTCCAGTTCCTTGGGCTTATGATACCCAAAGGCTTCCGCCTCGCCACGAATGCCTAACGGATCCGTCTTCGCCTTGTGGTGTCCTCGTGCCTGATACGCTCTGACTAGGAGCTGTACTTTCAAGTGGTTTGTAACCTCGGACCCTTCGGCAGTTGCAAGCCCTGCTCCTGGAAGGAATTGAGGCGCACCGCCGGTTGGTGTGGGCACAAGTGTGGGCGGCGGCTGGAATGCTTGCGACATGGGCATATTACCATCCTCCATGTTTCGAAAGTAAACCTGCCATGAGATGTGGACACTGGTAGGTTCGTGCTTCCATTGCATGTACATTGCGTCTATGTAGTTGGCTGTGTTTCCTTGCAAAAAGGAGTCATTGGGATCCTAGATCAAGAAAGGTCAGTCTTCCAGCAGCTTAAGATCATTAACAGCACATAGCTTACAACGCCTTTGTTGCTCTCCTCTGCCGCGATGGCGTAGCTTCGTAGCTGCGGAGCTCTAGTGGCAAGAGCAAGCATCCGCCGTTTTGAGATTAAGGCGGTACCTCTGGCACCGGACAATGCCGGCAGAGGCACCCTTGATTTGGTGCTCATACATCGTGGTTGGCTGCAACAGCAGCTGCCTGCGAAGAGCCGACTGCTGGGTTTTCCTAGCGAGGTACGCAGCATGTTGGTCTGAAGAGCGATCAGCAGAAGTTGTATAGAGAGAGCAACGAGATGAAGGTCTTTGCGCGGAGCTGACCTTATAGCACAAGGAATGAAGGATGCATTGACCAAGCAAAATTTAGAAATCCTGTCCTTGATGAGTCCTCTCGTTGGTCAATGTGGAGAAAGTGACAGCATCGCACGGTCCGGCAGAGCTAAGCCACTTCTGTCCTAGTGGCAGCTCAGGCGTTGGTGCCGTTGACGACAAATTATTTTCCAGACATGGCAGACACAGGCAAAGGGTCTCTGCTGGTCATCATGGAAGAACTCCTTGTCCAGACGTTGCTTGCATATGTCAGGGCGCAATGATAATACGATTCTACGAGTACAAGCGACTGATCATGCACGGAAGCCGTCCGGTCACTCCGGTTGAGTCTTCCCAACAAATCTGTAAGGATCTATTCGATGCGCTATTTCTAAATGTCTCGCTCGCTGTCAGGAGTATAACTCCCCCAACCTGCACTCCATAGTAGTTCACCTCTTGAGTAGCTCGGGCCATCTCCCTTTTACAAGAACTGATCTAGTAGGCCAATAGAATCGCCTCGCCTTGCCTAACCTGAATACAAGATTACTCTCTGATAGGGTCCAGCCGTGGCCTCCATGTATATATCCTCCAGTTCTTTACCACCAGATACCTCTTCGCGCCGTGATGCTGTCGCCTCCGTAACTTCCACAGATACCATCGAAGGTACGCCCGGATGAGCGTGACCATCGGCACCGCCCCTTCGTTCTCCGGTCTGAAGCTTTCCGGGTTGTAGTACTTGATGGCTGCTTGTAGAGCATACCGATCACCGACAGTAAGCTCAACGGGCTGAGGATAGCTATAGAAGCCCCATCCTCTGTATCGATACAAGCTGTCGTATAGCCACTTCAACGAGGTACGGATGCTGTAGCACTGAAGTGTTTTCCTGATCTCCGGCACGTACAGGTCTGTCTGGAATCTCCTGAGGACTTTCAGGATGACTCTGACCACCTCCAATATATCCTCATCCAGCTCCAGCATAGTTCTGGGATTGTAGCGAGCGAGGACCCCTTCGAGGAGCTGTAGATCGGCTTCTCGTGAAGACAAGGACGTATCCGGTACAAGTCGCTCGAGTCGCTCGAACTTGTCGTCTGAGAAAACTTCGCGCGGGTACTCGACCTGTAGCCAGGAAATGTATTCGCGGCATGGCAGTCTCTCGGCGGCATCCGAGATCCTCGTGATATGGAAGGCAAGCCGGAAGCGAGGGTGACCTTCCCAAACATGCCGTTTGAGCAGGCGTAGATCACCTGCATGGAAGCGTTTAGTCCGGCGTGGAAGAGTCTCCAGGTCTCGACGATAGTGGCTCCAATAGCTCTGCACCATCTCCGAGCCGAACAGGCCAGGGAGGCGCCTCCAGGTCGGCAGATTGGCGCAACAGTGGTGCGCAATGACGAAGGCCCTTCGACAAGAGTTCAAAGTAATGTGGGGAGGCTGGAACAGTGGATCGCTGAGTGAGTGCGACCAGCGCGGTTCGTGGATTATTCGAGCTGTACGTTGTTTTCGCCGCTCGTGGACTCGGGCGTGATCAACGAGTGTGGAGGGAAGATCAAAGAAAAAGGAAGGAAACGTAGATCCAAGGACCATGGAACACAGCTGCATTGACAGCAACCAAAACTTTGCGACGACTTCCACAACACACACGTTGCTTGTATTCGGTGGCAACAATTACACAGTAGCAGTTGAAAATTGATACGGAAGGCCGTCCACTGTTGCCATCTCAGGGAATACATGGGGTGCCCGGATAGGCAATTACGACAGAGACATTTGTGTTAGGTTTGAGCCCTTGCAGAATCTTTCTGAGAGCCCTTCAAAGAGAATCCGTCCTCCACAACTTCCCACCCCGTCTGTTCATGGAGGAAGGAAGGTAGATTCAGATTTGTAGTAAGATATTTGTGTGTGTAGAAACGACATCTGTATCACTTACTAGACCAAAAAAAATCAATGATCTCTAAGATGTGATCTGACGTCGCTTTCTTCACAGGCACCTATAAACTGTGGCTGGTTCCTATAAGTGCCCGATATCGAATACCGTTTTGTGTTGCGAACATGATCGGCGAACGTCTCAGTCAGCACCAAACCACCAGGAGAAAGTTATTAGCATGTGCCCATCACAGTTTCCGGGATTTCCGCGAAAAAGTCAGCATGGCCTGATGATGACCATGATTGCACTTGGGTTTGGATAGGGATGGGAGCACTCCAGATTGCATTCGGATTTGCATGGAGGGGAGCACTCCCTTCCAGCGACGTTCGACGATCATCTTCAAAAACACCCAATCCGGTTTAGGCAGGAATGAAGAACCCGCAGACATACCGTAACTTGGCAAACCCTAAGATGCGGATACACAGTAATCCACCTAATCGTAACTCATCCTAGGCAGTACCGTTCATCTACGCCTTAAAGTAGGTATTTATTCCTAAGATCTTGCTTCTAGGTTGTGCAATTTTCAAGTATAGGTAAAGCGTTTAAGTTCTCCCGCTTACTTCAGCTTTGAATCAATGTCCTGCACGCCAAATGCACAGCGAATCTCATGTTCCAATTGCATGGGTAGCATTTATACTTGAACTCGATACAACAAACGTCACAAGATACGACGACTCCTTTCCAAGATGTGAACATGCTAACCCCCATACCATGCTCCTCATATCCCCGTATTGGCCGGGTGCCCATTATACGAATTCGCATATCCAGGAAACTTCTGGAACTGACTCATATCAATCTTCGACAACTGCGGACAACCCAAACCCCCAATAACGCTCGCGATCTGATCATCCAGCATGCCCAGCGGCTTCGTGATATCGGAAAACAACCCCTTCAAGATATCCGGCGCGCCCTGCTGCAGGGCCTCGTAAGCGAAACACTCCAGATTATTCCCCTCGAGCAGAGTCTGCGAGTTGAAGACGCCGCCGGTGAGATCGCCGATGTTGACGCCAGTAAAGGAGTTGGTGGTGCCAGTATTGCCGCCGACGGAGAGGAGTTCGGGGTACTGAGTGACGTAGGACAGCAGGTCGGTCTGGAAGAAGGGGATGGTGTACTCGTCGCCGATGGCGCGGCGGTACCAGTTTTCCGGGATGCGTTCCTGCCCTGGGTGGTGGACGAAGGAGCCGGGCGCGTCGCCGGAGATGGCGAAGAAGGATTTCAGCACGTCCTGGTTCAGGGTTCCCTCGGGGTACTCGGCGGACTTGTTGGCCATGAAGCGGTAGATGAATGTGTAGGCCGCTTGGGAAACGATCGGGCCGGTGAAGGGGCCGTAGAAGAAGTAGGGGTTCTCGGCGATCGATTGTTGGAATCGGTTGCGCCGGTGTTGGAGGAGGACGTCGAGATTGTAGTTCGCTGTCGAGGCGTCCGGTTGAAGCGAGTAAAGGGCTTCGAATTGTGACATGACGATTTTGTAGTCGTTTCCGCTGCGGGCGAATTGAGCAAGAAGGGGTGGCGACGGAAGAGGATGGACTTACTACTGGTACAAGTCACCGCGCGTGGGCGAGGAGTCAGTCTCATATTTGTTGTGGCTGCCGCTGATGCCTTGGGGAGTGCCCAGTAAGCCGTCTACGAGGCCCCCAACCAAGCCGGTATTTGTCTGTGGGCCTCCGATCGACCATCCCGGTGGCACCCCGAGCGGATTGCCGTCCATTACCGTACCATAAGTGGAAAGAAAAGTGGCAATGTCTAGACCCATGCCGTACACTTGCCACGGATGTCAGTACGTATAGTGTCAGGCAGGTAGATATACGGACCTTTGTTTGTCGCCTCGACGAACTGCGTCAGAGAAGCCCAACCGTTGTGGGGCAAATAGTTGTGGTTCGCCAACGCGTTCAGGCCCGGGCAAGGACCACGAAGATCTCCAGCAGCGAAGTCGGGAGGGACGAAGGCGTGCACCCCCGACACATCGATCCGCTGGGCATCAGCATTGAAGCCAGGCGCGACGCCAAGGACTCGCTTCTCATTCTGGTGCATATCCGCAAACGGACATCTTTTCTCGTTGGACTGAGCTTCCGCTCTTTTCGCAGCCTCAACGGCGATGGCAGGAAACGCCGTGACAAGCTCCAGTGAGCATGCCAAGACGGCAAGAGTAGAAAAGAAGAATCTCATATTGATGACATGAGCAAAGAGAGCGTCAAGACTCGTATGAGAGGGGACCCGCTTGAGAATGAAAGATCTCAAGTCAACTCTGGGGGATATTGCAGGAGCCTATATACATCTCCAAGCTAACTTCACCTTTCAGCCTATACCATGAAACCCTACGATTTGGAAGTAAAAGCAAAGTTTGTTCCAGGGGCAACATGAAGAAACCGAGGCATTTCAAGAAAATGTCATCATTGCAGGGTTCTGTGTATGTGTACACATCTTCGATCACTCCCCATCCTCTTGTAGAGGGGTAAAAGGGAAGGATATGCTCAAAGCACGATGCCGTCACCGGCAATCTTGTCTCAGCGTAGCTTTCGTACAGTGGTGAGAGACGGTGTTCCATTTGGCCAGACCTTTGGATGAAATGACCCTCCGGACAAGCTGAAATCGGGGACATGTCCTAAAACGGAAGACACGGGATGTGGGATGCCGCTTGCGTGCATGAGCTTAGCCAATGCCGCTGTCCGAACTGTAGATCCACCGGGTTTCTCCCTAGACCAATAGGTACCAATAGGTAATGGTGTTCGCTCCAGCGCTGCGGTCAGAAGAAGACTGGAGCTGCGGGGAAGCCCAATGGGTCATCGGACTGCGGTTACCCATTGACCTGCAAGCGCCTTGTTCCCTGCGTAGAAACATGCATATGCACTGAAGAAGTTTAAGTAGAGTACTCGGTCTGTCCGATCCTATTCGTGGCAAAAGCAACCTTTGAAGAAGATGGCGAGGACTACATAAGGAACGAAACAGCCTTAGTTGTTGAATATGGACTGGGTAAAAGACTCCGGGGGTCTATGCAGCTGCAGAGAAGACTCAGGTACCTTCGTAGTCGACGCCACAATATAAAGGTTCCTATACATGTAGTTAGTAGTGGATATACTTCCACCTCTTCAACACCCCTTCAACCTTATCCGGCGAGGTCGGTGTACGGTGATTTGCTGAGGCTGAGGGCGACAACGCCCTCGACGACAGTAAGAGGCCTGGCGGGCTGTTCATCTGAAGTTTCATTTGGCGGCGTCAAATACACGAGTTCTTTATGCTGCTGCATGGACCAGCCAGATTATTGACCCCTTAATAAGTATACCTGGGTAAGAGGGCGGAGCGATGGAGTTGCGGCCGTAAGTTATGTATTATTTGATGCGTTATATGGTTGCCTCCTGAGCCAGTTGATGAGAAAACTGTGACAATAATATCGGCCGGAATCAGCCATAGCATATATAAGATAGTATATGCCAATATCAATATCCTACCCACCCTTGCTTACTCAGGGGTGTTCTTACAGAGGTACCTTAGGTAAGCAATGGCATGATCCCTTACTAAGCATGATGAGTAATCAACCCACAACATCCTGGCCACAGGAGGAGTCTGTTCTGGCTCCTCCTAGTACCCACAGTCGAGCACCCCAAGACGCCGCTTCAGGCGTGTGAACGCGGCGAGAGACTTTAGAAGTACCTATTTATGACCTATGTATGTCTATAGTCCTTAAATCCCCGAACCATCTTGTGGGTACGTCGCATTTCTAGACCACTCATCCCACGACTCACACATGTCCTGAAAGATCTTCATCTCCCTCGACTGAATCGAAATGGACTCCTTCCTCTCAACAAACTCCAACGAAAGCCCCTGGCTAGCATGCCACGCGATATGACAGTGCAGGATCCAGGTCCCAGGGTTATCTAACCGAAGAGCAATCGCGAGATAGCCCTGTGCGGGTAGGATGGCGGTGTCACGTCGTGGCGGATTGATCGTCTTGAAGGAGTCGGTCGTTCCGTCCCAGGGGCCACTCTCCTGTGCCAAGACCCAGAAGTCATGGCCGTGGAGATGGATGGGGTGCATGATGCTGCGAGTGGTGCTGTCAGTCTGTATTGAGAGAATAGCGGTGGCAGAACTCACAGGCCAAGAAGAGCCATGACTTTGTTCTGAATTACCAAGACCGCCCACTCGTTGTCGGAAGAGGTCTTTTTCTGTTGCCTGGGTTAGTGGGTTGCAACACTGAGTCGATGATATGAGAGCCAACTTGGTTGCTTACATCAACGGAAACGATGTTGTACTCAGTCGGGAAGACTGATTCGTTATTCAAGACCCGCTTGAGCGTCGGATTGCTCCAGTCAAGTACCAGGCTGCTGCTATTGATCGTCCATGTGAACAGCGCCTCATGTGTAATTCGCACACGGAGCTCCTCGACGGTCGTGCCAGCAATGTTGGTGACGTCAAAGTTCATGTGAGGAATCAGGCTTTCTAGCGGCTCGTCCAAGCAAGTGGTAGGAGCCTTGACGGCACTCACACTGGTCGGGTCGCTGGTGCTGGCGGCGTCATACCGAACGATACCAGTGGAGTCTTCAGGCTGGTCGTTTGCAACGCCGACACAGGCCCTCACCCAAAAAGCTCGCAGCCAGTAGTCACCCGGTGGAGCATTTGCCTCGACAATGACGTCGTACCGTTGAGCAGCATTGATAACAACGCTGTCGGTGTCGTATGGCTTGATAGGGACGAAGTCGTTAGCAATCACCTTGAGCTTGTGGCCGTCGATACTGAACTGGAATTGGCTGTCGGTGGCAACGTTGATCAAGCGGATCAGGTACTTCTTGCCAGGCTGGAATACCGTCTCGAATTTACTGCCCCCGCCAACGCAACTCTCATCCGAAACTGCACAGCAGTCGAATGTGTTGGTTCCATTGATTAGAAGATTGCTGAGCGACTGAGTAATGCCATACCTCTCTTTGTTGCTCCAGGCGCTGAAGGTAGGTACGTGCAACCAGTCCTGGAGAAAAAGCGCACCGAGGTCCTCGTCATAGTCAGCTGTAGCCGGACCGTTGAATATCAATGGCCCGAACAGTCCTTCTGAGTATTGTAGAGAGATATGACTGTGATACCAGCTCGTGCCGTACTGCGTGACCTTGTATCTGTAGGTCAGGGTCTTTCCGGGGCGGATTGGGCATTGCGTAACACCGGGAACTCCATCGTACTGAACGCTATCGAGCTGGCGCACACCGTGCCAGTGGACAGTGGTGCCGTTCGATTGCATGTTATTGGTAACGTGGATGACAAGATCATCGCCCCAGTCGGCGATAATAGGCGGACCAGGCATGCTCCCATTGAACGTCATGCAGGAGCGTTCGTATCCGTCTTGATTGCAGATACTTTCTTCCGCAGACAGCCATACCTCCACAGTCTTGCCGGTGTCGGGAAACGTGGTGTAGTAGTTCGTATCGATGTCATATTGATCCCAACAGCTTCGAGAAGTGGGAGTGTTTTGGTATGACTGGAGTGATGGTTGAAAAGGCCATAGCAAGGCCTTCATGCCTTCGACTAGTCCATGAGGGATGTATAATGCGGATGAACCGGCCGCAAAGGCAAGCATGCTCATGCTAGTGGCCGGAAATTCAACAAATTCAACAAATTCAACAGAGCGAAGGAAGGCCAAAGAATAAGTCAAGTCCCACTTGAAGGCCGAGCTTGCAGCAACTGTACTCTGCAGAAGAAAGTAGAGACATTATTATTCGGAATTCGGAACCCAATTAAAGGTGTAGTTCGGGCAGTTCGGGCAGTTCGGGCAGTTCGGGCAGTTCGGGCAGTTCGGGCAGTTCGGGCAGTTCGGGCAGTTCGGGCAATTGAGACCAAAAAAGGATTCACCGCTATATTTGAGCTTTCTGAAGGTCTCGTATCCTTAGTCCTCAGGTACAAAAGACGTTGTCGAGTTGTCCGCTCTTTAACGCAGGCCTCTGAGGAATCCCGAACTAATACTCGAGCTTTTGCCCTTCTGCTCTTTCTCCCCACATTGTCGGAATGGCTTATGTCATGAGGCTTTACGCACACCTCTTGGCCTTGGTCCATGTCATTACATGTATGGCAGTCAGCGTACAAGCTAACTATCCTTCGTTTCCCCTACCACTCCGAAATCTGCATCAATTTCCCCTCACAACATACCTTCAAGATGTTGCCGTTGCCTCCAATGGTGACATTTACATGACAACCGTCTCTCCGGACGCTTCGATATATTCCGTATCAGGCGCCACAACTACTACACCAACCGTCTCCCTCGTTCATAAATTTGACGGCATAAACGCAGCCACGGGCATTATCGAAACGCAACCAGGTGTCTTCACCTTCCTCGCGGGCAGGCAAAGCTCTCTGGGTGTCGTGATTCTTGGCACTTTCGGGGTGTTTGAGCTCGATTCCAGGCATGGCAAGCCAATCATCACGGAGCTTGTCCCTGTACCCGACAGCGGCCTCATAATCGGCGTGATTCCTATCCCAGGCGTGCCAGACACACTGCTGGTATCCGATTCGACGCTGGGCAAGGTATGGCGGGTCAACACGGCCACTCGCAAGTACGAGCAAGTTCTTGACGATGCCAGCATGAAATCCCCTCCTTGGGCGCCTTTGCCGTTCGGTATCGGCGGGATCCAACTCCACAAAGGCTACCTGTACTTTGTCGCCTGCTATGAAGCACTCATATACCGCATCCGCTTCACAGACGATGGTTATCCAGCTCCTGGGGCTGAGGTTGAGCTCGTTGTAGCGCTTCGTTCGATCTACATCGACAACTTTGTCATTGGACCGGGAGAGGACGACACAATTTGGGCGGCAACTAACGCAGATAACCGGCTGTTCGCCATAACGCCGGACGGAAACGTCACTGTTGTTGCAGGCGCGCCTGACGAGCTTACAGTTGCGGGGGACGTAGCCGGAGCATTTGGTAGACTCCCAGGCGATAACAACACCCTTTATGTTGTAACGGCGGGAGGAATGCTCAACCCTATAAATGGTTCGTTGTTCGAGGGCGGGAAGGTTGTCGCTGTAGACACTACGAGCTTTTTGGAGGATAGCAAACCGCCCAATGACGTCTTCCCTCCGAACTCGAAGATCCCAATTAGTACTCAGCAACCTGGCAGTATGGAGGTTTTCGGCTGTACCTCAAGATCTGTACTGGAGCTGTTTCATATCTTCCTCAGCTACATCATAGGTCGGTAGTTCTGAAGGGAGAATCAAACAATAACCTATAACCGCATGGTCAAGTCCGCGGCTTAGATCGTCTGTTCGTGTATCGGTGGAAAGTTTGATCATATCTTGTAAATTGCACATTCAAATGTCTCAACGAAAGTATTCTTACCATAAGTGAAGCCGTCTAAGGCCATGGTGACGATAGTTTCGAGTCGACATTTTTGGAGGAAAGAGAAGTTCGAGGTGAGCTCTCGAGCAACACGTTTAAGTAGTTCCTCATGGTGTAACAGTTGCCTTATACCATGCTCAAAGATGGGACTCTCACTTTGATCCTGGTTGTGGGAAGCCTTGGTGACGGAGTGTTGATGGTGTCTTTATACTTTGCAGCAATTCAGGCTTGTACTTTTCATCAACAAAGCCTACCTAGCATCTTCGTCCACTTCTGAGCTAACTTAGAAGGCTTAAGCTCACTCCTTCACAAGATGCTTGCCCTTTGATGCTTTGAGCTTGAATTTCATTGGGAAACGCAAAACCAAGAGCACTAGTAAAAGCGTAGAGCGAACTACATTTCAATTGTCACCATCACTCTCAGTCCGTTGGATAGCTGGACTAAAGCCGGCTTAACGCTTACCAAGGTCGCTGAAATGAACATATGCCAGAGGTACATCTGCTCTATACTACATCAAAACTCTATTTTACCATTGCTATTGAAACAATCGTCGTTTGACATTGAACAAACGCCGCATTTCAAGCATACAAGATACCGACCGAGCATCAAGAAAGCCGGAAGGTGTCTGCCCACAGTTATATATATAAAACCCATTCAATCTAAATTTCCAAGATTCCAGCAGCCTTCGTCTCGATCCTGACCTCAAGCTTGTCAAGATACTCCTCAGAGGATGGCGTGGTTGAAACAGAGCCGCGGGAATGAGGAGCAGGCGTAGAGCCCGGACTTCCAGATCCAGAAGACGAGCCGGATGCGTCATTCGCGGGAGGAACAATCTCAACAACGGTAACGCTGGGCGCAGGTGGTTGAGGAGCGCGGCTCTCCTCATCATCCTTCGGCGAGGCTCCGCCGACTAACTCCGGCATCTTTTCGAGCGCCGCCTTGACCAAGTCGACAATGGAAGCGCCTCCCAAGATTTTCAGCGTAGGCACATCAACTCCTACTTCCTTAAGGGACCAAGCGCGTATGTCCACAGCGACAAGAGAGTCCACGCCTTGATCCATGAGACCAACTGAGTCATCGAAGTTCTCCTGTTCCGTGATGCGGAGCAGGCATTTGAGATGAGCTAAGAACGCATCGCGAATTATAGCGAAGGTCTCTTCCTGGCTCTTGGCGGTCTGCAGCTGCGCCTTGACACGCACACTGGCTTTGACGGCTTGCGCTTCGGCGCGCATCTCTTCACGTTGGACGAAGTGGCTGAACTTGACGTCACGCTTGTGCGCGGCCTTCACCTCGAGGTCGGCTGGGATGAAGTTGACGCCCATGCCCACCTGTGCTTGGACTTCGGGAGCTTGTCCTGGGTAGCCAGACAGCACAGCTTCCGCGAAGAGAGCATGTAGGTCTTCCTCGCAGATGTTGATGTAACCAAGCGACTCAAAGTAATCGAAGTCGAAGTTGTCCGCATGTGCCGCGTAGCCTACGCCCAAGACCGCCGGTATATTCATCGCCGAAGCAGCAACTCCATGCGCCCGCCTGTTGCACACCAAAGAACTCATCCATTCGTTGGCAGCCGAGTAATTGCTCTGCCCTGTCCAGCCAATAATGGATGCAATGCTGGAGGTAACGATGAAGAAATCGAGCGAAGTGTCGTCATGGAAAGCTTGGTCAAGCAGCTGGGTTCCCAGCACCTTTGGCGCAGTGACACGACTAAAGTTGTCGAGCGTCACATTGGCAAATAGCTCATCTTCCAGGACCATGGCGCCATTGACAATACCACCGATGCGAGGCAGGCTGGCTGTGATGGCTTTGAGGACGTCCTCAAGTGACTGGAGTGATGTGACGTCGAGAGACATGGCTTTGACCACGGCTCCGTACCGCTTCCCCATATCCTCGATGAACCTTGGATTGACTTTGGGCGCGCGGCTCGTAAGGACCACGTTGCGAGCTCCATGCTTGATCATCCATTCCGCAAGAGACTGCCCGAGCTCGCCAGCCATGCCCACGAAGAGATATGTTTTGCCGGCTCGGAACAACATCCCTGAGTCAATTGGCTGGACCTTGGCCGTGATTGAAGGGCTAGCAGTCCAGTCCACGACGGCGAGAGGTTCTCCGCTTCCCGTGTGTTGAATTGCTTTCTCCAAATGGATGCATTCGATCTCAAGGGGAACCGTCTGAGGGCAGTCGTCCAAGGCTTGCTGGAGCATTTGCGCCAAAGTCGTTGCCGCTTCAGGTTTCGAGAATACGTTGACCTCGTGACTTAATACTCCCTCCTCGCTGATCCTTAGGCAAGTCGGTGGCAAGCACTTGATGATCGCATCCCTAACAGCATCTGACGCGGCGCTACGCGAGAAGTGGACGAATACAGCGACCGAAGATGGGATTGTAGCCTGGATGACATGCTGAGGGAAATTTGGATGTAGGAAGACTGAGGCATCATCTTTATTCTGTCGTAACTCGGCTGTCGTGAAGGCAGTTTTCACGTTCTTGTCAGTGGCCTTGGTTCGCAGCGCCGCCTGCAGAGCCAAAAACGGCTCGTTGACGAGCAATGTGCTTCCTCGAGGCGTAAGAGACAGGATATGTTCCGCGATGAGATTGGTAGCAACTGATATGAGCGTGGACGCGGCTGCTTCCTTTGGAAGAGAAATGCACCATTGCACCGAGACCTTCACAGGAGACTCGCTGGAACCAGTAAGAGCGAGCAATGTTTCGCCAGTGACTTCATCAACTCCCATACACAGTCTCAGAAAGCCTGCGCCGCCTACAGCCAGACTTTGAAGCAACGAATACGTGATTCGGACCGTACGATATTGAGCTGCCGGCGGAACGGATAATTTCAGAGGCGAGACTAACCCTAACCCTAAGCGACCTTGTGTTGAAAGTGAGAGAACATAGGAAGATCGTTCTTTGGAGTAGCTCTGGAGAAGGGCACGAGCGTTGCACCCTCGAAATGCAGAAAGGCGTGAGCACCGTCCTCAGTGTGCAAGTAGATGTCCCCCACGAGCTTGGAGGGCTCCTTGCTCCGAATGAAGCTTTCGTACTGCATGTTACTCTGTTTACCGCCATCGCCCAGCGGAGTGAAGTATGGGTTGACAGTGATGGCAGAAATAGAGATCGGAACATGAAGCGACCATATTGAGGTATCGCCGGGGTACGACCAAGCAGCAAACACAGTTTGCAGAGCAGAGTCGAGCATGCCGGGGTGCAGGACGAGATTGTCATCCCAGCCGGACCCAGATTGATCAGCCAGAGCGCCAACGCTATAGCCCAGCTTGCGGCGGATGTTCGAGAGACCTCGGAACGGGGGTGCGTAGTCGTACCCAATTTTGGAAAGGTTGCTATAGAAGTGCTCCTCGTCAATATTGACTAGGTTATATGGATCTGTCTTGACAAGGGGAAGGGTGCCTGGATCCGCGGGAGAAAGATGACACAGCGCCCGCCCTCTGGCATTTAGAATAGTGTTGGCCGCTCCTTCGACCGCAGAGCAGCAGGTCCACTCGGCCGTCACCGCTTGCTCCGTGATGTTGACCGAGCAAACACTGAATATGGTCTCGACACTAGCGGATTCGTCATCAAAGGCAATGGCACGTGAGATATCTACGTCCTCGATTTTAATAAGGCTGATCGGGGAATCGGCCTTGATATCAAGGGCAAGGATCTTGATCGCCTCGACCGCCATGCTCACGTATCCCGTAGCAGGAAAGACTGTCTGCCCTTGGAGCATATGGCCATTGAGCCATGGCATTTCACTCGGCTGCAGGATCTTCCGCCACTGGAATTCGCTGGGCGATATCGCTTCGGAGCAGGGGTTGCCCAGAACTGGATTAGTAACATGCATGGCGCTTCGGTGTCTGAAGCTGTTAGGTATTCGGCTGCTGATCCAGTAGGTGCGCTGGTGGTCGAACGGGTACGGCGGGAGATCTTGAAGCACCCTCATCTGCTTATTGCCAGATAACAAAGCTTGCACGGCGGAGAATTGGACACTCTCGGACCCCAGTCGTGTCCAGACAAATCCAAGCGCCGTACTGAGCTGTTCGATATCGCTTTGGCCGCGAGAAAGCAGCCCTGTGTATGGTGTGATTCCTTCTGCGCGGAAGTCGTCCATGGTTGCTGTAGCAGGGCCTTTCAGAGCAGGATTGGGCCCAATCTCGATGGCCATGTCGAAAGCACCGTTCCGTTGCACGGCCTCGGCAATCGCTCCGCCAAACTGGACGGTATTGCACATGTTGTCTGCCCAGTACTGGTTATTTAGCCTTTCCGCGGTCATAGATGTGCCTTCATAAACGCTGGAAAACCAAGTCGTCGTCACACCCTGGCGCGGTTGAGTAGGCTGGATGCCGCAGCTTGCTAAGGAGGCGAGATAGGGCCCTGCACATGAGGTCATGTGAGCACTATGATAGGCCGTGTCGACCTTGAGCTTTCATGCAAATGTGCCCTCAGCTTTGAGTGCCTTTTCTGCCTCATCTATGGCGTCTTCGTCGCCACTGAGCGTAACACTTGAGCTAGAGTTCACCGCAGCCACCTGCATCCGCCCTGCAAAGCGGTCCTTGCGGCACAAGGCCTCCGCGTCCTCAAATGAGGTACCGATGGCCATCATGGCGCCGCGAGGAGCATGAGAGTTGGGGCTTGAGGCCAGCTTTGCATGGACACCACGGAAATAGGCAATCCGAATTGCGTCGTGCGCGGAAACAAAGCCTGCTGCGTAGGCGGCACCGATCTCACCCGAAGAGTGGCCCACTACCACCGTAAAGGAGATGCCAGCCTCACGCAGGATATCGACCAAAATGATTTGCACAGCCGTACAAAGGGGCTGGGAGAGTGCTGCTTCGGCAATACGTGAGCTTGCATTGGCCGCGAGAAGTTGATCCCTGAGCGTCCAGGATGGTCAGTCTGACGCAGTGGGGAGACTTTGAAGACCTGCGTCCAGTTCGGCGATGCGAGACGCGGCGAAAGGGGAGGATTCAACAAGCTCAGCGCCCATACGAGGCCATTGGGCACCTTGGCCGGTAAAGATGGCTATTACTTTTGAAGGCTGGGAGGGTGCAGCAAAGCGGGTGCCAAGGTCGGCGTCGTCTTTGCTGTTAGACAGCGGGTCAATAATGTTCTGGAGGGACTGAATGGCCGTCTGAACATTTTCTGCAGCAATGATCTTGCGGTATGGGAGTGTGGACCGCCTGTGCTGCAGCGTGTATGCAAAATCCGTGAGTTCGACGTCAGGATTTGCCTTGAGGTAGTCAAGGTGCCATGATAGCATCGTCCGAAGCGCTGTAGGGGAAGCGGCCGAGAATGTGAGTGGCATGAAAAGCGGGCTTGAGGATGTCTTCGTTATGGATTTGGGTACGAAGGCCTCCAAAATGCAGTGGGCGTTGGTTCCGCCAAATCCAAAACTGACACGAGGCTATAAGCATGATCTCAAACAGTCAAAGGAGTTATTTACGTACCTGTTAACGCTTGCCCTCATGACCTCGCTTCCAGCAGTCGGCCACGCCGTTGGAACAGTGGGAATATCGAGATGCTTGAAGAACGGTGCAACATTCGGGCTCAAGTTGTTGAAATGAAGATTTGGCGGGACAATGCCGTGCTTGAGAGCTAGAGACGTGCATATTACACTCGCCAATCCGGCTGTGCCCTCAGTATGACCGATTATTGTCTTGACCGACCCCACAAGCAGCTTTTCTGAGGACAAAGCAGCGCGAGACCCCATGGGGAACAGCGCGTTTGAAACTGCCTCTGCCTCTTGCGGATCACCCGCTTGGGTGCCTGTACCATGGGCTTGAAAGAACTGCGGGCGGTCTTGTGGGTTGTTGATTGGGTCCAGCCCGGCTTTGGCATAACACTGGCGGATAAGGGCAGCCTGCGCAAGACTGCTGGGCATGGTCAAACCAGGGGTACGGCCATCTTGGTTGACGCCTGTTGCGCGGATGATACAGTCAATAGGATCATTGTCCGCAAGAGCTTGTGAAAGCATCTTCAATACAATGGCAGCTACGCCTTCACCGCGCGCATAGCCGTCTGCGGCCACGTCCCACATAGCGCAGCGGCCGTTTGGAGAGAGCATACCGAGGTTGCTTTCGGAAATGTACATGGCTGTTGAGTGATAGATTTAGCACCACGTTCCTTGTTATCGCTTGCAAAGGGGTGCGGGGGTGTTGGAACTCAGGGGAAGGCAAATGTAAGCTATGAATATACTCACCTGGACTCAAGATCAGACTTGTTCCAGCTGTCACTGCCACCTTCGACCTGCCACTTTGTATTGTCTGAACAGCATGATCTAGCGCCACCAGGCTGCTGGAACAGGCCGTATCGATGGATAGACTCGGACCGTGCCAGTCAAAGAAGTATGATAGGCGATTAGCCAAAATGCCCCTCTCCAATCCCGTTGCGGTATACCGTGGCAAAGTCTCCCAATCACGGGTCAACATGGTGTTGTAATCATCGCACATAGACCCTACGTAAACAGCTGTGTTGAAGCCGTGAAGCTTTTCCATCGGCTGGCCTGCAGCACACAGGCTGTCATAAACGACTTCCATCAGCAGGCGCTGCTGTGGGTCCATGGCGTTTACCTCGCCAGGTTGGATGCTGAAGAAGCCGGCATCGAACTGTGCAACATTGCTCCTGTCATTGTCTTCCAGCCAATAGGACTTGGTGGCGTTGGTGGTGCCATGGTGTGTGCCGACTGGGTGGTAGAAGGGCTCGATGTTGAAGCGTGAGGCTGAAGGTTTGCGGCTTAGGTCGCGGGGATGCTTAATCACTGACCAGAGCCTTGACGGTGTGTCGGCGCCCCCAGGAAAGCGACATCCTGCGCCGATGACTGCGATAGGTTCCGCCATGGGCCTTGGAGTCGTGAGTACGGTTAGTGCCACCTAGGATATCGAAGCAGACAGTCGGCGATATGATCGATGATGCAAGGCACGGGCCAAAACCGAGGTGCCTCTTATGAATGTTGGGGGACTGAAGTGGGTTGAGAGGTCTATATCAGTCTTCTAAGACAAGATGGATATGCTCTCACGTTAAGGGAAGGCTGACACTAAACCGCAGGCGGCCGAAGATGATGAATCCTGGGAGAGCTACAGAAGAAAGTCAGGTAGAGGAAAGCGTGATGTCGATTGTGCAGCGCCACGATGAAGCTTCTGTGCAACCTATATAACCATCATATGGTATGGTTTGAAACAATCCGGACCTCTTCAACAACTCCCGTTCGGAGAGGGCGTATCACGTCGGGCCAAGCGTGACTTCTTGGACCGCGCAGCGTACACAAGCACGAGGACGAAAAGAGCGACTGTAGCTGATCATTCGGCGAGGGAACATGTTAGGGCAGTCAAAGGGAGACAATAATTTCCGAACAACTGTGGCCCAAAAAGGAAAAGTTTGGATTTAGATGCATGTGTCAGAACGTCGCAATGACAAAGAGATAGGGATCAGGCGAAAATTCCGATAGTCGGAATTTCAGCCAGTGCACAACAAAATAGGAGCCTGGAAGTTTAGAAGTTCCGAAGTGAGATAGCGTGCTGCGTCCACGCCTCTCGGAGTGTTCGTTATGAACGCCTTGCGTAGCAATATTACAGAAAGTGTTCTTCCATCTCGCATCCTCCACGGACAAGTTCTGTCGTGATACACGTGAAATTGTGCAGCATGGAAATTCGTAATGTTGGTAGTGGCTTCTACGGAAAGGAAATCAATTACGTTATCGAGCTAGAGGCTGTTACCACCGTGTGCCGTGGGGATCCATCATCATCCATTCATCTGGTGCGGTGCCGCTCTCTAAAGTGTTCAAGTTGAAGGTGCAATTCGAGCCTTGCTGTTCAGGCGGCGTCAAATTCACCAAAAGATCTGGCATGATGGATTTGTTAGCTGTAATATAGTCAGCGTCCTATGTCAAAAGTCGCACCAGACCTTTGCAGAATTCTCTAGACACCTGAATTCAGAGTCGCCATTGTCATAGCCACGGAAGCTTCTACTTCCGCTCACTGAAGCTCAATATAATGACTCTCAGGAAAGTTCAGGCTTTTGATATGGAGATTGAGGCCTGGTTCCTCGGTGCTCTTCGACTTGTTCATTCAAGTGCCCTGGGAATTCTACTAGGGTCTGGTGGTTTGGTGAGGCTCTCCGGACTTACTCTCATAAAGATCCACAGTGGTCTGCAACATAGCCTGACCATCGAAAGCCAAGCCGGCACCGTTGCTGTTCGCGTTGCTTGACATGTTTTGCCCCATTATAGCGGCGCTAGTATGTTCAGCGTCAAGATCGATGCCGTAGTCGCGAATATCTCCAGCCCTAGCAAGCACGAGACTTACAGTCTCGGCCGCCTTTTTCGCCTCCTGAGAGATGGAGCTGTTTCGCATCCAGATCACTCTAGTGCTGCGCAGCATTGTTATAATTTCTTCCTTCCGTTGTAGAGTTTGGCCGCGAAGTAGCAGTGAGCATAGGATCATGGTGGCCGTTAAGAACTGGTGATTGAGTATCGAAGACACGCGCCAGCGCATCATATGGAGTTGACCTCCCGGGCATGTCTCCTCGTCGAGAGTGTGCTGAATGTGCAACATGCCAAGAGACGCGTCCAAACAGGCTTTACGAGAATAGGAACACGAACCTTCGTCTGCAGAGGTTAACTCCACAAGGACAAAGCGACGGTGAAGCATGATCTGCCCCTTGTAGAATAGATGGCTGATGAACAGCCGTGACAGGATCAGTTGTGGAGAGTCGGTAATGCTAGCGGTCATCGATTTCATTTTGAACGGTTGCGGAATGCTTGCTGCAGCCTTGTGTAAACTGGCATCGGCTCGCATGACTTCTGCGTCACTACACGACATGACGTTTGCCGTGAGGTCGGAGATAGTGCCAAGGGCCGTCAACATTCTTCTTCGCGCAATGCTACCCAAAGTGGTCGTAATCTCTGTTTCGGGTCGTGGAGGGGGGAGCTCGGAGGTATCCTGGTTTAGGTCGGTATCGTTCAAATTTCGTGGCTCGGCCGTGTCGCACTGCCAGTCTGAGATCATGCGTGGCATGCCCATCTGACTCGAGATGAGGATGTCGCCTTGTAGAACGGTGGCCCATACTCTGCGCCGCATCTCGCTTTTCAACGGCGAGATACCGGGAAAGTGGCTGGGATCTCGGTGGTAACCCATGCGCATTGCGAGATTGACCTCGAGCGCGAGCAGGAACCAGATGTCCTTGTCGGCGTCGGCACTGATAGCAAATTCAATGTACACATAGTGTATCATCGTCTCCAATACATACGGGGCGGACTTCGTGTATTCGCCCAGGATGAGGCTCTGCACAATCTTTTCGCGATACAATTCAATTTGCAGCGACTGCTGCTCCATTTCATCGCCAAGCGCAGAGTCCCAGGCGTCGGAGGCCAGTACAGCGAGACATATCATACTAAAGAGAAGGCCAATCCACAAGACTGGTACGCCAGACGGATTGGCCCAGAAAGCCTCATACTGTGGCCGCTAGCATCGGGAACTCCCCAATTCGGAAGCGGATCAGACTACTTACCTCCTGGAGATAGGTCGGGCCGTGAATGGCAGCTGGTTCATGTCAGACGAACTTGCCATCATTCTAAAACTTAGTCAAGAGGGCACACTTACAGGATACTAACTCCTGCCGATTGAAGTAGCGTGAAATGTAGCGGTCAACAGCGCTTTTGGGAGGTAGAGCAGCGAGGATTTCAGCCTGCGAAGCTGGCCGGTAGCCTCCATATAGGAGCAGCGAATGTCTGCTTGTATGAGTTTTGACATTGTCTGCATCCCCAGTGTCATCCTGAATTTGGTCAGGGCTGGTGGCCAGTCTTAGCTGCTCCTCGCAATCAAAGTGGTCCTTTAGGTCAGCGATACTGTCCAAGATTGCGGCCCAGTGATCGCCACCAACATAATGGAGCTCTGAAGCACTGACGCGCATGCTCCCACAATCGGAATGCCCATCAATGGTATTATCCAAGTGTGGAATTTTGGCCGGTTGGTTCAACCTGTTGAAATCGAGATTTGAACTATCATTAGGCTTACTAGCTACTGACCTGACGAGACGCTCTAGCTGCACAAGCTGATCGTGCATGCCAGGCATCGCAGCATGCGGTGGCTTTGCATTGTCTTCGGGGTACGTACACGTCTGACCACAGGAGGAGCAGGTAGAACACGGCTGTTGACGGTCGCACCGCAATCTGAACAGCAGGGCTGTGGTCAGTACTCTAGATCTCAAATGAAGTTGTTCCCTTACTTGCGGCGTCGGCAAAGATTACAGGAGAGTTGAGGTTTGTCTCGACGTCGACTGGCGCTTGGGCGCGAGCGTGAAGCAGTTTGAGTGTCAGACTCTTGATTTGCTGGTGTAGACAGGACAGATGGCGTCGTAATGAAGGTCCTCCCCTCCGCAGCTGACGACATGGACACCTTGTCTGGGCTCTTGTCCAATCGTGAGGCATAGAAGACCGAGAGCTTTGATGAGGCTTACTTCCAAACAATGGGTGGAGGATGTGGTGTTGACTACCTAGTCGGATTGACGCTAGAGCCACTGCCAAATCAGCCCTTGCCGCCTCAAAAGCCCGTTTGGACACTCGGCACTAGTAGAGAACTTTTGCAAAGTGCAAATAATTTTTTGCACTTCAGAATTTACAATACTAGCGTGTAATTATCTTCCAAAAGTAATCAGTTCAGGGTTCATCAACTGTAAATGAAGTGTAAAAAGTATAAACTGCAGGCAAAACAAGAATCAAAGTGTTAGCTGTTTTCACTTTGTGTAAATAACTAACACTTCAAATCTGAGCTAAATCTATGTCAGAAGTGCAAATAAAAATTTA
>JAABUU010002535.1_pt1 | contig 25796 bp, 23 predicted proteins | sample 5559301 | NCBI WGS metagenome assembly JAABUU01 (sample SAMN10711884, study PRJNA513360) | rock metagenome | isolation source: Antarctica rocks | place: Antarctica: Victoria Land, Richard Nunatak white | reverse complement strand
GAAATCGGGCATTCCGTTTGCCGCCAAGTATGATCAAAAGCAACGCCGGCATGGGAGCCGCTCCGTCGATGCCACTGAGGTGTTGGAGGGAGTGTGGTTGCTGGCTGGACCGCCTTGCACATATCTTATTACGGATAGCACCATTGTTAAAGTCCGTGACTACCCCGCTGGGGGCCACGGTATTAGAGCGGATATCACGCGAGCCGTACTCCTTGGCAACGTAGCGTGAGAACACTTCGGTCGCGCCTTTGTAGGACGCATAGACGCCGTAGTTCGGCACGTTGTAGCGGTCAGCCGCAGCTGTGATGAAAACTACGCCGCCGCCGTCCTTCATCATGCGTAGCGCCTTCTGCGTCAGAAAAAGCACGCCCTTAAAATTTGGCAGCGACGCAGATGACCGGCGTGCCGCTGCTGTTCGTCGTCATGCTCGTCGCTGCCGGGAGCTGTTCGTTCATCCTCAAGCGCACGCGCGTCGGCCGCACCTTGCCTGCAATCGGCAGTAACGAGCCGGCGAGCCGGATGGCTGGATTCGCGATCGATCGCACGAGGGTCGTGGCGTACGCGATCTTCGGCCTCCCGTCGATCGCCGGGGTCGGCTTCGCTGCCCTGCTCTCGTCTGCGTCGGCGAACATGTCGATCGGCTTTGCGCTTACGATCGTCGCCGTCGCCGTCGCCGTCGTCAGAGGGACGGGCCTCCTTGGAGGCAGCGGAACACTGCTCGGCACCGTAACGGGAGGGATCTTGTTCGCCGGCCTCAACAACGCGCTCAACCTGTACAACGTGGCGTCGTACTGGCAGTACATCGCCGCAGGTATCGTGCTGGCGATCGCTCTCGTAGTCACGAGGCGCCGCGGCTCCCAGCGGGGTCGGACCACCCGATCCGTGCATTCTCGCCATTCGAGGAGTTCATCATGAAAGCGATGCAGCTTGACCACGTCGGTCCGATCGAATCCCACCCGCTCCAGCTGCGCGAAATCGCCACACCGAAGCTCGGGCCCGGCGAGATCGTCATGAAGGTCGCCGCATGCGGCGTGTGCCGGTCGAACCTCCATACGATCGAAGGTGACTGGATCGGCGGCGGCGTCCCCTCGTTCACGCCGATCATCCCGGGCCACGAGGTCGTCGGTCACGTCTCGGCGATCGGCGACGGAGTCGTCGGCTTCGCAGAGGGCGACTACGTCGGCGTCCAGCCGCTTTGGTCGACGGATCTGAGCTGCGAGTACTGCGTGACCGCACGCGACCAACTCTGCCCCGACAAGAAAGTCACAGGCGAGACGATCGACGGCGGCTACGCAGAGTATATGCTTGCGAATGCCGCGCACACGTATCACGTTCCCAAGTCGCTCTCGCCGCTCGAGGCGGCACCGCTCTTCTGCCCGGGCATCACGGCCTTTCGCGCGGTCGACCGCGCACGGCTTGCGCCGGGTCAGACCGTTGCGCTCTTCGGCATGGGCGGCGTCGGCCACATGGTCGTCCAATTCGCGAAGCTCGCGGGCGCCGACGTCGTCGTCGTCGCCCGCGGCAAGCGCCATCGCGAGCTTGGCGAGGAGCTCGGCGCCGTGCGCAGCGTCGACGCGGGTGGTTCAGATGTCGTCGCCGAGCTCAAGCGTCACGGCGGCATCGACGCCGCGATTAATTTCGCGCCCTCGGACGTCGCGCTGCAGAACGCAATGGACGCCGTAAAGCCGGGCGGCATCGTCGTCAATGGTGCCGCGCACAATCTCAAAGACATCGTCTTCGCCGATGAGAAATCGCTCGTCGGGTCGGTGATTGGCAATCGCGAGCAGATGCGTACCGTGCTCGAGATCGCCGCGGCCGGCAAGGTGAAGGTCGTTGCGAAGTCGTTTGCGCTCGATGAAGCCGAAGAAGCGCTCACGCAACTCAAGGCCGGTGACATTGAGGCACGTTCAGTCCTCGTCATGAGTTAAGCGCACACGGGCGAACACGGCGCCCAGCCAACGGTAAGACGCGGATCGAGCTTTCGCGGACGAGTGTCGTGCGTCAATAACACGGCCGCACGGCACTCCTTGGCGGCGTGGCAACTTCAGCAGGATCATAACGGTTACACGCGCATTCGAGATCCCTCGAACGAAGTGAAGCCCACACGAACCTCTGAGCCGCATGGTCGTGCTTGAGTGCCTGAGAGTGACTGCGTTTTCGGCGCGATAGGGGACCGAAGCACGACGCGCATTGCTCGCCCTTTAGGGCGGACTCAGGCGTGGCGCTTGCGAATCAGCTCGAGTGTCTTCTCAAGGACATAATCCACTTTCGACGCCTCGTCGGCAGGTGCAACAATTGGGACGTTCGGGATAACGCCGACGCCGCGCTTCGTTGGCTTCGGACCTCGTTTAATTGCAGTCGGTATTCCGACTTGGAGACCGAGTCGCCGCGTTATAAAGCCGAAGACTTCGCCAGTCGTGTCAGTGGGCTCAGCTATCCGTGCTCCGACAAGCGTTGCAAGGCCGTATTCTTTCGCCGCGATGGCACACATCATGCCGGAAGAGAACGTAGCCTCCGAGGTTATGAGATAGACCGGCCCCGTATAGCGATTCCGGACCGGGCGAGGTTCGACGAGAGACATTGGAATCGTAACCAACGTACCATCGCCTGCTGACCATGCCGGCTCTCCATAATCTTGCGTATAACGTGCCTTCCCGTACTTCTGTTTAAGAAGACTTGACGATCGCACCGTCTCTGGACCACTCTGTGCGAATGGCTTGTCAGATACATACGTCCAGAGAAGATCATTCAACGAAGAGTCGCCACCGAAGTTGTTTCTAATGTCAATGACGAGTGCGCGGGCACTATTCTTGCGTAGTTCATTGCACGTCGTCATTAAGAACTTTTCGAACGCGTAATAGTTCTCGCAACGTCGGTAATCGATGTAGCCGATACAGCCATGGTCGATCATCGAAAAGGAGTACGCCAGCTTATGCTTCGAAGAAGGCGGCCGACTAGACGCGACGATTCTTGACGTTACCGGTTTCCCATGTCGCGTTAACCAGGTAATATCGTAGTCCACTCGAGGACCTAGTGCGGCTACGGATATCCATGGGCTAGCATGCGCTATGCGAATGCGATGCAATGTCGGGTTCTGGGCGCCTAAGCACCGAAGCGCCAGGTCGACATAGCGCTGTGACGACATGTCGTTTATTGAAAGAATCTGACTGAGCGGCGGGATCGTCCCGCTTCGATCGAGGTTGACAATCAAGTCATTATTACAGCCTAAGGCAAAGAGGACCGGGAAGCGATAGACCGCGTCTTCTAACGCCCCGTCTGGAAAATCCATTCCAACATGCGCATCGTTAAACGAGGCAAGGAGTTGAGCAATAAGAAGCCAGGCTTCGCATATGGTACGAGGTTTCGTGAGCTGCTGTTTCGCCGCATCGAATTTCGCTTCAACAATCAGCCGATTCGATGTGTAGAACGGGTCGACAGCCGTCGTTAGAAACGTCTGCCAGATTTGATCGATATCGGCGCGAACATCGCTGACGGCATACATCCTGAGATAGGCACCGAAATCGAAACCCTTCTTTGGGGAAAACGCGACTGACGCAGCGCCGGATATGAATTCGTGTCGCTTGATCGGCATACTCAGACGGACCTCTCGTAGCCGTAGGTATCACTACTTCCTTACATCGATGCCTCGGCGTCATTCTCAGCGATACTGTACCTCGCTCGACGTGACTGCATCGTCGCTTGATGCTTTCGCGGGATACGTCGCCTGTCGTGGGCGTCGACTTGCTCGGTCGCCAGCGTGGTCCGGAGTTGCGAAATCGTGCTCGACTACCCTCTGCGAGTCCCACGAGGTCGGCTCGCTTATGTAAGTGACGCCGATCGAGCAACTCTAAGAGGCCAGCTCCCAAGCTCTACGAGTGAAGCTTTCGCCGGCGGCCGAAGCCGACAACGACTTCCGGCGCGGCCTGTCAGCTCTTCGCGATCGGCTTGCTGCGCGCGAGCCCGACCGTCTCCGGTTGCGCCACCTTACACATGACCGGAGGTAGTCCGCGGACGACGAGTTCTGCGTCTGCGACGGCCCGCTTCCCGATCTGCGAGAGAGCGCCCGTAAGTCCGCCGGCCTGATGAGGCGAGAGCAGGACGTTCGGCATCGACCGCGCGCGGTGGTCGCGCTCGAGCGGCTCGCTCGGGAAGACGTCCGTCGCGACACGGATCGCCCCGGTTGCGGCCGCGTCGAGCATTGCGTCGAAGTCGACCACGCCCGCGCGGCTCACGAGCACGAAGGCTGCTCCCGGTTGCATCTTCGCGAAAGCCTCGCGTCCGAGAAAGCCCTCGTTCTCTGCGGTGACGCCCGCGACGACGATGACGACGCGCGACGTTTGCAACACCTCGCCGAGCGTCGAAGCACGAACGCCGAGGGAGGCGAGGTAGCTGGCCGGGAGCCACGGGTCATAAGCGCGGACCCTACAGCGGAACGGAGCGAAGAGCGGCAGCATCGCTCGCCCGAGGTCGCCGAGCCCGACGAAGCCCACCTCCGCGTCGTACAAGGTGAACGAGTCGACGTTCGCGGCGAGGCCGTAGGCCTCGGTTCCTTCGCGGAAGCGGCGGTCGGCTGACGTTACGTTTCGCGCGAGGTCGATCACCATTCCGAGCGTGGCCTCTGCCACGGGCTCGGCGAAGACCGGACTCGTGCTGAGCACACGGATGCCGCGCCGGAAGCACTCGGCGTAGTCGATGTTGCCGAGAAAGTTGCCCTCGACGTTGAAAACGGCACGCAGGTTCGGCATGCGGTCGAGCCGCTCTCTCGGAAGGTCGAACTGCCCCATCACGATCTGCGCGTCGAGCGCGTCGCGTTCGACGTCGGGGTCCGTGAGGCCGTGCTCGACGAGGACGACGTCGCCGATTGCGCGTAGGCGGTCGAGGTCGTTGCCCGTGAAGATGTCCGCGACGGCGCGCGGCTCAGGTGCGATAAAGATGCGAGGAAGCACAACTCTTCTTTCGGTCAGGTGCGCGTGCTGAAGAATCGGTCGATCGTGACCGCGACGACGATGAGCGTCCCCATGACGATCTGCTGGTAGTACGACTGCACGTTCGCGATGTTCAGCACGTTCCTGACGACGTGCTGGTCGGCGTCCGGTTGATCGTGTATCGCCGCGCGCTGCCGCTCGCCACGCGATCCGTCACGATCGAGAACGCCTTGCACGGCGAACGCGGAGGCGTCGTCGGCGGCATCGTCCTCGGCGTCGAGGCCGCGCTCGCACCCGAAGCGCTCTCGCTCTCGGTCGCGAATCGCGGAACTGGGGACGCGAGAGGTCGCTACGAACTACTCCCGGCCGCTCTGCGGGATACGCGATTGCTCGGGATCTCGATCGTGCAGAACTGGATCATCGCCCCGATCCTGATGTTCGGCTTGGCCGCAGCGTTTTTGCATGGCCGACCGGACCTTTTCGCAGGCCTCGTCATGGTTGGACTCGCTCGCTGCATAGCGATGGTCGTCGTCTGGAGCGAGCTCGCGAGCGCCGACAGGGAGTACACGGCCGCGTTAGTCGCCATCAACTCGATCTTTCAAGTGTTCGGCTACGCCGCGTACGCCTACATCTTCGTCACGGTGCTGCCACCGTTCATCGGATTGCCGAGCTTGGCAGTCCATCTCTCGATCGCGGGCCTCGCGACGAGCGTCTTGATCTATCTCGGGCTTCCAGCCGTGGCGGGCTCTCTTACTCGAATCTCCTCCGGCCACGGATGGGTTCGGAACGATACGATGAGGGCTTCGTCCCAGCGATCGCACCCTTGACGCTCATTGCGCTCCTGGTGACGATCGTCGCGATGTTTGCCTTGCAAGGGGCGCGTATCATCGCTCACCCGCTCGACGTGCTGCTCGTAGCAACGCCGCTTGCGATCTACTTCGTCCTGATGTTCGCGCTCTCGTTCTCGATGGGCAAGGGCATCGCGCCGGTTATGAGCGGGCGACGTCGCTCGCGCTGACCGCCGCCAGCAACAATTTCGAGCTTGCGATCGCCGTCTGCGTCGGGGTATTCGGCATCAACTCGGGTGAGGCGTTTGCGTCCGTCATCGGACCGCTCGTCGAAGTCCCCGTCTTGTTGACCCTGGTGAACGTGGCACTGGCCTTGCGCGGTGGTTTTCCATCACCGGGAACGCAGTCAGTTCAAGGTCGGTCATGAGACATCAACCAAAGCATACGATACGAGAGGCTACATGAGCTCATCCGTTCTTTTCGTCTGCAAGCACAATACCGGTCGTAGTCAGATGGCAGAGGCGTACCTTCGAGTGCTTGGTGGTGCTAACGTTGCCGCCGCGTCGGCCGGCACAATCGCTGCCGACGCTCCGGACCCGAGCGTCGTCACGGTAATGGCGGAGGACGGCATCGACATTTCGGCGGCGCGTCCGAAGCTGCTTGACAATGCAGTAATGGAGCGAGCCGATCGCATCCTCACCATGGGCTGCGATGTGGAAGGCGTGCCGCGCATCGATGCGGACTGGGGGCTTCCAGATCCAAAAGGTGCGTCGATTGAACGTGTCCGCGAGATCCGCGATATCATCAAAGCAAAGGTGCTTGCGCTCGTTGCATCCCTGCGAGACGGTGCGCCGGCAAGTGGACTGACGGGCAATACGATACTTGCGGCAACGTCAAGTATTCAAGACCAATCATGATTTGATAAACGGAATAATGAGCAGCGGCTGCGGTGGCAAGATGATGGCAATAATGTGTGCCGTTTTGCTTCCCATTATCATGTAGATTGTTCTAATCGCACCCTCGACTTTCGTTGAGCTATGCAACGCGAAGTTGCGCGGCGACTGACTCTGAACGATGCTAAACCAACGCCTCAACAGAATCCGGGCTACATCCGCGACTATGACGCACGCAATGACCTGGTAACATAGCACTTGGTCGAAGGGACATCCCCACATCGATGCCGACTGGGACTCCCGATCCAAAGGGTACGTCCACCGAACGCGTCGAGACTCTAAATCTCTTCCTTCGAATGCGCTGAGACTTGCGAGAGAATCTGACGGGAAAACGACTCACGCAGACCCGCTGACCTTAAGACTGCTGGCGCCCGTCACAGCTTCGACCAATCTCATCTGGGAATTAGCGCAGATGCACGCTTTCGTTCGGCGGGTATCTCCGTAATCGTCCACATCGCGTGGTGCGTCTGCGCGTCGGTCGGCGATACCGCGATGACGTACGGCATCGTTGGGATCGCCTACGCCATCTTGCGACGGGTGAGAAGCGTACCGCATGGCTTGAAGCTCTACGCGACCACGGCGATCGTCGGGGGCTACCGGTTGCGGCGCTTGTCGAATATGTCGCTTTGCACGCCGGGTTTTGGGCATACGATCCAAGCATGCCGATGCTCTTCGGATTGGGAATTTTTCCGCTGTTGCAACTGATCGTGCTCTCGCTGCTCGCGCTCGCGCTAAGCGAGCTTGTGTCTCGGCGCACTCATGACAATGCGACGGGACCATAGAAGTTAAGCGACATTCAACCTGGCCGATCGTGACTTCGCACTCTACGCTCATTCCGAGAGCGCTTTCCCTAGCGCGGTTGACCGTGGGTAGATGTCGATCGAAGCGGCGGTCGCAGTCTGGCTGGTAGTTGCAGCTCGCAGCTTCACGCTGTTTGCCTTTAGCTTTCATAGCATGATCGGACGCGCATTGACCGGCGGATCCTTCGAAGTCGACTCCATGAGTACATCGATCGTCGCGCGCTTAAGTAGATGTCGTGCCTGGGAATGCAGCCATTCTCAGGCACGGGAGCCAATAGGATTGCCGACGGAGAAGAATGCGTGGAAACGCCCGCGGACGGCTCTCAGCTCGGCCCGATCACTCGAGTTGGCAGAGCCGTCCTTCCGGAGCTACAGAGAGGACATCTGTTATCCGAAGGGTCATCTTCTCACCACTCTACTCAGACGTCATGGCATACCAACGGCTATTTGTTATCAGCGATTGACTCTTCTCGGCGACGATAGCGCCGGCTATGCCATTCACGCGCTCAATGCGCTTTATCTTGAAGGAGCGCGGTACCGGTCGATGCTCGAGGAAACAAGGAAGGAGCTAACGCCATATTTGAGTGTGAAGCGCGTGGGCACCTTCACATGCGCGGATAGCTGCGTTGCCCAAAGGATCGAGTCGTGATTGCCGAGCCCGCGGCGGCCGCTCGCTGGTCCTTGTAGTTGGCCTTTCGTTGCACATAGCGGGTCGGCACGGCCTAAACGAGTACGGTAAGCCCAGGGGCTCGGACCGTACGTTAAGTAGCCACGGACGCCGATACAAGGAAGTTCGCACTTCGCACCTTTCTGCGATGCTTTCTCAGCCTGACTCGCTTTTTCCACGATAGTCAGCAAGGTATCAATCGTCATATACTATGCGTTAGCCGTCCGTCGATCGCTGCGCATCCGGCGCGTCCCGGCGGTGGATTGATGGAAGTGTTACTAATGGGTCAAACCCCTTGCTTCGCCGGCCTAGACCGCGATGCAATCAAGATTCTCAACGCCGCGCTTGCGGTTATCGGAACTTGGAATCCGGCAGTCGTTTCCGGCCTGACTGTCGTTGCGATTGGAAGCGTAAAGCCTGAGTTGCTTGTTTGCGACATTGACAGATCCGAGTCGGACCCGCTTGAGTTGTTACGTCAAGTGCGCTTTGTGTTATCGGCGTCCATTATTCTTGTGTACACGGATCGTGCGAATGGTTTGTGGAACGTCGGTTGTCGTACCGCGGGCGCAAACGGTCTACTCTCTAAACAGTCGAACATCACGGAGCTTGCCGCGGGCGTTCGTAGCGCAATGCGAGTCGGATGCTTCACCGATCCGCGATGTGCGGCGTGATGACGAACAAAGAGCAGCGCCGCTGCTATCATCGCGGTCCGTTGCGGGCGGCACTTCGAACAAGTTGTTTTGGCGAAACATTCGCACTCAGCAGCGTTCGCAAAGGTCTGAGTCGCGATCGCCGTACTATCAGGTGTAACGCGAGTCTGAGCCGTCAGCTCGGAGGCGATGTTGCGAATGGCTAGTACCATCGCGAGTGGCATCGAGACGCCGCCGACCCCGGCTGATACGGCTAACAAGCCGCTTGGCAGCGCATCGGTTCGCGTAACTATCAACGGGTCGTCGACGAAGCAGTATGCGGCCGAAGTCCTAATCGAGCACCTCTTCGCGAATACCGACGCGCAGATACCCGGGATAGAATACGCAGCTGCGTACCGGCTAGCCGAAGACTTCATCGGTGGCGACATTATCGACGTCTATCATTTCGACAATAACTCGGTCGCATTGTCAATTGCGGATATTTCGGGGAAAGGTGCCCAGGCGGCCGTGCATGCAGCGCTGATAAAATATGGCCTACGTGCTTTGTCGAGCCACGGGCTGACGCCAGAGCGGGCGCTACGCTCCCTGGATAGGCTATATCTCGAGAACAACGTCTTTGAGCGGAATGAGTCGTTCGCGACCGTGTTTTTCGGTCTAGTCGATGCGAAACGGAAGATCTTGACGTACGCTTCGGCAGGTCATGAGCCGGCAATCATGGTGCATCCGAATGGGGCGGTCGACGTACTCCCTCCGACAGCGCCTCTGATAGGCGTCTTTGACGACCAACATCACCTATTCACGCAAGACGTCGTCATGGTCGCGTCAGGATCCCTTTTTGTCGCTACCACTGACGGCGTGACCGAAGCGCGAAATACCGATGGCGAGATGTTCGGAATGGAGCGGTTCATCGACCTTGTTAAAGACCATCGGCATGACGATCTGAAGGCTCTTATCGAACGAGTGATCGAGACCGCACAAGCCTTTAGCGTGGGCCGCGTTCAGGACGACATGGCAATCGTTGCAGCGAGATTCTTGTAGCTCGTATCCAATGCACGTGATGCACGGTGCTGCGTAGAAAGAACATAGCATGTTGTCGCCTCTTAAGAGCGCACTTGATGCTATCCTTTATCCGGCTTGGACGTGCGACGCGTTCGGAGCGGTAGACTACGTGAATGCCTTTTCAGCTCCGACCCGAAGCTACTGCCGGATCTCTGCACGAAAACGACCGTAGAGGGGTTGCAGCGTCGAGCACATGTGATCCAGCGCACAGTTTCTGCCTTGCGGAAGAGCTATGGCCGGAGCCTGCCGAACTCCCTTGCCACGCAAAACGCGAGATGTAAGGCCCTTGGAGTTGACTATTAAAGGTTTCAGAACGGGACACTTGAACAACTCGACGGCTTCCGACGCGATTCCCGACATGATCTGGACGTACGACTTGTTCGGCCAGATCGACTACGTCAATGCTGCTTGGATCTCGTACACGGGTTTGAATCTCGTCGTAACCGTCGCACAGCCTACGCTTTGGACGTCTGTCCTTAGTTGAGCTTTATGATGGCACTTTCTGGACGGCGTTGGGTCATCATCGCGGCGATCGCGCTCGTGGCGATCGCCGCGTGGCCCTTTCTGGGCGCCCAGCGCGCGAACGCGACATATGCTTATTACGCTCCGGTGCAGCCCGATTACGTGTACCGAGACAAGACGATCGCGTTTTACGAAAAGCGTATGCTGCAAGACTCGCAGGATCAGATCAGCGCGCGGATCCTGGCGTCCCAGTACCTGCAACGCTACCGCGAAAACCTCGACGTCGGCGATCTTCAACGTGGGCTCCATCAAGGTTTCAGGTCGCTGCAGTTGCAGCCGGAACATAATGCCGTAGCCGATGAAGTGATCGGCTCAGGATACTATGCTCTTCACGAATTTCGCCAGGCGTTGACATTTGAATCCCGCGCGCGTTCCGAACAATCCGGTGACCCGAATGCGCCCGCGCAAATGGCGCTACTGGAAATGGAGATCGGTCATTACGCGTCCGCTCGTCACGACTTAATGGTGGCCTGGAGGATCAAGGACGATCCGAGCGTGTGGACAGCCCAAGCGCGTTATGATGAAATGACGGGAAATCTAGCGCGAGCCAAGACGCTGATGCAACGAGCAGCTGCTCGAGCTGACGAGATTTCGGATAATTCAGCGGAATCACGCGCCTGGTACCACTATCGGCTGGGTCAAATAGCCTTCTCGGCCGGGGATAGCGATCAAGCTAAAAGCCAGGAGCGCATCGCGATAACTGATTTTCCAGGCTTCGAGATGGCCTATCGCGCGCTGGCGCGTTTTTGTTGGGGGCTCAAAGAGTGGCAATGCGCGCTCGACGCAGCGCAAAAAGGGGTAAACATCGTCCCCGAGCCGGAAACGCTGGGATACCTCACCGACGCCCACCAGGCCTTAGGTGACGTCGCGGCCGCTAAGGCAACGCAGGAGCTCATCTTTGTCGTTGAGCGCATCGGTAACGCTTACCGCATCAACGATCGCCTATTGTCGGTCTACTATTCCGAGCATAACGTCCGACTGGACGACTCGTTGCGGATCGCGCGTCGCGAAGTGGCCAAACGCGGAAACGAGATTGAGGCTCAGGACACACTGGCGTGGGCCGCGGCAATGGACGGCCACTGGACCGAGGCGTACCACGCTATGCTGATCGCAACGCACTTGCATACCCAAGATCCGCGAGTCCTCTTCCACGCGGGCATGATCGAGGAGCACTTCGGCCATCGCGCGCGGGCCCGTCAGTACCTCAAAGCGGCGCTCGACTTAAACCCGCAGTTCGATCCATTTTACGCTGACCTCGCGCGGCGCACCTACGCAAACTCTCGTGCTGAAATGGAGTACTCGAAATGAAACCACTCTCGCGTTACCTGCTGCCCCCCGTCGCCCTAATGGCGCTTGGGACGGCCATATTATTGTATCTGCCGCGCGTTGGCCAAAGCTCAGACCATCAGGACTCGCCTCTGACCGTTGGGCGGCCGGGAGCGGACCTCACTGACGTGTTCGTCTTTCCGGCAGCCGATCCGAAGAAGGTCGTCTTGGCGATGGACGTTCACCCGCTCATTCCAGCGGGTGAGGCGCAAACCGCCTCGTTCGATCCCGCGGTGATGTATCAGTTCAAGATTGCAACCGACGGCGGCTTCAAGGAAACCTCGGTCATTCAATTTCACGCTATCGGCACGGGACCAAATCAACGCATTGAAATGTATGGGCCCACTCCGCCGGCGATGCCCGGCACGCGATCGGCCTGGGTGGGCGACTCGCAGACGATGCCGTTCAATCAAGTCACACCACTTTCAAACGGCATGACGGCGTTCGCGGGACCGCGTCAAGACCCGTTTTATTTCGATCTAGCGCAATTCTTTAAGATCGTTCCGGACCGCAACTACAAGTACCATCCGCCCTACGGCCCCGGCGTTCCGGCGCCGACGGCCAAGTGCTTCCGTAATCCCGGCGTGGACTTTCTGCGTGGTTACAACGTGCTCTCGCTGGTCGTGGAAATGCCACGCCAAATGCTTGCATCCCCTAATGGGAAACTTGGGATCATCCACGTCTATTCGACGACGTCTCTTGAGAACAATGGCTCATGGGTACAGGTCGAACGCCTGGGTCGTCCGGCCGTTAAAGAGGCCTTCGAGGCATTTGAAAATCACGATGCCACCAATCGTAGCTCACCGTGGAAGGACCCGCTGCTGGCACACTCCATCGTGTCATTCATGAGCTCCAAGAACGGCGCCGGGCGGTCGATGCAACTCGCGAGCGCCGTCGAACACGTGCTCATTCCCGACGAACTGACGGCAAATCTTGGCAGCGGTGGACGGGCGGGCTATCTCGCAGTCGAAACCAAAGGTAAGAGCACGCTACCGACCGCGGTGGAACGCGTGATCCCCAACGTCGGCCTTCAAGGCCTCAAGACTTCAATTGCCAATAAATCAGGGAACTTCGGTGGGCGCGATCCCTCGAGTCCCGTCATCGGTCTCTCGCTTGGCGTGATCTTCGGATCGCTCGGCGCGAAGGTTGGGCTCGCGCCGGATGACATGAAGGAGACAGCGTGTTTGTCGAGCGACAATGTTGTCGCTGGCGCTCGCGGCCACACCGACACCTTCCCATATTTGGGCGGTCAAATCTAAGCGGCAGCTTGTTCCGGCGGCGTCTCGCCTTTGAATGGAGTGCGCCCTTCTCGGCGGACGCCCGCCGCCTAGCTTGCTTCTCTGGGAACAATCGGATGGCGCGCGCTTTCTTCAGCGTGCCCTGAACCTAAGCCCCGAGTTCGACCCATATCAAGCGCGACGGGCCAGGATGCTCTCGTGTCTTTGGGAGCGCGCGGGCGGGGGACGCACATCGCCCTCGATCGCGTTGATCCTAATCCTGCCGCGATCGGAATAAAAACGGCGTCGTCCTGGGGCGCTTGTTCGCGATTGCAGAACGTAGCGCGTCAAGAACCAACGCACGTTCCATGGTCGGTCGCATCGACCAGCGATGACGCGACGCGACACTAGACCCAAGATGACCGTGAGATCGAGCCAGCCTTCGTGTGTTGCAATGTACGTGATGTCGCCCGCCCAGACACGATCGGTCGTTTCGATCTTCGTCACGTCGAACTGCCGTGCGAGCGCGTTGGGCGCGATCGGGAAATCATGAGTGGAATCCGTCGTCTCGCGATACCGTCGCCGTTAGAGGCCCGAAGTGCCTGCCGCTACTCGTATCCTCGAGATCTTCGCCGTCAGCGTTGGCGTGATTTTGGGGCTGCTATGGCTCGGGCTAACTCCGTTGATCGCGCATGTCGGGCGGAAAAAGCGGCGTCTGTCGAGACGGGCCCTTCTTTCGCTCGGGCGTACGCCTACTTCGAAGATCCCATCCGCGCCGATTGACTCTTGTGGATCTCCGTTTATGCGCTGCGCTTGGTGATAATGACCACGGCCGCCCCGATTCCGACGACCCCCGCGAGCAGCGGAGCGCGGTTTTCCGTCACCCACGTGTAGCGACTGATGAGGCTCGAGCGGTCATTGAAGGCGCCGTGCGCCCCAAAGTCGCCGGAGAGCGGCTCGCGCAGGTTGTCGGGCGATCCAGGACGGATCGGACCGTCGTACTGCTGCGACGCGTAGCCCGTCTTACCGAGATAGACGTCGAGCAGCCCGGGAAACAGCTTCGTGCCCCACACCGCTTCCCAGGTCGGGAATCCGCAGATCAGCTCGCGTCGGCGCGGGTGCTTCGAGAGCCAGTGCACCGCGCGACCAGCGACCTCGGGCTGAAAGATTGGCGGCACGGGCTGCGGACTCTGCGGCATCTTCGATTTGCACCAGGAGAACTGCGGCGTGTTCACGTCCGGCATCAGGACCATCGTAATCTTCACGTTGCTCTTCTGATGCACGAGCTCACAACGAATTGAATCGGTGAAGCCGCGGATCGCGGCCTTCGCACCGCAATAGGCGGCCTGGAGCGGGATGCTGCGGTAAGCCAGCGCCGAGCCGACCTGGAGTACCGTGCCCTTGTTGCGGGGAAGCATGCGCTTCATCGCGGCCATGGTGCCGTAGACATAGCCGAGATAGGCGACCTCGGTGATGCGGAGGTACTCGCTCGGCGTGAGGTCCTTGAACTGCGCGAAGACGTTCGTGAACGCCATGTTGACCCAAACGTCGATCGGCCCGAGCTCGCGCTCGATTCGCTCCGCGGCCGCATCGACCGCGTCGGCATCGGCGACGTCGGTCGGAATCGCGAGAACCTTGCAGCCGCCAGCCTCGGCCTCGGCTTTGGCAGCCTCGAGCCCCTGGGTGCCGCGGGCAAGGAGACCGAGCGTGCAGCCCTCTTTGATGAATTCCCGCACCGACGCACGGCCGATGCCGGCTGAGGCTCCCGTTACGACGATAATGCGCGGTGGCTTCGAAGAGCTGGCCATATGATGTTCCTTCGAGCCGGTCGGGCTCAGACGCGGTAGTGTTCGGCGTCGGCGCGCTTGAGCTCAAGACCGAGCCCGGGACGCGAGAGATCGGGCGCCATAGCGCCGTCGACGACGGCCGGCACGCCATCGAAAAACATGCGCTCGATCCGAATGTGGTCGTGGAAATATTCGATGTGCCGCATCCGCTTTGCGACGCACCCGACGTGCACGTGTAGCGTCGGCGCGCAGTGCGAGGAAAGCGGGACGAACGACGCGTCGCAGAGGGCATCCGCGGCGAGGAAGTTCGTAAACCCGCCGCAGCGCGTCGCATCGGCCTGGACGACGTCGACGCAGCCTCGATCGATCAGCCAGCGGAACCACTGAGGCTCGTAGCCGTACTCGCCCGCGCTGATTTCCATGATGGCGGGAGCACGGTCGCGCACGAGCGCCAGCCCTTCGAAGTCCCGGTGGTACACGGGTTCTTCGAACCACGAGACCCCTGACGCGGCGCCGATATGTTCCGCGACGCGGAGCGCTTCCTTACGCACGTACGCGCCGTTCGCATCGACGAACAGCTTGGCAGAGTCGCCGATCGCCTTCCGCGCGGCGGCGACGCGGCCGAGATCGGCCCCCGCATCGCGGCCGATCTTCATCTTGACCTGCGGGATGCCCTCACCGATCCAGCCCGCGAGCTGGTGCTGGAGCTGGTCGATCGTGTACGAGGTGAAGCCGCCGCTTCCGTAGACCGGCACACGCTCGCGAACCATGCCAAGCATCGCCGCGAGCGGCATGTCCGCGAGCTTCGCGCGTGTGTCCCAGAGCGAGGTATCGATCGCGGAGACCGCCATCGCGGCGATTCCGTCGCGGCCCATGTTCCGGACGGAGCCGGTGAGCTCCGCGTGGAGCGCGCCGTGATGGCGGATGTCGCGGCCGATCACGATATCCGCGAGCGATGCTCGGATGAACTCCGCCGTCGCCGTGTTCGCATAGGTGTAGCCGAGACCGCGGATGCTTCCGACGGCGATCTCGACGAGCACCATCGTCGTCGAGCTCCAAACTGCTGAGCCGTCGGACTCCTGGGGCGTGCTCGTCGGTACCGTGTAGGCGGTGACGTCGAGCGACGCGATCCGGTAATCAGCCGGCATCCGGGCTTGCATCCGCGATCGTGGTCATCAGTGCGTTCTCGGCTTTCCGCGAGTCGAGCCGCGTGTGCTGCACGACGATCGGTAAGCTCGCCTTGAACGTGCTCGAGAAGCTGACGCCGATCGGGATCGACTCGGGAAAATGCATGGCATTGAAGCGCGTGTGCAGCGTCCGGCGCGCCAGCAACTGAAAGCCGTAGGGGTCAGCCGGCTCGCGGTCAGAGAAGTACACCATGATCTTGACTTCCGTGTTCTCATCCGTTGCGTTGAGGATGCACAGCGCCTCGTGACTGAGGAAATCGGGATACGGACCCGTGCTGCCCGGAGGGATGTAACCCTGGCCAACCGCCCGCATCTTCGATCCGACGTTCGGCACTTAACCTTCGTCTTTCGTCGCTTTAGCGGTCGGGAACACCCCCGCGAGGACGCTCTTGGCGGAATCGAGCATTATGCCGAACTCGTTCGGATCGCCCTTCACGAGCGCCGACGTGAAGTTCTTCATCTGGTCGATCGTGATGTGGGGCGGGATGATCGAGATGTTCGGATCGACCCACGCCTCGAGCACCGCCGGCCGGTCCGCGCCGAGTACACGATCCCAGGCGGCGCCGACGTCCTCGCGCTTCTCGACCTTTACGCCGACGAAGCCGAGCATCTCGGCGTAGCGAGCGTAGGGGAAGTCGGGCAAGTGCTGCGACGCCTCGAATTTTGGGTCGCCGGACTCGATGCGCATCTCCCACGTGACCTGGTTGAGGTCACGATTGTTTAGCACGAGGATGATGAGCCGCGGATCCGCCCACTGTTTCCAGTACTGCTGGATCGTGATCATCTCGTTGATGCCATTCATCTGCATCGCGCCGTCGCCGGTGAGCGCGATCGCCACGCGCTCGGGGAACGCGAACTTCGCCGCGATGGCGTACGGCACGGCCGGCCCCATCGTCGCGAGGCTGCCCGAAAGCGACCACTTCATGCCACGCCGCATCTTGATGTGCCGCGCGGTCCAGTTGGTCGCCGTGCCGGCGTCGCCCGTGAGGATGACGTTCTCGGGCAGGCGGCGGTTAAGTTCGGTGAACATCACCTCGGGATTGATCTGACCGTTCTCGCCCTTGATCTCCTCACGAGAGGCGTTGACATCGGCCCACTCCTCGCGGTTTTTCTCGAGTTTCTTGCGCCACGACGTGTCGGTCTTCTGCTTGAGCAGCGGGAGCAACGCGCGGATCGTGTCGGACGAATCGCCGGTCAGGTTGACGTTCATCGCGAAGCGCAGCCCCGTGTTGGCCGGATCAATGTCGATCTGAACGCCGTTGGCCTGCCCTTCCGGCGGTAAGAACTGATCGTACGGAAACGACGTCCCGATCATGAAGAGCGTATCGCACTCGTTCATCATGTCGGAGCTCGGCCGTGTGCCGAGCAGGCCGATGTCTCCAGTCACCCACGGCAGATCGTCGGGAACCGTCGCCTTGCCAAGCAGCGCCTTCGCGCAGCCGGCCTGCAACTTATCGGCGATCGCGATGACGTCGTCGACCGCGTTCATCGCGCCAACGCCGACGAGCATCGCGACGCGCTCGCCCCCATTGAGGATCTCCGCCGCGCGCGCCAGATCGACGTCATGCGGCACGGTGCGCGGCTTCTGGTAGCCGACGCCAGAGTGCGCGTAGTTCGCTTTGCGCGGATACTTCTCGAGAGCCGGCTTTTCTTGGACGTCCTTCGGGATGATGATCGCGGTGACTGAGCGAGTGGACATCGCGATGCGGAACGCGCGGTCGACGACATGCCGGAGCGCCGCCGGATCGCCAACGGTGCAGACGTACTGATTGGCGACGTCTTTGAAGAGGACGTTGAGATCGACTTCCTGCTGATAATGCGCGCCGATCGCGGTCTCGGCGGCCTGGCCGACGATCGCGACGACCGGGACATGATCTTCTTTGGCGTCGTAGAGACCGTTGAGCATGTGGATCGCGCCCGGGCCCGACGTCGCCATGCAAACGCCGACCTCGCCTGTGAACTTCGCATGCGCCGTGGCCATGAACGCGCACATCTCCTCGTGCCGCGTGTGCACGAGCTCGAAGCGATCCTTCGCGCGGTCGAACGCGCCCATGAGTCCGTTGATGCCGTCGCCCGGGTAGCCGAAGATCCGCTTGATACCCCACTCGGTCATCCGGTCGAAGAGGTCGTCAGAAACCGTTTTCTTCATTCGAAAGTCTTCCCCGTCATTGCGCGGCCGGAAAGACCGCCCCGGCCCGCATGGGCCGACGAATAGATAGGTGCCCCGCGACGCGTGACGATAAAACTCGTGCGCACGTTCGATCCAGGCGCGAAGTCGAACACCGCATATCGAAGCTGGCTCGCTCAACAGGAAGCCACTTTTACTCGAGCATCTGCCCGGAATCGAGATTTCGCGACCGGGGCCTCAGTTCTGCGCTCTCACGTATCTGAGGAACAGGGCGCAGTTGTCCTGGCCTAGCTCGCATGGGCCGTCGAACACCGACCTTCGATGCCGGATCGCGGGCCAGCGACAGAGCGCGCCTACTTCCAACTGGGCCGGTTGATCTTGACCGAGCGCTTGTTCGCTTAATGCGATGTTTTGAAAACCCGTTGCGTGGGATAGTAATCCCCTTGGGCCTTACGAGATGTCTTTCCGAGATGTCGCTACGCGTTCGGAGTCTCAGGAACACCAAAGCTATCTTCATCGAGCGTGATATCGATTAACGTAGCACGAGCAATCTGCTGCGATACAATTTACGGAGACAGTACACCTACGCTCTACGTGATCGTCTCACTTGAAGGTTGCGGCTACTGCGATGCTTCATGCATTGCGGTACGTTTTAAAGCGACGGAATGGCTAGAGCATCGTTTTAAACTCTTGCTCCCTAAGGGCTTCGGCCTTTACCGGCTCTTTGGATGTTTTAGAATGGCGCGACGTCTTGCGTCGATGGTACATCCCCGCCGAACCTTACTGGCTGCATACGATTTGCACCGTATTCTACATACGACTTACCCTGTGTCGGCGTGATCCGCACCGGAAGTCCCTAGTACGTTGGCAACGGGACGTGCCGAAACGACGGGAACTGGCGAGCGCATTGCCGAGTACACGGTTTCCGACGGCGAGATGGCCGCCGGTAGCACGCTTGGCGGTCCGAAGGCATGTTTAACGATCAAAGCTACGGGCGCGATCGAAAAGATCTATTCCGTCGAGGCGGGAGAAGTCGTGGTTGGTTCGGTCGTGCTACACCATTGGGACCAAGTGACCGGGATCGAGCTCGCGCCGCTCGAGGGGACCTTCGTCATCCGCCCGGATCAACAAGAGCACCGCTTCGCGCTCGCCAACGGCGTCGACGTTCGCGAACGGATCTTCGTCTTAAGCGGCGCTCCCGAAGGCGACGATGTTGACCCGCCGGCCGCGTATTACGCCATCCGATTCGTTAACAACAGCACGGAAACGGCAAGCCTCGATAGTTACGCGTTCGCACAAGTGCGCGGAAACATGGATCATGATGTCGTCGTCGCATACGATGCGCGCGAGCACGCTTTCGTCACCTGGAACAAGCACAAGCATCCGCGGCATGTTCGCATGTTCGGCATCTCTCAGAAGCCGACGAGCTTCGAAGTCACGACGGACCACGCGAAGGCCGTTTCCGAGCGCGGACCGGGAACACTTTCGAACGCCATCGAGAGCCCCGGTAGCTCCGATCCACTCGCCGTGTTCCATCTGACGCACACGCTTGCACCGGGTGAGAGCGCAGAGTTCTCGTATACGTTCTCGTGGTCGCTCGAGGGTCGCGAAGAGGCGGCTCGCGTGTACGCATCCATCCCGGCGGCGGCGCAAGCATTGGCGCGCACGAACGCGTATTACGCCACGGTGCTCGGCCGGTCGGTCGTCGTGACGCCAGATGCGATCGTCAATCGTGGCGTGCTTTGGGCGAAGGTAAATATGCTTCGCATGCAGCTGCGGCCACAGACCGGCTGGTCGTTCGTCAACGATCCGACACGTTCCAACAATAGCGTCGGCCGGGATACGGCCTGGTTCGCCTACGGAGCCGACTACATCACGCCGAACTTCGCACGCGATTCGCTCCTAGCATACGTCGATCGCCAAGAACCCTCGGGCATGATCGTGGAGTATTACGACGTTCGGAACGGCAAGACCGCGGACTATAACCTCAACATCAACGACAATACGCCCCTCATCGTTCTCGCGCTCTGGCATCACTACAACGCGACCGGCGACGCCACGTTTCTCGCCAAAGTCTACCCCGCCGCTATAAAGGCGGTCCGGTACATCCTCTCGCAGCGGGACAAGCGCGGGCTCGTGTGGTGCACGTCGACGGGGACATCGGATTGGGGCATCGTCGGATGGCGCAACGTCATCCAAGGCTATCGGCTCTCGGGTGCGACGACCGAGCTAAACTCCGAGTGCTACGCGGCCTTGCAGACGGTTTCGCACATGGCGCGCGAGCTCGAAAAGCACGACGAGTCCGCAGAGATGGCTCGTGAAGCAGGCCTTCTGCGGGATGCGATCAACACCCACTTGTACAATCCTGACAACAACCTGTACTACCTCAATATCGACGTCGAAGGACAAGCACGCACCGACGTTACGTGCGATCTGGTGTTTCCGGTTATTTTTGGTGTGGCGGACGACGACACGGCGGCGCGGATCGTAAGCCGCTTGAGCAGTGACGACTTCTGGACGGAGGCGGGGCTACGAACGGTGCCACGGGATGCGCCGAACTACGGGCCGACGCACGGGTACGGGTTACTCGGCGGCGTGTGGGTGGGGATTGCGTTCTGGTACGCGTTCGCGGCCGCGCGTTTCAGTCCCGAACGAATGGCATTCGCCCTGTCAACGAGCTTTCGCCACTATTCGCGCGATCCACGCCGCAACAACACCGTGCCGGGCCAGTTCTCCGAGTGGCTCCACGGCGAGACGCTCGTCAACCAAGGGATGATGCTCTCGCCGTGGTTCCCGCCGCGCTACCTCTGGGCGGCGATCGAGGGTGCCGGTGGGCTCGATCTCAGCGGCGGGTCGCCGACCGTGGCCCCGCGACTCGCCCCCGACTGGAAATGGCTCGGCGTACGAAACGTGCCGTATCGTAATCGAACCCTAACCTGGTTCGTCGCTCGCGCTCCGAACATCGAATTATACTCGAATTACGCGTTTCATCAGCCGACGCCATATGTAGCGTACGAGCACGACGTCAGTGATCGACTCCACGTGAGTGGGAACGCCGCGACCGCGATCGGCCTGCGTCGAGCAGACGATTACGTGGTCTTGGTGGGGAACGCGACGGATCGCACCGTCACGACGGCGCTCCGTTTTGACTCGGACACCGCAGGTTCGTATCGGATGCGGTTCTTCAACAGTTTACGCAACGCGTGGACTGACGGTATCTCGTTGTCAAGCGAAAAGCTCAAGCGTGGGATCGCGCTTGAATTGGAACGCAAGGGTTTCTGGATTGTCGAGCTTGAGCAGGAGACGTAAGCGATGAGTATCCCGCCGTACACGTTTGGGATGAGTGAGTTCACGACGTGGCCCTGGTCGTTCGAACGCGACGTCGCGGCATACGCGCGACATGGTATCGACGCGATCGAGATCACAGAATTCAAGCTGGATCGTAACGACTACGCGCCGCAACTCGAAAGCATTGCGGCGCAAGGCCTCACCGTCAGCTCGGTACAGTCGACCGTGCACTCGTTGTTCCCAGACAGTCTCGCGCCACAGCCTTCGGCACCCGAGGACCGTATGCGACACATGGAGACCGCAATTGCGCGGATCGCGCCGCATGTGCCCGAGGGAACGCCGTTCGTCGCAATCACGGGCGCGGCTCCCGGTGGCGACGCGAGCCGCGTCTACGACGAAGCGCTCGAGTCATTCGCGAGGTTAGCCGAACATGCCGCTCTCCATGGCGTGCGTCTTGCGTATGAACCGCTCAATCCGGTACTGTTCAATACGGACACCGCGCTCTGGGGATTGGATCAAGCCCTCGAACTCGTGGAACGCGTCGATCATCCGGCGTTTGGGTTGTGCGTCGACACGTGGAACATTTTTCAAACGCCGGACCTTCACCAGGTGATCCAAAGGAGTGGCGATCGCATCTTTCTCGTCCAGGTCAGCGACTGGCACCGGCCGCGCTCGGGTGCGGATCGTATCAGCCTCGGCGATGGCTCGATCGACAACGCAGCGATCATCAAGAGCGTTCGCGACGCTGGATACCGCGGGCCTTACGTGTTGGAGATCTTTTCTGGAGAGTCGCTGTCCGGCTCGATCTGGCGCTCCGATCTCGACATGATCATCGAGAAAAATGTCGCCGCGTTTTCGCGAATCTGGAAAGATAGTGAAGCGGAGCGGCGTGCTCCCAACTAGTATTCACGATGATGGTAGCGCGTGGTGTAACGGTGCGCTCCGAATGAGCCTTTGAGCGTCGCAGCGTTATGCATCGTATCGTTTCAATCGATTGACGCTGGGATCAACGGTTAGACATTCGCAGGCGCGATCACGAACGTTCAGACGAAGAAGAAGGCGTCTCGAAGCGCATATGATCGGATCCTTTGGGACTCGGTGAGAATTTACGGAGCCGACCGAGCATTACTACGCTGCGAGCTCCTTCTCAATCTGTTCGAGCGAACGACCCTTCGTTTCGGGCACGAAGCGCTTTGCAAAGAGCCATGCACCGACGCTCACTAGCCCGTACGCCCAGAACGTCCACGACAGGCCCAGAACATGCGTCAGCGTCAAGAACGTCAACGTCACGAGGAGGTTGAAGCCCCAATTCGCGAGCGATGCAAAGCTCATGCCGAGTCCGCGCACTTCCAGAGGATAGATCTCGGAGATGAGCAGCCAGAAGACCGGGCCTAGGCCAACTGCGAACGCACCGACGTAGAGGATCAAGCTGGCCGCGGCGATGTAGCCCTGCAAGCGCCCGAGACGGTGAAGGTCGAAGGAGAGACCGATCAACGCAAGACCAACGATCATTCCGGTAAGTCCCCATAGGAGAAGCGGGCGCCGTCCGACGCGGTCCACGAGACGCACGGCGACGACAGTCATCACGACGTTGACGATCCCGACACTCACGCTCGCCAAAATCGAATGTGCAGCCGAGCCGAACCCGGCAAGCTGAAAGATCGTCGGCGTGTAGTAGATGATCGTGTTTATGCCGGTAAGCTGATCGAACGCCGCGAGTGCCAAGCCGACCAGGAGCGCAGGGCGAACGGTCGGACTAATGAGATCGCGCCAGCCGCCGCGTTTGCCCTGAGCCTGCAGACCGCGATGGATCCCGGCGATCTCCGCGGACACATCCGCGCCACCGTTGAACCGCTCGAGCGCTCGCGTAGCCTCGGCAACCCGACCCTTTTGCACGAGCCAACGCGGGCTCTCGGGCAAGAACAGCATACCGACGCCGAGCGCCACTGCAGGCACGACCGCCAAGCCGAACATCCAGCGCCACGCCCCGATGCAGAGAGAGCATAGTCGACGAAGTATGAAATCAGGATCCCGAGCGTGAGCAGCAGTTGGTTCAGCGCAACGAGCCCTCCGCGTTTCGACGCGGGTGAGATCTCAGAGATGTAGAGCGGCCCAAGATACGACGCAATGCCGATGCCTACGCCGACGACGATGCGCCCGACAATGAGCGTAGCGATGTTCGGTGCGAAGGCCGTCACGAGGACGCCGACGAGAAACACCGCGGCGGTGGCGATCATCAAGGTGCGCCGACCCAAGCGGTCGGCGAGGCGCCCGCTTCCGAGTGCCCCAAGGATGGCCCCTACCAAGACAACGCTCGTGACGATCTCCTCCATCGTCGCCGAGAGGTGATATTGGATTTTGAGGAAGAGAACGGCGCCCGACACGACGCCCGTGTCGTAGCCGAACAACAAGCCGCTGAGCGCAGCGACGATTGTCGCGAAGTAGAGAAACCCGTTGCGCAACTTGATACCCATCATTCCGACGATTCCGAGTGCTCGGCAACGCCGAGGGCTGAAAGTCGTCCTGGAACCTCCGTTCCCATAAGGAGCTATAGACGGAACATGATGCTTCGTCATAAGCGGCTCTTGTCACGGGAGTTGGGATACGAGTAAATCAGAGGTGGCCTCGGATAATCGGACAGCCGCATAAGTGATGACTCTGCTCGTCTGGGGGCGAAGAAGCCCGCCACAAGGAGCAGACATGGCACGACGTGCTCGGAGAAACCACTCGCCGGCGTTCAAGGCCAAGGTGGCCCTCGCCGCGATCAAGGGCGACCAGACCGTTGCGGAGCTTGCAAAGCGCTTCGACCTCCACGCGAACACGATCGCTCAGTGGAAATCGCAACTGCTCGGCAACGCCGCGACGGCGTTCGATGGAGCGAAAACCTCTGCTGTCGATTCCGATTTGAAGTTGCTTCATGCGAAGATTGGCCAGCAGGCGCTGGAGATCGATTTTTTAGCCGGCGCGCTCGATCGCATCGGCGACTCGAGCGCAAAGCGATGATCGATCGATCGCACGCGCTGCCGCTTACACGACAGGTGGAGCTTCTGGCGATTTCGCGCGGTTCGATCTACTACGAGCGGAAGAACGTTGACACGCTCGACCTTGAGATCATGCGCATCATCGACGAGCTGCATCTGGAATATCCGTTTGCCGGCGCGCGAGTGCTTCGCGGCATGTTGCGTCATCGCGGCTTCGCCGTCGGGCGGCGCCACGTAGCCGCGCTCATGCGCCACATGGGCATCGAAGCGTTGTACCGCAAGCCTTCGACGACTCGTCGTCATCCCGAGCACGTCGTTTTTCCCTACCTGCTACGCGGCTTGACCATCGAGCGCCCCGATCATGTCTGGTGCGCGGACATCACTTACATCCCGATGCGCCGAGGCTTCGTCTACCTGTTCGCCGTTCTCGATTGGTCGACTCGCCGCGTTCTGGCGTGGCGTGTTTCCAATACAATGACCATCGACTTCTGCATCGATGCTGTCGAAGATGCGATTTCGAAGTACGGTGCTCCCGAGGTCTTCAATACCGACCAGGGCTCGCAGTTTACGAGTGCGGAGTTCGTCGATCTCATCACGGGCAAGAACCAAATCGCGCTGAGCATGGACGGTAAGGGCTGTTGGCGCGATAACGTATTCATTGAACGCTTCTGGAAGTCGCTGAAGTACGAAGAGGTCTATCTTCACGCGTATGACTCCATGACGATCGCCAAGGCGTCGATCACGAGGTACATCAACTTCTACAACGGATTTCGGCCGCACTCGTCCCTGGACGGGCGTACTCCGGACAGCGTATACTTTCATGGTCAAGCGCTTACGCTTGCAGCATAACTCGCAGAGATCCACTTATAGATCCGATTTTCGTGTTCAAACGACCGGAGCCACCTCTATCCAACTCGAGTCCCGTAGCAGTCCGTGCATGTCCTGATCTGCACGAAGCCCTAGTGGCGGGTTCGATACTCGGACCGTACCAATGGCAGCGTTCGGTACGTGTCTCACCGCCCACGCTCGGCATCGTCGAACGCTGCGCCTTGCGCGTCTGGCGCGCTGCAGCTGAAGGTCGACGGCGGCGAGGGCGCGTTCGTCGGCATGTCCCAGATGGCGCTCGCGTGATCGTGCGTAACGCCTGTTCGTCGGCATGCACGATCCCCGAGTGATCGGGCTTTCGTGATGCGCGGCGATAGCGGCACCGCCGTCGCGGCGAGCGGCCGAACGAGTCACACTCGACGCACGCAGGACCGAGCGGATCGCAAGTCAAGATCGAGCCGGGTTCGGTCGCGGCGACGATGTTGAGGTAAATCACCGGCGACGTCTAACAGGTTGCGGAATTTCGCGACGAAACCGTCGTCAAATCAAGGTTTGCGAAGGCCTTCGCCCCGTCTTCGGCCGTTTTTGGTCTGTTCGCTTGATTCGCCGAGCTCTTTTTTCGACTTTTGCGCATACGAATTCCGTTGTCATGCGGCGGCTTTCATGATGTTGCGGATGCGAACGATGTTGTAC
>JAABUU010002534.1_pt1 | contig 25801 bp, 27 predicted proteins | sample 5559301 | NCBI WGS metagenome assembly JAABUU01 (sample SAMN10711884, study PRJNA513360) | rock metagenome | isolation source: Antarctica rocks | place: Antarctica: Victoria Land, Richard Nunatak white | reverse complement strand
CGGCTGTGGCATGGCAGGGCAGAAGCAGCTTCAAAAGCGTTGCCCAGGAGAAGCAGCGCAGGCACTGCTGTGGCCACCCTGGCGTGCCGGGGCCGGCCCGGGGCGTCGGGCGCCGCGCGCCTGCCAGTGGGGCTCGAACACGGGCAGCGCGGCGAGCCAGCCAGCGGTCGCCCGCTGCCGCTCGCCCGCGGCGCCCCAGCCGCTGACGGGCCGCACGGAGAACGCCCAGCGCGCGCTGCCGACCGTGGAGGGCAGGTCGCCGGCCGCGCCCGCCTCGCACGCCACCAGCGCCCCTGCGCGTGCCCGGCGCTGCCGGCTTGCCGCCGCACGCGCGCCCGCCGAACACATGGCGCTGAGCACGGTGATGCTGCTGCTGCCTGCTCGCTTCGGGTGCACGCGCGACTGCACTGCCGGTCTCTGGCAGGCTCAGGCTCACTGCAACGACGTTCAATTGCTGCCGCAAGAGGCTGGCGCTTGTCCGCATGGGCTGCAAACTTCTGCTCATGGGCGTCAAGGGGAGGGCATGCGTGGACGCCTGAGGCGCAGGCACATGCGACGCCGCGCGCTGCCCGGTGCGCGCCTTGGTGCCAGGTCAGCGAGGCCTGGTAGCCCTCCGCCACCGCCGCGTCAAAGTGTGCCTGCACAGGCAAAGCCCCCGTCACGCCTGCCGCCCGCCTCAGCGTTTTGGCGTCTCAGAAACTCTCTTGATACGCCGCACAGCGGGAGACAGAGAGGGCGACCACCTTTCGGCACCCATACCAGCAGGCACCATGGAATGCACAAGCGCCTCGCAGGGCTGCCAGGCCCAGGGCGGCACCTCCGGGACGACGCGCTGCAGCGGCGCGGCCGGGCGGCCAGTGCCGCGCGGGCGGAAGCAGGCGCCGAGCGCGAGCGCGTGCGGGTCGGCCCAGAAGCTGCGCACGTCCTTGGAGTACTGCAGCAGGTACGAGTCGTCCGGGCCCATGACCTGCAGGGCGCTCGCGTGTCAGCCTTGCCTGCCCCGGCGCTGGCTTACTGTGTCGCTGGTTGTCCGTTTCGGCTCTGCACATCACGCGTCACGGAGTGCGCGAAGCAGCCTACACGAGGCGCCGCGAGTGGCTGGCACGGGCCTCGCGCGCCCGGCGGCGCGCCTGTGCGCCCACGCCGCTCTGGGAGCTGTTGCCAGCGGGGTCCTCGATGGAGTATATCAGCGCAAAGCTCGTGCCCTCCTCCGGCAGCGTCACCTGCTCGCTGGGCGCTGCTTACTCAAGTGCCAAGTTTTCTCTAATAAGTGTTAAGTTATCACACTGGTGCGAAAAAGCATAAACAGCAAGCCAAGCCGTCCTTCGAGCGAGCATGCCTTGAAGTACCACCCCTCGAAGAAGCGCCCCGTCCTGCCGTCGTAGTGGTAGCCGCTGTGGGGCGTGCTCCTCAGCTGCTGCTGCCGCTCGGTCCGCAACGCCTTGCATGTGCAGGACCGCCGCGGCGCGGGGAGGCTGCGGTGAGCGCGCCCTGTTCCAAAGCTCACGAAAAGCCCCATCGCCATTGTCGGTCTGTGCGTCACCGTCTGGCCTGTCCTGCTCCGCTTCATGTAGTGAGGGGTTTTCACAAACCTGGCAGCCTGGACTTGGGAAGCTTGAAAACAAAAAAGACTGAACAGAAACAAAATCGACTCAGTCCGGTCACGCCTTGGAAGCGCAGCCGCTGCTTAACTTGCTGAATCGCACGTCTCAACACGCTCGGCGGACAGCGGCAGTGCAGGGCTGATCGAAGAGGCATCTTGCGCGTGTGCGCTGGTGTGTGAGGAGGTAGCGCAGCGGGCGCTCGCAAAGTTGCGTGCAAGGAGCAGGCAAGAAGAAACCGCACCGATCGGGCCACCAGCCTGCCTGCCGCGCCCAATGCCTGCGTGGCGGGGCAGGCCAGTGCGCGCCGCGCGGCCCAGTGCGCGCGGCTAGGCGTCGGAGGCGCGCGGCGGGGCGCAAGTGGCGCGATGGACGATAGCCAGGGGCTGTTCCGTGCGCCGCGCAAGCGCCTGCCGGCGCAGGCGCAGCCCGACCTGCCGCCTGTCGCCGCGCTAGGCGCCGGCGATGCGCAGCCACTGGCGCGGCCGCTGCCGGCCAACGGGCAGGGCCTCGTGTCGCGCAGCGCCATCCGGGACACCATCTCGGCGCAGCCGAACGCGCCGGGCGAGCTGGCGGCAGCGCGCGCGCGCTCGCTGCGCCACTCCATCTCCGCGGAGACGCCCGCCAGGGCCCCGGCGGGGCTTGTGCAGCAGCTCGCGCGGCGCAACTCCGGCAACCTGACCCCGCCCGGCGGCGGGCAGGCGCTCGAGGCGCCCGCCAGGGCCCCGGCGTGGCTCGCGCAGCAGCTCGGGCGGGGCAAGTCCGGCGAGCTGCCCGCGCACATTGGTGGGCAGGCGCTCGAGGCGCCCGCCAGGGCCCCGGCGGAGCTTGCGCAGCAGCTTGCGCGGCGAACCTCCGGCAACGTGGCCCCGCCCAGCAGCGGGCAGGCGCTCGAGGCGCCCGCCAGGGCCCCGGCGTGGCTCGCGCAGCAGCTCGGGCGGGGCAAGTCCGGCGAGCTGCCCGCGCACATCGGTGGGCAGGCGCTCGAGGCGCCCGCCAGGGCCCCGGCGGGGCACGCGCAGCAGCTCGCGCGGCGCGACCCGGACCTGGCCCCGCCCGGCGGCGGGCAGGCGCTCGAGGCGGCCGCCAGGGCCCCGGCGGCGCTCGCGCAGCAGCTCGCGCGACGCACCACCGGCAATGAGACCCCGCCCGGCGGCGGGCAGGCGCCCGAGCGCGAGGCGCGGCCCACGCCGCGGCAGGTGGCCCGCCGCAAGTCCGGCTACTGGGAGCGGCCGGCGCGGCCGGCGGAGGCGCCCGCCGACGGCGGCGCGCAGCCGCTGGCGCGGGATGGGCCAGACGGCCAGGTGGGCGCCCTCCCCGACATCGCCACGCCTGGCTGCTCTGCAGTGGCTGCAAGGCAAATTGAGGGGAAGAGATTGAGCACTTGCGCGGCCGGGCGGCAGTCCGCCAGGCAGGCGCGAGAGCGCCGCCCTGACGCATTGCAGCCCGGCGCGCGGCAGGCGCCGCCCAGCGGGCAGGGTCTGGAGCGCGAGGGCCGGCCGCCGCCGCGCCAGCCGGCGCGCCGCATGTCCGGCCACTGGCCTGGCACGGCCGCGGCGCGGCCGTCGACAGACGGCGAGGCGGCGGGCGGCGCGCGGCGCGGCCCGGCCGCGGCGCGGCCGGGCGAGGGCGCGGGCGAGGACGGCGAGCCCGCGCAGACGTCCGCGCGCGATGGGCCGGGCGGGCAGGTGGGACGGCGCACCCCACACGGCATGTCCGGGGTGTTGGCTGCCCCGGTGTGCGAGCAGTGCCCATCCCGCAAGAGCTGTGGCGGGCGTGGAGGCGTGGGCCTGGCGGGCTGACGCGACGCGATGCCGGCAGCCGGGTGGGCTTGGGCTCGCGATGCGGCGCTTGTGCAGGTGGCCGACCGGACGTGCTCCCTTCCGGGGCGCAGGGGCTCCCTGTCTCGCTTCTGCCTCTCCCACCGCAACATCGCCCGGCAGGCCTGCAAGGCGCCCCTGTGATCATGCACTGCGCGCCGGGCAACCCGGCTCACGCAGCATTGCCCTGACGCCGTCGAGACGCGGCGCAGGCGCTGCTGCGTGACATGTCGCCCGGGATGCTGCGCGCGCGCCTGGGCCCGCGCGGCCGCGCCCGCGAGTCGCTGGACGCCGCCGCCGCGCCGAACGCGGCGCGCGGCAGGCCGGGGCGCGACTCGGTGGACGGCGCCGCCACGCCGAGCCTGGCGCGCGGCAGGCCGGGGCGCGACTCGGTGGACGGCGCTGCCACGCCGAGCCTGGCGCGCGGCAGGCCGGGTCGCGACTCAGTAGACGCCGCCGCGCCGAGCCTGGCGCGCGGCAGGCCGGGGCGCGACTCCGTGGACGCCGCCGCGTCAAACCTGGGGCGCGGCAGGCCGGGGCGCGACTCGGTGGACGGCGCCGCGCCGAGCCTGGCGCGCGGCAGACCGGGGCGCGACTCGGTGGACGGCGCGGCGCCGGGCGCGGCGCACAGCGGTGGGGGCGCCGCCGGCGGGCCGTCTGCGGGCGGCCCGCCGTCTGCAACGCGGCCGCCGCTCAGCGGCGGCGCCGGCGGCCCCGCGCGCATCCAGAGCGGCTCGGCAGTGTTCCGCACGGGCAGCGCCGGCGGCATGCACATCCTCTCCGTCATCAACCTGGACACTTTCCTGAACCGCTTCAGGCGCGCGCGGGCCCCTGCACGGAAAGGATGGGGTAGAGTAGGGTTGCACATACCCTACCCTGTGCCTGCAGCCCGCCCACAGCGGGTGAGTGCAAGCTCGCGCCCAATGCACAACCCGCCGCTCTGTCTGCATCCTGCATGGCGTCTGTGCCTGAGTCGCGGGAGCCCGGGCGCGCGTTCAACGACGCTCGCGCGTGCTCGGCGCCCTCTGTTCCTGGCGTCAGCGCGCGCGGGCGCGGCGCGCAGCGTGGCCGGCCTGATCAACCGCATTGCGGACCTGGAGCAGCAGGACCTGCGCTCGCAGGTCGCGGCGGCCTCCCGCCCGCAGGCGCGCACTCTGCCCGCCCGAAACTCCACTACATCTGACACATGCGCTCCAACCTTGTCCCCGGCGGCCGCGGCAGTGGCCTCGCCCTCCCCCGCCGGCGCGCGCCGACATGCATGGCCGCCGCCCCGGGCCGCTGACGCGCCCGCCCGCGCGCGCAGGTGGCGGCGCGGCAGGGCGGCGCGGACGCGGCCTCGCTGGCAAGCGTGGACAAGCTGCTTGTCACCTTCGAGCGGTGCGCAGCCCCCGCGCGCCCGGCCCGCTTGGCGCACGGCCCGCGCGCCGGCCGCCCGGGCTGCGCCGTACAGGCTGCGGTCCGCGAAGGCCGGCGGGCTGGAGCCCGGCAGGCGGGGCGGGGCGGCGTGTGGTGAGGCGGGCGCCCAGTTTGAGGCTGTGGCGTCCTACACTTAAAGTGAGGCGCCATAGCCCTACCCTATAGCGCCCTAACCCTACCCTGGGGCGCGGCAGGGCGGCCAAGGAGCTGGACACGCTGGCGGCGACGGTGGACCAGAAGGTGGTCGCGCTGCACAAGCGCGTGCAGGCCGGCGAGGAGGCGTTCCAGGCGCAGGTCGTCGACATGGAGGCCGGGCTGGAGGAGACGCGCGGCACGTTCCAGGCGCTGGACGGCCAGATGCGCGCGCTCAGCCACGCGGCGGCCAAGATCGGCGACCGCCTGCAGGCGCGCCGCGCCCCGCGCTGCGCGGCACGAGCGGTCAGGGCGACCGCCGGCAGGCTAGGGGAGGGCGCAAGATGGGCTAGGGCGACCGCCTGCAGCTCAGGGTGTTGCGCCAGGATTGGTTTCGAGCGGCAGGCCTGCAGGTTATGGTAAGGCGCCCAGATCGGCGACCGCCTGTAGGCGCGCCGCCCGCGGGGCGCGGCCCCCGGCCTGCCTTGCAGATGGGCGCCTCTGCTGGGAGGCTGGAGGCCGCCCTGCTTCGAGCGCCCGCCGCGCCCGCGCCTGCACGCCGCGCGTGCGCCGCGCGCGCACGCGCGGCCGCAGCGCGCGGCCGCGGCTCGGTCAGCGCGTCTGCAGGCTCCAGCTCCCGCGCCCCTGTCGCCCGGGGCCCGGCTCCCGGTGCAGGCCGGCGGCGCGCGCTGACCGGCCGCGGCGGCGTGCAGAGCGCGGAGGGCTTCCGGCGGCACGCTCTGCAGGGCGGGCGCGTGATCCAGCACCTGCTCGAGTTCGCGGGCGCGGCCAGCCTGCAGGCGCTGCCGGAGCTGTTCCAGGATGACGCGCGCCTGGCCGAGGCCGCGGCGCGCCCCCCGCCGCGCCGTCCCTGAGACGCCCTGAGGCACTGCCCGCCCAGCCGCCTTTCCAGCCGCCCTGCCGGCCTGGCTGAAGAGCTGCCGGGTTGGCGGGGCGCGCTGTGTTGCTGTGTGCCTGAACCTACCAACGCTGGTGATCTGCCCCACAGGGTACCCAGCCGGCAAGCGCCGCTCCGTCTGGTCCGGGGGACGCGCGCTGTGCAGAGGGCGCAATTTGGCCAGTGTCCCGACCTTGTCGGGAGTTCCAGTGACCGCTGGCAGCCCCGGCGGCAAGCGTGAGTGGCGCCTGCGCAGCGATGGACGGCGCGTCCGCCGTCAGGAGACCTCGAGGCCTTGTCTGCGCCTGCCCTGGGCGGGCAGAGCGTAGGCCCCGGCCTGTCGGCCCGCGTGCGACTCCCAGGCAGCAGCGCAGGGAGTGTCTGTAGCGCCCCGCGCCTGGCTTGTGCAGGATTTCCAAAACCCTGCTCTGACGCTTGCCGCGCGCGCCCCGCGGCAGGCCGCAACGCGGCAGATCCTGGGCCTGGCCGAGGAGCTGTCGGCCGCGAAGGAGCGCGACAGCCGCGGCGACGCGCCGCGCCGGAGCCCCCGCGGCGGCCACCCGCTGGTGCGGCTCTGCCTGTATGGCGACATAGGGCGCAGGCCGGGGCACCCCCACAGCTCCATTCATGTCAGCGCGACTAGCGCGCATATGCCCTGAAGCGTGTCCCTGCCATCTGCCGCAAAATCACACCGGTCAAAGTCCAGGCACTCGAGCGCCGGCTCGCGCCGCCCAGCCTGTCCGGCCTGGTCGGCCTGCGCTGCGCGCCTGGGGGCGCTCGAGTGCCAGGACTTCAACCGGTGCGAGTCTGGCGCGGACGGCGGCGACGCGCTGCCGGGCATGGGCGCGCTGGGCGCGCCAATGTGCCTGGAACTGTGGGGCTGCCCCGGCCTGCGGACATGGCACGAGCCTTGTGGCCTCCTGCCTGGGCGCAGACCCGGTGCCGCATGTCTGGAAAGCCTGGCCTCAGCGAGAGGGCGGCCCGGCGCTGCCACGCTCCTCCCCTGTCCCTGCAGCGCAGGCCGGCGCCGCGTCCCGCGCCCGCCCGCCCGCCATGCGCCCGCCCGCGCCTCCGTCGCTGCGCGCGCGCGCTGGCGCGGCGCGCATGCGGGGCAGGGTGGGCACTGCGGGGCAAAGCCGGAGGGCTGCGGCCTGAAGCCGCTCGCGCGCGGCGTGCGCAGGGGACGATTGAGCACGCGGTGTCGCAGATCGAGGCGTACCGCGCGCTACTGGAGCATCGCGTGGTCGTGCGCTTCGATGCGGCGGCCGCCGGCGGCGACCTGGGCGGCATGGCCGAGTGCGCGCGCATCATGGCCGAGTTCCGGCGCGGCGAGGCGCAGCTCGTGCAGGCGCGCGCCTCGCGCGCCGCTGGTGCCGGAGCCGGACAGGGTAGGGTAGGGTTGTCTGCGCAGGCGCAGGCTCGGGCAGCTGCGCACAGCCTGGCGCGCCGCCAGCCGGTGCGCCGGCCGCGATGGGCCCGCTGGGGCCTGTTCCGGCGGCGGCCCGGGGCGGCGAGGGCGGTGCTCGCGGCCGGTGCGCCGTGCGCTGGCTGAGCGGCGGCGCTGGTCCCGGCCTGGCGTGCTTGCAACAGTGCACCGCATCCTCGGTCGGTGCGCGCTCGCGCCACTGAGGCAAGAGGCGGCATCTATGTGCTCGCCAGGCGGCGGCCCGCGCGCGCGATGCCGAGGCACGGGCAGGGGCCCGCCTGCACGCGCGTGACCGGGCGCGCTCCGCACGCGCAGCGCTACATCTCGACACGCGCGATGTTCATCGATGTGCGCGAGCTGGCGCCGGGGTCGCCGGAGGGCGCGGCGAGCGACGCGGCCGGCGCGCAGAACGCGCTGCGCGGCCTGAGCTCGCTGTTCAAGGGCCTGCTGGCGGCCTGCCGCGAGGACGCGCTCGTCATGGAGCAGGCGCCGCCCCGCGCTGCGCCTGGATGTTGCGCCCGGGGAAGGGGCAGGGGTGGCCGTAGCGCCCCAGTTGGCATGACGTTTGACTTGCGCGGTCGTATTCTGCCTGCTGCCTGACCGCGGAACGCACCGGCTGTGAAGCGCACTCGCACGCAGCATGGCACCTGGTCCTGCGGTCGTGATCTGGGGCGCCCTGTCCGGGGCCGTGCCGGGGCCCGCCGCAAGCGCGCGCTCGCCGCGAAGCGCATGCGATGCCTGCAGGCGCCGCGCCGGCCCGCGGCGGCGCGGATGGCACCGCACAGAGGCCGGACCTTAAGCATGCACGATCGGCGCGCGTCCGGGGCGCCGAGCTGGGGCGCTGTGCGCCGCGCAGGTTTTCCCGAGCGGCCGCTCGGCGCTGCTGCTGTACGTGCAGCGCGTTTTTGAGCAGCGCGTGCAGGCGCGCCCCTGCTGCAGGGCCCCGCTGAGGGCCCGCGCGCTCCTGCCGTTACATTGCGGCAGCAGGTAGGGCTTTGGTCTGTGGCGCGGGCGTGCGAGGGAGCAGTGCGCCGCATGCGTCAGGCATGCGCCAATGCGTTGCATGCACACCATCAGGCATGCCTTGTCAGTCACGGACTAAATTTGGCCCAATTGCTCATATCGGTGCACGCCGCAGTGGCCTGTGCAGTGAAGATGTGGTGCTCCGGGTCGGGGAAGCCGCTGAGCGGCGTGCTGCGCTAAGCTTGTCCGGAGCCGCTCACGCGGCGGCGGCGCGCGCGTGACAGGCGGGCGTGGACCGCATGCTGGCGCCGCCGGCGCCGGGGGCGCCCAAGGAGGCGCTGCAGCTGCACCTGCGCCTGCTGGCCGAGGCGCACAAGCGCGTGCGCACGCTGGTGGACCAGCTGCAGGCGCGCCGCCCGGCGCGCGCCGCCGCGCGCCCCCCTCCGGGGGGCCGCACGCGCACTGCCAGCGCACTGCCAGGCCTCACTTGCCAGCCCAGGTCCCTGCGCGCTATGCGTCCGGGAGGGCTGTGCGTCCGGCCCAAGATTCCAATGCCGGACGGGCGCGGAGGTGGTCGCGCCTGCTCTTGTACAGCGGCAGCAGGGCGGGACGGGGCCAGCAAGTTCAAATCTTTACCCTAAGTTCGACCTGCGCAGGCGCTGGTCGGCGAGGGGCGCGAGGTGGCCGAGATGGCCGAGGGCGTGTTCGCGGCGCACCTGAGCGACTACCCGGGCCTGGAGCTGCTCTGGCTGCAGGCCATGTTCGAGCAGCGCAGCAGCACCGCCGCGCAGGCCGCGCCGCTGCTGCCGTCGTCGGGCGGCGGCCAGGCGGCTGGCGGCCTTGTCGGCCTGCTGCCCGCGGCCATCCAGAGCCGCTTCGCGCAGGCGCGCGCCGGCCGGGGCTGGTGCTTCGCATGGGCGGGGCGGCCCCCTCGTCTTCCCCGGGCGGGCCGGCTGCGGCAGCGCTAGCCTGATGTGGCATGCTGCGCCGCTGCCGGTCTGTGCCAGCCTCTGTGCCGCGGAGTGCAGTGCACCACCCGTGTCTGCTTCCCTGGCTCGGCCTGTCCTGGCCACGCCGCTCGCAGTCTGGCCCGGCCGGCCGATCCTTCATGGCGGCGTGTGCACAGGCATGCGCGAATCTGTATCAGCCCTGACAGCGTTATCTGACAGCGCTACTCTGGGTCACAAAGAGCCGCGCCGTTCGCCGCAGAGCAGGCGGGCGAGCGCCGCGCAGGCCAGCGCCGGGCGGCGCTCGTCGCCGCGGCATGACAGCAGCATGCGGAGGTGCGCAGGCGGCCACGCTGTCGCCGGAGGCGGTGGCGGGCTTCTGCGCGTGCAACGCAGAGGCCGTGGAGCGCTGCGAGGAGCTGAGCCCGGCGGGCGCGCTGCCGGGCAACGTGCGCTCGCTGTTCCACTCGTCCACGCCGCAGCGCGCCAGCCCCGGCTGCTTGCTGGAGCAGGTGCGGTCGCGCGCGCGGCCCGGCCCCCCGGCGCAGGGCGCCCAGGGCCCGCCCGTACCAGCCGCCCACACTGATGCGTGCCAACCCCAGCTGCCTGCCGGAGCGGGCGGGGCGAGAGCCAGGCCTTAGCACACACGCAGCCCGGAACCTAGGAAACTGCCAGTACGCTCCGAGCAGGGTCCAGCGTCGCGAGCCACCAAACCCTGGCCCATGGCCATATGCTTCCCTGTCGCCTTAGGCGGTTAGGGTAGGGTAGGTACCTGCTCCTGGTTTTGCTGCACCCCAGACAGGCGCCGCGCCAGCCGCCACATACTTTCCCGCTGTCGAGCGCACGTCTGCACATAGGCGCCCCAGAGCCATGCTCTCGCAGCCACACATTTGCATGCCTGGGCACGTTCGCCTGCGTGGAGAGCGCGCGCGCCCGCGCAGGTGGCCACGCACATCCTGGCGGGTATCTCGGCGGCGGTGGAGGCGTGCCAGCGCGCGTGCGCGGCGCCCTTTGGCGCGGCCACCCTGGGCCCGGCCTCGCGCATCGCCACCGCCAAGGCCGCCTACTCGGTGACCCCGCTGCCCTGGCGTTAGGGGTAGGCCTTTTCTGGAACCAATCTCTGCGAGGCTGTTGAGAGGGTGGGAAGCCGCGAGCATGCACGAGATACGCACTGCGCGGCGCAGCAGGAAGTTGCCTGGGCCCGGCGCGAGCGCAGAGCAGCAACAGCGGCGCTGGGCCACAGGCACGCCAGAGCGCGGCGGGCGGCGGCTCACGGGTTGCCGGCGCGCGCGCCAGGCGGCCAGCGACGGCGTGGGCCGCGTGCTTGAGGCCGTTGGCGCGGCCAGCGGCATCGTGCGGCAGCTGCAGCAGCACTATGCGCGCGCGGTCGCACCGCGCGTGGAGGAGTCGGCCGCGGAGGCGGCCGCGTGCGCGACCGGCCTGGCCTCGCTCGTGCGCGCGGTGGAGGAGCGCGTGCTCGCCGCGCTGCAGGCGTCGCTCAGCGCCTTTTTCGTGCAGGCGCGCGCCCGCCGCCGCGCCCGCGCCCGCGCCCGCCCGTCCTGGCTGTGGCGCCAGGGAAGGCTGCCCGTTCGGCGCGCCGCCCGGCTGGGCCGCGCCGCGCGGACGGCGCCTGCCCGCTGCTGACCGGGGCGCGGCGGACGGGCATGCCCGGGATGCTGTGCGCCCAGCGCACTGCGCGCACAAGAGGGGCAGCTCGGGGAGGGGTGCAACGGCGCGCGGTGCGCTGCGCAAGAGGGGCAGGTTGGGAAGGGGGCTTTGCCCTCCTGTCGGAAGGGGACGGGGGCGGGGCGGGGGGTAAAAGAGAAGGAAAGCGAGTGAAGGGGGCCGGGCGGGCGCAGGCGGAGCGCACGCTGACGGCCGAGCAGCGCAAGGCCGACTTCCGGCCGCCCGAGGACGGGCCGCCGCCGCCGCTGGACCGGCCGACCGGCGCGTGCGAGCTCGTGGCCGCGCTGCTGGGCGCGCTGCTGCGCATCAGCGCAACGCACCTGCAGGGCTCCAACCTGGCTGCCTTTGACGCCGAGGCGCGCCGCCCCCCGCCGCAAAGCGCAGCGGGGCTGAGGGCGCCGGCTGACCGGCTGGCAAGTAGAGCTGCTGAGCTGAAAGTGCTGCCATCGCGCTGCTGCCAGTGAGTCTGGGATGTGCACCTGCGGCGCGCCGAGCCTGCTGTTGTCGCCACAGGGGACCGCAGCATGCGCATCACGTCTTTGTCAGCAGCCGCAGGGCGCATGTTGGGTGGCATGCCTGCAGGGCTCCCGCTCACCTGTGCAGTGAGGCGTCGTGCACACACACAGGGGCACGTGCGCGTGCTCTTTCTTGTCATAGGAGACAAACCCATGACAAGGGTCCCCGCGTGGCTCCGCTCCAGCTCGGGGGCGGGGCCTGACGGGCCGCCGCGCGCGCGCGCGGCGCAGGTGGGCCGGCGTGCGCACGCGCTGCTGCTGGCGCACATGCAGCGGTACAGCTACAGCGCGACGGGCGCGCTGCGCTGGAAGCGCGACATCACCGAGTACGCGGACGTGCTGCGCACCGCGCACTCGCCGCCGATCGCGGCGCTGGCGCGCGCCCCGCTCTCTTTTGTGCAATGGCAGAACGGTTCCAGTCCGCACCGCAGCCCCGCGCCCTGCAAGCGGGACTCGCCGCCTTGAGGTGCCCGGCGCCGCGCGGCTCTGCCGCACCGCCGCGACCAGCCGTACAGCGCCGCGGCGCCGGCGCTGGGGAGTTAACCCTGGAGGGGATGACCGTGACCCCTGTCTCGGCGCCGCCGCGCAGATGGAGGAGCTGGCGAGCTACGTGACCGTGCTGCTCGTCGCGCCGGAGAGCCTGCTGGGCCTCGTGGACGCCAGCCTGCGCCTGCCGCACGCGCAGGCGCTCACGTTCCTGCGCCTGCGCGAGGACTTCAAGTCCGCGCGCGTCGGCGGGCAGACGCTCGCGCAGGTGTTCGCGCGCGACTAGGGTTTTTCCGCACGCGCGACTAGGGTTTCTCCGCACGCGCGGCTAGGGTCCCAGCGCGCAACCTGGGCCGCCACGCGCGACTAGGGCCGCCGCGCGCGGCCAGGGGCGCAGCGCGCGACCATCAGGTGCTCGAGAGCGGCCAGGGCTCAGCGCGCGACGAGGGCCTCAGCGCGGCATTAGATATCCGAGCGCGGCAGGGGCGCAGCGCGCGACCGCGTGTCTGCGCGCGTCTCAGTCGCAGCTCTGGTGCGGGGTTGCTCGTTGCGCCTGTGCGGAGGGCGGGCCCCTGGGCGCGCATGCCGCGCGCAGCCTGAAAGCTGAAGCCGCTCCGGAGCGGGGCGGAAACGCATGAGGTCGACGGGCCCTGGCGCGCTGTGAGCTTGTATAAGTGTGGGAGGTAGTAAGTCATGTCTGCATTGCAGGCCGGTGCATCAAACAGCATCATGCCCATGCCAGACCCTGTGGGTTTCAGGCAGTCGTGCTGTCAGGGTGCTGTTTTCTGTGCTTGAAAACTCGCGGCACAAACACGCGCATGCCTCACTAGTCCCCCTCTGTGTTGCTTCTACTTTGCGTTTCGTCGTACTGCTGCGTTGTTCAGTTTGATTCAGCTTTTCTTCTCAGGGGTCAACTTCCAGGTAGAGAGCCGCATCCAAGGACGTGTTGGGTTGGCCTGCCTAATTGTACTCGGCCGTAGATTGTGTTCCTGGCTTCTTGTTCTGGCCATGCCGGAAGCACTCTCAGAGTCGCTCATCGACAGCTCTTTTTACATTAAACATCCTCTCATGCATGTCTGATAGCAGGTTTTGCATGCCGGCTGCCTAGCAACTCAGTGCGCATACATCAGCAGGACTGGTACTAGCATGGTTCAGGAAGTTTATCCACATGACTGATGCGACCATACTTGCAGATTCGAGTGTCATGTTTGGGTCACTCCAAAGGGGCTGAACCATACAGGCGATGCTGCTCCCATGCAGTGCGCCGGGACGCCAACATGGAGCAGCGCAGGACCCAAGATACAGCAGCACAATTGGTGAACGAAAAGCAGCTCCAAGCTCAGCGCCCAGCGGAAGCGGCCCCCGTGAAGTGCAGCGCGGCGGCCTTCTTCTTCTTCTTCTTCAGCTTGCTGCCCGCAGCCGGCTTTGGCGGGTCCAGGAACTCCACCACGCCGTCGCGCACGCGCACGCCATCCTCCGCCGCGGCCCTCGGTTCCGCGCCGCGCCCGCGCCCCGCTGCGCCGCCGCCGCCGCGCCCCGCGCGCACGCCCGCGCCAGGCTGCGCCGGTGCGAGCGCTTTGCGCTTGCCCGGGGCGGCGGCCTGCCTGCTCCGCGCGTCCGAGCCGCCTCGGGAAGGGCGGCCGCCGTCGGGCGGCCCGGCGGCCGCCGCCGCGCGCGCGCCAGCGCCCTCGGGCGCATCGCTGGGTTGCCTCCGCCGCTTCTTACTCCGCGCTGCCGCTGCGGGCGCGGTCACGGCGCCCGCAGACGCGGCGCCCGCGGCCGCGGCGCCTGCGGCCGCGCGCGCCGGCGGCGGCGGCGCCGCGGCGGCGCACAGGCAAGTCAGCCGCGCGCCCGTCGCCGCCTCTGCCAGCCACGCCGCGCCCGGCGTCGGCGCGGCCCCACCGCCCGCGGCGCGCAGGTCCCACAGGCGCACCACGCCGTCCGAGGATGCGGCGCCGACCAGCCAGTCGCCACCGCCGCCGCCGCCGCCGGCTGCCGCATGCGCGCCCAGCGCCGCGACGCCGCGGATGCGCGCGGCGTGCGCGCGCGGCCGCGAGAATGCCGCCGCGCCGGCGCGCAGGTCCCACGCGGTCAGGCTGCCGTCCTCGCCGCCGCTCACGAGCACCTGCCGCGCGCCGCCCATGGTCGGCTGAGGCTGGGCGCGGGGGTACTGGGGGGGGCTGGCATGTGGGAGTGGTGAGGTAAGGGTGCCTGCACGGACCCCTGCTGCAGGCGCCAAAACCTGCACCAGCTGCGCCCGGGCGCCCAGTGCAGCAAAACCGCACTAAGAGTGCAAGGCACGCCTGCACGCTGGCAGAGCGTGCACTCTCCGGCAGTCCCCAGCACCGCATGTGCCAGCCTTCTGACTTTTGCTGACTCCCATGCGCGCGCCTGCTCTGTTATAAAGGCCAGGCAGAGCGCGCGGCGCGGCTGGTCGAACGCGGCCAGCACGGCGCCCTCTGCGCTCTGCACGGTCACCTGCGTGCGCATCGCCCGCAGGCGCCCTGGAGCTCGGACATGCCACGGAGCAGGCCCTGACCTTGCATACGTGAGCTGGGGTGTCACGCGAAGATCTTGGACGTGTCAGCACTGCACACGAGCCGTCAAAGCTCCACACCCCTCGGAGGATGCTATGACCATCATCTTCCTTGCAATAAACGCGCGGTCTTGTGGTGGCCACAGCAAGGGCGGGTGGTACACAGAGACGCCAAAGTCGGCACGCGCAGGGACCACGCAGAGCCCCTGATGTCACAAGTGCGCAGCGAGTGGACCGCACCCGCACGCCTCTTCATCCCAAGCTTCACAGCGCGTGCACAGGCCTGAACCCTACCCCCACCCTGGCCGCCCCGCCCCGCGCACCTTTGAACCGCAGGCGAGCGCGTACACGCCGCCGCCGGGGCTGAACTCCACCGCCTCGGCGGCCGCGGCCAGGCCCGTCTTGTACTGGCAGCGGCCCTTGACCAGGTTCCACATCCGCAGCACGCCGTCGCGGCCCGTGCTCAGCGCCAGGCGCCCGCTCGCGTGCACCGCCAGGCCGCTCACCTCCTTCCTGCCGGCTCAGCGGGCGCCGGCCCTTCTCTCCCACACTGCGGTGACTCCGGGGCGGAGCAGAGCGGCGGTGCTATGAACCAAAGCCTTCCAAACCGCTTGAACTGCAGTCCTGTGGGCTGTGGGCGAGCAGAGGACGCCGGGTGCGGCGCAGGGGCGCGCACTTGTGGCCAGGCAGCGTCTTCAGGCAGTCCCAGTCGCCGCCGGACGCCCAGATGCTGATGCTGCCGTCGGCCGCGCCGCTCAGCAGGTGCGTGGGCGCCGCCGCGGCCGCCGGCGCGAAGAAGCGCACCGCGCTGACCGCGCCGTCGCCGGGGCTCATGAGGAAGCCCATGTCTGTTTTCGTCTGCGGCGGCAGGGCTGCGTCAGGCGGCAGGCGGCAGCCGCGCATGGTTGCGCACTACAGCTCTGGGACGACGCGCGCGCCTGGAAGTTGTACAGGTGGATTGTGTCATCGGAGCCTCCGGAGGCCAGGAAGGGCGCCGCCGCCGTCACGCACTTGATGGGTCCCTGCAGCACAACATGCTGGGCCGCGTGTGCGAGCGGCACCCTCGTGACAGGCCAGCAGTGCCCATAGTGCACCAGGGCGGCCACGGCGCACTCAGCTCTGCACACCTTGTGCGCAGGCACAGTAAATGTCCGCGGTAGTCCAGGTTCCTGTGCAGCAAAAACACATGTGGCGGCCGCAACTCTTGCAGCGCTACACCAGCTGAACAGCAAGGGGGCATACATTGCTCCCGCCTGTGCTCTTGAAGCCAAACAGAAACCGCTCGTAACTTCCTGCGACAAGAGTCATCTGAAGCGCCAACACTACTCCGCCATGGCCTTCATGTCAGCGAGGGGCACGGCGGTACGTTGTGAGCTTGGAGTTATAACGGCGTGTGCCTGGTGATGGTGGAGGTGCCTGCGGAAGCATCGGTGCTCGTCACTTGATAGGCGTTACGGGTGCATTGATAGGGGTGAGCAATGCTCATGGCATGCGCATCCGCCCACCTGCACCAGCTGTCGCGCGCCTGCACATGCAGAGTCGTCCCCCTCAGCACCTTGACAGGCAGGCACACCGTCAGCGCGCAAGCTCGTGAAAGCTGTGAGGTGACCACGTTGTCTTGACAGGAGGCCCACTGAGTGACTTGACCACGCCGTTCCTCAAAGATTCCTACTGAAACAGTTCAATATACATTCAGTACACACATGCACAGGTGTTCACACCACTCCTATGATCCAGTTGAACAGCTTGACATAGGCTACACAAACGCGCCCCTGTTGCTGGCAGCACCCCGCTGCTGCCATGCCGCCTGCAAGCCGCACTGCTGGCGCCTGCTAGTCCATATGATACCGCAGGCCTGGCCGCGGCGGGCCGCCGGCAGGCAACCGCCTGTTCGAGGCAACCAGGGTCGCTGCCGCATACACTGCCGTCGCGCCCGCGGCGTACAGGCCAGCCAGGAACGTCGCCACCACGCTGACTGCGGCCCGCTGCCACCAGTGAGAACGAGCACGGCGCACCGTACTGCGTGAGCAGGACCAAAAAATACGTGGGATATTCTGAGTCACCAGTGGCATTAACGACATACTTCGTCCACGTGCAAGATGGATGGGGGCTCGGCACCTGATGCAAGGGTGCACATCATGAAAAAGAGCGCGCCATTGACAAAGTTGGCCTGGTAGCTCGCGACCAGTTTCGGCACCTGCTGCCCAGCTTTATGTCACAACGACACAAAGCTAACATGATGTGCATAGGCCGTCTGTGGCGCCGATCGACTGCAGTGCTGCAGCCGGGCCGCAGCCACAGCACAGAGCAGCGCAGCCGGAGCCAGGAGGCCAGACGCGCCTGGAACAGGAACGCAAACACGCTCACGGTCAGGCCTGCGGTAAAGTTGACCACCACCGTGGCGACGAGCTCCAGCAGGATGACGGGCAGGCTCTTGTCGCGCGCGCCCAGCAGCCCGAAGATCATGTCCCAGAAGGTCTGCCGGCGGCCAAACACCTGGCGCGCGCAGCGCGCACGCGCTCCAGGCCTACTTACAGCGCGCACGCGCTCCAGGCCTACTTACTTGTGTCCGCTCCCATCGCTGCCAAGCACGCTGCGCCATACTGCGCCGGCCTTATGCACGGCCAGGGGGAGCACCTTTTGCTCCGGCGGGCATGCACAAGGTGACAGAAAGGCTCAACCGGGGATGTCGCAAGCAGCGTCCTGCTGCGTCCTTGAGCTCATGTATGTCCACACCGCGCTCTGAACGTGCGCACAGCATGGGCGTTGAGGGCAGGGACTCGCCTTGCCGGACTCGAAGCTCCGCCAGAAGAGCTGCCGGCCTTCATCCACGCCCGCTGCCGACCACAGCCCCAGGCTCGCCTGCAGCGCACAGGCTCCGGGCTCACGCCCCGGGCGGCGCTCGCGTCTCTGACCCACAGTTCCTCCACACGCAGAGGCCTCACGCCAGCAGGTAGGCAACAGGTGGGAACGGGGAACACGCTTGCAGCATCAGCTTGCAGCGGCAGCAAGCGTGAAGGGCACCCGCACGCGCCTTGGCGTCCGACATGAGCCGCTCGCGCCGCCGCTCCAGCTCCAGCACGCGCGCGCGCGCGGCGCGCTCAAGCTTCTTCTTCCCGGCGACCGCGCTTCGCCGCTCCGCATCCTGTCGACGAGCAAGCAAAGTCTTGCAACACACTCCCGGCAGTGTCTCAGGGCAGCCACCTAGAACCCGTCCCATCCAAAGCCCGGCCAGTGGCAGGAGCTGAGTACTGTCTACTCGCCCGTGGTTAGCAGACACAGGCGCAGAGTTGCGGCTCACCAGGAACCAGAACCAGGTCCTCTCATCCTGCAGCTCCGCCTGCGCCTCCCACCACGCCTGCAGCCCCGCAACCACACTCTGCTTGCCATGCTGTGTGAAGCACTTGTGATGCGCCAGTGAACTAAAGGCGCAACGCCAGGGTACGAGACAGGCTGCAAGCACCTGCATGGCAAGGCTGTGTGCGTGGTCTCCCTTCGCGGCCTCGTTCAGCTTCTCCTCATACTTCTGGAGGGCGGGAGCATCTATCGACTGCGGGGCCGGCAGCCACATGGCCAACAGACCGAGGAGCCATAAGGAGAGCAGTGTCAACGCCTTGGGCTGTCTGTGCAGCCGGATGCCTCCCAAGGCCTGCGTTGCCAGTGCACAGCGTGCTGATGTCCAGCACGACACGTGGCGAGCGAACAGGCTGTGCGGCAGAGCCTGGACACTGTACACATCTGGTGCAGCAAGATGGTGCGTGCCTGCACCAGAGCCCGTAGCCCTCCCTGCTGCCGCCTGCGAGCACGCAAGGCGCCCGCAAGCCCTGGCGTCACCCCTGGAGAGTGCATCAGGCCTCGTGGCTGCAAGTCAGTAGGATTGCAAGTCAGTCACATTGCTGCAGCTATGACGGCAGCTAACCAACTCACGGGTCTGTTTAAGTAGCGCGTCTTGATCAGCTGCCTCAGCAGGCATCGCATGGAGTCAAGCCCTCGAGACCCTGACTCAGGGTTTCAGTACCTGCTTGCTACCACAGGTGCAGAGCCAGAGGAGAGCACTCGAAGAGAACTAGCAGCAGCCTTTGTCTGACAGCGCTGGTGCTGACAAAGCTTGTCTGATTGGTCGGCGCGTGCGAGGCCCTCGTGGGTTGCATTTCGGCGTGCAGGGTGGGAGGCAGCGACAGGGATGGAGGAGCCTTGGCGCAGCACGCGTGAGGTCGATGAACGCACCCGCGAGCTGGTAGCGGCCAGCTCGCGCGTGGTGCTGGCCACGCACGTGGAGCCGCGCGAGGACATGAAGGCCGAGCGCGCGCGCTCTGCGCTGGACTCGCGCCAACTTGCAGAGCACCTCAACGGCGGCAAGGAGAAGCTGCAGCGCATGTGCGCCCGCGGCGCGCTTGTCGACGAGGCTGCTGCTGGAGAGCTAAGTATGTGACGACTGCTGGCAACCAGAGCACTGCTTGCTGGTTGCACTGCATACAAGTCAAGGACTAACAGGCTCCTGGCGCGCAGCGCTGAGCTGGCGGGCATACTGAAGGAGACGGAGTGGGGCGACAAGAGCCGCCGCTACTACCTCACCCGCACCGAGGAGTATGTCGAGGGCCTGAGAGCCGCGCTGGGCATCTGGTGCGCCCCCCGGCCGGCCCGCCTGTAAGGGGGACTCTGCTGCTCGCGCATGCACAGCTGAGAGGCGAGCTCGCGCAGGCAGCTCATCCGGAGCAAGAAGATAAGCATGGAGGACGGCTTGGAGGCTCGCAAACTGCTCAACTTCCCGGGCGGCCTGGAGTTGCATATCGGGGTGCGCAACCGCCGGCCGGCAAAGCGCGCTTGGAGTTTAAGTGCCGCATATATGCACCACAAGTTCAGTCAGCTCGACTCGTGCTGTGGCCTCTCCTCGTCAGCCTGCTCACACCTGAGCTGGTGCTACTTGTTGCCTTGCACGCTGCTTTGCAGCGCCCTGCAAAAGCACTCACCTGTCTTTCCCAACCCGATGCTTTTCAGCAGAGGCAGCAGTCTGCTGGGAGACTGCCGTGCAGCGGGGCCTGGTCGGGGCCCCTGGGGCGCCACACTGACGGGCTCTGCGCGGCGCGGCAGATGTTCATCCCGACGCTGCTGTCGCAAGCGACGCCGGACCAGCAGGCGGAGTGGCTGCCCAAGGCGCTGGGCCTGCGCCTCATCGGCACGTATGCGCAGACCGAGCTGGGCCACGGCACGTTCGTGCGCGGGCTGCAGACCACGGCGACGTACGACGCAGACGCGCAGGAGTTTGTGCTGCACACGCCTGCGCTGACCGCCACCAAGTGGTGGCCGGGCGGGCTGGGCAAGACGGCCACACACGTGGTGCGCGCCGCCGCTGCAGCCGCATGTGCCCGCGCAGGCACGCGCTGGCCTGTCTGTGGCCCGCACCAGCATGTCGTGAACAAGTGCGCGGAGCTTTGTTAGGCTGGCGTGCAAAAGCGCGGCCTGCGCGCGCGCGCCTGCCGCGGCGCCTGCCCTGGGGCAGGGGCAGGCAGCCACTATGCTAGCCGCATGTGCGGCCGCGTTCCTGAGACGCCGCTGTGCTCTGCGCAGGTGGCCATGGCGCGCCTGTTCATCAAGGGGCGCGACTACGGGCCGCACGCGTTCGTGCTGCCCATCCGCGACATGGCCACGCACGAGCCCCTGCCAGGCATCGACGTCGGCGACATCGGGCCCAAGTTCGGCTACAACGGCGTGGACAATGGCTATGTGCGCCCCGCGCGCGCAGCACGGGTGTCCTGTGGCATGCGGTCTGCGGCCGGCAGCATGTCTACAGGTGCCGCAGACCGGGCGGAGCGGGAGTGCCTGGAATTGTCGTTTGCCACTCTACGAGCGTCGTCACTTATCTGGCCGGCGTCACATGAGGGGTGTAGGATTGATACTCACAGCGGATGCGTCAAAGTTGCCGATGGAGCATTGCTGGAGGGTGTTTTGTCAGGTTGCTGCAGTACACCCCAAATCCTCGGCCTCGGCTCGTGTGCTCGTCAGCTGATGGGTGTTGGGGGCCGCGCAGCTGAGCTTCGACCACGTGCGCGTCCCGCGCGAGTACATGCTGATGCGCTTTGCCAAGGCGCGCCCCCCGCACGCGCGTCTAATTGGGGGCTGGGGGCTGGCACAGGCCAGCGTTGCCCTGGCCGAGCCCGGGGCGTGCCGGTGCTCTGCGGCAGGTTTCGTGTGAGGCATATGTTGTAGCGGCGTGCGTGCGAGTTTGACACTAAGCACGCTTTGCTGAGCCTTCCAGCTGGACCTTCGAAGGGCTTGAGGTTGAGGGGCACTATGAGCGCATTTTGAAATGGGGCTGAGTGTGCTCGGCGCGGAGGTGCGAGTGCCTGATCGCGGCGGGGCGCGCTCCGCCAGGTGACGGAGGACGGCAAGTATGTGCCGCCGCCAGCCGCCAACAGCAAGGCGTCGTACGCGACCATGGTGTACGTGCGCGCGACAATCGTGGAGGACGCCGGGTGGTTGCTCGCGCGCTCCGTGACCATCGCGGTGCGCCCGCGTCTGCCATGGCGGCCGCGCGGGCGGCCCCGTGACGATGTTCGCCTGTCCGCCGCGCGGCCTGGTGCCCGCGGGCGCTCTGCTAGGCTTCCATGCGCAGGTGCTACCTCTATGTGGTACATACCAATCTGCTAGAGAAGAAAGGGAAATGTGGTGGATGATGCGATAAGCTCGTGTGTTTGCGCACGTCCTCAGCACACTGTGGCGCCGGGACCGGGTCCGCCAGGGGCCCCGAGTCGCGCCGGGCGCCTGACGCGCGGGGCCGCGCCGCGGCCGCCAGGTGCGCTACGCGGCGGTGCGGCGGCAGACCGCGGCGCGCGCGGGCGAGCGCGAGGTGCAGGTGCTGGACTACCAGAACACGGCCGCCGACCTGCTGCCGCTGGTGGCCGCATGCTACGCGCTCATCTTCATGGCGCGCGCCCCGGTCGGGCGGCGCGACCGCCCCGCCTGCGCCGCTCTCACCTGAGCCGCTTCTCAGTCAGGTGCTGCCTGACAGGGTCTCCAGAACGGTGAAAGTTCTGAGCGGTCATGGCCGGATTTTTACAGAGCAGCGGCGCAGCGTGTGGGGCCCGAGCGTCTGCCGCGCCGCGCAGGGCAAGGCGGGCATGGAGAGCTACCGGCAGTTTGAATCCGACAGGGACCGCGGCGACTTTGAGGGCCTGCCCGAGCTGCATGCGACGCTGTCTGGCATGAAGGTGCGCCGGGTCTTGGCAGCGCGCCCTGGCTGTCCCTCCCGAAACACTGAAGTGCGGCGATATTGGGACTTTGTCTTGCCACCCAGGTGTTCTCGCTGAAACGCAGGACCATGGGCCTGCGTTTCTCGCTTGACTAGTGCTGTGTGCTGCTGTAAGTCCTTGGGCAGCCCGTCCTGCGCACGTCAGTTGGCTGGCCATGCATTGTGCCCTCATTTTATCATGAAAGTTTTGTGCTTGGATTCACACTTGCATGTGGTCCAACTGGGCTTTGGCAGCAATTGCCCGGTCACGTAGAGGTTGACTAGCTCTCGTGTGAGCGCTGCGCAGGCGCTTAGCACCTGGATCGCCAGCGACGGCATGGAGGCCTGCCGGCGCGCGTGCGGCGGGCACGGCTTCAGCCAGCTGTCCGGGCTGCCGTCCATCCTGCAGTCGTACGTGCAGAATGTGACCTGGGAGGGCGACAACAACGTCATGCTGCTGCAGGCGCGCCCCGTGCAAAGCTTTCTTTAGCTATGCGGGTCGTCTTGGTGGCCCGGTGTTGTGACCGCGCTTCCCTGCGGTCTCAGCCGTGGATGAATGTGTCAGCTGAGGGTTTGTAGGAGGGCTCCTCATGGGTGGTGCGTGGTTGCGTTCTCGCCTGACGTAGACAGAGGTGCTCTAACGTAGACTTGGTGGAGTCAGTCGTCCGGCCTCCGCCAGCATCGGCTTGCACAGCCTGTGCAGGAGCCGCCGCGTGAGCGAGCCTGCGCGCGCGCAGACGGCGCGCTTCCTGGTCAAGAGCCTGCTGGCAGCGGAGGGCGGCAAGGCGCCCGCGGGCAGCGTGGAGTATGTGGCGGACGCGCGCGCCGCGCTGCGCGAGCGCTGCGCTGTGCGCGCGGCCGCCGGCTGGCTGGCGCCCGACGCGCAGGTCGCCGCGCTGCGGTGCGTCCTCCAGCAGGGTCTGGGCCCTCGGGGCGCACGCTGCGGCTGTCGCCTGCGCAAGGACACTCTGCCCCGGCTGTAAAGCGCCGTGCATGCCCACCATCTTTCGTGTGGGTGTTGTCCTAGGGTTAGGGTAGGGCGCAGACTGTAGCTGCGCTCCGTGCCGTGCCTGGGAAGGCATGTGGCGTTCGTTGCTTTGCGGCGGGTCGTGGTGCTGCTTGGAGTGGTGCGCAGGCCATGCTGTGCTGTGCTATTTAGGCAAGCAGGCGGGCGCTGGCCTGCTGTTGTGCTGTTGCCTCGAAAGCATGGGATTTGCTCCGGTGGCTGACCAGATCCAGACGCTTTTGCACATGGCCGTCGGTGCAAACCGTGCGCAGGCGCGCGGGGGGACCGGCAGGCCCCAGGCAACGGGCAGTGGAGCCCGCAACAACGCGGGCGCAGGCCGTCATGCGGGCGTCTGAGGCATGGCGCGCGCAGGCACCGCGCGGCGCGCCTGTGCTGCGAGGTCACCGCGGATCTGGCGAAGGCGAGCGGCGGGACGCCCGCGTTTGAGGGCCCCGCCTGGAACGGGCGCACCGTGGACCTGATCCGGCTGGCCAAGGCGCACTGCGCGCTGGTGCTGCACCGCACGTTCGCCGCCAGCGTGCGCCGGCTCGCCGACGAGGTGCGGCGGGGTCTGCGCGGCCGGCGGTGGCACTCCCTTTTGCGCATGAGGAGCCACTTCTCGAGTGTCGCACCTGAGTCTGGCCTTTGCGCAAAGTGCTGTAACGATGACAACGCTACAGGGCCAGCTTCTTCAGGTGGAGCTCAGGTACCCTCTTGCGGCACAGACGGTCTGTTTGCGCCGCTGACCTGTGCGCCGTTTCACTTGGATGAGCCTAGAGGCGCGGTAACAAGCGCGTGGGGGCCGGCAGGGGACGGTGCCGGAGGCGACGGCGGCGGTGCTGGAGCGGCTGGTGGCGCTGTGGGGCCTCGCGGCGCTGACGCGCGAGGCGGGCGACTTCCTGGAGGACGGCTACTTGTCTGGCGAGCAGGTGGGTGGGTTGGGGGCTGGAGGACAGGGTCGCGCATGGTACAGTTGTTGCGTGGTCCACTTGGTGGACCGCCATGGGAGTGCACGCAGGATGCCGTAGGTCGTGCCACGCCGCTGGCGCGATGGGCGTGCAGGCGATCGCGGGGCGGTGGCTGGCAAGTGCTGAGTGCAGTTCTGATGGCGAGTGTGCCTGCCACTGTGATGCGCTGTAAGCATCCCTAGCAGCCATAATCCATCCTGCACCATGAGGCTGCAATTGGATGCAGTGTGCTGTTGGTGTGCGTCCCTGCTCATAGTGAGGTCGCCGTGTGGCAGCAGTCTGGATGTGCAGGTTGAAAGAGCCTGGGGCGCACGCGGCGCAGGCGGCCTGGGCGCGCGCGCAGCAGTACGCGCTGCTGGCGGCGCTGCGGCCGGACGCGGTCGCGCTGGTGGATGCGTTCGGCATTGAGGACTACCTGCTCAACAGCGCGCTCGGGCGCGCCGACGGTGACGTGTACCGCGCGCTGCTGGCCGCCGCGCGCGCTTCGCCGCTGAACGCCACGCAGGCGCGCGCTGTTTGTCAACTCGGTGCCTGCGGCCTCGTGTCCGCGTGGTCTGCGCCCAGCGCAGGGTGACGCAGAATGGATGGTCACAGGTGCCAGGTGGGCCGCATGCGTGAGCCACCCATCTAAGGCTCTTGTTTTTGCCCTCCTGCTCGCAGGCGGGTGCTCCTGCAAATGCTCTGTCGGCGATTGGTTCAAGCGCTGGGCATGCATGCAGCGTTGCGCGCCGCCTGCTGGCCCTCTTTCGCTACCTGCGTGTGCACCACTGGGAAGCTGAGGGTTGGCGGGGTGTGCAGGCGGGGCCGGCCTGGGACCCCGTGCTGCGGCCGCTGCTGGCGGACCGGCCACCTGCAAAGATGTGACAAGCGCGCGCGCGCTGACCGGCTACGCTAACGCATGCTCTGTCCGGTGCCATGCTGGGCATATGCATGCAGTGTCGTTATTTATTCCTAGGTGGCGTGCATTAGGGAAGTGTTTTGGTCGGGCTAGGTGTGAGGTCTGCCGGTGTGGGCTTGGTCGTCCCCCTTGCCCGCTCATTTCTTTTCCGGCTGCGGTGACTGTCGGTCCAGGCAGAGTGTATCTGCGCCGCATATGTGGCGTGCGGTTTAGGTTCACGAGGAGAGCACCTCATGCTGTGAGAAAAAGTCTCACAGCCCCAAACCTGGTGGCCACCTGCTCGGACGTACCCTACTCTGCGTAACCCCTGTCCAGCCCTCACCAAACTCCATTTGCACGCTCCCCTTTTCAGTAGTGCGCACTTCCAAGAGGCAGACAGACAACGCCTATATGCAGACCCACACGCTTGCCCAAGACCCGTGCTGGCGAGCGCCCTTGACGGGCCTACGCCCTCATGACTCTGCCAGCAGTGCACATTGCATGCACAGTGGCTTGAGCACGCCATGCAGGAGGCCGCAGCACCACCAGTCAAACAGGACACGCGCTTGGAAACGAGCGTCATTGCAATGCAGGGCGCATGCCGAAGGCCCGGCCGCACCGGGAAGCACCCGCATTGGCTTCCTCGGCATGGGTATCCTCGGCGTACCAATGGTACCGGCCCACTCTGCGCAGACTGGCACCTCGCTTACTTCACTTCGGGGCACTGCGGGGGAGCACGACCTGCTGCTGGACGGGCCTTTGCCTGCGCACACGATGCCCTTGAACGCCGAGCCTGTAGCAACAGGTGTAGCACACTCTCCAACACACACTGACCCTCTGCCTGCGGCACAGTGTAGCACACTCTCCAACACACATGTGTGCACACTCTTCAACATACACTGACCCTCTGCCTGCGGCCTGGCCAGGCGAAGAACCTGCTGAAGGCGGGCTTTGAGGTGACGGTGTGGAACCGCACGCCCGAGCGCTGCGCGCCGCTGCGCGACGCCGGCGCGGCCGTGGCCGCCACGGCGGGCGAGGCGGCCGCGGCCTGCGACCTGACCTTTGCCACGCTGTCCTCGCCGGACGCCGCGCGCGCCGTCGGCGCGGAGGTGGCGCGCAGTATACGCGCGGGCGCGCGCCCAGCCTCCAAACCCCGGTTCGCTGCGGTTTTCAGGCACAGCAATGTTTGCTTGAGAAGTAATTGCCCACTAGCCACGTTGCAACACTGCTGGGCATGGGGCCGGCGTGTATCAGTCGGGCACGAGCTTTGTGCGAACAGTGTGCAGCGAGAACCCC
>JAABUU010002532.1_pt1 | contig 25803 bp, 22 predicted proteins | sample 5559301 | NCBI WGS metagenome assembly JAABUU01 (sample SAMN10711884, study PRJNA513360) | rock metagenome | isolation source: Antarctica rocks | place: Antarctica: Victoria Land, Richard Nunatak white | reverse complement strand
ACTGTGGTACCCGCTGGCGCTGCCTCTGGTTGGTTCCCGAGCCCTGGCCTGAGCCCCCGTATGTCCTCAGCATCACCATTCATCCTGGAGTTCCGTAATGTCAAACACCGTACCACCCCTTGTTTACTCTGTCCCCCTCTCGGTGCCACCAGGCATGTGACGGCTTGAGCGCTAGGACGTAGCCCAGTCCTCGCTCTTGCAGGCCGCGCTTCACCGCGTCATCCTCCCCGTAGAAACAGTCGGCCACCACTGCCCGAAACGGGATCGTGGCCTGCACCGCGGCGTCCACCAGTTCCAGCGCCAGCGCCAGCTTGGTCCTGAACGCGGGATCGGCTTTGCCCTTGGTGAAGTGATGCGCCGGCGTGTAGGGCGTGACATGCAGCGGATAGTACACCTGCTCGTCGGCCCACAGGCTGGTGACCGAGACCACTCCGGTATCCACTTTGCCCAGATTGGCCAGGTACTGTTTACCCACATGGGCGGTCGCATGCCCCCACTTCCGATCCCCATGCTCGTCAATCACCAGCACGCCCTCCGTGGTTGGCGTCGTCAGCGGATCGGCACGCAGCACCTCCAGCCGGCGGGCGTTGATGGTGTCCGGGTCCCAGGTCGATTCTGAGAGGAACCATTGGATGGCTTGAGCACTCGCGTTCTGGGCGCCGATGATCGGTTCGGTGTTGGCCAGTGCCGTCAGCGTCTTATTCCGCTCGGTCGGGAGGAGCACGCCTTCGAGGTACTGGCGAAAGGCAGTACGCTGGTTGGCTCGGGTGAACAGGGTATCAAAGTGCAGTGCATACGCTTCTAACGGGCCAGGTGCGGCGGGAACGGCTTGGCGTTGGGTCATCATCCACCTCCTCCACCCCTTGTACCATCACTCCTCCGCTTCAGTCAACAAACTACCGATTACGCAGTATTGTCACGGGTGCCAGAGCTTGTTGTGAAGGTACCATTCATATTCACAGGATTTCTCCTCGGTGCGTACGCCCTTCATGTGCCAAGCATTACACCGTCGCACTACGTGGACCCAGGGGATTGGCTGCAGCAAATGGTGGATGGGCGCTTGCGGGTGAATTCTCCATATGTGGTGCCACTGAACAGGACAGCGGAGTCGGGAGACCCCGACTCCGCTGTAACGCCTTCGATCAGCCCTGAGCCGTCTACTGGCTTGCTCGTGCCGCGCCACCCCCTTTTCAGCCTCCGGAACATTGGGATGACTTTTGTGATTTACCGTCTACAATGCCAAGAACAAGTTCTTTCGCCTCTATCCCATAGCCCAAACCTAAATAGTCGAACCGCTAGTATCCATCGCCTCCAAGAAATGTGCCGTGCTTATCATCGACGAACACCACTAACGTGTGAACGCGAGGTGGGCATGTACTAGGCCCACATGGTCGAGGCAAATTGAGGCCCGTGATGGTAAATTCCCACACGTCCACCGGCCCGCTGCGAGTCACCACGCCCGCCACCCTCTGCCCAGTAGTATTGTCCGCGTAGGACCCGTACTTGGCCGTGAATCCGTGCTGAAACAAACCGACATTCCAAGTTCGTTCAGCAACCGTGAGGGCATCCTGAGCGTTGAGGCGCGCAGGTGCTAATGGAGCCGCCAATGTGATATCAACCGGCGCTTCTGGAGCTATTGAGCGGGCAGAAGGCGACATTGCGGCAGCAATCGTGCCCCGCAGAAGGATCAGGCACAGAGCCGCGATTATCAACACTGACACTACAGCCGTTCGGATCTTCTTAGAAGTCTTCATCTCAAACCTCCTTCAACTAAGCGCAGCGACTATCCCAGATTTCAAACTGGGCGGAATCCCAGCTATATAAGTTCATGAATGGAGCAGTACCAGTAGAGTCCTTGTTGGCAGCCAGGTAATAAAGACTCTCAGTGTGCCGAGAGCCGTACTGATCGCTCCAGAAAGTGTTCGTAAATGAAACGGGGCTTGTCTTATTGCCCATTGTATGATCTCCTTGACCATTGAAGAGCGTGTCCATTTCTCCTTTGTACTCAGTCGCATTTGGACCCCAGTTCACCGAGGATGGGGGTAGAACGATCGAGTGGTAGTCTTCGAGGTCGAACGTCCCGTTGCCTTGTCTGTAAACGCTGTAATTATCGGTTCCCGTGGGGGCAGCCAAATACTTAATTTGCGAGTAAGTACCATTGTTGTCAGTCCACTGAGCGAACCCTACGTCGTTATTTGAAACGCCGGCGGCGTGTATATATCCAATCTGAGCAATAAGTTTGGACGTTTGATTCTCCAGGGCTGACCATACTGAGACGGCCCCGTAGACCGGACTCGGATTAAACAGAGAGATCGTGCTCTGAGCAGTCTGGGGCCACAGAGGGCCGCCGAACGCTAAGTCCTGTCCGCCTGACTGAGCTGTACATACATTAAACCATCCACAGTTGTTGGTGTTATCCACAGGGACAGGAGAACACGTATCAGCATTTGCAATGGACCCTGAAATAAAAAGGCCAGCGAGGGCGGTTAAACACGGAGTAAGAACGCCCCGAATTTTACCCTGACGACCTGCATTCGCGATCATTACTTTCGATACCTCCTACTGCATGACTTGGTGATGAGACCTGCATGTATTCTACAATACTCGACAAGCGCTGTCAATTAATTGAAACGTCAGCAGTCGCCTCACTCCCAGTGGGAATGCTCGGCGCTGAGGTGGTACAGAGGACATCTAGAACCGGCCGGCATATCGAAGTGCCGGCACAGATCCGACAGATCATCGAGCACGTGGCGGAGGAGTTTCACGACGACCCGCAGAAACTCCTTTCCAGCCTGACGCAAGCCATGGACCTTTACAAGCGCTCGGGCTTATCCGAGTACGAATTCTGCCGCGTGCTGGAGGAAGCAGAGGCGGCAACCAAACGCGCCAGCACGTTTCAGAAGCTTGCTAGTTAGGCTGGCTAGCAAGGACTGAAGAACAAAGTCCCGTACTGGTTCATGGTGGTTGACAACCGGTTGGTTCAACGAGTTGCACTTCAAATCGCTTGATGCGGGACGACAAGGGCCAAAGTAAGGCCTCGAATGGAGCGCGTTGGCCGGTAAACGCCAAACTTCCTCACCTGATGCTTTACCCATAGTTGCCGTATCAGTAGCGAGATTTGGTAAATGTGGCGCGCTCAACGCGAACGCCGTAAAGACTGCATTGTTTGCTGAGGCCGGCTAGTACTACAGTGACAGTTACCCGATACTGCACAAATGGTAGCGCAACTTGTAGCACTCGCAGGCCCGAGCCGGTCGGTCATGTTGTGCCGCCTGAGCCAAGTGTCACTGTAGTACTAGAGCTCAGTTTACAGTAACGCGGTCATTTATTCATACTTGACTTCATTGCAGCGACTTCGCAGTTTCTGTCGGGTACAAGATGACGAATTCCCCCGTAGATAGTGCGAGAGTGGCGCGGTCTGCGGCACACCGAGTCAATAGCGACTCGAACGGCCATGCAGTTGACTATAAGCCCAGTGGAGGGGAACACCCACGCGTCAGTGCCGCTTTGAGGCGTGCCGTAACCCGAGGATGTTTGTGCAGGAGCCGCGCTAGCGGCACTCTGACTGACGCTTAGGCCAAGTCGCACCAAGAAGCACTGCATCGCCTCACGTGTATTTGTGGAACAAGCTCCGCTGTACTTCAAAAGGCCGAGAAAGCGATGTCAACTGATACCGTTCAATTGCATACTCTTATGCTGGACAGGCAAATCTTGCGTCACGCGGTGGTCGAAGAGCCTATGGTCCGAGGAGGGTTCATATTTATGGACGGCAGCGTAAATAATCAGGGTGAGACAGCGTCCGTAGCGCCATCTCCGGATCATCAGGGACGTGATGACCAATCCCGTCGCAAACAGCAGGAATCCCGGGCACCAAAGAGCCAGAGAGCTACTCCTACGCGCCGAGCCGATCGAGGTTCGTACTCGCTCGCACTTGCAGCCAATCTTCCTAATCTCCCGTCGATAGCTGCCATTGCATGTCTCGCCACTGCTATTGCGCCACCGTTTGGCGTAACCGTCGCGTCGTTCCACTTCATGGTTACCGCTCCCCTTATCACCGGTCTCCTTCTCACCCTTGTTGTCTGGTTAGTCCTCGGTGCTCTCTATACCCGATATCTTGTTCCCGGGGTTGCAAACGAGACGAGTTATTTCGCCCTCGAGCTCCGCTTAAATCGCGTCAAGGCGCTCCTGGACGCGCTCGAATGCGCTACACCGCAAGGCAACACGGTGGAGTGGGAAGCCAGCAAGTCAGAAGGACAAAAGAATTACGACAGTGTACTGGCTGAGCTGGAGAAGCGTGATCTCAGGTGGGCCGACGCGACGGGTTACATTAATGCCTGGTTTGGAGTCCATGCCGCTGAGGAGGCACTTATCGGCATCGCTCCGATTTCACTCGTACTCGATGAGGCGGTCTTCGATGAACTTCGCCTAGCTGGCTCTACCATTTCCAACCGTGACGCGATGTTGGCTGAATTAAAGAGCGCCCGAGCCGTACTTGGGGCAGCGACTGGTACGACGAACGAGGTCGATACGCAGAAGGCCCGCTCAGTCGTCCGCGAAGTGCGAGAGGCAATAAACGACTTTCGGGATAGCACCTGGAGTGGAATGGTACGGGCTCGCAATCGGCTCATCGTCACAATGATGGCAACGGGTTTGTTGGCAGATCTGATTATTGCCCTCGCCATCATTGTCGGAGTGTCGTCTGAGGCACTCATTGCAGCCACGATGTTCTTTCTCGTGGGCGCCATTGTCGGCTGTTTCAGCTTATTAGAGCAATCCGTCGAATGATTGGACCGGCGAAGGCCGCTCGCAAGCGGCGGGCCGGGCGGAGCCACGGCCCCTACTAGTCCAATAGCTCTGCACATTGCTGTAAGCTCTATGGCGAGCACGACAACCTCGGTCGAGGACTACGGGCTAGCAAACGGTCGACTTCTCATGCGGCCCCTCTTTTCTGGACTAGCTGGTGTCGCCGGGGTGGTGCTGATCGCAATGGTGTCTCCGGTGATCACAACGACCGTGTCTCGATCTCCGTCGGGTGGACAGACAGCAGCAACGCCATCATTGTCAGACATTTTCAACCTGTCCACACACCCGTTCTCTCTCATCATTGCGGCCGTGTTCGGTCTCACGCCAACCTTGCTTCTCGACCAACTCTTAAAGCAAACGGAGCAGTATCAGGTCGACTTGAAGAGCAGTGAGCCGACCAACCGCACAGCCAACTCGAACTAACTTCCCGCAACCCGAAGCGGGATGTCGTATTACGTGATGTCTACAGTCCTCTTGGATATGTCGTTGCTGAGTACTAGTCGCTGCCACTCAACGAACCGTACGAGCGGCACATGATGAAATGTGAAGGCGATATAGCTTCTCGACGGTAATCACTGGGTCGGTTACACGAACACCACGGTGTGCGAGTCCGACCGGAGGTTCACCTCACTGCTGAGACACCCTGATTGATGCGAACCTCAGCGGCCCAGAGTGCATAGCGAAATGCCTGCTCAAGCTCGCCCCGGCTATAGAGCAGCCGGCTATATGCCACCGCGGCCGTCACATGATCAAGGTTCGCCTCGGTGAGGTTCCTAAGGACGGGTGGTTCCTCGACAAAGTAACTCAGCGGCAACCCTAACCGGTGGGCCACAATCGCCAGGGCGCGCAATGAAATACGCGTCTGGCCACGCTCGACCAGGCTGAGAAAGGAGCGAGACAGTTCCTCTCCACCGAGTTCCGCCAAGCTCAGGCGACGCTCCTGTCGCGCCGCACGAATGCGCCGCCCCACCGTAACGTGGAGGTCGTCGACAGGGTACTGCCGGGAGTGGGAGGGCGTCTCGTGCGTGGTGATCCACCTCAACAAAGATGCTGTGTCAATACATACCAAAGCGGGGCACAAGCGCCATAGCGCCCGTACCCCGGTTCGAACGGTTCGGGTGACTAATGCAGTGTGGGGAGTTGCGGGGAGAGCGGCCAAGGAGGATTGCCGTCAGCGATATGCGCCGCTTGATGAAGAGCGGAGCTGAGGTGCGGAACGCCTTGCTGCGCTGTCGCCAGCGCACTGAGTGCAAAGAGCGAGGCAAGGATGAAGCGAGAACGGTGAATACGGAACACAGCGACCCTCCAGTAAGTTAGTAATACTGGACAGTCTACCTATGTTGTCGAGTAATAGCAACTAGGCCAGGGTGCTGAGGACGTGCGCCTAAGGAGCTAGGGCTGACGTGTTCCCTTGGCCTGTGCCGCCAGTACGGTGTAGGTAAAGGCCTGCTCCAGATCGCCACGGGCGTGCAACGCCAAGCCATACGCCAGCGCCGCATCGGCGTACTGGGTGGTATTACCCGTGGCCTTAAGGCCGTCCAGGGCTCTGGTGTAGAAGTCGTCGCTGGTGGCAAAGTCAGCACGGACTTCAGCGGCTCTGGCGAGCACCAGCCAGGCGTCAATCTGGCCGAGTGTAATCTCGTCACCGCTCAAGAGGAGAGCGGCTCGGGCTTCCTGCTCGGCAGCGTCGGCATGGCCCTGCTGGAAGAGGATGCGCGCTACCGTGCTGCGCGCCAGTGCTTCCACGTCGGTTGCCTGGACAGCCTGTGATCGCTCCACTGCGTCCTGCGCATACTGCAGGGCAGCGTCAAGTTGCCCCGAGTCCGCATAGCGAGCCGCCATGTTGGCCAGCTCATGTGCTGCGTCGCGCGCACTCTGCCTTGATCCGTAAATCGCGACACTCATGCGAGAGTAGCGGAGCGCCTGGGCCAGATCGCCCTGATGCTGATAGACCCGACTCAAACCAGCGTAGACCGCTGCTAGGTTGCGAGGATCGTTCAGAGTGCCAAACAGCTCGCGGGCACGAGCGTAGTGGGCCAGTGCCTCGTCGTAGTGCCCCCGGACGTACAGAATGTGCCCCAAACCAACCGTAATTTTGCCGCGCAGCACCGGGTCATCGAGATGTTCCAGGTCTTCGCGAACCGCGCGTCGTGCCTGAAACAATGCCTCGTCTGGCTGCCCGAGCTCATAGTGCGCTCGAGCGAGATGGTAGAGCAACTGGACCAGTTGACGCCAATCGGATGTCTGTTCAGCTTGGACAACACCCTGCTGGAGTACCGCCAGTGCCTCACGGCCCTGGCCTGAGTCTGACAACGCCCACCCGTGCAGATACAACAGGCGAATACTGGGAACAGCTGTTGCGTCAGGAGAGCCAAGCAGTTGGAGTGCCACATGTGCCTGCTGCTGATAGAGGCTCCGCTCCACCTCATCAAGAACCAACTCAGCGGCAAGCCCAGCGGAATCCGCAGAACCGTCCAAAAAGTAGCTCACCGGGAGATTGAGGCGTCGGGCCACGATGGAGAGCGCCTGCAGCGAGATACGACTGCGCCCCAACTCCACCAGGCTCAGGAATGAGCGGGACAGATCCTCACCGCCTAACTGCGCCAGAGACAACCCCTGCTCAAGCCGTGCCGCACGAATACGTTGGCCCACATCAGCGGCCAGGTGATTGGTCGCTTCCACGTTGCGGCGGGCCGTTGCCGCCTTTACCACTGGCTGCTCCCTCTTTGCACGACAGCTCCTGACCGGGAATATAAGTCAAGTATACGGCAGCAGCGACTACCGAGAAGCGGGGGCACCCACCCAGCGGCCACCCTGGAAACCCTACCGTGCGGACGGCATCCAGTGGAAACGGCAGCCGGCGAGACCAGACCGAACCATGCAAGATGCAAAAAAACCTTTGACACGCCGGTTCGAGGCTGCTAAGGTATGGGTCAAGTATTAGTTACCAGCTCGGTGGAGAGGGAGTATTGCATGTCACATCAGCATCGTCCGGCCACTGTTGTCCTGCTCCTGGCGGTTATCCTGAGCGGCGTGCTCTCCGGGGCGCCCCTGCTCAGCTCGCCCGGGGTGGTCCACGCCCAGACGCTGGGGACGGCCGCGGTGCAGACCGCCGATGGCCCGGAGCTGATCACCAAAGGGAGCTTCGAGCGCGGCCTGGACGGCTGGCAGGCCTCCACCCGCACCGGCAGTGCCTTTGCAGTTACCGGCCAGGCCCATGGCGCCGGCGCCCAACTCTGTCATTCCGCCCGCTGCCACGACGAACTCTCCACGCAGGTCCAGCTGCCCAGCCCCGCCCAACAGGCCTTCCTCTCCTATCGCTTCCGGGTTGACTCCAGCGATACCAGCCGGGTCTGCAACGACCGGCTCTATACCGAACTCCGCACCCAAGCAGGTACCCTGATCGAAACCGTGGGCGTCGCCTGTAACTTCGACACCAACGGTTGGCAGTACCGCCGCACCGAGGTGAGTGCGGCGCTGACTCCCTACGCCGGCCAGGTCGTGCAGGTGGCCTTCGTGGGCAGCACCGCGGGCAGCACCCCCACCGGCTTCACCGTGGATGATGTCCACCTGACCGCTCGCCCCATGCCCCTGCTGACCCATCAACCCGCTCTCCCCATCCATCCCCTGCACGGCACGCGACACGTCACGTCCCTGCGCCACCCCGTCGCAACCCCACGTCATCACCGCGCGGGTCGTTTCCACGATCAGGTCAGCATGGGACCGCAGGAGTTGGTACAGAACGGCGGCTTCGAGACCGGGTCAGCCTCCCCCTGGACCAATACCGACACCACCTACAGCCAGGTCAGCAGTACCGTCTCTCACAGTGGGAGCTACAGCTACCAAATGTGCAACACCGTCAACGCCTGTAGCTCTTCCCTGTCGCAAACGGTTACCCTGCCCCGCACTCCCACCCACCTGGCCTACAGCTTCTCGACACGGGTCAACTCGGGTGGGAACAGCACCGCCTGTCTTACCGTCTCCATCGTGCTGGCCGGCCGAACCACCTACTACCCCATGGGCACCCACCTCTCGACCAGCCCGCCCTACGGTATCCAGGTGCCCAACACCATCTGCAACACGGGCGGCCAATGGAACACCCAAAGCATCGATGTCAGCCAGACGCTGGACGCCTACGGTGGCTATCCGGTCCAGCTGGTCTTCAGGATGTCCTCGCCATACAACGACAACTCCTTCCAGGAGTGGTATGTCGACGACGTGTCGCTGCAGGCCACCTATGACCAGCCAGCACCGGGGACCAAGCAGCTGCTGGACAACAACAATTTTGATACCGGCAGCATCTTCCCCTGGACCATGAACAACGGCGCCTATGGACCGAGCCACCTGGACACCAACCAGTTCCACTCCGCCTTCTACAGCCTGAGCTTCTGTGGGGTCGCCAACGCCACCTGCGACGACCTGTTGAGCCAGGGGGTGGGCATGACCGATACCGGCTTCAGCAGCGCCAGCTTGAGCTTCTGGGTGCGGGTCACCACCTAGAAGACCAGCGGCTGCTCCGATACCCTCACGGCCCGCTTGCGCTTCCAGAACAACACAACCAGCACCGCCCAGACTATCTGCAACCAGAATACCAACGGCTGGGTCTACGAGACGGCCGATGTCACCAGCGCCATATCCCCCTACTACAACCAGGTGGTGACAGTCGAGTTCGAAGGGAGCTGCCCCAACGGCTGCGCCCAACCCACCCACTTCTGGATCGACGATGTCCAGCTGAATGTCACCGGGACCCCGCCCGCCCGCTGGACCGGTGGCAATGACACCAGTAGTGGCTCGTCCGCCTGGTGGAACTTCAGCGGGATGTCACCCTCTCCGCTGATCGGGCTCAGCGTCAACGTGGCCAATGGGAATCTGCTGGCCAGTATGGGACAGACCGCCTCCCAGGGTGTCAATGGATTGGATCAAGGGGTCGCCCTGCGTTACAACAGCGCCTCGCGCGGCACCCTGACCGACCTGGGCTACGGCTGGGGCTTCGACACCAGTCGGGATGTGGGGCTCGACGTCCCCTCCCCCACCTCCAACATCGTCTTCCACGACGGCTCGGGGTATCTGGCCACCTTCACCCGGAACAGCGATGGCTCCTACAGCACCCCGCCCGGCCTCAATGCCCAGCTGGTGGCCACCATCGACGGCGGCTATATCCTGACCGATAACAGCTCCCAGGAGCAGTTGCAGTTCGACAGCAATGGCTACCTGACCGCCGAACAGAACCGGACCGGGCAACGGCTCACCTACACCTACAACTACAGCGGCTCGCCCAACAGCATCCGGGACACCGAGGGCCGGCTGACCAAGTTCTACCAGAATGGGCAGGCACGGATCACCGAACTGACCGATCCGGTCTACCGCTCTTTCCTCTACACCAAACCTCGCCAGAGCTTGGGGTCCATATTCAGGCACTATCGGTGGCCGAATAAACCCAGTCCAACGAGGCCATCCTACGAGGTCGTGCTTTCAATCGTGGCGTCCGGCGCACGGTTCATCTCTGTGAGTGAGGAATAAATTTGGTCCACTGCTGCGTTCAAAGCAACGTCGTCGATCTGAATGTCTAGAGAGCGCCCAACGCTGATCTCGGCCTCATGCCACACGTGCCGGGTCCACGTCCAGAGTGCGCAGGCCGCACGACGAACTTCCTCCCGCTCGGGCCGACTCGGCCAAGTCTCCCTGAGTAACTCGCTCTCGACGGATGACAGGATCTGCTCGACGTAGCGGAACCCAAAAGACTGCTGCCCTCGAAGCAGCGCAAGGAGGGTATACAGCTCGGCGCAACGGTACGTGATCTCTCCCATTGCCGACCAGACAGCACCACGGGCGTTGTGAAGGCTCAGATAGATCTGACTGTCGATGGCTTCCTCGATCGCGGCTCGTGACTGGTCGCGCGAAGCACGAATTGACTCTTGGGGAACCTGAGCCACCATGACAGCGAGCGAGCCATCGACGTCCTTGACGACGCGGGCGTGCGCATACTTCACCAGTGGCCGTGTCTCCGTCTGACGGTGCAACTCGAGGTCGACCCGCTGCCAGCCCGATCCGACGAACCCCGTCGTGAAGGCCTGCCCGCGCTCGTACATGAAGTGTACGGAGCCCAGATAGCCCATCATGCGTCGAAGCAACCGGGAGGCATTCTCGAAGGCCTGAGCCGTCACCCAGAGGGCGATATCGAGGTCGGAGTACCGATCTGCCATGCCGCGACCAAGCGAGCCGGTATAGAGGACACCGAGCACCTCGGCATCCTCCTGGACCAACGTCTCGAATGCGTCCAGGACAAAGCCGTTACCCGTTGTCATGATTACACCCCCAGCATACCGTGCGTCTTCCTTGTTGATTGACACGAGCCAGAACACGTCCCTACGCGGCTACAGAGCCAGCGTGAGTTGCAGATGGATGTGTGCACGTGGAGACAGCCTTCTCGGAGCGGGAAGACGCACGACCTTGAGCCACTCGCCATCCCCCAATTCCCAGAGAGCTTGTTGCGGGGAGCAGTACGTCGTCTCGAAGAGTCGGCGGGGTTCCACGGTTCGCAACTGCCGCCGTCCGGACTCGTAGCTGACCGTGTACTGGGCCAGCGGCTCCTCATTGAACTCAACGGTGAGGGTTTCGCTGTACAACCAGATCGCCGCCCGTTGCTTGGCTAATCCCCCTGCTCCGTAGATGCGCCAATGACGAAATCGCACGTAGCCCAGCTGATCCACGCGCCGCAAGGAGCGAGCTGCGTAGAAGATACGGTGCAACTCGTCGGTGCTGCGTTGTACGCCTTGCACCCAGCCTAGCACCGCCACGGGACTGTGCCGATCATCGTGCCGGCTGCGGTGAGCCCAGTGCTCTTGGTAATTGAAGGCCGCCACCCACCGGTCGTGCGAGGTGACCAACTCGCTCCAGCTCTCAGCATGCGCGAAGTGCCAGTCGGCCATCCGCCGCTGCACGTTGAAATTTGTTTCGATATACGACTGCCAGGGCTGTTTCCTGTCGATCTGCTCCTTCTGTATACCGAGTGCCGCATAGATGCGCATCGCCTCTTTTGCCTTGAAGATACTGCCGCTATCGCTGACCAGTGCCTCTGGACAGCCGTGCTGTCGAATCGCAGCGTAGAGCACCATCAGATACGCGGTGAGGTCCTGCGCGCGGGAGACCGCACTGGCCAGAATCGCTCGGCTAAAGTTCTCGAGGATGGTGATGACATAGATCATCCCGCCACCGAGCTGATGCATATCAAGGTATCGAACGTCGACCGTCCAGTACTGATGGCGGCGGCTCGCCTGGAATGGCATGGGTTTGGGCTCATGTGACTCCTTCGAGATCGGGGCCTCCAGGTGATACATCGACCGATTGAGTGCCAAAATACGACCACAGGTCCGCGGACTGAGTCGAATGTCCAACTGCTTCAGCGCTGCATAAATACGGTACTCGCCGAGTAACGGGTTCTGCTGAAGCTTGCGCACCTCGTTCATGGCATGCAGATCGACCCGTCGTGCCGGCCGTTTGGGTACGGAAGGCTTGTCATCGAGTCCTCTGACTCCCTCGACAATCCAGCGATGGAGGGTCTCGTAGACTCGCCGACGCGTTGTCTCTAGGTAGGTGGCAATGGTACTGATCCGCCATCCTTCGGCATGAAGCCGAATGATCGCCAGACGGCCTTCCGCTGCATCATCGAACTCGGCGTAGACAGGATACCGTCGGTCCAGGCGCGATGGTTTGGGGCCGGTAGCCAGAATCTTGCGAACGGTGTGGGGACTGAGGCGACGCCCGGATGCCACGTAACAGATTTGGGCGATCTCGCCCGGGCGGAAGGCGGGATGCTGGTGCTTGAGGTCGACGATGATCTGCCGGAGGTACGGTGGCAGACTGCGTTTATCCTCCTGGGACGGTGCCCGGAAGTCGGCAAAGAGGCTCACCATGCCGTAGGTCTCGAAGGCGTGTGCTTTCCGGCGCAGAGTTCGTTCCGGGGCCTTGGTCTGCAGTGCTCGCTCCGCCGGCGTAAAGCCAAAAAGCACCACAGGACGAATCAGCTCGTAGACACGCTGCTCCGACCATGCCGTAAGGAGCTGCAATTGCTCCCAGTCATCGGTTGGGTCGACCCGCGGACGAGAACGATGGGGCACGTGGGCCTCGCGAGAAAAGGTGGGTTGAGAAGTTCCCGCAATCTGCTCAGTGACAGGTAACGGTTCTGGGAAGCCGAGATCGCAGGTGCTTTTCTTGTACCACATCCTTGCTCTCTAGACAGGTGTTATTCGGCCATCGATAGTGCCTGAATATGCACCCAAAGCTCTGGCGAGGTTTGGTGAGACTCTTGAACCCCACGCCGCGACCCTCCAGTGTCTGAATCAGCTCGATCAGGTGGGAGAGAGAACGACCCAGCCGATCCAACCGCCAGACCACCAGCATGTCACCGGATCGAACGTGCTCAAGCGCCTTGGTCAGCCCTGGCCGTTCGGTCTTGGCGCCGCTGATGGTGTCGCGAAAGACCTTCTCGCATCCCGCTGCCTGCAGGGCATCGAGCTGCAGGGCGAGTGTCTGGTCATCGGTGGAGACCCGGGCATAGCCAACAATCATGTAGATATCGTCTCATAAAACCATCCGCAGTGCAAGAATGAAACAATGATTGTGAGATGGATTGATGACGAAGGAAGGGGGCTTCGCCTAAAGACCTTCAGGGAAGGGGACACCCATTGGAGTCATGGCTGCTTTGAGTCGTGCCACCACGGGTGGATGTTTCTGCAAGACTGCTTGACCCACAACGACCAGGTGTCCAAGCGCGGCAAGATCGTCCACCGAGAAGGAGACCGCCGCGCACACGCTGCCACGCACGAACCTGCGATGACACATGTTTTCGTAACCGGCAGGCCGCTATAGTTAGAACATAGATTCTAATAAAGACTTCTTTGTTGTGCATTGGCTCTACGCACCGGCCAGGAAGGAAACAATACTTGTGCCAAGACATCCGACACCGAACACCAGACCCGTGGACGTGGTAGCGTCGCCGCGAAGAGCTGAAATTACGTTGCTACGGGATGCGCCAGTCTTTCGGGAGCTCGACGGCTCCCAGTTGCTGGCGCTGGCTGCTGAAGCGCAGCGGCATACCTATATGCTTGGAGAACTCATTGATATGCCCGCTGGAGAGCACCTCGTCACGATCGTCGTGTCCGGTGGCATCCGGATATCACTGCTCTCCCAGCAGGGACGAGAACTCACGCTATCACAGCATGAGGTCGGCAGTGTCTTCCAGTTTGGCGGCATCGAAGCCGCGCTACCTGGTGAAGCACTAGCACAAGCCATCTGTGCCGATACCGTGCTGTATTTTCTGCCGTGTCAGCAGTTTTTGCGGCTGGTCTGCATCAATCCGCCGGCGCTTACGGCGCTGGCCGCGATGCTGCGCCAGGCGGTGGAGCACGATGTTCAGCTGATTCATGCGCTGGCCTTTTCATCCATTCGCCGCCGGCTGGCCCACCTGCTGGCGGAGTTGGCTGAACCAGGGGAGGAACCCGTGGTGCAACGCACTCGTGCGGAACTCGCCAATCTCCTTGGGACCAGGGCGGAAGAAGTCACCAAAGCGCTGCACTCTCTCCTGGCAGCGGGTCTGGTTGAATTTGCTCCACATGGTCGAACCATTACGCTGCTCGCGGTCGAACGCCTCGCAGCTTATTAAACGTGCACTCCTGAATATGCGCATGGACATATCGCACACACTGGTGAATCAGTATGCTGGTACTCACTCCAGACGCGACATGTCCCGTGACGTCGACGGCAGAGATCAGGGCGAGTCAACTGAGAGAAGTCAATGAACGCGAGAGTCGGCCGTACTTCAACAGTTGAGGTCGGGGCGCTACGAAAGAGCATGTTGGGTAGAGGTCTCGAAGGGGCAGTGCTCCAGCGGATAGCAGGGCTGGGGCTGCGCACGGAGCACGGCAAGGATGACCTCATCGACGGTGCTGGGATTCTGCTCCTGGTCCGGGGCAGCGTGCAGCGCGTCGTGTCCTTGGCGGATAACGCCACGCTCATCCTGGGACACTGCCGACGAACCGGCGATGTTGTGACCGTGGGGAACTGCACTGGACTTGAGGAAGACCTGGTCCAGGTCCGTGTCAGTAGTGAGAAAACGGTGACCCTATTCTGGTCGTGGGACCAGGTTGTGGCCTTGGGGCGGATCGAGTCCGGTCTCCAACTACGGCTGCATCAGATAGGGGAGCGGCAGGAAGCGCAGAGCGTCGCCGCGCTGCTGGAAGTGATACGATGCGGCTTAACAGCCCGCGTGGCGCATGCTATTGCTCAGTGCGCCGCAGACGGCGAAGCTGTGCCCACGCACCGTGAGGTGGCTGAGTGGGTAGGCGCCAGGCCGGAAAACGTCACCAAGGTGCTGCACCGGCTCCAAGACGAAGAACTGATCGCCTTTCTACCGCATCACACTCGCAGCGTGGTGGTGCTTGAACTCGCGCGACTGAGACAGTACTAATTTCCTGTGCCGCAACATGTGCACGCACATATCCTTTTCGCGACACAGAGCCTAACGTAGACAACACAGGCCTGATTTGGGCGACAACAAATGTATTTCGTCTGTAGAAAAGGAAGCCCCATGTCCCCCCATCGCCATCCCCTTGTCACCGGTACTCTGGTTGTTGCGTTTCTGCTCACCGGGGTGCTGACCCAGGCGCCACCACTGGGCCATCCCTGGATCGCCCAGGCCCAGCAGGCCACGACCAGCACACCGACCGGCGCCAGACCGCAGGTGCGCAGCGAGATTCCCTCGCTTCGGACGCGCACCTCACGCACCTATGCCCTGTCCAACGGGCAGTATCAGGCCGAGATCTCTCCCGGCCCGGTGAACTACCAGACCGGCGGCGGCTGGCAACCCATCGATAACACCCTTGACGCCGAATCTGGCGGGGTGGTCAATCGCGCCAACGCCTACCACGTCCACTTCCCGCACGACCTGGCCCAGGCCCCCATTCGGGTGGAGACCGCCGCCGGCTGGGTCGAGTTCCGACCGGAGCAGGCCACCGGCGCGCCGACCCTCTCCGGCCAGACCGCCACCTACAGCATTCCCGGGGTGCGGTGGCAGTACACCGCCGGCGCCAGCCAGGTCAAGGAAACCATCATCCTGGCCGACGCCTCCTCCCCCTCCTCCTTCACTTACGCCCTCCACACCGGTCCCGGGATCAGCGCGCGGCAGGACGCCTCGGGTGGAATCGCCCTGGTCGACGCCGCCGGCGTCACCGTGGGCAGCTTCGCCGCCCCTTACATGGTTGACAGCTCGGATACCCCGGCTGGCGTGTCCCGCGCCCTGCGGCTGACCCTGGGCCAGTCCGGCGCCAAACAGACCATGACCCTGGCGGCCGACTCGCACTGGCTGCAGGACCCCGCCCGACGCTATCCGGTCACCATCGACCCCTCCTTGACCCTGGGGAGCGCCACCGAGCAGGGCGCCCAGGATTGCAAGCTGGTGGGCGGCGGGTATGCCGACACCAACTTCTGCCGTCAGTCGAACCTGACCGTGGGCTACGACGGCATCTACCCCAACCGGGTGCCCCTCCAGTTCAACATCGCGGCCCTGCAGAGCGCGGGGTATATGCCGGCCAACGCGGTGGTGCAGAGCGCCGACCTGGGACTGTACCTCTCTGGCTCGAACACCGGCGCCGCCACTACTATCAGCGCCTATGCCCTCACCCAGGCCTGGACCCAGAGCGCCACCTGGAACACCTATGACGGCACCAACGCCTGGAGCACCCCCGGCGGTCAGTTCAACAGCCAGCCGGTGGCCACCAGTACCGTCTCCACCACCCCGGGCTGGGTGCATTGGTATCCCAGCGCCCAGCTGGTCCAGGGCTGGGTCGACGGCAGCGTGCCCAACACCGGCCTGATCCTCAAAGAGCCCAGCGAGAACGTGGTCAACCTGCTGCAGTTCTATTCCGCGGAGTACGCCACCTCCAGCTACTGGCCATCGCTGACCATCACCTACGTGCCACCGGCCGGTGACCGCGGCTTCTCCACCTTCATCCATCAGGGGATCCATGACGGGCTCAGCGTGGCGGTCAACGTGGCCACGGGGAATCTGCTGGCCCAGGCCACCGACTTCTCGATGGCCGGCATTGGACTGGGCGTGGGGGTGGACCGGAGCTACAACAGCCTGCTGCCATCGGTCTGCGTCTACGACCTGGGCTACGGTTGGCACACCGGCGACGGCGAGACCACGCTCTACGCCTACCCGGACGGCTCCCAGACCCTGCAGGGGCCGAGCGGGGAGGAGGTGCCCTTTACCCGCAACCCCGACGGCAGCTTTACCTCCCCACCGGGGACGGACGCCGATCTGGTCCACAACGGGGATGGCAGCTTTACCCTGACCGCGCATCAGAGCGGAAGCAAGCTGAACTTCAGCGCCACCGGCCTCCTGACGTCGGTAATGGACCGGGTGGGCAACCATCTGAGCTACAGCTACCTGAACAACAGTTTCCTTCCCCTGGCCACTATCACCGATACCCAGGGGCGGACCACCAGCTTTACCGCCAACGCCGCCGGGCAGGTGATCACCCAGGTCACCGATCCCGCCGGGCGGACCCATGCCTACGGCTACGACGGCAACGGCAACCTGACCAGTAGCACCGATGCCGCCGGCAAGATCACGACCTATGGGTACGACAGCACCCATCTGCTGACCCAGATCACCGACCCCGATGGTCACCTGACCAGGATCGCCTACGACGGCAGCCGCCGGGTGACGAGCCTGACCGACCCCAACACCCATGTGACCAGCTTCACCTACAACACGGGAAACACGGTGGTGACCGACGCCAACACCCACACCACCACCTACGCCTTTGATGCCCGTGGCCGCGTGACCACCACCACCGATCCCGAGGGACACGCCACACAGACCAGCTGGAACGGCAACAACGACGTCACCCAGGAGCAACTGCCCAGCGGGGCGACGACCTCCTATAGCTACGACGGCAACCAGAACCTGACCCAGGTCCGGCTGCCCACCGGGGCGACCACCATCTACGCCTACGCCAACAGCAGCTTCCCCTACAACCCGAGCTCCGTCACGGATGAAGAGGGACGGACCACCAGCTTTGGGTACACCAGTAGCGGCCTCCTCAACAGCACGACCGATGCCCTCAACCACACCGGGTCTGCCAGCTATAACGGGAACGGCACGGTGGCCAGCCAGACCGACGGGAACGGGCACACCACCCAGTACAGTTACGTCACCAGCGGGAACGGCATGGGCCTGCCCAGCCGGGTCGATTACCCCGCGCTGAGTGGGCAATCCAGTCCGCTGGGCTCGGACACCTTCAGCTACGACAGCGCCAATCGGGTCTACCAGCACACCGACGGCAAAGGGCAGGCGACCACCATCTGGTACGACAGCCTGGATCGGACCACCCGCATCGGGTACGCCGGGTTCGCCGGCGGCCCGAGCCAAACCTTCAACTACGACGCCGAGGGGAAGCTGCTGAGCATGAACCAGGGTGGTGGCGGCCAGCCGTACGCCGCGACCACGTACAGCTATGATGCCGCCGGACAACCGACCAGCGAGACGCTACCCGCCGGTCCCTATCTCGGCGATGGCCACTCGATCGACTCCAGCTACGACGCGGCGGGCAACCTGCTGACCAAGACCGACACCGGGGGCCAGCTCAGCTACGCCTACACCCCCAATGACGAGCTGTCCAGGGTCACCGACCCGCAGGGGGCGCAGACCACCTTCGCCTACGACCAGGACGGCAATCGCACGCAAATGACCTACCCCAACGGCGTCTCCCAGACCATGAGCTACGATACCGCCGGCCAACTCACCGCGATGAACTCCGTTGGGTGCCGCAGTGGCGTCTGCCCCTCCTTCAGCTACAGCTACACCAATCCGACCACCAACCGATACACGACCACCCGCTACAGCATGACCGACGGCGCCGGGAACGTCACAGCGTACAGCTACGATGCCCTGAGCCGCCTGACCAGCGCCGTGCAGAGAACCAGCGGTGGGTCCCAGCTGGCCAGCTACGGCTATGGCTACGATGCCGTGGGAAACATGACCAACAAGACCATCAACGGGGTCGGCACGACCATGCAGTCCAACGTGGTCGATCAGATGACCGCGGCCGGGAGCACGACCTACAGCTACGACCTCAACGGCAACCAGCTAGCGAGCACCAACGGCAATACGCTAGCCTACAACTCGCAGGATCAGACCACCAGCATCACCCCCTCCGGCGGGTCGGCGATCCCCCTGACCTACACCGGCCCGGGACAGGCGGAGCGAACCGGCAACGGATCGACCAGCTACCAGTACGACGACACGGGTCTGAGTGCAGTTGCAACCAGCGCGGGAACCACGTCCATCACCAACGGACCGAACGGTGAACTGGTGAGCGAGCGGGTGCCGGGTCGGGGAACGTACTACTACCTGTTCGACGGGCTGGGCTCGGTGGTGGGCCTGACCGACAGCAGCGGCAATGTGGTGAACACGTACAGCTATGATCCCTATGGCAACAGCACCGGCAAGAGCGAGCAGGTGCCCAACCCCTTCCAGTTCACCGGGGCACTGCTGGACAGCAGCACCGGGTTGTACAAGATGGGCGAGCGGTACTACGATCCGAGTATCGGGCGGTTCACGCAGCTTGATCCGCTGGGGGATAGCTATGGGTACGTCAGTGGCAACCCGATCAATTACATTGATGGTAGCGGCCTAAGTCAGACACTCGCAGGTGATAGTGGAGGCGCGGACTTCGGTTCCGGAGGTTGGGGTGGTAGCGGTTCGGGGTCATCGGGAGGGAGTGGTGGCAGTTGGAGGACACCGAGCGATAGTGGAGGCGCAGACTTTGGCACCGGAGGGTGGGGTGGTAGCGAGTCCAGCCCATTTGGGACCGTTGCAAGCAGCGGCAAGCTCAGAATCTCCGCATTCCCCAATGACCACGGGCCGGCCCACGTCGACCTGATCGGAGGTAAAGGCGGTAAAGTGCGAATCGGACAGATGGGATATCCGCTCAAAGGGGATCGGCGACTTACTGTAGAGGAAGAGAAGTTTGTGCACAAGAATCGCAAGGCAATAAAGAAGGCGGTCACTAGAATCATGAGATATCACCGGCTACACCACGGGTAGGTAGCTAAATTGCAATCCGGATTGGTATCAGTGGGTAGGCAATCACTCCGGGAAGATTTACGAAAGACCTTGACGGACTCGTGCTGGGTCCCTCAAGGTCTTCGTGCCGTTCCGCAATGCGCAATTCCTTTGATAGCTGCTGGGGCAGCAAAAAATGGCCTTGGGAGTCTATACAGTTATGCTCGGATCCAGAACGGGAACGTATGGTGGAGAGTGCACTAAATATGCCAAAGGAGCACGTATTGACCTTAAAGAACACAATGATTTATGTATTTAACGGAGAAAGGAATCACTTTCCGAGCGCTGTTTTCTCTTCCAAAGAAAACGCAGAGAAGTGGATTAATGAATATCGCCTCGTTGGCACGCTGACTGCTTATCCACTGGACGTAAGCGTTTATGACTGGGTAATAAAGCGAGACCTGTGGAAGCCTTCCCGAGAAGATCAAAAGACAGCTAAATTCATTGCTAACTTCAGTTCAGCGTATACAGGTCACGACCACTATACGGGAGAAGTCGAGGCCGAAGATTCATAGAGGCTAATGGTGAGCCAGCGGTGACCAGCGAGTGATAGGTAGACTGAATCAGCTCGATCAGGTGGGAGAGGGATCGACCCAGCCGCCAGACCACCAGCATGTCGCCCTTCCGGACATGCTCAAGCGCCTTGCTCAGCCCGGGGCGTTCCGTCTTGGTCCCACTGATGGTGTCGCGAAAGACCGTCTCGCATCCCGCTGCCTGCAGAGCATCGAACTGCAGAGCAAGTGTCTGGTCATCGGTGGAGACCCGGGCATAGCCAACAATCATACAGGCATCGTCTCATATACTCGCCTACTTTGCGGGTAGTAAGACAGTGATTATAAGACGGGTTTTTAAGATGCTTAGATTTTCTCGAGGATCCGAGGAGTTTTAGGCGTCACACTGCCATCTTCGCGCGGCAAACGATCATCGCCGTACTCTGGGCGGTCAGGACCTCTCGCATCGTCTCAACAAACGGTCGTTTAGTGAGACTGCCCCGCGAGATAGAGGCGCAAGCCGAACTTCCGCGTCTGCTCCAGCATGGTGCCGATCGCCTCGTCGGTGGCAGCGATCGCCGGCCATTCATCGACCAGCACGGTCCAAGGACGGCGTTCGTTCGGCGCCAGGTCCTTGCGCGAGAGTGCGGCCTGCTCGATCTGGACCATCAGCAGTGCGCCGACCAAGCGTCGCGTCTCACTCTCGGCGATGCTGCCCAGATTGACGATGAGCGATCGCCCCTCATCCATGAGGCGCCGGATATCCAGTATGCAGTCAGGTTGACCCAGCGCCAGGCGAGTGAGGTCGTGAAACGTGAGCAGAAACGCGCGCCGGAAGGCACTGGCGGATTCCTGCGTCTGGTTGACGTGCTCGTAGCGAGCGAAGGTTTGCAAAATCAGCGGATCGGTGACCCGGGCCAGACACTGCTCACGCAGCTCGCGATCGGTCAGGATCTGGTACAGCGACGTCAACGGAAGATCATTGATTCGGCAGACCATCCCTCGCCACATGATGGGGTACACATACTTGCCATACCGGTGGCACACACGATAGGCTCACAACACCACCTCCTGCATAGGACGAGGGATGCCCCGTCCAAAACGCCAACGCCCTTGCCTTTTGAGGATCCAGCAGGTAGTCATGAACATCTCGACAGCTTATGGGACCGATGCGGAAGTGCGCACGCAGCAACAGCTGGAGGCACTGTTGGACGCGCACGATCTTCGACCATGGCAGTTCACTGACAGAGTGATCATCGATGAAACGTGCGTTCCCCATAGCCACCCGGTGCTGACCCTCCATACGCGCCATCTCAACGACGATCTTCTGCTCCTCTCGACCTACCTCCATGAGCAATTGCACTGGTTCATCTCAGCGCAGTCCGATGAGCACGTGGAACCTGCCATCGATGCGCTCATGACCCAGTATCCCGACCCTCCAATCGGTTTCCCTGAAGGAGCGGACGAGCCGCTCTCAACCTACTTCCACTACCTGATTTGTCGCCTGGAGTATCTCAGCCTCCGACGACTCCTGGGCGCAAGTGCAGCTCAACGCGCGTTGCTCTTTTGGCAGAGCGATCACTACACGGAGATCTACCGGGCGGTGATGCAGGATGGAGATACCATTGATGCCATTGCGCGCCAACACCGGCTCATTCCCCAAGCACTGGCGGACCACTCACCAGCCGTGGGAATAGCAGCTATGTGTATTCGAGGCGCTTGCTGAGATCGAGGTTGAATTCACGGCAGGCCAGGGATGGCGCTGACAGCTGTAACTCGCTACCCCAGGGATCACACGGGCCGGTTCGCCACAGATGTAGCAGCTATGTGTAAAGCATCATGGGTCTCCCGCAAAGTTGATGATTTCGGCCTGCTGGCGACGAGATCTGGGAAGCACCCCGAACTGCGGCGACCAGTGGTTGTGGTCAGACCTTCCTTTTCACCAAAAGTGCGGGAGAGCCAGCATCATGTGGCGAGGTCTGTAACGGAGAAGACGAAGTGCGTGTCTGTGCCGGACTCGTGTATCGCGATGGCCACATCTTGCTCGGCAAGCGTGCCGCAACCCGGCCGTGGTATCCCGCTGTCTGGGATCTTCCGGGCGGTCACTGTGAACCAGGCGAGTCGCTCGATCAGACCCTTATCCGAGAGCTACAGGAAGAGATCGGACTGACACCCGTGAGACCCCTGCCTCTGTCCAGGTTCCAGATTCCCAACGCCGGAGGCAATAAGATAGAACTCACTGTCTACCTCGTGACCCAGTGGCAAGGCGAGCCCCGGAATCTCCTCCTCGAAGAGCATGATGCAGTAGCCTGGTTCACTATCGATCAGGCGTGTCGTCTGGTGCTTGCCAGCCCACTGTATCCGGACCTCTTTCGTCATGCTGAACTGCTGGCTACATAAGATGTCGTTCCGATCTGGGTGACGTTCCGCTGACCGACGGAGGGCAGCAAGATGCCGGTACACATTTGCCGTCAATACAGCAAGTATGTGTACCCCATCATGTGGCGAGCACTGCTTCCAGCCGCGCTGGCCGAGCTTCTCGCTGGCAGTGGGTCAACGCCGCCAGGCCCGACAATTCATGGACCATCATGGGTCACCACATCCACTGGTGCGGACGGCGTAATAATTCTGCGCAATGTCTTCCCCGTGCGACCGTCAACGAAGAGAAGTGCTCCTGGCGCGTTAGGCAGCGGGCTCACTTGCCGGTCTTGTCCGATAACTGTAAGTTTGCAAATAACGATAGCCTCAAGAAATAAGACAATTTTGCAAAATCGAGGCTAAATTGATGCAAAATTTCGTTGCAAACTTACACTCTCTGAACTTCTTCAGTCCTGATCGGTTCGCAGTTGGTCACGGAAAGCCTCGATACTTGGACCGCCCGGTGTGTGCGCCCCTTGATTCCCACATCCCGCGCCAGCACTTCTACCGCCATCTAGACGCTGCACTCGATCTGTCCATCGTCCGCGATTGGGTCGCGGACCTGTACGCGGCGGTGGATCGCCCCTCTTACCTCTCAGGCGTCGGCCCGCGGTCTGCAGTAGGGGCGATCAAAGTAACACTCTCCGTGACACCAGTACGGACCTTTTCCTGTGCCTCTCGACCAGTCTGGGCCTCGACGACAAGCGCCTCTGCGTCGGCGTACGGGTATGCCAGGATAGTGCGAGCCGCTTCCTCAAACGTCCCGTACGGCTGCGAGTGCGACATCACGGTTGTAATGTGGCCGGGGTGCGATGCAAGGAGAGCGACCAACCCTTGAGACGGCGCGGGTTTACCCGGCACGGGGCGAACGGGGTTGGGAAGGACCTCCCGAGGCTTGAATCTAAATACCTGCCAAAACACGATGTCGTCTCCCGGTGCCATCATTCCGTGGCTGCGGCCCGCGACCGCTAGATACAGGAGCCTCCCGTGAATGCTGCGAAAGTATCTGCGTACAACTTTGCCCAAAGAATTTGGGTATAGCCCGCAACCGAAATCTTCGGCGGAGTGAATGAGCTTGAAAAGTCACAGCCACTTTGATAATAGCAATAACGGCTGTCCGCCACATCTGTGTGACCACAGCCAAAATTATGCGTACACGTGTCGTATGTCCAGTACACGGTTCCTTCGGATACACCGAACTCCAGGTGATACGAGGCATACGCGCTCTGGCCTGGATTACCTGTCGAGCAATAGAAGTTCTTTGTGCCCTTGTAGGTCTCGCCCATAGGCAATATACGTTGGTGTAGGCATTGTTTGAGCGGCTTGAACTTCAGCGTAGCTGCACGGGAAGGAGTCGTTGTGGCTACATCTTGACTGCGGTGCACCTGACTAGCGACGCTTGTGGGAAGTGGACCCTTCGAGGAGCAACTGAGCCCACTCAGGTGGGAACGTAGTGTCAGTGTGATCGATGCCCCTGAGGAATTATGCAGGGTAAGGGTGTTGGTCGGTGTTCTCACAAATGCGGTGCAGCCAGCGGGAACGATTCCCGTACGGACCCATGCCGCCATGGCTTTTAATGGGAGGCAAGGTCATCGGGTATATCGGAAAGAACGGTAACCGCGTCTACAAGAACATTCTCGGCTCTCTGCAAGGAGTGCTCTCCTCCGGGGGGACAGCACTGCAGAAAGGCAGTGACTTTGTCGGACGAACTGCACACACTGCGGCATACGTCGTGGCTGGCGCGGCAGCTGTGGCAGCTGCTGGCTACGGTTTTCTGTCGGGATGCAGTCCTTTGACCCCAGGCCGCTGTGGAACGTGATGGTGTCTTCATCTTGTTGCCGTGCATCTTCCTTGCGATCAAGTTGGGTGAATTCATTGCTTTCTACCAGAGTTCTTCGGGTACGAGATCACACCTCGCCACGACCTCCTTTACACATCCTGGCAGTATCGGTGGCCGAATAAGCGACGCTTGGGGCTCTGGCGGCCATGTGGTAGAAGAAAGGCACGCCCGCTCCTGGCTTGCCCCATCCCACCTGCGCGAGGAACCACAGTGCCACGCCGAGCGCATCCTCAGGTCGTCCCAACTGAGGATTGGCAGCAACTGACGTTACTCATCGATTGGCCTGACCAGCTCGCGTACGAACTGATCCGTCCGGTTGTGCTCTTTGGCCGTTCAGCAACTCAGCGGGCTCAAGAGACAGGAACTCCCGAGCGGACAGTGCGGCGGAAGGCCATGCGCTTTGACCAGGAAGGCATGGCGAGCCTCCTCGTCGAGCCCGCATCCCCCCGTGCAGAGGATCGGCGCTTGCTACCTCCGCATCTGCGGCAGCTGATCGTTGACCTCAAAGCCGAGCATCCGGCATTCCACCTGGGCGAGATCGCCCAGATCTGTTTCATTGCCTCAGGTCGTCGCCCCAGCCGACACACGATCCAGCACATCCTGGCCACCGGTCCAGCACCCCGGCAGACTTGGCGCCGCTACCCCCGGTATAGCGACATTCTCGACCCAGCGGAACGTCGGGTGGCGGTGGTCCGCCTCCACGCCGAAGGGTGGAGTGTCACCTGTATTGCAACCTATCTCCAAACAAGCCGGCAGACGATTCACACGACTCTTCGGCGTTGGATCGAGGAAGGAGTGTCCGGACTTGCGGATAAATCGAGCGCTCCCAAGCAGCCGACCAGGAAGGCTGACCTCCGCGCGATGAATGAAGTGCGCAAGCTGCAAGAGAACCCAGAGTTGGGCGAGTTCCGGGTCCACGCCGCCTTGCGTCAGATTGGCATCACGCTCAGTCCGCGGACGTGTGGCCGCATCCTCGCGCTCAATCGTTCCCTCTATAAGTTGCCTGGTCCAACCGCGGAGCCACATGAAACCAAACCCATGCCCTTCCAGGCGAGTCGCCGCCATCAATATTGGACGGTCGACGTTCGTTACCTTGATATGCACCAACTCGGCGGCGGTATGAT
>JAABUU010002528.1_pt1 | contig 25842 bp, 23 predicted proteins | sample 5559301 | NCBI WGS metagenome assembly JAABUU01 (sample SAMN10711884, study PRJNA513360) | rock metagenome | isolation source: Antarctica rocks | place: Antarctica: Victoria Land, Richard Nunatak white | reverse complement strand
GGTATAATATCTCCAATTCCTCCTTCGAGTATGGCTTTGAAGGAACGAAGGTGGTCATCGTAGCTTAGGGTACAAATTGCAGGAACAGGAGGTGGTAGCCTGTTCACAGGCAGCAAAGGCGGAACGACCACAGCGGGACGAGCTCCTGGAGTGCTCCTGGAGGAGTTCTTTGTCTGAATTCGTCAACTCATTCCCTGCGTCTTAGATGATGTGCTGTAAACACCAAATACATTGGATGTACATAACTCAAGCATCCCGAACACGGAACGTTCCGCTGGGGCTAAACAAAGATCAGTAAACTCACGCTCTTGGAATCAAAACCCCAGACTGAAACAGTAGAAAATCATTGATGACGACTCCTTACATATGTGTGAGCTGTCGTAGACTAGGAGTCAAGGCGCGGAAGATTCGAAAGCCCCAATGGGATTCCAGAGCGAGCTTCATATCATTCAACCAACCGCAACCTGCTCATGACGGAGCCGCAACAGCACAAAAAGGAGATGAAGGTACGAGTTTGCAGCGATCTTCCGGCCGAAACAAAGCCACGAATGCTCCCACTCCCAGGCATCAACAATGGCCCCTCGCGCGGAATTCGAGGGACGATATCCTTGAAAGCCTGTTCCTTTCCCCTCGCGACGAGACTTCGAACGGTGTTCGCAGAGGTCGATACTCTGCTTCACAATCGAGAGATAGTGATGCTCCAAGCGAAAATAGAAGTCCCAACTCTCGACCACTGAGCCTTGATACACGGGCTAAGGATTCTAACCCTACTGAACGAACACCTTCTTTTCGGAGGCTTTCTAGAGTGCGGAGACCACCTATCACAACTTTGAAAAGACTACCAGTACACCAGAGACAACCGACAGACAACAATGAGTGAGCTTTTGACCTGTAGAGTGTCCTTAAATACTCTAACAGTTACTTAGGCGAAGCGCCCTTGACGCAGAAGCAAACGAGATCAAGCTCAGAGCAAGTGGTAACAATGAGTCACGAAATGTCGCTGTGGATACCGTCATCAAACGACTGGGTCATGCTATAGAGAGAACGGACTTCAAGCGTGCAGAGGCCTTGTGGGACGTGGTCACAGAGCTCTACCCGCAAGCACAGGTCACATCCGGGGCTATCGAAGGTATAAATGGAGTAGGCCCGAGGACCGTCCCAGCTGGGACTGGTCAGGCGCCTGAGGCGGAAGGACTGTTTCGTCTCATTCCGATGAAGGTGTACAACATGTTCCTTTTCACTTTCATGACTTTGGGCCGATCAGACAAGGCCATCGACATCTGGAACCACATGGTGTTGTCAGGCATACAGCCAGAGCAAGCTACGTGGGGTGCCATGCTGCAGGGGTGTCAAAGAGCAAGAGACCCAAGATCTGTCGAGATCATTTGGGGCAAGATGCGCGCTGCTGGTGTCAACCCCGATGTCCGGTCATGGACAACCAGGATAGGCGCGCTCATTCACAGTGGCAAATGGGACATGGGACTCAGAGCGCTTGACGAGATGGGCAGAATCTGGCTTGAGGCTGCCGAAGCAGCAAAAGCCAGGGGCGGTCCGTCTAGCACTATCGCACCGACCGGTGAGCTTGCGGGCTTGGCTAAACCTACCACGACTACTATCAATGTTGTCATGGCTGCCCTAATCAAAACTCGAAAACGTGAGCTTGCTCCAAGGATCCTGCCTTGGGCCAAGAAGTTGGGAATTGAACCTGACATCGTGACTTTCAACACCCTGCTTAGACCAGCAGTCCGGGACGGAAGAGCAGACGAAGCAAGCCGCTTGTTGCAGCAAATGGAGACCCTGAATATCCAACCGGATGTTGTAACCTATACCACCATCCTTGACGGGCTGTTTCGGGAAGATGGCCAGCCTCCTTCCGAACAAACTGCCGCAGAGAAGGCAGAGGCCGTTGCAGCAGTGCTGGCTCAGATGGAGGAGAGCGGCGTTCAGGCCAACGCCTTCTCCTACGGCACTATCATCGACAATCTTCTAAAGTCCTCTACACCCAACCTTCCGGCGGCACGCGCGGTTCTGGATCATATGGCCAGTCGAAACATCAAACCGTCTCCGCACATCTACACCATCCTCCTCACCCACTACTTCTCGCAGGACCCTCCCGACCTCGCTGCGTTGGACGTGCTCTGGAATCGCATCCGGCTCGAGCGTGGAGTGGTCGATCACATATTCTACGACCGTATGCTGGAAGGGTACGGAAAACTGGGCGAATCCGGGAAAATGATGACGTTCCTGAGGAGGATGGCAAGGGAAGGGAAAGCTCCCGGCTGGGAGGCCCTGATCGTTGTGCTGAAAGCTCTCGTACAGACGGAGGAGTGGGACATGGTGGCTGATCTCATCAGTGATGTTGAAAGGGAAGATGGACTCTTTCACGTGGGCATCAGGGCGCAGAGAGGGGAAGTAGAGTACCAGCAGCTGGTGCAGGAACTGAGAGACGAGGGCTTGGTTAAGTCTTCCTCCGCTGCCACTGAAACTCAGGAAGAGTTGGAAGGATCAGTGACTGTCTACTGAAACACCTTCTGAATGTACACATACCTCTTGAGCGTGCATATGGTGGGAACATCACTGATGAGATGGCGTAGAGACAAGGAATAAAACTGTAACCAGAAAACTCCTTATTCAATCTCTATCTATAGATTCATCTTGGGTAACCATATCAACATTTTCATCAGTATCAAAAGCATCCTCATTCACATCCCCTTCATCACCATCATCCAAGCCCTCAAAGACCATAAACTTCTCATTCTTCGCCTCCGTCTCCTCAGGCACCACATTACCTTCCTGCACCTCACACTCCTTCAGCGTCGATTTCCGGCCGATCTGACATCTCCTGCCCAGAATGCAACCGGTGAGCTGACAGCCCTCGCCTACGACCGCCCCATCCATCAGCACGCATCGCGTCAGGCGCGCCCCGCTCTTGATGTGACAGTTGACGCCGATGACCGACTCTTTGACCACCGCCTTCTCTTCCACCGTCACGTTCTCCGCGAGCAAGCAGTCCGCTCTCGTCACCGTACATCGCTGCGCGACGCCTCCGGGGAAGGCGATCTTGTGGGTATGCGCGAAGGGCGAAGACGCCGTGCGGCCGACCTCTTCTATGGATTCGAGTTTGGCCAATCGGAGCGACACGGACAGGAGAAGAGGGGCGGTGTCGACCCTCCTTATGAGCGGAGCGGTCGGTTCGGGAGGGTGGATATACGCTAGCATGGGCGGTATTTTGAGCTTTCGTTTTGCGGCTGGAGCCTGCAGGTTACGGAGTTTAGCGTCCGGGACTCTTGACGCCAAGCTAGTTTGCGGTTGCGCTTTCGTGCCGTGGCTTAGATCGCTCTTCCACGTGGTGCTTAGGTTGCGAAGGTCGATTTCTTCCTCGATGGGCCCGCTGTGGTGGCTACCGCTTTCGCCTTCCTTGTCCTCGGGTCCTTCGAAGATTTCTCGCAGACCGAGCTTGTCGCCAAGGCCGTCCTGCCATCCGGATTTTGCCCACCATCCGACAACGTCTTCGCTGATGCTGTCCATTCTTTGATTGTGCTTGACCATGTCGAGAATCCAGTAAGGGAAGAAATAGACGTGTGCATCTCGGTAAGTCGTAAGCAACTTGATCCGACCGTGCTTGCGTAGGAGCGAATGTCTGATGGGAAAGCTCTTCTTCTCTTCGGTGATGTCGTTGAGCGTGTCCGTTGGGGTTGAGTAGACTAGATTGGCGATATTCGATCGGAGAGAGCCCTCAGGGGGTGGCACTATGGGCGGCTCTATTGATGCTGTAGCAACGAAGTCTGTTTCTTCGCCTTTGACACTACCATCCCCTTTGGTCTGGTACCATACCCCCAAACCTCCTCGTCGTCCCCCTCTCTCGCCTCCCAGTCCCATCTTGGGACCGTGGATTTCCGAATTTCCGCCAGTAGCACCGCCCAGTCCGCCCTCTTGAATCATCCATGCCTCGAGCAGGGACTCGCCGGCTACCTCACAGATGAGATCGCAGGGAAGAATTACGAAGTCACCTGTTATTGCTGCCTGGACTTCAGGGAGGCGGAGGATTTCGGCGGTACCAGTATTCTGCGACAAGCCCTCGGGTGCAAGAATATCGGCTCTGGGCGCGGGTAGTGATGTAAGATGAGGGTTCTGGGATAGAGCCGCTTCTATGGCAGTCGCTGAGGATGGGGCTGTGACTAGCTGGACGTCTGCACGGAGAAGATATCAGATCGACACCACGGTGATGCAGACGGTGTGATGGGGAGGTTGTAGAAGAACATCAGCTCTTCTTGGTTATACTAAGACAGAAGTATTGAAACCCGCAGTCAAGGTTACAAGGCTAGCGGTAACTGAGCCCTAAACCACAGCAGACTATTCAAAGAGACCCACATGGGAAAATGGAAAGTAGAAAGAGAGTAGCAATGCTTGAGAGGGCGCATTCAATACGCATGCTTTATTTTGCTGCTCAAGAAGAGCTCTCAGGGATACTTGCGCTGAACTTCGAATTGAGATAACCTTACAGCAAAAAAACAGGAAGTAATGAAGTTTTATCCCTTACTTGTAATACCCATACGATAGCACCAGTCAAGTGGATACCATACCATAGGCCTATTTGCGATTGGTACAAGCGCTTTAGGAAACTCTTCTGGAGACGATGTGAAAGTATTTAGGGAGACGCCAGGCCCACAGAAAATGAAAGCCTGAAAGCCTGGGGACGGAGCTGGTTGAGCGTGAGGCATTATAAGAGTTCGGTCTGCCGACTCACTTCCGCTGGTTTAGGGGCAAACCCGAGTAGAAGGAGGGTTGAAGGTTGTGCTGGGTCGTCAAGTAAAGGACATTAGAACCTGGGGTTAACGGAGGCAAAGATCAGCTTCGAAAGCTTGCGCTGAGTCCAGAACTTTATCTGGGTTTATAACGGTCTTCAAGATGTGGAATAGTGACAACAATGGACGAAAAACCCTGAGGTATTTATATGATGTTCAGGTAGAGTGCCAATCGATAGCTGAGTCATCTCAGCCTTACATAAGGTACAAGGTTCCCAGCCCCCACCAATAGATTCCCAGCCTCACGTACTGCTAGCACGTCCTCTAGATCAGCAAACCCTTATGGGATGTTACCTTATCGCGACTGCCCAGGTTAGGTAGTTGTGATATCACTGTGGACTCAATAATGTCTTATTCCTACGATCGTTACGAACGGCAGCGCCGCCAAACCTATGGCGCGTCATCTCGGAGAAGCACCCTTGGCTATTGGGTACCGTTGGCCTTCACGGTCACAGCCGCAACCATAGGCCTCGCGGCCTGGATCTGGAGCGAACGACGTGACGATGGCGACGACGACTATGACCGAGAAGATACTCGCCGGAATAATGATCCACCGCATGCCTCAGGCCATGCTGGTGTAGGGTTCCGGGAGTCGGAGGATGTATCAGGCACCGGCGCTGTTCACGGAGAAGACGCCAGCATGATGGCCCGCATGTCAGGCGCACTCCGTCGGACTCCAAGCCCGCAGCAGCTCTTCGATGGTGCTAGCCGCAAGGTGGCCGCTGGCGTAGCTGCCGCGGGCGCGGTCGTCGGGGGCGCTCTGTCCTCGATCAGGGAAGAAGATAAAAGAGACTTTGAAGATCACTCTAGGTGGTCCGAGGAAGCCGAGTCGCGCAACAACGGCTCCAGTACACAACCAGGGCCCGGGCTAAAGGGTGGCGATCCTACAATGACAGGAGCTGGCACGTCAAGCCGTCAGCCTACTGCGGTCCAGCAGCGTCCTGGTGGCTTGAAAAGAAAGACGGTCGCTATTGTAGTTACTTCGGAGTCGAGTCATGACACTGGTACGCAGGAAGAGACGGATTATCACCAGGAGCATGCGGTAAAGCTTCCTCGTCGTTGATTAAAAGCTTAGAGAAATTGACAATATACACCGCAGTCCATTTTGTCCCACCTCTCTGAGCATGTGGACCCCGAGAAAACACACCTTTTCATCCTGATTTATGCGCCAGACCTCAAACAGCATCCTCTGGCATCGCCACGCACCGAACGACCTACAGCATCGATCACCTCGTCTTTCTCAAACATCGAACACGAAGACACACACACGCCTGGCGAGGAAGCGGAGAAACCATTGTCTTTACCCAAACCTCATACATCCTCATCTTCTTCCGCTTCTCCTTCATTCAATACACTCTACAGCCAAGCACAAGCGCTCGTGGAGGATGACAGGATGATTCTTCCTTTCACGACCCCTACCGGTCACGTGCATCTTCTCCGACATCTTAGCCCTGAGATTGTCTACATTCAAGAAAGGCTGTCGGGTACCGGTGGCGATCCAGTCACACATATTTCTGGCTGGGTTGGTCAGGTCATTCTTGTTGTAGGCGACGAAGGTGGGCACGGTGGCTTGGTTGACAGTGAAGACGATATGGGTCACTCAGGCAATGGAGAAAGAGATAATTGGTGGGAGAAGGACAGTAGGATAGGACTAGGAAAAGGAATCGAAGTTGTCGAAGGTGTCCGAGTAAGGGAGGACTGGCGACGGAGGGTGAGAGGTCAGGATTGATGAGTATATTTTTTGGGATGGACTTCCAGGTAGTCAGGGTTATGTTATGATAAAAGATAAGGTATCATCGTCTTAAGCATGTAGTTGATCAAATGTATTTAAACAAAGCATTCTTCTTGTCATTTCAGCAATGACCAATGCTTGAAACTTGAGGGAATAATATAAATATCTACGACTTGGATCGAATATCAGCTCCTCACTGCACCGCTGTACCGTTCTCTTTCTGACCGCACGTGAGCGCTTGGTTGCATTTGGAACCGTATCGGGGTCTTGGCATCAACCCCAACTCTTTGGGATCCAGATGCGCAACCGTTTAGAACTCCCAGTCCACAACAGGATGTAACCTTTGTAGCTCGCTTGTCCATATATCTGCAGCGAGCGTCCAGGATCAGCATATAGAATTGCTCCGATCACTCCACCGGCGCTTCTCCCACCACATGTCGCAAAGCCGAGCCGGACATTTAATGCTACGAAGTAGGAACACCGCGACCGCTTCAACTTATCCACAGCAGACTCCGATCGAACTGCTTCCTAAGATTGGCACACTCCTACCACCTAAGAGATGGGAATCTCGACGGAGGACTCCTCGGTCCTGTCCCAGCCTCACCCCAAGATGAAGCGCCCCCCACCAACCTCAGCCCAGAGCGCCGTCAACGGCATCAAGTCTCCGCGCTCCTCACTATCACCATCTCTCAGTTCCAAACGTCCTCCTACGGGTAGCAAACACCCTCCAGCCCTAGCGTCTACCATCGGATCTAATATAAACGCTGCTGGACCAAGATTGAGCGGTCGTCAGAGGCGAGACTCACAAAGGCCGGGAGATGTGCACAGTAAGCAGGGCAAGAATGCTGGGAGGGGCGCGAGTATAGACGGTACGAGCCTGGATCGAAAGTCCGTCAAGCGGCTACCAGAACCTTTAGGTAGACCTTCTCCAATCAGTTACAATGGCATATAATCAAGCTGTGGAGCTAACGGTCTGCCATTGAAGTGAAAACCACATCGTACATACTGAAGAAGCACCGCAAGAGTTCTCCGTCGCTATTACTGCACCTTCATCCGACTCATTTTCGTTTTGACCAGCAAGATGGGAGCTTTGGGTACAATTCGCCCATGAGGGTCATCTTAGAACATGTCAGGTCGCAAACGATCCCTCATGACATGCTGGAGGAGCTTCTTGCCTCAAACGTCAAGTTCTATGATGGTAGGCCTAACGTCGACAACATATGCGGAACGGTCGCTGAACTTAGGTACTATAGGCTGTTTGATTGTTCAGATAGTCGACCACAGATTTGTGTCTGACTTGTCGCAAAGTCCTTCATCAAATACGGCAAGTGGCGAGAAGACGATCCCATTCTCGATACACAATTACAATAAACATCTCACTCCATCACCCTATGTACCTTATCCGTCTCCTCCGCAATCCGACTCCGCTGGGCAGAACACCAACGATGGATCAGTCAAGCCCTTGGTTGTCGCTGAGGCCTCTGCTGCCACAAATGGAATAGGGGATTCTGCAGCCGAAAAGGAGAACATTCCCGCATCTGGGGAATCACCCGAAGGCTCACAGAAGAAATCGGTTTATGCGCCCAAAGTATTCACGACAGTGCTCCATCCGACCGAGCTTTCGCTGCAAGCCGAACTGACCATATTTGCCACCTCGCCAGATCCAAGGGTTGCTAGGAGACAATCGCAGGCTCCAAACAGCAATCGCGCACCGGCATCGGCAACAACGCCCCATCCTTTGACACCACTATCAGCACTGCCGCAGACGCCAGCGATTGGTGCAGGTGTGGCTAAGAGACAAAAGATGTCACTTGACTCCAAGGATCTACATGAGTTTGAAAGCAAGTTGATTGCAAGTACCGCATCACCGCTGTATCTCGAACCAGTGGACAGCTTTCACGACGCACAGAACGTCTTGGAGATGTTGAAGCACCCATTGCACCAAAGCAAGCCTCCCTCGCTCAAATCTCGGAAGCGAACTATTGCCGAGCTGGCAGCGGACGAGGCCCTGGCGGCAGAAGAGGAACGATTTATGCTCCTCATGGACGAACGGCTGGCTCCTGCGCTGTCAAATGCAGGTGCTGGTGCGATATCTGCGGCAGCGGACGGCCAACCTGGTGCGGCATCATTCGAACCGCGCTTCTCGAGGTTCAAGGCTCTAGAGAACATCAAGATTCAACATAAAGAGAAGGCGAAGCGAGAGCATGAGAAGAAGATGCAACAGGATCATGCAAAGCGACTGCAGCAGGAGCAAATGGAAGTCGAAAGGCGAAGAGAACTGGAAGAGAAAGCTATCCAGGATCGAGCGTTGAGAGAGAGGCATGCGCGGCAGATGCAGCAAGCCAAATTTGCACAAGCCCAGCAGCAGCAACAACAGCAGATTGCGGCTCAGAACCAGCAAGCCCATGCGCAGCAGAACGGCATTATACCGACGCCCCAGCAGCAACAGCAACAAATGCTTCAGGCATCGCAAGGCCAGCACTCATCTCCAATCGTACGTCAGCAGACGCCACATGGTTCTTCTCCTTTAGTTGGCCAGATCGGTGTCAGCCATCCAGGTCAAAGCGTGCCGATGAACATTACCTCTTCAAGTCAAGGTGCAGGAAGCCCTGTACGTCCGGGGTCCGCTCTTCAGCACTCACACCCCGGCGTTGCGGCTGCTATGGCACAGCAAAGCAGCCAGCGCAGCAGTCAACAAGCACCCAGCAGACATGGCACCCCGCAAATGCCGCACGGAACTCCTGGCATTCAACAGGCAACTCCTGTGACACGGCACGTCACGCCCACCCCACGAATGAGCCACGCTAGCCCGGCCGGGTCCGCCGTCGCCCACACTCCAGTCATAGCTCACAACATGATGGGCACGCCACACATGAACGGCGTACAACTGACGCAACAAGCCATGCTCGTCCGACAGCAGCAGCACCAACAAGCTCTCCACCACCAACAGCAACAACTGCACGCCTCTCCAAACAATCAGATGTCGCCCGCCGCCGTCCAGCATCTCGCCGCACAGGCATACGCAGGGCAGTCGAGTCCGCAACAACAACTACAGCACCAGATGTACATGCAGCAAATGCAGCGCCACTCCCAACAACAAATGGCGAACCTACACGCTCAAGCCCAAGCCCAGGCCCAAGCCCAGGCCCAACACCAAAACGCTCAGCAACAGCAGCAACAGCAACAACAACAACAGCAGCAGCAACAGCAGCAACAGCAACAAGGCATGCCCATCCTCCCCAACGGCGCCCCCAACCCGAACCCCAACGTCCCCATCGCCAGGCCCCTCTCCCAGCAACAACAATTCCTCATCCAGCAGCGCTTCGGCCAGCTCATGGCCCAGCTCAACCAGAAGTACGGCGGCAACCCGCCTCCGCATATGGTTCAGAACGCGCGCAAATACGCCGCTCTGCAGTTGCAGCAGCAGCAGCGCCAGAACGTGCAGCACCCTCAGTTGGCGCAGGTGCAGCAGGCTCAGGCTCAGGCTCAGGCTCAGGCCCAGGCTCAGGCTCAGGCTCAGGCTCAGCAAGCGCAGCAGGCGCAGAATGGGGGGGCGATGATGCAGGGTTTGGGTTGGGGTTTGCAGGGTCAAGGGCAGGGGCAGGGGCAAGGGCAGGGGCAGGGCCAGGGGATGGGTCGCGGGATGGGGATGGGATGAGATGGAGAAAGGTTTGCTTTGGTTGCGGTTTGGTATATGGGGGATTACTGAGATGGGTTTTGTCATTGATACCCTAGGTTCAGGAAGGCTGGGGATGGGCGTTTTGGTTTAGACATCAAATGGGAGGACTCGGTGATGGATGGACGGAGCTTGTGGTTATCGTCGGGGTGGTGGGATTATGGTCCTCGTCGGCGACGGGTAAGATACAGGGAACCGGGAAGAATTGTGGACTACTTGTAAATGCGCACGGTAGGATAGAATCGTACTTTGTACCTACATCATCGTCGATCTGGGATACAATCCTAGTCGGTCTTTGCAGTGATGTATATTCGTTCACGCCAGCTCCCATGCCTGGTCTATCTCGGATCATCGGACAGTGTGCCATTCGTCTGTGCAAGCGCACCGACTCCATTGCTACTGGCGTTGCAGTTATTCGAAGTATCCCTAACATTAGATACCCGGACACAATTTGACCTGCACTCAGAACCAGAACTACCATCTCCAGATTACCCGACCGGAGCCAAAACGAGCCGATGGCACAAGGACGCAGTGGCAGACCAATGCTAGAAGGGGTGGGAACAATATATAGATGAGACGTAAACTCTCCGACGCGGAGGGAGAGGACGGGTGATGGCTACAAGGGCCCTTGAGGGCGGTGCCACGGCGCCTCGGTTTTCCGGCACGCTTGAGAGAGGGTGCATTATAGAGGAAGTGCTCGGCAGGAAGCGAGGAAGAAGGAAAAGAACGGGCAAGGGAAGGGAAGAGAAGATGGTAGGGAGTGTTATGCTGGAGGTGGATTGACGGAGCGGTGCGAAGGAGGAATCACACTTCTATGTCGTCTATGCAGAACAGAGAAGCTGATGGTTGTGAGACTTGTGGAGACTGTTGTCACGGCACGTCGTCGGTGCGGTGACGACGGGTTGGTGAGGTCGTACTGAGGATGGAGAGAGATGGTCGGTAGGCGTTTGAATGCGGGTAAGGAGTAGAGATGGAGGAAAGTAGGTGCCAGCGTCGAGGGGGGATGAGGTGGGCTGCCTGACGGAGGGAGATCACCAGAGTGAGATCTCATGGGGCATGGGCGGCCTTGATCGAGAGTACCGGGAGAACAGATTGGTAGATCTTTTCGGTCCGGAATGCTCCGTAGGCACCACTGCGAGGTAGTATCCATCTTGAAATCGTTAAGTTGTCTGCATCAGTCAAGGGACAGGTGCTGTGTGACGGTGGTAACCGAATATTGGGGGAGAGCTGGGGCCTTAGGCTAGAAAGAACTGTTGTGAGACATAGAGATGAGAACGAAGGTTGAAGAGCAAAAGGCCCCACCGAGATAAGAATGTATAAGATATGTCTGACTTCCTAGATGTGGGGCTTCGTGAAGGAGAGTTCCGATAATATTGCTACCGCTAAGACAAGTCCCGGCCTCCTTGATGTAACTTGAGCCCGTCGTTGCGCTTCGACCACCTATACCGTCCGCCTTGCAGTGAACAATGAGCCCGTCAGATCCCTTATTGGTAGCTGTAGTCAGGTGATGTGAGCGCCGTTACAGAATTAGTAGCCATTACACCAGCTTGTAGCACCCAAAGATAGAGTATATAGTAACCTAAAGATGGGACGATGGACCAGCGTTGCATTTGCTTCCGCTGTCAAGAGCTGCGCAGCGGATGTAGGTACAGTCGAGACGACATACAGGAGATCCCCACTCGAAGCTGCCCGGATCAGGATTGACTTCCCTGTTGGTTTTTCATAACTCGACTCGAATGACCAGTCCTCGGGTCCCGCCGATATATGCTTATGCAGGTCGTTGGTCCAAAAGGCTATACGACAAGTCACATTCTCCTCCGGATCTGTAGGTCCGTCTAGTCGTAGGGGAAATACTTCGTAAGAGAGAATATCGAGAAAGCGTTACGAAGTAAGCCAAGCCAGAAACAATGGGAATAGAAATCGAACTTGAACAGCGATGAGAAAGACTCTGAATAGAGTGCCCTTTTCAGCCTCCGCGGGTGCCTCGCAGCTTGCAGGTAGATCTATCACTAGGGGCGGCAGCCTATCCCCGTCATTCCAGAGGAGCTGATCAAATTCTTTGCCAGATTGGTGCATCAGATCTATAGCCATCATCATTGGATCGGGCCGGAGCTTGCGCAGCCAATCCCTCAAGCTTGATCCACTCGGTATGGTCCGGTCGAGACAGGATATGTAGGTTATTGCCGTGTCGACTTGCCCTGTGGTCCCAGGTACCCGTCAACTACTCTAGCATATAAATGGGTCTGTGCATAATGGGGTATACCGGCTTTACCCAACGGCGCGAATGCGCCTTGGGGGGCTGAAATGCGATGCAGAGTGATACATCACCGGCCAATGGATAGCATCGCGCATTGCAAGCCGATCAAGACTGAAAATCAAACCAGCCTCAGCAATAAAGGATAAGATGAGTTCCTCGATCTCTTGAGGTGCACATGAACGATGAATGTTTCAGTGCTGCTGAACCCCTTCCTTGGAACGGTGGATAGGTCACCCTTATGGAGCTTTTGAATAGAAACAAAGTGAGGGATGACACAAATACTGTAGACAATTACCTTAGCTCTCAAATATACAGACCAGCAATTGATATATGAGCGGTCTCTCCTTCAAAGCCTCCAAGTTGTGTATGGTGTCCTTACAGGAGTGGTTCGAGTTGCCCTATGCTGCCTTGCAGAATATTGGCAGATCTCAGACCGATCGTAACTCGACGATATCTGAAACGTATAACCATCAGTTGCCGGTAAGACTTGAAGGTCTCCATTCCTTACCCCGCCGCGTCAACCATATATAGCCTACATTCCTCTGCCACCGCGGCTGGGACGCGTAGCTGGGACGATCTCGGACTATATCACGTCGTACGGATCTCAAAGCCTCCTGTCCTTCAGCTTCTAATCTCGTCCCAACTGCCTGCCCCAACAAGACACCGTTTGCGCTCTTTAGAAGTCCGCGAGCTCTACCGATACCTGGCTTCTCACTCTAACGGCCGGAAGTCTATCGAGGGATAAAGAAACTTGTAACATCCATCCCCGTTAGAAGACCTCAACACGGCACTTGGGTTGGTGGACTCGAAGCTAACGGGAACAGAGTCCTGATCCTACCGTCGCCATCACAGTCTCGCCTTTTTGAGAGACTTTCTCGTCAAGATGGTCAAGAACTTGAGGATGACGCAGCAGATCAATACCCAAAGCGAATGCCCTCCGCTGGACCCGAGCTTCTCAGGTGGAGATTCAGCGACACCGTCTCCGTCGTCATCCTTCTCTATATATGGTACTTCCCTAGATTCTTCAGTTGCCTGGTCCCAAGATCTGTCCAGTCGGTCGCCGATGTCATCACCCCAGTTTGTCGGATCGTCTTCGTTGAATCATGACAGCATGGTGCCACATATGGATGTTATTATGCCTCAAGCAGATTATGCATGTACAGACATACTTGATGGCGTGGCCTTTCTCGGCGACGAGTCAGACTTGATCGATTGCCACCATATGATGATCGAACACGGCCTGCCCGCGGTCGGTATGGGACTGGATGGGACCGATTATCGTGAATATCCCTTTCAAGCAAATATTCCTCTAGGACTTAACATGAATGGCCTACCTGGAAACCTCCTCACTCCCGAGTGCACGCCATGCTTTTCACAGCAGGTATTCGGTGCTACCGAGGCGCGTTCAGGGTGTCCCGCTCGCCTTGACGCGGACCCGTACTTGACGTCCTCTATGGACAGCCTTCCACAGACAGTGGTCCCGTCGCAGACCATAGCGGAGCCCATGACACCCTGCTCGGGTCGGGGACCGGGTCTTCGCAGTCTCCTGAAAGCGGAGGAAGATAGCACACCGATAGAGTTGATGGAGTACGAAGCTTCGATGACGCCAACGCCTGACGATAGTCCAGTCACGACTCTAAATGCTCGCATGTCCGCGCTCAGGTGGCAGGAGGGGTTGGCGGACGCTGGTCGAGTCCCTTCAGAGTACACTCGACCGTTGCGCCCCACGAAGCGAGGCGCAGCAGCGAAGAGGAAAATTTTGGACGAGCGACCGCCGCTGATAAGTAAACCCAAGTTTCCTTGCACGCATCCGGATTGCAACAAATCTACGAGTAAGAAGAGGACAGCTTTCGGTCGTCACGAACACCTCAAGCGACACGTTTTCAGTGTTCACAGTGGTAAGAGACCATACTATTGCAAACACTGCGACATACGTTTCTCGAGAAGCGACAATTACAACAGCCATCGCGAGACTCATACACATAAGAATCGGACAAACGTTGGCAATAAATATATCGAAGAAGAGTATATGGAGATGGAGAAGAGAGAAAAGTCGAGACGTTTGAAGCAGCCACGTCGGAAATTGAAAGAATACTGACTGACACATTGAAATTGTTGTAATTGACTGCGTTGTCTCTCCTTTTCTTTGTTATTCGATTTCCTTTCGGCAGAACTATCTCACGATCACATGACCCGCATGGGCTATCCCACCCCAACATCACCGTTCTCTCTAGGAGTTACTGTCAGCATCTCGGTGCCTAAGACTATTAGAGGGGCTTTTGCACTGGCAGTTTAGTTACATTGCTTGCTTACTTTCATGTTCAGCAAACCCGATCTTCGTTGCGGTGGTGTTAGTGTTCTGAATTTTGATTGGGGCCTTCAGCTGGCGGTGGGCGGGCTCTACCTTACTGCGGCATCTGTGCTGGCACTCTTTAGATCGAATGTATGTGTAACTCCGGCTTGCATGGTGCTTTTTGGAGTGCTCTATTTGTTCTCAGAACCATCAACGCTATAGAGCGGTTTAGAAACACTTATCACACTCAAATCCCGTTCCAATAGCTAGAGTTCTGGCAAGATCTCTTCCATTCCAACCTTGATTTCTCATCTTTGCCGTCACAGTGTCTTGGCCCCGATGTCCGGAATTCTTCTTAGTATAATGTGCTCCCCCCTTCCAAGGTCAATGAAGTGTTTCACTACTGGTGTAAATCTCTACGCCATAAATCTGTCATCTGAGGGAGATCTCTACGCTCTTATGTCATATCACAGCTAATCGCGGTGAGCGACTCCTGTTCCTCTTCCCTCCTCTCTAAGGGACCGTTCGGCCGTAATGCTTTCAGCGATTTAGGAATCGCAAGACCTCCGAAACTGTTGGAATCGTTAAGCAGGACTCTTTTCGTGTATCAAGAACGTGAGTGGTGAGCGAATAGAGAATAGTCTCTTTCTGCAGAGATCAATGTCTCCTCCACATGAGGTTTCGGAGCTAGCTGCCCACCTCGGACGTTCTCCGTGGTGCTTCCGTTCACCACGATGCCGCCCGCGAGAAGTGTCAGAAGGCCTCCTGGGATGTTGACAAGGTCGAGCGGTTTTGTTGCGTGTGTGTGGTAGAAGGGCCGCCATCAAAATAGATCCCATCAAGACGGTATGGGAGGCCACCTTACGACGGGCTGTGTAGTCTGTGTCCATGGCCTCACAATGGGTCCGCCGCCATGGTGATCCGTCCGGCTTTGAGCGTATCAGCCGCGGTCCTGGGGTTTGGGCCATGTGGTGGGCTCCATGAGGCGGGCTCCCGCCAGCGTATTTGGCGCCATTGCCTGGATGAAGGAGAAGAATTTCGAGTGGATATCTAGAGACACGAAGGGACTCGAACGGAGACTGGAGATAACCCTCGGCGGAAGTGAGAAATCGCATTGAGTACCGAGTCAACGCTCGACATCTGAACGGCCAATGGAATGAATGGTCCTCGACCTCGTCACAAGCGATGCGAGTGCAGTGACGGAAAGGTCTTCGATAACTGGTTGGAGAGATGGCATGAAATTGCTCTGATTAGAGCTCTGAGGAACCCTCTACATCCAGAAACTGCCTCTGCGCAGGTGACGGAGCTCATTCCCGGTTTTTCTACACCGTTGGCGGCCACCCTGGCGGATCGGACTTCACATGCGGCCTCGAGCCACAGATAATGCTCTTTCGAACCGATCTTGTTCAGAGCAGAGTACTGAAGTTATCCTGATGAGACCTTGGTGTGTTTGAACTTCGAGGAGGTGCCTACTTTGCTATAGCCGGACTCAGTTGCATCTTTAATTGTAACGTGTTGCAAAAGACCTCGAGTATTTCCACAGCCTTCATGTGAACGCCCATTCGTCCATCTTCTACTGGTGCCTCAGTGTTGAAGCTGCATCCACTGGGCAACCTCGCGTTTTACCCTTGTGGTACCTCCACTAAAGCTATAGGTAACCCTCCTGGCCCCGAACCCGCATCTTACTGTCCTCGTAGTCTTCAAAGGCCACATTGGGTTAGACAGAACCATTAGTAGTCTTACGTCCCTGAGGGCCTTCCCTACATCATCATAGCATCGAGTCTTCACCTCATCAGCCAACCAAACGGCTTATCACACATCATTAAGGATCCTCATATACCTCTCAACCCTCTCAACCTCTGCTGTACCCACCGCACCTCATGCTTACGCTCATCATTCACTGCAACCATGGCGATATAATTGGAGGAGTGGTGCTTTTTCTATCTAAACTCACTAAAATACAAAAAAACCACGCAGCACACGCACAACGCACAACGCACAAACTTTTACACCCCGAAGGGCCCCCTCCTCCACCTAAAAAAAAAACAAGAAAAACACACGAAAAGCACGAAAAACACGAAAACAACGCACGCACGCACGCGAAAGCACGCACCCACCACTCCCCCCCCCTTCCTCGTCTCACCCCTTCTCCTCTCCTCCCCTCTACTCCTTCCCGCCTCCACGCACGAGACGGCGCAGGGCGCGCCCGACGCGACGGAACACCCCACGACGACGTGGGGCGACCGGGGCGGGGGCTGCCCTGGCCGGGCCAGCTGCGTTGACGGCCGCCACCGTGGCTGCTGCAATAGCAGTCGCGGATGCGGCGGTCGCCGCGGCGACGACTGGCGGCGGCGGGGGTGGGCGGGAAGGGGGGGGAGGAGAGGTGCCATTGGCACCACTGGCGGGGACGGGTCCAGGTTGAGTCATTGCTGACTCAGCCCGGACCGGGCACACCCCTTGCCAGTGGTCTGGCTGGTTGTCGAAGGGGTTCGACGAGGAACCCCGCGTTGCCATGGCCGAGGAGGCCGTCGCGTTGCGCCGACGGTCGATCCTCGCCGGTACGAATACCGGTTGCTTCGGACCCATGTGGTCGCGAAGCGCGCCAGATGCTGATCGGTAGATCAGTGGCGTCGCGGTCGGTGGTGGCGGGGGAGCGGTGGAGAGACCTCTCGAGCCGCTTGCGCGGCGGCGAGAGATGGTGGGGGCGGGGGCGCCGACGGCCGACGGCGGGAAGATGATGTCGACGTCCCGTCGACGGGGCACGTCCAGGTAGAGGGGCGGGCGGGAGGCGGAGAGGAGGTCTCGCAGCTGCTCTGAGCTGCTGATGGAGACCGTGCGGGAGAGTACCGCGCGGGGTACTCCGCCCTCTTGGATTCTCCCAAGAGAGGCGGCGCGCGGCGGGATGGGGAGCTTCGGGAGGCTAGATGTGCGCTCCCTGTAGGTGGTTAGGGCGCTGCTGCGCAGCTCCCGTGCAGTCCCGAAGGACGCCGACCTCGCGATGCGAGGGGTGTCCTCCTGCGAGTGGTGGCGGCCCAGAAATCTGTATGACGGCCCCTGACACGATGTTAGTCACCTTACTGTCAATCAGCAATGTTAGACCTACCTTGCTTCCTGAGTTAACTTGCTTGCGGATGACGAGAGGCTTAGGAGTCGGCGATGTGTTATACTGTGTACTATTAGCTAAGACACCTGAGCTCTGCAGGGAACTGAAGGCATACCCCGCTATATGGCCCGGTAGTGGGTCGCGAAGTAAGTTCACCTGAAGGAGCAACCTTTGGAGATGACAAGGTAGCTTTGAGAGTACGTGATGAGTTATCCTGATCAATGTTAGCGATGTCAATTGCTCTCCGAAACAAATTGAAGACTTACCTCGCTGTAGGGCCCAGTAGCAGGTCGCGAAGTACGCTCACCAGACAATGAAACCTTTGGAAGTGACAAGGTATCCTTGGTAATACGTGATGAGTTACGCTGAGTGATGTAAGGCCCCAAAGAGGGTCGCGAAGTACTATCACCAGGAAGAGCGAGAGAGTTGACCTGTGTAACCGGCAAGGTATCGTTGAGAGTAGGTGCTGAGTGGTCCTGATTGAGGTTAGCTAAGACAATTGACTTCTGCAAAGGATCAAACACATACCTGGATGCGATGCTCAATAGCAGGCTGGGGAGTCAGTTTTCTAGAGATTGAAGGCTGTGGAGGTGGCAGTGTCTGCTCGAGATTTTTCAAACGCTCCGCAACGTATGCTCGCTCTTCTTTTAGAGTGTCCCAAACCTTTGGAGATGGCAAGGTCTCCTTAGGGACGTTCAAGACTTTCGCAATGTATGCACGATCTTTTTCCGGAGTGGAGAGACTCTTTCGAGATGGCAAGGTCTTTTCACGAATGTTCACACGCTCCGCATTATGTGTAGAATCTTCTTCCAAAGAAGTGTGCTTCTATAACAGTTAGTATGGCGAAGACAGATTAGAAGGCTGATCTTACTTTGCTGCTAGATCCAACTGCCTTACGCGGTAAGGTCTGTTTATGGATGATCAGGCGCTCGTCGGTGTAGGCACGATCTTGTTCTGGAGTAGAGGAAAGATTGGAAGACGACAAGGTTTCTTTAGCAATAACCACACGCTCTGCGATGTCGGTATGATTTTCTTCCGCCGAAGTGTGTGTCTATGGCTGTTAGTAGGGTGAAGAAAGAGAGGCAGACGAACTTACCTTGCTGCTGTCAGATGCAATTGCCTTACGCAGTGAGGTCTGCTTGGGGCTGATCGGAAGCTCGTTGGTGTTGGCACGATCTTGATCTGAGGTGTAGGAAGCTTTGGGAGATGACAAGGTTTCTTTGGCAACGATCACAGGCTCTGCAACGTCGGTAGGGTTTTCTTCCGATGAAGTATGTGTCTATGGCTGTCAGTAGGCCGAAGAAAGAGAGGCAAGGTAGACGATCTTACCTTGCTGCTGCCAGATCCAACTGGCTTGCGCTTTATAGGATGAACCGGTGCACGAGGTTGGTTGTCCTGATTCTTGTTAGCTATGACACTTAGCTTCTGTAGAGGATGCAACACATACCTTCTGATGAGACGCGGTAGTAGGAGTCGAAGTAAGTTCAGTCGCCAATGAAGCCTTTAGAGTGGTAAGGGAAGTGGGTTTAGTAGACGACGAGCCTTTGAGACGTGTCCAGGTTTCTCTCGGAGCATTGACAAGCTTCGCGATGTCTGCAAGGTCTTCTTCAAGCGAGTAATCCTAGTAAGATTAATTGGAAGGTGTTTCGAACATGGGACATCAACCTTACCTGGCTGTCCTGCTTTGCAGCCGAGCGAGCAGATGAGCGCCTTGAAGACTCTGCAGGTTGGATCTTGTAGTCGTTAGTATGTGTGAAGTAGGGGTTTAAGACAATAACACTTACGTTGTGACGAGAGCGTTGAGTAGTGTGGAGATCAGAAGTCAGAAGCTCCGCGATCTCTGCAAGCGATTCTTCTAAAGACAGTGCCTGTAAAAGTCAGTTGGAGGAAGCTCAAAAACTCAGGCGTCAGTCTTACCTTGCTATCTGAACTTTGGGTAGAACGAGTAGAAGACAACCTTGAAGACCGTGTAGACTTGTCCTTGTACTTGTTAGTATTGCTCAAGTAGAGGTACGAGTAGCAACTTACTTGATTGCGAGAGCTGTGTGTAGAAGAGATATTGCGACCACGAACGCGATGATCAACAGTTGGAGGTAGGGTGTGATCACCAACCAAAGAAGTAACAACAGCTTCGGTCGAGCCTGAAGTAGAGGACCGATCGCGACCGCCAGTAGGGTCACGATCAAGAAGGTTAAGAGCTTCGACAAAGGGATGGACCAACGGTGTAGTACGCGAAGGACGATTGTTCTGGGAGTGAGTTGACGTGTTCGTCTTAGGCAAAGTGAAAGCTTGAAGTGATGAGCTCAAACCAGAGGCGTACGAGCCACCAGGACGGCGAGCTTTGGAAGACTTAGCCTCGGAGAGACCAGTAGGCTGCAGCTCGACACTTGTGTTGTCCTCACTGCGGGTGGAGACCTTGAGTTTATGAGACAAAGGTAGAGAAGTAGAGGTGGGTGAGGGTAAAGAAGAAGAACGCAGTGAGGTAAGGGGAGGAGAAATATCGCGTTCGTTGATGGATAACATCGTGAACTCGGCGACCAATCGTGCGCTTCGTCACCCCTGCGAGCCCTAGCGAGGTCAAGCCTGAAACGACGAATGATGTCGTCGACGGCTGCTGTGCTTGTATAGACCTGCACACCAACCTATTAGTATTGGCAAATATTCCGAGAAACTCAAGTGGTGAACTGCTGGCTCTCGCAATCAATCAGAGTCAATGATTAGTATGATGGCCATGTGGCGCTGCAGTAATGATGTGAAGAAAGCAGATAGCCGGTGCAGGGCAGGAGATGGTTCAATGCATTGGGTTCTGCTGGGTGTATGCATAGGGTGAGGGCTTACCTGGAGGACGCGTCTGAATTCCCAAGATGCTGATGATTGTTTTAGATTAAATCTGCGGTATAGCCAGGCCTCGATGCTGATTCGATGTATCCCAAGAAGAATTGAGAGTAAAACGAAGCCAAGATGGAAGTTTGGAGAAGATTATCTGGACGATTGGTCTCGGACGTGAAGAAAAAAGAAGATGGAGGGTGGGAAGAGATGGGAACAGCGAGAGATGTTTATGTTTTGGCAGCCGGACTAGTTGCTCGGTCTGATAGACAGTTAAGGAAAGAGCAGTCCAGCACGCCGCTCAAGAAAACAAGCATAAGTACCCACTACGAGGACCGTCCCGCGCCTCCCCAAAAGAGAAAGGACCCATCCTCGAATCTAGGACGGTTGCTACGAGACACCCGGACAAGACGCCGTAGGGCACCTTCCTGTCGCGAAGCATCGTTCTTTTGCAATTGGACTTCCGGCAGTACTGTAGGTACTATACTCCAACATAGTATATCGGCAGAGAAAACAAGGAAGCAAGAGCAAACAACTATCCGAACGGGCTGGTATCAAAGAGATGTTTGATACATGTTGGCCTGGAGAGATAATGAAAGAGAGATACATTCTGAAAAGACATTGATCTTGTAGTATACGGGTTGGTTCTTTCTAGAACTGAACAGGAATATCTCCAAAGTGTTGCTAGGGCAGCCCATGGACCGTGGTCCATGAGGGATAGACCTTCTTGGGTTCAAAACTACTGTCATGCCTCCTTTTGTGGTGCTAAGTATGAAAGGACCTCTCCTTTGCTGGGTGAAATCTAATTTCTAGTTTTTTGCCTTAGATGAAGCCGTCACCTGGAGTCGATGGGTGTTACTGAGGCAAAGCACGGCGTCTAGCTTTGCCGGTCGCAGAATTGCGCGAGGAGACTGTGCCCGGGAAGTAGTCTTCCATATCTTGCTGGGCCATTGAGTACGTCGTTCTCATCTCTTGTCATAGACTTTAGTTCACAAAAGGAACTATGATCATGTCGTTGGACGGCCCTTGTGGTAACTTATGAGGTGAGGTTGGAAGCCAGAAGCACGTCCATTGATCAATCCGGCTAACCGAGCCCAAACTCGGCTAAAGTTACCCATCCATCCAGTTTCAAGCACTTGAAGATGTAAACACATTCAGCTGATCTTTCCAAACCTCACTCTTCTCCTTCTCATGTACAACGCTCTTTTGCTTCGCACCGTGCTCTCTTGGTGTACTGCTACCAGACTGTCCAGACTTGTTCTCTACTTCATACTTTGTCTGATCCAGGTCTTGTACCCTACCCGAGCCCATTTGCCTCCTTTACCCCTCGATCTCACTCTTAAGCTTCAAGATTTCAAGAATTCAAAATGGCTGAAAATCTACCGTCCTACGAGGAAGCAACTTCGCGAGACGCTTGGAAAATTATCGCACCACATCTAGGGGCAAGTGAGCTTAAAGCTGTGTCTTTGTCATGTAAGAGCATTGCAGACTATGCAACACCACTGTTATGGCCACAGCCGGCGCTGTATTTCGGCAAGGACGATGAAGTTATCTTTCGTCAGTATTGCCGAGCATCTGTTGTGTGTACTAGCAGCTTACGCCGTCTGCAGAATCATTTTGTATGTTTCTGAAGGCAACAGGGTCGGCACGTCTCAGCACCAGACGCACAACCCATACTTTGGACCTCACTAGGATCAAGCCAAGCGTGCTTGGAGAAACGGTGTTGCCTGAGGATTGGCTGGCTCACATTATCGATAACCTACCGGGCCTTCGATCCCTGATCATACATGACCTCGCCGCTTTCGATTATAGGTCCCTGAGAGTGTTCAACAATTGGTCAGACTCAGTCTCTGTACTCCGGTCAAACTCAAGCCTACGACTCTTTACGGCGAGCTTGGTGGTCAACGCGGTCTCTTCAAGCATGTTTGGCGCAATGGAAGCCTTTCCCGCCCTGGTGTACCTAGACTTCTCTTCGACCACGGCGGTGAATAAGCTCGACGTCCTCGAAAAAATTTCATCGGTCAACACATTCCCGTTCTTGGAGATCCTCAAACTGCGGAACATCGGTCTGACTGATGCCGGCTTATGGAAGCTAGCGGTAGGCCTGGGCACACGCGTCTGGAGTCTTGATGTCCGGAGGAATCATTTGACAGACACAGCTGTTTCTTGCCTGCTAGAGCATTGCTTCCTGCCGGACGAGCACGTGTTCTCCGAAAGCTATCACGATGAGCAGATGCAGTATATGGGTGCACCCGGGCCATTGGACGACGAACTCAGCGTCAGCCGTCGCCTCGTGAAATCTTCTTCTTTACGCCAGCACCGAACGGGCATCACGCATCTGTATATCTCCGACAACGATCTCAGCCTCGACAGCGCCAAGCTTCTCATCAAATCCTGGCGCTTAACCGCTCTCGATTTGGGTAAATTCACGCTGAGAGACCATGCCAGGCTCATCCCTGATAAATACCGAGACGCCCTCGCGGCGAACGAATTTCGCGAAACTCTTCACATGCAGATGACCGATGGCGCACGGCTACGTTACCTGAGGATCGACCACCGCCTCATCACGGGCGACGCCATTCTGCTCGACAAGGGCATAGCGGCATTTAAGGAAGGCTGGACCTTCTGGCCCAGCATTGACTGGGATTTCATGGAGCAGGGCTCGATCGCGTACGACAAGAATTTCCCAGGCCTCGGTATCCACACCCTGGTGCTGACCGGGCTTCCAAACACAAGCGCCAGGGGCTGGATAACTAAGACGCTGGTGGCTTTCTTGGGCAAATGCAACGAGATGGAAAGTGACCTCCATAACGACCCACGGGCGATTGACTCGGAAGGACACCCTTCTTCCATCCTGCGAGAATTGCACCTAGAGATGCCCGAAATCTTCGATCAGAAGGTTCTGGAGGCCCACGTCGAGGCTCTGGATTACTTGAGAGCAGTCGAATTTGACTTCTCCTTCTTCCGAGAGGAGGTACCGAGGGGTGACTCGAGCTCGTCGAGAGGTGCATCGCACAGACCTGAAGCGTCTGCCCCAACAGAGGAAGACCTGTACAAAGGCGAGATCGCGAAGCAACTAATGGTCCTCCAAACACAACATCCAAGCAGCTGGAGCGGTGAAGTTGCCGTCGCCCGTCCTTTGGGTCCCCAAGAGCGCGAGTCACTCGTGCCCAGCCGTTATACCAAGATCTTAACAGCAGGCTTACAAAAGTCATCATTTCATTTTTTTCACGACACCGGAACGAATCTTTTTCACCTTCAGAACACAGGGACACGGATTTAACGATGATGATACCCGGCGGCGCAATTTCTTCACCTCCACGACACGAAACCACGAATCACGGCCGCAACACCCCGCATCTTTCATTTCCCCCTCGCCAACTTAGCCTCGTCCTCCCTCTTCGCCCCGACCCTCCCCAAGAAATCCATCCGACCAAGATATCCCTCCTTCGCCTTCCCCGCACCATCTAGCTCCTCCTGAATCCCCTCCTTATCGACGAACCCCGCCCAATCCAACTTCGACTTCTCAATTGTATTCAACTTCGGCCCTTTATTCGCACTCGCCCCCGTCGGCGTCAATCCCTTGACCGTCCCCTCTGGATTCGGCTCGAACATCGACGTCCGCTTCTTCGGCCGCCGCAGCGGAGGTTTAGTTCCCGACGCTGCAGACGCGGACGTGTTCGCTTCCTGTTGTTGAGATTGGAGATAGAGGCGCGCTTCGGCGGACGTTTTCGGCACTTCTTTTTCATCGGTGATCGTCTCGCTCGCGAAGACGTACGTGCGCTTTATGGTGATTGTTTCTTCGGTATTTGGCGCATTGGATTTCGGCGCGGGCGTTGGATCTGTTGGGCTGGGCGGTATACCATTCCTCGCGAGCGTACCGTTTCCCTTATCCGGTATGGCCTGCGCCGCATGCTTCATCGCCGACTCGCCATCCTCCCTCGGTGCACTCGTCATGTTCCGCCACAGCGCATCCACGTCCACGGTTGCGCTCTCGGCGCTAGCGAGCGGTCTTCGTTCTTTTTCTCTGTCCAGCTTGATGTATTAGCCTAGCTAGCCCTCCATAGCCAATAATGGTTCACGCTCACTCCCTCGCCCGCTGTGCCCTCGTCTTCACCAGCCCGCCTTCTCCGCCCTCGTCCTCTTCGTCTTCCTCACCGTTCGCTGTCCCTGCATCCGCACCCTCACCCTTGCCCCTCCTCCGTCGCTTCCTTCCCCGCTGAACTGTAGCTTCGTCCCCGGTATCAAGGTCTCCTAGGCCGTCCCCGTCGCCGTCTGCCGTGCCTTGCCGCCTCTTGACCTTCTTCCTTTGCTCCTTGCCATTCCGGTCTCCGTTGTCGTCGTCACTGGAATCACTGATGACTTGAGCTTTGCTAGCCGCGGTTTCGGGATCGAAGTCCTCGTCCGAGGACGAGTTGTAGGGTTCTTCGTTCTCGACTTCATGGTGTGAGGCGGTTTGGGGGATGGTGGTGGGGGGTTGGGGGGGAGGCATGGCTGCGGGGTGTGGATTGTGGTAGGGAACGGGCTTTGAGGGTGGAGTTTGAGGGGGAGTTGTGGGTTATGTAGGTTGAGGGTACAGCAATTCCTAGAATGTTGGCTCCTCGGTTCGCTCAGAACTTTTTGCAACTTTTTTTTGAAAATCACACTCAGATTCAGTGTTTTGATGTTAAAATTGTCAAACAAAAGTGTGCACTCCCTGCAAGACTCGTATCAGGGTATATATTCAACACCCTCCCATACCTGTCAATACGGGGTGGCCTCGCAGTCTTTTGTTGCACCGTAATGGAAGTGGTGGGGACTCGAACTTGGAACCTTCCCAGGATTATCCATTTTTGGATTTTACGCTCGACCGGAATCCTCCGGTCCTCAACCCTTTTCAGGATAGGAGATTACCCAGTCACGTCTCACTGCACTAGCCGGGCTCATAACCTGTCAAACAAAAGTGTGCACTCCCTGCAAGACTCATATCAGGGTATATATTCAACAAAAATCACAACTAAACACTTATTTCTATAAATCTGAATAGACAGAATTATTATGAATATATTTTTATCATCTGTACAAAATTTATGAGTAACTATAGTGAAATAACAATGCTATCAACTTAATTAAATACTTTGTTCAAGTCCGTACAACAAGACAGTATTTAC
>JAABUU010002525.1_pt1 | contig 25865 bp, 17 predicted proteins | sample 5559301 | NCBI WGS metagenome assembly JAABUU01 (sample SAMN10711884, study PRJNA513360) | rock metagenome | isolation source: Antarctica rocks | place: Antarctica: Victoria Land, Richard Nunatak white | reverse complement strand
CTCATTAAAGTCATTGATTGACACTGAAGCAGCTGACTATTCGTTCATTGATGAATTAATCGCGCAGAATGTTTGTGATCATTTGCAAATCAAATCGTTATCTTTAATCAAGCTCAAGTCAATAAGAGAATTCGATGATCATTATGCAAAAAAGCTCATTACTCATGCAATTTATTCGAATCTGACTGTTCAAGATTATATGAAACGTTTCGTCTTTATGCTGATTACTCGATTGAGTCAGCATCAGATGATTCTTGAAAAAACATGAATGAACAAGATCGAGATGACTATTGATATGAGAAATGATCATCTTCAATTTTCTAGTTTCGAAGCTCATATCAAAGCTTCTATCAAAGCTCATTCAACTGTTCTTTCGAGCAAGAAAATCGCGATAGAACAGAAGAGTTTGATCTCTACTCAAATACTAAAGAGATCTACCTCTTCTGTTGTCACTCGACTCAGCGAGAAGTCATCTTCATTCAGTAAAATCGTGAAACCATCTAATTCAGTCAACTTCGCTTCGTCTTTTGATTCAATGAACATAGCAATGATAGAGGTTGCAGCATATAGATCACTAGTCAAACGATTGAATGTGACTACTTTCGCGATCATCGTCACGAAAATCAATCGACTTCTAAAAACAGCTAGAAATAAATCAGAAGACGTAAATCTACAAGAGCTTTCACACGAAGAGACTCTGAAAGAAGTCAAAGCTAAGCTTTCTTCGAAATATCATGACTATCTAGACGTGTTTGATCGAGCTATGACTGATCAACTACCTTCTCATCGTCTCTACGATCATAAAATCGAGTTGACAGGCGAGAAAACGTCTTCTCGAAGTCGTCTCTATCATATGTCTGATTACAAGCTTCAAAAGATGAAGAATTACCTGATTGAACATCTGAATAAAAGCTTTATATCTTCTAGCTCGACCTTATACGCTTCGCTCATACTATTCGTCGAAAAGAAAGACGATAGTCTGCGTTTCTGCGTCGATTATAAAAAGCTCAATGCTTTGATCAAACGAGATCGCTACTCTCTATTCTTAATAGACGAAACTCTCGCTCGTATTCAAGGTAGCAAGTATCTGACTCGATTGAATATAATAGTCGCCTTCAACAAACTACGCATGCATTCAAGAAGCGAAGATTTGACTATCTTTATTACCTCTTTTGACTTCTACAAATATCACGTGATGTCTTTTGAATTAATCAACGGCTCGACTTTCTATCAACACTATATGAACGACGTGCTGTTTGATTATCTACATCAGTTTTGTCAGATCTATTTAGATGACATTATCATCTACAGCAAAACACTGAAGAAGCATAAGCGACACGTACGATTGATTCTACATAGACTACGAGAGACTGAACTTCAGATGAATATAAACAAATGCAGTTTCATGTTCAGAAGATCTTTTTTCTGAAACTATTGCTATTCATCGAAGAACTAAAGATGAATCTCAGAAAAGTACAAGCAGTAGTCAAATGATCTACTTCTACAAACCTCACTCAGATGCAGTTCTTCGTCGACTTCTGCAATTTCTATCGACGTTTTATAAAGAACTTTTCGAAGATTATTCGTTCTCTGATTCAGCTAACTCAAAAAGAGATGATAATTGAATGAGATCAAGCTTGTCAAACGATCTTTGATCATATGAAGAAACGAATGACTGAAGTCTCTATTCTTCGTCATTTTGATCAGAATAGAGAGACTATTCTTGAAACAGACTCATTCAACTACGTCAACGATGACATACTTTCTCAATATGACGACGAAGAAACATTGCATTCAATGATCTACTACAGCAAGAATCTGAGTCTCGCTGAGTGCAATTACGAGATCTATGACAAAAAACTACTAGCAATCATTCGTGCCTTCAAGCATTGACGATCTGAGCTGAAATTGACTGAGCTACTCATCAAGATGTTCACTGACCATCAAGCTTTAACGTCATTAATGAAAGATAAAGAGCTAAGTAGACGTTAAATGCGCTGAGTACAAAAGCTCGTCGACTTTAACTTCAAAATCATGTATCGCTCAGGCAAACAAAACATCAAAGTCGATGCATTGACTCGTCAAGTCAATTCAGTTTCTAGAAGCTTCGAGAATGAACGATGTCGCTATCAGCGAACTACAATTCTCACGTCGAATCGAATGAAAATCGCTGATCTAAAGAAGAGCATCAATGAATCAATCTATAAATAGATTCTTGAGACTAATGAAATCGACGAGAATTGTACGCTACTTCGCGAAGCAATAGCAAGAGATAAAGCTCAATACGAAGATACTAAATTAAGAGATTGTCGAGTTCAGAACGAAATACTATATCGAGATGATCTTCTATGAGTTTCCTTCGATGAGCATCTTCAAATGAAGCTAATTCGAGAAGTTCACGATCAATCTTTTATTGATCATCTTGAAATTCTTAGAACGATGAAAGCAATAAGAAGATACTACTATTGACTCTCAATGCAAAAGACAATAGATAGATATATTTGAAACTGCTACATTTGTCAGCGATCAAAAGCTTCTCGAGATAAATTCAATGAATTACTACATTCTCTACTCATACTCGAACAGCAATGAAAGAACATAGTCATGAATTTCATCATCGATCTACCTCTTTCTGAAGGCAAAAACGTCATACTAACAGTGATATGTAGACTGTCAAAGAAACGACACTATATTTCTTGTTCTACTGATGACGAAGAAATTACAGCAGAAAAAACAGCTGAGCTAATGCTTCAGTGAATATATCGAATACATGATTTACTCGATTTCATTGTTTCGGATCGAAATTCTCAATTTACCTTCATTCTATGAAAGTCTCTTTGCAAAAGACTGAGCATTAACCTTCGACTATTTACTGCCTATCACTCTCAAATCGACGGTCAAAGCGAACGAGTCAATCAGAACGTCGAAAGATATCTTCGATTCTTCTGTTTGTACATGCAGAATGACTGAGCTAAGCTACTACTCATGATCGAGTTTGTCGACAATAATGCTCTGTTCTCAGTCATCTTCTCGATCTCTTTCTTTCTAAACAAAGACTTTCATTCTCGTATGAGCTTCGAACTCGATACAATCGAATATGAAAGCTCTCGTGAACGCTTGCAAGCGGCTAAAGTCGAGAATATATCTGAACATATGAACAAGATCTTGACGTTTGCTCGCGAATCTCTAGTCAAAACAAGGGAACAAATGATTCAACAAGCTAATAAGCATAGAAAAGAAGTTGATTATGAGATCGAATCAAAGATGTTTCTGAACGAACGAAACATCGTTATCGCGAGATCTTTCAAGAAGCTAGACGACAAAATGCTCGATCTCTTCATCAATCTAAATTTCGTCGACTCGTCATATAAGCTGAAATTATCAGAGACTATGCATGTTCATGATGTATTTCACTCTGATCTGCTTCGCTTCGTCGTTGACGATCTCTTGCCTGGTCAAAAGAACGAGCTCTTCGAGTCAATAGTGATAAACGACGAAGACGAGTGAAAAATCGATGATATATTGAATTTCCGTCGATATCGAAGACGGCTGCAGTATAGAGTCAAATGAAATGACTATGACAATGATCTCAATTGATACAACGCTGATGACGACGAATTTATGAACGCTCAGAAGGTCGTTGACGATTTTCATATTCAATACTCGAACAAATCGCGCTAATCAACAATTCAACCAATCATGATTGAGCAATCAATCGAGTCGAGCAGAAAATACATTCATGCGAACATGAATCGTCGAAGAGAAGAAGTAATGTCATGATTCTAGCCTTGCCAGACTCAGTCTTCTAGCCTTGACAGATTTATTCTCGCTTCGTCATCTTGACTAGTTTCTATTGAGTCTAGCGTCGACTGAGAAATACACATATGTAGTCAGCTTCTTTTCTGTAGCTATCTTTCTTTCTTAGCATTTATCTTCTAGTTAAATGACATTCATATTGACTCGCTCTATGCTGATCTCTAACAAGCGAGACTCAGATTCTTGCTGTAGTAGATCATTGAATGCAATGTTTCTTCATCATTATACTGAGAAAGTATATCATCATTGACGTAGTTGAATGAGTCTGTTTCAAGAATAGTCTTTCTATTCTGATCAAAATGACGAAGAATAGAGATTTCAGTCATTCATTTCTTCATATGATCAAAGATCATTTGACAAACGTAATTTCATTCAAATATCATCTCTTTTTGAGTGAATTGAATCATTGATCAAACAATCTTCGAGAAGTTCTTTATAAAGCGACGATAGAAATTGCAGAAGTCAATAAAGAACTGCATCTGAGTGAGATTTGTAGAAGTAGATCATTCAACAACTGCTTATATCTTTCGAGAATTCATCTTCAGTCTCTCAATAAATAGCAATAGTTCTAAAAAGCTAATTTCTTGAACATGAAACTTGCATTTGTTTATATTCATCTGTAGATTGATCTCTCGTGATCTATGTAGAACTAGTCGTATGTGTTTCTTATGTTTCTTCAGTGTTTTGCTGTAGATGATAATGTCATCTAAATAGATCTGACAAAACTGATGTAGATAATCAAACAGCACGTCGTTCATATAGTGTTAATAGAAAGTTGAGTCGTTGATTAATTCAAAAGACATCACGTAATATTTGTAGAAGTCAAAAGAGATAATAAAGATAGTCAAATCTTCACTTCTTGAATGCATGCGTAGTTTGTTGAAGATGACTATTATATTCAATCGAGTCAGGTACTTGCTATCTTGAATACGAGCGAGAGTTTCGTCTATTAGCAATAAGAGATAGCAATTTCGTTTGATCAAAGCATTGAGCTTTCTATAATCGACGCAGAAACGCAGACTATCGTCTTTCTTTTTGATGAATAGTATGAGCGAAGCATATAAGATCGAGCTAGAAGATATAAAGTCTTTATTCAGATGCTTGATCAGATAATTCTTCATCTTTTGAAGCTTGTAGTCAAACATATGATAGAGATGACTTCAAGAAGATGTTTTCTCATCGATTAACTCTATTTTATGATCATAGAAGCGATGAGAGAGTAGTTGATCAGTCATCGCTCAATCAAACACATCTAGATAGTCATGATATTTCAAAGAAAGCTTAGCTTTGACTTCTTTCAAGATCTCTTTGTATGAAAGCTCTTGTAGATTTACGTTTTCTGATTTATTTCTAGCTGTTTTTAGAAGTCAATCGATTTTCGTGATGATGATTGCGAAAGTAGTCACATTCAACCGTTTGACTAGTGATTTATATGCTGCAGTCTCTATCATTGCTATGTTCATTGAATCAAAAGACGAAGCGAAGTTGACTGAATTAAATGATTTTACGATTTTATCGAATGAAGATGACTTCTCGCTGAGTTGAATGACAACAGAAGAGATAAATCTCTTTAGTATTTGAGTAGAGATTGAACTTTTCTGCTTCATAATTGTCTTGTTGCTTGAGAGTAGAACAATCGATTTCTGACTAGAAGTGAAATTCGAAAATCGAAGAAAATCGATTCGCATATCAATTACTAGATCGATTTTGTTCATTTATGTTTTTTTGAGAATTATTTGATGTTGATTTAATTGAGTGATCAACATAGAAGCTGTGTTAATCGTATGATCTTGAACAGTCAGGTTTGAATAGATGGCATGAGTAATGAGTTTCTTAGCATAATGATCGTCGAATTCTCAAATTGACTTCGCTTTGATCAAAGTCAGAAGCTCAATTTGCAAATGATTATAAACATTCTGCGCAGTTAATTCATCAATGAACGAATAGTCAGCTGCTTCAATGTCAATCAATGACTTTAATGAGTAACTAATTTCATTGCTAGATAGTATACATTCAGTAGTCAAAGATTTTGAAGCAAAGAAATCATTTGAGCTGCTCATTGTTGAAGAAATTAACACATCTTTCACTGCATCTTTGATGAAAGTCACTAGTTTTTTGCCTCATTCTTCGATTTCTCTGTAAATAATTTCTTCTCTTCTTTCGACATGATGATCTCATTGAGACAAGAAATGAATGCACAAGATGTTGAAGTACTAGTCTTCAGCTAAAAGCAGTTTTTTGAAAGATGACTCAATACTTTGCAGTTGAAGCAGATGATTGACATTCTTGATCATTCAGATTCAAGAATGAAAAAAGTAGCAAGTTGAACATAGTTAGTAGTCAAGACTGAAGTTGATGTTGACAAAGAAACAAAACGTTTTTTCGAAGCTGCTATTGATTTGACTGTTCATTGCTTGTCACGTAGCTGATAATTGACTCATTGTTTATTATTCACATTTTGAAGAAAGATCTTGAGCTTATCAAGTGAGCTAAACTCTATGAGGCAAACTGATAACACGTTCTGAAGATGATTGTTGATTTTATTCTGAATGTTGTTTATCAGAATGATATCATCGTAGTTCAGAAAGCTGAATATTCTAGTGAATTCTGAATAGAAGAAGCTGAAGAGCTTGTTGAGCTGCTTCAGAGTAACGTATTTGCGATGACACTTTCGAATCAGATTCTGATCTTTGTAAATTTCTTTCAGATGTTTCAGTAACTCTGATAGTGACTGATAAAATAAGAAAGCATCAATATGATGCTTTGCATACATTTGCTGATCAGCATCATCTTCTAGTCTGAAAATCACATAGACAATACGAATCTTTTCAGTAAAGTAATGATTCGCGTTAACATCGAGCTTGTCAGCTATTTTGATGTTTCATGTCTTTCAGATAGAGTCATCTGTTTCAATGAAAATGAGTAAATTCGAAAGCTTAATGAACTTGTGATGATTGTTTTCATTATTAGATAGAGTAGAAGATTCTCATTGAAAGTGAGCTTCTTTCTGATTAACTCGATGCTCAGCTGACTGAGTATCTTGACGAGACATAGATTGATCAGCTTGACGTTGTTTCACTCTGAAGTTCAATCGCTCATCTTTTAACTGATTGATATTTTTCTCTAGCTCATCGTTCTTATCAAAAGCAACTTCTAGTTGTTTCACTCTTTTTTTGTGATCATCTTGTATAAGAAGTCAGTGTTCATTGAGTTGTAGAATCAAGTCTCGCTGACTTTGAAACTCGTTCAGCATATTGATGACTTCGTTTAGTTGATTGCTGACTCAATGAAACAGTTGTTCTTCAATGTTTATGTTTCATGAGATGACAGCTTTCTCAGCTTCGACTAAAACATTGATGAGTAGAAGTGAAACTCTTCTACTGACAATGCTTCTGAGCAGACAAGTTGTTCTGAACTCAACTGACTTGACGTTGTGTATCATGATGAAAGAAGATAGAAGTTGTTGAGATAAAAGTAGATGAGAAATTGATGTTTTTTGATGAGTGAAAATTCAAAGAATTTCTTGTGAATTTCAGATAATAATTGAGTGCTTTATTTGAAGAATTTCTTGCAAATAGAATGATGAAAATGAATGTAGAATTGAAGAATCTCTTGCAATCTAAAATGATGATGCAAATTTAAAGAATTTCTTGCAAATTTTCCTTACTGAATAGATTGTTTCATATCATTTATTCATCGATAGCAGAGTAAATGATGAGCATTTATCTAATGTTAGAGATCAGCATAGAACGAGTCAATATGAGTGTCATTTAACTAGAAAATAAATGCTAAGAAAGAGAGAGAGCTACAGAAAAGAAGCTGACTACATATGTATGTTTCTCAGTCGACGCTAGACTTAATAGAAACTAGTCAAGATGACGAAGCGAGAATAAATCTGACAAGGCTAGAAGACTGAGTCTGACAAGACTAGAATCATGATAAACAATGAGAAGAAATATTTGAAGAATCATTTTTAATCTGAATTGTGCTCATCATATATATTGTCAGAATCATGTTTAAATGATACAATCAATGAAGATCAGAATTGATAGTGCTTGATCTTTAAAGATAGCTATAACTGAATATTAAGAATACAGAAGAAGATTAATACAAAAGCTTTTATTTATGTAATGTTCAAAGACTGCATTAGACTTGAAAGAAATGTGTTTATGACATGAAAAGAAGATGATGTAAATGAACAAGATGTTGATGAAAGAAAAGAGTGTTGAGAAAGAAAAAAAGTGTTAAGTCATATCTGAGTTAAATTTGAGTCAGATCTAGATCAGATCTCGATTAAATTGTTGACTAGCTCTAATCATTATGCAAAGTACTCGCTAGTGTGCATTGCAAATTGATTAAAACTTCAGTCTTGTTCAATCTTATTGATCTTAATACGTTTGTAACATTACTTCTCTCTTTGAAAATTCATGTTTGCATAAATGTAACTTTCTTGCTTGCTTTTATTGATAGTTATTTCGATATTTAGCGCGATTTGCTTGAATATAGCTTATGAAATTCGTTCAAAACTTTCTCTGAATCATTAAATTTCTCTTTATCAACATAGTATCATTCGTCATTTCTATCTAAATCTTTTCATTTGACTTTGTACTGTATTCAATCTTGATAGCATCTGAAGTTCAATATATCATTTATCTTTCAATGTTCATTGTCTTTAATAGTGATTAATCTGAGTGATTCTGAATGTTGTTCTGATAGAAAATTTTCTAAATACAATTGTAGTAGCTTTGAGCTGAACATCAAATGCAGATGCTTCATGCTGACTGATAAATAAACATGATAGAAGATACTCACTTTAGCAGTGATTTAATAAAGATCTAGCTGTTTATCTTTCAAATCTTTGCAAAGTCTCGTTGTCTTGACGTTTCTGAAAGATAGTCAAACTCAGTCATCTACTTCATATATGACATCTCGTCTATGTTTATTGATCTGAACTTCAATGATCAGCTTCGTCTTTTTCAATTGTTAATGATTGAAGCTCAGTAGCTCTTTCATTCAAATGACAATATTGTCTGTCTTTCTAACTTCAAGTTGTTCATGAGTTGTTTCATAGTCAGTAGTATCTGAATTGAAACTCATTCAAGAGTGAAATTCTTTATTGAAGTAGAAGAAAGTCATTAAAGTGATTGAGAAAATATTGAAATTGTTGCTGAATTCTATCATAGATATTCATTTAACTCAGTGATTCTGCATGTAATTGCAGTAGATTCTAAGTTCGCGTTCAACGTTCTGATTGACTCATTTCAATTGATCATCAATCTCAGAATAATAAACTGTGAATAAACTAACTGTGATTCTCAGTCGCTTGCAAAGACTTTTTCACATAGTTGATATGAATTAAGAGTCTCTGTTTGAAACAATAGAACTGAGTAGATCATGCAGTTGATAGACATTTCATAGCATGATTTAAACTGTTTCTTTGACTGAGATGTCATTGTCTTCTCAATGACAGAGAACATAATGATGTTCTTTGATGAGACAACATATGATTATGCAAATGATGTTATAGTCTTTTGACAGAGATAGCTCAGTGATGAAATTCATAGTTATATCTTTTCAGCATTTCTGTGAAATCAAAAGAGAATGATGAAGTTCATTGATGCTATTTCTAAAGACTTTGCTTTGCTGATAAGCATGACAGTTTCAAATGTATTATTGAATAGTAGCTTAATGATCTGATTAATAGTAGAAACGCTGAACTAGATTGATGATTCATTTATTATCAAAGTGAGAGATTGAAGATTGATCATGCACTTCTTGTAGTAATTTCGTATGCATGTTCTCAAAGACTTACAGTAAATCTTTTCTAAATAGAACATCATCAATAATTTCGCAGTTCTTCATCTTAATGCTATGAAGCTTAAGCTTGTTGTCATTTTTAGCTTATTTATATTCGCTGCAGAACTCATTCATTTGATTGACTAATTGTACTTTCTGATAAAGATTGACTTCTGATTTTGAATTTGCATTCAATTTCAAGTCAATAGATAGAATATCAACTCTATCAGAGATAAGAATAGTTTGAAAGCAATCTTCAAATCATTTAACTGATTCAGAAACGTTCGCTAGAAATATTTTAGTTAGTGCATCAACTTTAATGTTTATTTTGTCTGATCTAAAGATGATTTGAAAATTGAACTTTGATAGAATGTTCAGATAGTTAACTTGATGTCAACTCAGCTGTTTGTTTTTTATGAAAATTTTCAGAGCTTGATGATTGATAAATATCTGAATAAGTAATTCAGTACATTTCAGCTTGAATCATCAATGTTTGAAACAACAAATAATAATCAGCAATTTCTTGTCATAGATATGATAGTTGATTTCAGCAAGAATCATGCTTTTGCTGTAGAAGATCATCGAGTAAAGTATACTTTCATCATTGTACTGAGACAGTATTTCATCTTTTACATAGTTCAATGCATCGATTTTCAAAATAGTCTGACGTTTGAAATTGAAATGACAAAGAACTGAAGTGAAACTGATCTGTTTCTTCAAATTTCTGAAAGCTTGAATGCAGACTTCATTTTAAACAAAAGACGTGTCTTTTCTAGTCAATTGAATGAATGATTTGACTAGTTTGAAGAAGTTTTTAATAAAATGACGATAGAAGTTCACAAATCTCATGAAGCTCTGAATTTCTTTCAAATTGATTGAAGTAATTCAGTTGACTATAATAATCATTTTACTTAAATTCATACAAAGATCTTGTTCTGATACAATGACTTCTAGAAAGATTGTCTCTTCTACATCAAATTCGCACTTTCGAATATTCATCTGCAGTTCAGCTTCACATAGTTGACTCAATACTAGTTTAATGTGATTTTTATGTTTCTTTCTTATTTTGTTATAAATGAGAATGTCATTTAAATAGACTTGACAAAAGTCGTTCAGAAAGTTTCATAAAACATCATTCATATATTGTTGAAAGAAGATCAATTCATTAATGTTACGAGTGTATCAAGATCAATAAGACTGAACAAGACTGAAGCTTTAATCAATTCGCAGTGCACGCTAGCGAGTACTCTGCATAATGATTAAAGTTAGTCAACGATCTGATCGAGATCTGATTCAGGTTTGACTCAGATATGTCTCAACATCTTTTTTCTTTCTTAACACTTTTTTCTTTCATCAACATCTTGTTCATCTACATCATCTTCTTTTCATGTCACAAATACATTTCTTTTGAGTTTAATGCAGTCTTTGAACATTACATAAATAAAAGCTCTTGTATCAATCTTTTTCTGTATTCTTAATATTCAGTTATAACTATTTCTAAAGATCAAGCACTATCAACTCTGATCTTCATTGATTGTATCATTTAGGCACGATTCTGACATTATATTAAGAATTCGTTAATTATATGATACTGATCTCATTACTCATTCAACATACTCGTACAGACAGAACAAGTCTAAAGAAATTCGTTTATCTGATGATCAACGCAATCAAAAGACTGAACAACACTAGAGAGTTTGATAAAATCAACAACAAGACTGTTTGAATCACTAGACAACTTATTGATCACTAAGTACGCACAGTTCAAATCGATCAAGAGAATCAACTCATTCTCATGAAACAGACGAGTGAAAATAAGCTGTTCAACTCAATTAAGAGAATCAACGATAAAGAATCTTCATGAATTGCTCAAGAATCAAATCAATCAACAAACAAATTTCATCTTCTTTGTTGAAAATTAAACATCATTCTATACATCTTTCTTCTTCAATTGTTGAGCATCATCATTCATTCAATTCTTCTTTCAAACAAATCTCATCATGTCTAGTCATTTGTCTACTGAAGAACATTCTGAGAGATTTTGAAATCGTTTCTCTCAAATCTCTGATGCTGATTCATCGAAATCACGAATGAAATCATCAAGTGCTGCGTCATTCATTCATAAAGACGACGAATCATTCATTGAAACAATAATACTTCTCATGTTCTACAAAATCTGAAAAGCTTAAAACCTAGTTCTTGATAAAGAAATTGATCAACTCTATGAGTTAAATAAACAACAAGAAGACGAAATTAAAGAGTTGAAGACAAGACTTCAAACTAAAGAAAACACTTCTTCTGATTTCATCTACTCTGAGCGTTCTAGATCTCAAAAAATATCTGATTCTTCGCTGTTTACTGATGAAAAGAACTCTACTTGAAAGAACTGATACGAAAAATTTCAGAATAGACTAGAGATCAACGTTGATCTCTTTTCTAATGAATGAGTTAAATTGAGTCATGTACATTCTAGATTATTCGATGACGCAGCAAAGATCACTTAAGTCAGACGTGAACGTGATTGTGTCAATCTTTATAGAATCATCGAAGATCTTTTGAAAAAGCTAGCTCAGTTGTTCAATAATTCAAATAAGAAAGTCAACTTTCATAAAGAATACTACAACTTGATTCAAGAATTTAAGAAATTCAATGAATTTTATACTCAGTTTCAACGTTTATCTTTTTATCTAGACTATCACGAAAAACAACTGATCGTTGATCTGAAAGATAAAATCAATTCTCATCTTTGATTCATTTGAGTAGATCAACTAGTTCAATCTAATTTTCTAAAAGAAATTCGTTTCTATCTGATTCATTTGAATAATGATCAGCGAGTCATTCAAGAGATCAGAAACAAGCTCAAATGCATTGATGATATTTCAAAGACTATCTTTCATAAAGCGATTGTTGTCACTCAATCAGTCGATCACTCGAAGTCTGATCATCTAAAATCGCGCGACGCGATTTTAACTAACGTCAAAGAAGCAGACATTCTAGTCAAAAGTTGTTTCATATGTCATAAATCAGATCATAGCTTTAAAAAGTGTCTCAATCGATCTACTAAAATCAATGCAGTGAACAAAGAATATGATTGATTCAATTTCAATTCGAATTTCGATTCAAAAAACTAATCATCTCTTCAAAAGTCATTGAAGAAATAAAGATTATATTTTTGTGCAAACTAGACGAAATTCTATCGAAAGAGAATTACTTTGAAAAGTCGTTTCTAATTGATGCTCATCTCATTTCTCAGAAATGATCTTTCAGCCTTCATTCTCTAATAGACAGTGATTCAGTCATCTACATGATCATACATTTCAATCTAGTCGATAAAGTATGCAAGAAACTGAGAATTCAATCTATATCACTGACAAAAGAGAAGTTAATAAGAGACTATGATGAAAAGATATTTAAGAAGATTATCACTCATAAAATTCTATTCAATCTCATCATCGAAAGTCATAAGAAATTGACTGTATCAATGTTGATAGCTGATATCAATCATCATGAAGTCATATTAAGTAAGCTTTGAATGAACAAAAACGAAATATTACTGAATATGCAAAACAACGTCATTGTTTTTTTGAATCAATGAAATACTTCTATTTCGATTTTTTTGATTCTTCTCAATTCAAAGCACTCAAGTTAATTGCAATCAACTTCGTTCTTTTCAATCACTCAGACTAAGATTTCTACAATACTCAAACGACTCGTTTCAATCACTGCTCAGAAAGAGTCATTCTCGATTCAAAGCATAAACATTGCTTCGTTCAAAACACTCTTGAATCATTCAAAGAAGAACAAGATCGAAGTCTTTGCTCTATTCATGATGAACATCAATAAAGAAATCGCGTACAATACTCAGTGCGATTTGAACGCTTTAAACGTCTCTTCAATCAATGAAATGACTCAGAATTTAAAAGACATTAAAGCAAAGCTGCTCTTGAAATATCACGAGTTTCTAGATGTTTTTGATCAAGCTCAATCAAATAAACTACTCTCTCATTGCTTCTATGATCATAAAATCAAGCTCACTAATGATTCAACACTCTCTCACTGTTAAGCATATTAAATGTTCTCTGTCAAACTTCTGAAAGTAAAGAAGTATCTGAACGAGAATCTGTCAAAGAAATTCATCATTCTCAGTCAGACTTTCTATTTCTCGTCGATTCTATTTGCTTTCAAAGCAAATGAAGATCTTCAATTCTGCGTGAACTATCAAAAGCTAAATGTCATTTTCAAAAGAAATAGATATTCTTTATCACTGATAAACAAGATCATTGATAAAATAGTGAGTTGCAAGCATCTGACTAGATTGAACATCATATCAGTGTTCAACAAACTTTAAATGCATCTCAATAGCAAGAATTACATCACTTTTATCACTGCTTTAAAAGCATATAAATACAAGATGTTGTCATTCAAACTGACTAATGAATTGATTTTCTTTCAGCAATATATGAATGATGTTTTATGAAACTTTCTGAACGACTTTTGTCAAGTCTATCTAAATGACATTCTCATCTATAGCAAAACAAGAAAGAAACATAGAAATCACGTCAAACTAATATTGAGATGACTACACAAAGCTAAACTGCAGATGAATATTTAAAAGTATGAATTCAATGTAGAAAAGACTATCTTTCTAGAAGTCATTGTATCAGAACTAGATCTTCGTATGAATTTCAGCAAGATGACAGTCATAGTCAGCTGATTCACTTCAATCAATTTAAAAGAAATTCAGAGCTTCGTGAAATTTGTTAACTTCTATCATCATTTCATTAAGAACTTCTTGAAACTAGTCAAATCATTCACTCAGCTGACTAGAAAGAACACGTCTTTTGTATGAAATGAAATCTGTGTTCAAGTCTTTGACAATCTAAAGAAACAAGTCAGCTCGATCTTCGTCACTTCAATCTCAAACGACAAGCTATTCTGAAGATCGACGCTTCAAGCTATGTAAAAGATGAAATACTATCTCAGTATGATGACGAGAGAGTTCTTCATTCAATGATCTTCTACAGCAAAAGCATGATTCTCGCTGAAATCAATTATCACATCTATGACAAGAAATTGCTAGTCATTATTCAATGTTTTAAACATTGATGACTTGAGTTGAAATGCATTGAACTATTCATTCAAATGTTCATTGATTATCAGACTTTGAAGATTTTCATGAAAAATAAACAGTTGAGTCAATGACAAGTCAATTATCTGAACATTCTATCAAAGTTCAACTTTCAGATCATCTTTAAATCAGACAAAATGAACATTAAGATTAATGCTTTAATCAGAATGTTTCTAGCGAACATCTCTGAATCAGCTCAGCATCTTGAAGATCATTTTCAAACTATTTTGATTTTTGATAAAGTTGATGTTTTATCTGTTGAATTGAAAGCAAATCTCTATCAACGAGTACATATGATTAATCAAACAGATAAGCTCTGCAGCAAATATAAACAAGTTATGAATGATAACAAGCTCAAATTTCATATCACTAAACTAAAGAACTGCAAAATTATTGATGACGTTCTATTTAGAAAAGATCTACTGTGAGTTTCTGAGAACATGCACACGAAATTACTATAAGAAGTGCATGATCAATCTTCAATCTCTCATCTCAACAATAAATGAATCATCAATCTAGTTCAACGTTTCTACTATTGATCAGATTATTGAGCTACTATTCAATGATACATTTGAAACTGTCGTGCTTGTCAGCGAAGCAAAGTCTCTAGAGATAGCATCAATGAACTTCATCATTCTCTTTCAATTTCACAGAAACGCTGAAAAGATATAACTATGAACTTTATCATTGAACTACTTCTGTCAGAAGACTATAACATCATTTGCACAATCATATGTCATCTCATCAAAGAACATCACTATGTTTTCTGTCATTGAGAAAACAATGACATCTCAGTTGAAGAAATGATTTGAATCATGCTATGAAACGTTTATCAACTGCATGATCTACTCAGTTCTATTGTTTCAAACAGAGACTCTCAATTCATATCAACTATGTGAAAAAGTCTTTGCAAGCGACTGAGAATTACAGTTAGTTTATTCACAGTCTATCATTTTGAGATTGATGATCAATTGAAATGAGTCAATCAGAACGTTGAACGCAAACTTAGAATCTACTGCAATTACATGCAGAATGATTGAGTCAAATGAATATCTATGATAGAATTCAGCGACAATTTCAATATCTTCTCAATCACTTTAATGATTTTCTTCTACTTCAATAAAGAATTTCACTTTCGAATGAGTTTCAATTCAGATACTACAGACTATGAAACAACTCATGAACAACTTGAAGTTAGAAAGACAGACAATATTGTCATTTGAATGAAAGAGCTACTGAGCTTTGATCATCAACAATTGAAAAAGACGAAGCTGATCATTGAAGTTCAAATCAATAAACATAGATGAAATATCACATATGAAGTAAATGACTGAGTTTAACTATTTTTCAGAAACGTCAAGACAACAAGACTTTGCAAAGATTTGAAAGATAAACAGCTAGACTCATATCAAATCACTGCTAAAGTGAGTATCTTTTATCATCTTCATTTATCAGTCAGCATGAAGCATCTGCATTCAATGTTCAGCTTGAAGCTACTACGATTGTATTCAGAAGACTCTCTATCAGAACAATATTCAGAATCACTCAGATTAATCATTATCAAAAATGATGAATATTGAAAGATAAATGATATATTGAACTTTAGATGCTATCAAGATTGAATACAGTACAAAGTCAAATGAAAAGATCTAGATAAAGATGATGAATGATACTATGTCGATAAAGAGAAATTCGATGATTCAGAGAAAGTTTTGAATGAATTTCATAAGCTATATTCAAACAAATCGCGCTAAATATCGAAATAATTATTAACAAAAGTGAGCAAAGAAACTATATTCATGTGAACATGAATTTTCGAAGAAAAGAGTAATGTTACAAGCGTATCAAGATCAATAAGACTGAACAAGACTGAAGTTCTAATCAATTCGCAATGCATGCTAGCAAGTACTCTGTGTAATGATTAAAGCTAGTCAATGATTTGATCGAGATTTGACTTAGATTTGACTCAAATATATCTCAACATCTTTTTTCTTTCTTAACACTCTTTTCTTTCATCAACATCTTGTTCATCTACATCATCTTCTTTTCATGTCACAAACACATTTCTTTCAAGTCTAGCGCAGTCTCTGAATATTACATAAATAGAAGCTTTTGTATCAATCTTCTTCTGTATTCTTAATATTCAGTTATAGCTATCTTTAAAGATCAAGCACTATCAACTTTAATCTTCATTGATTGTATCATCTAGACACAATTCTGACAATTAGTTAGTTCAAATGATAGCACTTTGTATTTATATGCTTCTAAAGCAGTGATAAAAATGATGTAATTCTTACTATTGAAATGCATTTGAAGTTTGTTAAATGCTGATATGATGTTCAATTTAGTCAGATGCTTGCAACTCACTATTTTATCAATGATCTCATTTATCAACGATAGAGAATATCTATTTCTTTTGAAAATGACATTTAGCTTTTGATAGTTCATGCAGAATCGAAGATCTTCATTTGCTTTGAGAGTGAATAAAACGAGAAAGAAATAGAAAGTCTGACTGAAAGTGATGAATCTCTTTAACAAGTTCTCATTTAAGTACTTCTTTACTTTCAGAAGTTTGACAAAGAACATTCAATAAACTCAACAGTGAGAAAGTATTGAATCACTGATGAGTTCAATTTTATGATCGTAAAAGTGATGAGAGAGTAGTTTATTTGATTGAGTTCAATCAAAAACATCTAGAAACTCATAATATTTTGATGACAGCTTCGCTTTAATATCTTTCAAATTCTGAGCAGTTTCATTGATTGAAGAGACGTTTAAAGCGTTCAAATTGCACTGAGTATTGTAGAGCAAAGACTTTGATCTTGTTCTTCTTTGAACAATTCAACAGCATTTTGAACGAAGCGACATTTATGCTTCAAATTGAGAATGATTCTTTCTGAATGTTGAAATCATGTCTAGAATTTAATCACACTGCAGCGAGATAGTGCGTAGCTGAATAGAATGTTTGATCAATAGAGATAGCTATAACTAGAAAACTAAGAATACAGAAGAAAGAAAACAGTTTCAAGCTGTATTTATAGTAGAGCGAACAAAGAAACGAAGTAGTCAATTTGCTAAAGCTCAAATAGATGAAATGTTTCAGCATATTTTAATTCAAAACATCGTTGTTTCTTGTTCACATATCAAAATCTCTAGAGTCTATTGACTAGATTCTATTCAATGTCAATATGCTTTGTAACATTACTTTCTTCTCTTTAAAAGTCATGTTTCTATGACTTGTAGTGTAGTTCATAGCACTGACGTAGAGCTCGACGCTCGTCTTTCTACCAATCTTTCTATTTATCTTTCAGATCATCGAAATGTCTATTGTAGCAGACTCACTATGAGAGAGAAAGAGTGATCATTGTAGCAGACTCACTATTTGACGTAGAAACACGAGATAGATCAATTCACTGATAGATAGAGCGATGTGAGTAGATAAATCATTGCATTGACAGCGTCATTGAAGCAGACTCACTAGTTGACACAGAAACACGAGATAGATTGATTCACTGATAAATAAAGCAATGTGAGTAGATAAATCATTGCATTGACAGCGTCTTTGTAGCAGACTCACTAGAAGAAAATCGACTAGCTCATCAAAGAGATTGATTCTGATCGTGTCATTGAAGCAGACTCACTAGAAGAGAATCAACTAATTCATTGAAAAGATTGACTATTGACTTGTCTTTGTAGCAGACTCACTAAATTGATCTGAATTTAAATTGAGTTAAATTGAATTTGATGACACAGATTATTTTGACTCAACTGATTCATGAGCTTTTTGAAGAAGAAAGATTTGTGATTCTCTAGCAATCAACGATCATATGTTCTCGTTGATTCTATTGATTGAGTGAATCGATGCTACTGAATAAGCGATAGATTCTCTAGCAATTCAACAGTCTTGTCGTTGATTCTATTGATTTTCTGATGTTGTTCTGTCTTTTGAAGTCGTTGATCATCAGATAAACAAATTTCTTTAGACTCATTTCATTGTTCATCGAGTGTCTTGAATGAATATTGATACTCATATCGTAGAATTAACGAATTCTTAGTTTAATGTTGAGATCATGCCTAGAATCTAATCACACTGCAGCGAGATAGTGCGTAGCTGAATAGAATGTTTGATCAATAGAGATAGCTATAACTAGAAAACTAAGAATATAGAAGAAAGAGAACAGTTTCGAGCTGTATCTATAGTAGAGCGAACAAAGAAACGAAGTAGTCGATTTGCTAAAGCTCAAATAGATGAAATGTTTCAGCATATTTTGATTTGAAACATTATTGTTTCTTGTTCACATATCGAAATTTCTAGAGTCTATTGACTAGATTCTATTCAATGTCGACACGCTTCGTAACACTGAATCGTAGTTGAAACAGATCATTTGAGCATTTTAGAAATCTTTGACTGAGAGATAGAAGTAGACAAAGTTGATCGCGATCAACTTGAGTGCTTTGAATTGAAAGAAATTGAAAAATTCGAAATAAAAGTATTTAATTGATTTGAAAAAACGATGACGTTGATTTGCATATTCAGTAATATTTCATTTTTGTTCATTCATGATTTTTCTAATATGACTTCGTGATGATTGATGTCAGCTATCAACATAAAAACAGTCAATTTCTTATGACTTTCAATGATGAGATTCAATAGAATTTTATGAGTGATAGTCTTCTTAAATATCTTTTCATCATATTCTTTTATTAACTTCTCTTTTGTCAGTGATATAGATTGAATTTTCAGCTCTTTACATACTTTATCGACTAGATTGATATATATGATCATATAAACGACTGAATCACTGTCTATCAAAGAGCAAAGACTGAATGATTCGTTTTGCAAGATGAGAAGAGCATCGACTAGAAATGACTTATCAAAGTAATTCTCTTTCGATAGAATTTCGTCTAGATTGCACAAAAATATAATCTTCACTTCAGTGATTGTTGAAGAGATGACTAGTTTTTTGACTTGAACTCTGATTCAATATCGAGTTCAAAACAATCATAGTTCTCGTCAACTGCATTGACTTTGATAGATTGATTCAAACATTCTTTGAAACTATGATCTGATTTGTGACATATAAAACAGATTTCAACTAAAACATCTGCATTCTTGACGTTAGTCAAAACTGCGCTACACAACTTTGATCAGTCAGACTTCAAAGCAGAAGTCTGAACAGCAATAGTTGCTCTAGAAATGATGATTTTTGAATCATCAAGTTTAAGTAGTTTGTTCTTGATCTTTTGAACTGCTTTATGTTCATTGTTTAAACGAATCAAATAGTTTCAAATATCTGATAGCTTAATGAGTAACTTCATCTGAGCTGTTTAAAAGATTTGAAGACGAAAATTTATTTTATTCTTTAAATTAACAACTAGTACGTTCTTCTGATACTTTAGATAGATGTATAGTCGTTGAAACTGATTAAAGAAATCGCTTAATTTCTTTGATTCTTGAATCAGATTAATATATTTTCTATGATAGTTGTTTTTCTTATCAAAGTCATGAAATGATTGAGCTAGTTTCTTTAAAAGTTCATTGATAGTCAGATAAAGATTGTCACAGTTGAGATTGCATCTGACTTAAGTGACTTCAATGATATCATCTGCTAATTAAGAGTTAATATAGCTCAGCTTGTAGAGTTCATTTGAAAAGATGTTGATGTTCATTGCTAGCTTCTCTCGTATGTCAAGAGATCAGTTCTTTCAAGTAGAGTTCTTTTCATCAGTGAACATTGAAGAGTTGAGTATTTTGTGATATCTAGATCATTCGAAGTAAATGACAATCAAGAGAGCAGTGATGATTACATTGACTGTGATAGCAGTGAAAGCTTGTAGTTTTGCTTTCAACTGTTGAATTTTGCTTTTGTCTCATTGTTTCATCTTGACGAGATGATCTGTTTCTTTATTAAGATCATAGATATGTTTCTTTCATACTTTTATATCATCAAGTATGATGATTTCAGCGTTTGATTCATTGAAAGCAATGAATGAAGTATGTTGTGAATCGACGATAGAAGAGAAAGCTTGTGAACGTGTTTATTGCAAAAGATCAACGAAAGCTTTATCTTTATCAGATGTGTTCTTAAATATCATAGTGAAGAAGATGAGAATTGATTTGAACTGAACGAAGAATGAAGCTCAGTGATTTTATGAAGAAAGACGAATGTTTATTCAACAAAGAAGATGTTTGTGAAAGTGATTAATCTTGAAGCAATTCACGAAGATTCTTTATCATAATTCTATTGATCGATTTGATTCTCTAGCAATTCACGAAGATTATTTATCATAAATTCTATTAATTGATTTTGAATGAATGCATACTGAATGAGCAATAGATCTTCTAGAAATTCAATGATTATATGTTTTTGTTGATTCTATGAATTCTCTGATGTTATTCTTGTATTTCAAGATCAAATCATCAGACAAACAAATTTCTTTAAACTCAATTCATTTGTACAAGTTAATTGAATAAGTAATGAAATCAGTATCATGTGATTAACGAATTCTTAATATAATGTCAGAATCATGTCTAAATGATACAATCAATGAAGATCAAAATTGATAGTGCTTGATCTTTAAAGATAGCTATAACTGAATATTAAGAATACAGAAAAAGATTAATACAAAAGCTTTTATTTATGTAATGTTCAAAGACTGCGCTAGACTTGAAAGAAATGTGTTTGTGACATGAAAAGAAGATGATATAGATGAACAAGATGTTGATGAAAGAAAAGAGTGTGAAGAAAGAAAAAGAGTGTTAAGTCATATCTGAGTCAAATCTGAGTCAGATCTAGATCAGATTTCGACTAGATTGTTGACTAGCTCTAATCATTACACAAAGTACTCGCTAGCGTGCATTGCGAATTGATTAGAACTTCAATCTTGATACGCTCGTAACATATGTCAAAGCAAGTTCTCAATAATGAGATAAAAAATCATGCAACAAGATCATTCTGATGTTGAGTTAAAACTGTCTTGTCTGTTCTCAGTAAAAGCAACACTATAATGATGTTATCAGAAAGCTTTTCTTGTGTTTCTCATCATAAATCAATCATATGCATCTCACTATAAACTTTGTTAAAGATCAGCATAGAGCGAGTCAATATGAGTGTCATTTAACTAGAAAATAAATGCTAAGAAAGAAAGATAGCTACAGAAAAGAAGCTGATTACATATGTGTGTTTCTCAGTCGACGCTAGACTCAATAGAAACTAGTCAAGATGATGAAGCGAGAATAAATCTGACAAGGCTAGAAGACTGAGTCTGACAAGACTAGAATCATGACATTACTCTCTTTCTTTGATGATTCATGTTTGCATGAATGTATTATCTGCTCGATTCAATTGATTGCTCAATCATGATTTCACAAACTCAGACTCATTAAATTCTGATTGACTGAATAGTTAAAAGCGCTTCTAGCGCGATTTGTTTGAATATCAAATATGAAAATCATCAACTATCTTCTGAGCGTTCATAAATTCGTCGTCATCAGCGTTGTATCAATTGAGATCATTGTCATATTCATTTCATTTGACTCTATACTGAAGTCGTCTTTGATATCAACGAGAATTCAATATATCGTCGATTTTTCATTCGTCTTCGTCGTTTATCACTATTGAATCTGAGAATTCGTTCTTTTGACCAGGCAAGAGATCGTTGACGGCAGAACGAAGCAGATCAGAATGAAATACATCATGAACATGCATAGACTCTGATAATTTCAGTTTATATGAAGAGTCGACAAGATCTAGATTGATGAAAGAATCGAGCATTTTGTCATCTAGCTTCTTGAAAGATCTCGCTGTAACGATGTTTCTTTCATTCAGAAACATCTTTGATTCGATCTCATAATCAACTTCTTTTCTATGCTTATTGACTTGTTTCATCATTTGTTTTCGTGTTTTGACTAGCGACTCGCGAGCAAACTTCAGTGTTTTGTTCATATGTTCAGATATATTCTCGACTTTAGCCGTCTGCAAGCGTTCACGAGAACTTTCATATTCGATGACATCGAGTTCAAAGCTCATACAAGAATGAAAGTCTTTGTTTAGAAAGAAAGAGATCGAGAAGATGACTGAGAACAGAGCATTATTGTCGACGAACTCGATCATGAGTAGTAGCTTAGCTCAGTCATTCTGCATGTACAAACAGAAGAATCGAAGATATCTTTCGATGTTCTGATTGACTCATTCACTTTGATCATCGATTTGAGAGTGATAGACAGTGAATAATCAAAGATTAATGCTCAGTCTTTTGCAAAGAAACTTTCATAGAATGAAGATAAATTGAGAGCTTCGATTTGAAACAATGAAATCGAGTAAATCGTGTATTCAATATATTCACTGAAGCATTAGCTCTGCTGTTTTTTCTGCTGTGATTTCTTTGTCATCAGTAGAACAAGAAATATAGTGTCGTTTCTTTGTCAGTTTATATATCACTGTTAGTATGATGTTTTTGCCTTTTGAAAAAGATAAGTCGATGATGAAATTCATGACTATGTTCTTTCATCGCTGTTCGAATATGAGTAGAGCATGTAGTAGTTCATTGAATTTATCTCAAGAAGTCTTTGATCATTGACAAATGTAGCAGTTTCGAATATATTGATTTATTGTCTTTCACATTGAAGATCAATAGTAGTATCTTCTTATGATCTTCATCGTTCTGAGAATTTCGAAATGATCAATAAAAGATTGATCGTGAACTTTTCAAATTAGCTTCATTTGAAGATGCTCATCGAAGAGAACTCATAGAAGATCATCTCGATATAGTATTTCGTTCTGAACTCGACAATCTCTTAATTTAGTATCTTTGTATTGAGCTTCATCTTTTAATACGACTTCACGAAGTAGAATACAATTCTCGTTGATTCTGTTAGCTTCTAGAATCAATCGATAAATTGATTCATCGTTCTCTTTCTCTTCTAGATCAGCGATTTTCATTCGATTCGACGTGAGAATTGTAGTTCGCTGATAGCGACATCGTTCATTCTCGAGACTTCTAGAAACTGAATCGGCTCGACGAGTCAATGCATCGACTTTGATGTTTTGTTTGCCTGAGCGATACATGATTTTGAAGTTGAAGTCGACGAGCTTTTGTACTCAGCGCATTTGACGTCTACTTAGCTCTTTATCTTTCATTAATGACGTTAAAGCTTGATGATCAGTGAACATTTTGATGAATAGCTCAGTCAATTTCAGCTCAGATCGTCAATGCTTGAAGACACGAATGATTGCTAGTAGTTTCTTGTCATAGATCTCGTAATTGCACTCAGCAAAGCTCAGATTCTTGCTGTAGTAGATTATCGAATGCAATGTTTCTTCGTCGTCATACTGAGAAAGTATGTCATCGTTGACGTAGTCGAATGAGTCTGTTTCAAGAATAGTCTCTTTATTCTGATCAAAATGACAAAGAATAGAGACTTCAGTCATTCATTTCTTCATATGATCAAAGATCGTTTGACAAGCTTGATTTCATTTAAATATCATCTCTTTTTGAGTTAGTTGAATCAGAAGATGAACAATCTTCGAAAAGTTCTTTATAAAACGTCGATAGAAATTGCAGAAGTTGACGAAGAACTGCATCTGAGTGAGGTTTGTAGAAGTAGATCATTCAACTACTGCTTGTACTTTTCTGAAATTCATCTTTAGTTCTTCGATGAATAGCAATAGTTTCAGAAAGAAGATCTTCTGAACATGAAACTTGCATTTGTTTATATTCATCTGAAGATCGATCTCTTGTAGTCTATGTAGAACTAGTTGTACGTGTTTCTTATGTTTCTTCAGTGTTTTGCTGTAGATGATAATGTCATCTAGATAGATCTGACAAAACTGATGAAGATAGTCAAATAGCACGTCGTTCATATAGTGTTGATAGAAAGTTGAGCCGTTGATTAATTTGAAAGACATTACGTGATATTTGTAAAAATCAAAAGAAGTGATAAAGATAGTCAAATCTTCGCTATCTGAATGCATTCGCAGTTTATTGAACGCAACAATGATGTTCAATCGAGTCAGATATTTGCTTTCTTGTATACAAGCGAGAGTCTCATTTATTAATGACAAAGAATAGTGATCTTGTTTGATCAAAGCATTGAGCTTTCTGTAATTGACGCAGAAACGCAAGCTATCATCTTTCTTTTCGATGAATAGTATGAGCGAAGCGTATGAAGCTGAGCTAGACGATATGAAGTCTTTATTCAGATGCTTGATCAGATAGTTCTTCATCTTTTGAAGCTTGTAGTCAGACATATGATAGAGATGACTTCGAGAAGATGTTTTCTCGTCGATCAACTCAATTTTATGATTGTAGAAACGATGAAAGAATAGTTGATCAGTCATCGCTCGATCAAACACGTCTAAATAGTCATGATATTTCAAAGAAAGCTTAGCTTTGACTTCTTTCAAGATCTTTTCGTGTGAAAGCTCTTGTAGATTTACGTCTTCTGATTTATTTCTAGCTGTTTTTAGAAGTCGATCGATTTTCGTGATGATGATCGCGAAAGTAGTCACATTCGATCGTTTGACTAGTGATCTATATGCTGCAGTCTCTATCATTGCTATGTTCATTGAATCGAAAGATGAAGCGAAGTTGACTGAATTAGATGATTTCACGATTTTACTGAATGAGAATGACTTCTCGCTGAGTTGAGTGACAACAGAAGAGATAAATCTTTTTAGTATTTGAGTGAGAGTCAAACTCTTCTGTTCTATCGCGATTTTCTTGATGACAGAAAGAGAAATCGAATGAGCTTTGATAGAAGCTTTGATATGAGCTTCGAAACTAGAAAATTGAAGGCGATTGTCTTTCATATCAATAGTCATTTTGATTTTGTTCATTCATGTTTTTTCAAGAATCATCTGATGTTGACTTAATCGAGTAATCAGCATAAAGACGAAACGTTTCATATGATCTTGAACAGTCAGATTTGAATAAATTGCATGAGTAATGAGCTTTTTTGCATAATGATCATCGAATTTTCTTATTGACTTGAGCTTAATTAAAGATAACGATTTGATTTGCAAATGATCACAAACATTCTGCGCGATTAATTCATCAATGAACGAATAGTCAGCTGCTTCAGTGTCAATCAATGACTTTAATGAGTAACTAATTTCATTGCTAG